>SXGT01882090.1_pt1 | contig 15040 bp, 11 predicted proteins | sample 3176221 | NCBI WGS metagenome assembly SXGT01 (sample SAMN11356862, study PRJNA531348) | freshwater metagenome | isolation source: freshwater sample F1-120 | place: China: Fuxian Lake, Yuxi | collected 2017-12-25
AATCGAGCCGCACGGCGTAATTGCCGACCGGCGCGACGGCGATGATCGCGACATTGCGCTTGCCGCCGACTGTCTTGCGCTCTCGCGCCGAATGGCCCTGAACTTCCGCGCTCGGGCTTTGCGTGCGCAGCATCTCGGCGCTGAGCGCGAATTGCGCGCCGTCGTCGAAAGCGACGTTCAACATGCGTCCGCCCTCCAAGAGGCGGAGTTCAGTCGGCCAGGGCTCATGCCCCATGATGCGTCTCCTACGCCGCGCGCCAGCGGTTGACGAATATCTCTATCGCTTTCGGGCGCGGGCCGCCAACGCGACGCTTAACGAGGTTGAGCGCCTTGCATCCACCAACTCTCCAAAGTGAAGCCGAAGGGGAACATCGGAAAGAGCGGGGCGCGCTCAGGATGACGGAGAGCGGCGGTATGCGCGCACCAGATGGCGTTCGCATGCTGGAGCGGCACGAAATAGAATCCGGAAAGCAATATGCGATCGAGCGCGCGCGCCGCCCAAATGCTGTCCTCGCTGGTCCGCGATGCGAGCAGATTGGCGATCGCGGCGTCGAGCGCCGGCGAGGCGGCGCCGGCGAGATTAACCGAGCTTTCCCGGTCGAGACTTTCCGTCGTCCACCGATTCAACTGTTCCTGACCGGGAACCGCGGCGGGCAGCCATTGCCCGATCATCATATCATATTCGAAACGCAGTCGCCGGCGCTGGTACTGGACTTCGTCGAATAATCGCGGATTGGCTTCGATGCCGATGCGTTGCAATGAAGCGGCGAAATTGAGCGCAAGCCGCTCCTCGTCGCGATCGCGAATCATGATCTCGAAGATGACGGGAACGCCATCCTTCTGGAGGCGTCCGTCGACCAGGAGGTAGCCGGCGTCGGCAAGAAGCGTTTGCGCGCGCTTCGCGACGATGCGATCGCGCCCCGAACCGTCGTGCTGAACCGGCCTCCAGCGGCCTTCGAGAATGTCGTCGCGCACCACGCCCGGAAAATTTGCAAGAAAGCCGCGTTCGGCGGCGCTCGCCGGACGCCCCGTCGAGGCATAGTCCGACTCTCCGAAATAGCTGTCCGTTCGGACGTAGAGTCCGCCGTAGAAATTGGCGTTGATCCACTCGAAGTCATACATCATGGCGATCGCTTCGCGCAGCCGCACGTCGCGAAAGATCGCTTTGCGCAGATTGAAGGCGAAGCCTTCCATTCCCGTCGGCCGGCCTGGCCGCAAGACTTCCTTCACGACGGCGCCATTGCGAACCGCGGGGAAATCATAGCCCGTTGACCAACGCGTGGCGCTCGTCTCCTCGCGATAGTCGATCAGTCCTGCTTTCAGCGCCTCAAACAGCGCGCCGTCGTCGCGATAAAAATCCAGGTTGATCTCATCGAAATTATACAGCCCGCGTTGGCTCGGGATGTCGCGGCCCCAATAGTCTGGGTCGCGGCGCAGAACCAGCCGTTCGCCGACCTTCGCTTCGGAGATCACATAAGGACCCGAGCCGAGCGGGATCGTCATATCGACATCGTCGAAGCGCGCCACATTGGTCGTTTTCTTCGACAGAACCGGCATGGCGGCGAGAACGAGCGGCGCTTCGCGATCCGTCACGCCGGTGAGGCCGAAGCGCACCGTGCGATCGTCGAACGCAACGGCGGACTTGACCAAGGCGAAAGCCGCGCGAAACGCCGGCCGACCTTTCGACTTCAGCAGTTCGAATGAGAATAGAACGTCCGCGGCGACGATCGGCGTCTTGTCGGAAAATCGCGCCCGAGGGTCGATATGAAATGTGAGATTCTCGCGGGCGTCGTCGATATCGACGGACTGGGCGATCAGCGGATAAAGCGAATAGGGCTCGTCCTGCGACCGGGTCATCAGGCTTTCCACGACATTGCCGATGATGAGTTGCGGCGCATCTCCAAATCTGGCGTTGAACGGATTGAGACTTTCGAATCCCCCGCGCCTGCCGAGCCGCAGCGCGCCGCCTTTTGGCGCGCGGGGATAGGCGTATGGAAAATGCGCGAAATTCCTCGGCAGCGCAGGTTCGCCATAGAGCGCGAGACCATGCGCGGGAGCGCGCGGAACGTCTTCGGCAAGCGCCGAAACTGACGGCAGGAACGCGATGGCATGGATCAAAGCCGCGAGACGCGCGGCGGCGATCATGCGTCCGATTGGGTGGCCAGCGCGAAGCATTGATCGCCTCCTTCGCCAGATCGGCGGACTGAAACTATTCGGCCCGGGCAATCTCCAATTCGAAAACCTGCCGATCGCAATCGCCGGCTCGCGCGGCGCATGATCGGTTCAGAGAGGATGGCTGTCGGAAAGCGTCCTCGAAGCTTCGCTGTAAAGGCGCTCGTCTGGCGCGCGCCGTCCCTAAGAGGGGGCGGCGCACGATCTTGTCAGAACTGAAGTTTGACGCCTCCGGTGAAAGCGGTCGGCTGGCCGGCGATGAGGCCCGCGCCCTGCGCCGTCGCCAATCCGCCGGTCGGCCAGACGATCGGCGTTTGAAACGGAGTTCCGGCGATGAGCGAATTGCCGAGAACGAATGCGCCGGAGGCATAGGTCCGATTGAAGACGTTCTGGACGTCGAAAAAGAGCTCGACATTCTTGATATAGAAGTTTGTCAGGTCGTGCTTATAGTGAGCGTTCAAATTGACGAGGCTGTAGCTCGGCACAGTGGTGTAATTGGCGTTGTCGATCGTATAGTCGCTCTTGAAAATATATTCGACATAGGCGCCGAGACCGGCGAGATCGCCGTGCGGCTGATCATATCCTAGGCGCATCGTCAGCGTATGCGGCGGCACATTGGGAATACGGTTGCCGGCGCGATTATACAAGACCGCTCGCCCCCCGATCGTCCCGAGATCGTCCCAAAAATTGGTGAAGAACTGATTGTTGAACGTATAGGCCGTGATCAGCCGCCATCCCTCAAACGGCCGCCAATCGGCGTTGAGTTCGACGCCGCGGTGGAGAGAGGCGGGAGCGTTGATAAAATAGCTGACGAGCGCATTGTTCAACCTCAAAATCTCGTTGCGATGCCATTCGTTGAAGCCGGTCACGCTGACCGTGAGATCCGAGCGCGGCGTCCAGTCGATCCCGAGATCGACGCCCATGTTGGTCTGCGCCTTCAGCGGATTTTGTCCGATGCCGTTTCGCGTATTGGTGAGAAACACGAATGTCGGCGTGCTGTAGGCGGTCGCATAGCGCGCTCTCACCTGCCACTCGGGACTATAGCGATAGGTGAGCGACGCTTCCGGCGCCGTGTTCCAATAGTCATTGTCGACGGCGATCTGAGTGGGAAATCTGGGCGCCAGATTGGCCGGGTAGTTATAGGCGGTATTGACGCCCCAGACCCGATTCCAGTTGGCGCTGAAGCCGATGACGCCGGTCAGGCCCGGCGCGAGCGCAATTTCTTCGCGCGCGCGCAAGCCGATGTTTGACGTGTAGTAATCCATCTTGCCGATCTGCGCGCCGATTGCGCCGCTATACCAAGTATTCGCGATCTGGTTAAAGAGCGGGTTGGTGGTTTTGGCGTTGTTATAGAAGAACTGGAGAAAATGCGTCGCCGGAAATCCAAAAATCGGCGCGTGACTGGTGATGTCGGTCTGCGCGGTGATGCCCACCGTCGGACCCCGCAAAGCCACCGGGCCGCCCTGGCCACCCGGGCCAACGATCGGCGGCGGCCAAGCTCCATTGATGTTATCGAGATAGTCGTAAGTGAATTGCGATCGCCAGGTGGTGCTGCTGTCAAAATCATGTTCGAACTGAACGCCGCCGATCTGTCTGAGCGCGTGCGTGTGCGTGCCAAGCTGCCAGACGCTTTGGCGAACGGTCGCGCCGGATATGCCATTGGCCGGCACGTTCAGATTGTTGTACAAGTTGAGATTCAGCGGAACTGCGGTGGAGCACCCGTAATTTTTTTGAAAAGGATTGAGGTAGAACACCGTAAAATTTTCTCGGTTGATGAATTCCGCTCGCAAGTCATTGACGAGATATTTCACGATGACTCGATCGGTAGGGGTCACATCCCATCTGCCGAGAAGCTTGGCTTGCTTGCCTGAGAAAGAATTGCGGGTCCAGCCGGCGCTATTGGCGTCGGAGGCGAAAAACGACAGATCGAAACCGCCGAGCACGCTGTCCTTCACCGCCTTGCCGACGCGAATGTAATTGTTGACATAGCCGAAGCTGCCGAATTCCGAACCTGTGTGGACGCCGTCGATTTGGGCGCCGGTAAAGCTGCGAAAATTGATCGCGCCGCCATAAGCGTAATTGCCAAAGAGAGCGGATGAGGGTCCGCGATAGACGTCGACGGCGGCGTAAGCGTGCGGATCGAGCAGGTCGGTGCGGCCGTTGCCGTCGGCCGTCATGATCGGAAAGCCGTCTTCCCACAGCATGATGTTGCGGACGCCGAATGGGAACCCGACGCCGAGCTGGTTGCCCGAGCCGCGAATCGAGATCATCAGATCGCGCGCATTATTGCCCTGCTGGATGGAGACGCCGGGGCTGTAATTCAGCACCCCTCGGACATCGACCAGCGGCGTTGGCGTCAGGAATTTGGTGTCGATCATCGTCACCGTCTCGCCAGGCGGATCGCGGTAGATCGGCAGCTTCGCGCGGGCGGCGCTAAAGCCGGGCGCATATCCCGCTTCGCCCGCCGTCGACTCCCTCACGGCCGGAGTCGTCTCAGTCGGCGTTCCAACCGTGGGTCCCCGCGGAGCTGCTCGAACGCCCGGCCCCGTGCGGAGCCGGCCGCCGATATCGATGGTAGGAAGCGCGTGCTGCGCCTGCGCAAGGGACGCGGAGGACAAGAGAGCGAGAGCGCTGAGCGCCGCTCCATGCATCAATTTCGACCGGGCGTTCATCTTCTTTTCTTTCCTATTGGGGGTTGAAACTCATTGAGCAGGCGCACGCGTTGGTCCGCTTGCGGTCGACGCCGGTTTCCACGGGTCGGCGAAGCGGGGGGAAGTCAGCAGGGAGTCGTCGGTTAGCGTTTTCAGAAAGGCGATCAGATCGCTCTTTTCCTGGGGCGACAGATCGATCGGTACGATCAACGCGCTCTTGTTCGGGTTGTAACGGCCGTCACCCTTCAAGGGACCGCTGGCGACATTGCGGCCGCCGGCCGCGTAAATGTCGATCACCTCCTCGAGCGTCGCGACGCTGCCGTCGTGCATATAGGGCGCGGTGACGGCGATGTTGCGCAGGCTCGGCGCGCGAAATGCGCCCATCTCGGCGGGGTTGTGGGTATTCTCGAACACCCCGCGATTGGGCTCCGGATAGGCGCCCTTGCCGTCGAGGTCATAAAGCCCGGTATTGTGAAACGGCGTCTCGATCTCGCGCGTTTTCGCGTGATAGAACTGATCGTCGAAATTTACGCTGCCATGGCAATGATGGCACTCCGCCTTCTCGCCGAAGAAGAGGTCCTTGCCGCGCGTCTCTTCGGGCGTGAGCGTCGCCTTGCCGAGAAGATAGAGATCATATTTCGAAGAAGCCGACACCACGCCGCGCTCGAAGGCCGAGATCGCCTTGATGATGTTGCCGAAGCTGATCGGATCCGGCTCGCCGGGAAACGCCGCCGCGAAGTCGCGACGATAGTCCGCGTCGCCCGCAAAGCGCGCGACGATTTCTTTGCGGTTGTTGTCATTGACGCCCATCTCGATGGGCTCTTCGCCAAACAGCGGCCCTTCCATCTGCTTTTCGAGCGTCACCATCGCCGGATTGGCCCAGGTCAGCGTGGCGCGCCAGGCGGCGTTGGCGATGCTCGGAGAATTGCGCGGCGTATGCTGGCCGGTGGCGCCGACGGCGACCGGCCTTCCGTCGGTGAAGGCCAAGCGCTGCTCATGGCATGAGGCGCAGCTCTCCTTGCCGTTTCCCGACAGGCGCGCGTCGTAGAAGAGCTTGCGCCCGAGCTGAAAGCGCGTCTCCGACATCGCATTGTCGGCGGGAACGCGCGGCGGCGGCATGAACTCCGGCAAGGTCCAGCGCCATGAGTCCGCGCTTTGGTTGGGTTCGCCTTGCGCGCCGCCTGCGATCAACATCGCGGCGACGAGGGGCAGGAGAGCTCCGCGCTTCATTTTGCGGCCTCCACGCGGAAGATTTTCGTCGGCGCACCGGCGGACTGGCCGGCGTCATTGGCGTCAGGCGCGGTTTCCCTGAGCCGCAGCCCGAGATTTTCGAACATCGGCACGCATTCCGGATCGGCCGGACCGCTCATGCAGCCGGTCGAGAATCCCTTGTCCTTGCCAAGATCGATGCCGGCGAAGAGCTGCTTCAGATCGAGCACGACGCGCTGCCGCGCGGAATCGAAAGCAGCGAGCTTGACGGGAATGCGATTGGGATTCGTGCAGGAGGTGATTTCGCCCTTCGTGGCGTCGCCGCGGCAGCCGGTCGAGCCGAGATGCAGCATCCAGGTCGTGACCGTGATCGTGCCGTCCTCATTGACGCGCAGCGGCGCCGTCTTGGGTGCGTCGGCCATGAGCGGCGCGCCGCCGTCGGACTTGTCGCCTTGCGCGCCGGCGCCATTCGCCGCATCCGCCGGGCTTTTCGGCTTGAGCGGCGGACGGGTCACGCCGCCCTCGGGATCGACTTCGATCTTGACGAACTTGCGGCCCGCCTGCCAGTTCCAGCTCATCGACTGCAGATCGAGCGGGGCGGGCGCCGTGGCGGAATTCGAGTGATTGAGGACGACGTCCTTTCCGTCTTTGTCCTGAACGACGCTGGGGACGCCGATGACGAAGCTGATCCCCTTGTAGCGGCCGCGCGGAGCAGACCCTTTGATCGTGTCGTTCAAGTCGGCGCCGCCGATGCATTTGCCGGTCTTGTTTTCGAAATCGAGCAAAGCGAGGTTGGCGTATTGCCAGTCATTCTGCTCCAGCTCGATCGGCACTTCGCGGCCGGCCGCGTCGATCAGCGCCGGCGCCGAAATATAGAATCGCGCATCGCGGAGCTGGGCGGGCTGAGCGCCGGTTCCGAGCCCGGCGATGTCGCGGCCGCATTCGACCGGCTGATCGCCCGCCGTAAGCGCAAAGCGAATTGCAATTGGCTGTCTGTCGCTGGCGTCGAGTTTGGCGGCCTGCGCGACGCCTATCGCGGCAAGCCCGCCGATGGCGACGGCAAATCGGTTGAATGCGCTCATGATTACTCTCCTGTCGACGACGAGCATTGAATCCGGTCTTGGTCGCGCGCGCAGGCGGCGACGATGGGCGGCGCGTGAAAACGCGCGCGCAAAATCAACTGCGGGGGAAGAGGCGAGCGGGGGTCAAGGACCCGGCAGCCGACCGTTAACGCGCTCTCTTAGGAGAGTAGCGACGGGGGCGCGCGAGAGAGCCGATTACTGGGCCACTGTGCTGTTGACGGCGCGATATCGCGCTGCTCGATCCAGAAGGGGGGAGGAGCGTCTGACCGCGGCGCCAGCACGAGAACCACCGCGGTGAACAGAATTTTTGAACCGAGATCGCTGTCTTGCTCGCTCAGAAAGCAGGCCAGGCAGTGCATGTGTTGAACATGCGAAGCCTTGCCGTCGCCGTCGCCTTTATCGGCGCAGAGTTCGCTAGATAACGCCACAGGGGAGCTGATGAAATCTCCGACGTCGCCGCTGTGACGCGCTTGAGAAAAAACAAGGGCAAAAGCTTGCTGGAACAGCAGACAAGCGATTGCGGCCGTCACCAACGGACGCATAAATCGCCTAATCTTTTGCCGATCCTGCCGCATATTGAATTCTGTGTGCACGGCAAATCACTTGTCAATCAAGTTTAGCGTCGCATAGTCTCAATATTCGTAGTTGTTGCGCCTGCGCCACACTTGGACTTGGCGTTTGGTCGGCCTTGGACCTGCGACGTCGATATGCGTCGAGATAATCGGCGAGACCGCGGGTGCAGTTTTTTTTGATCTTGCTCAGAATCTTGAGGAGCCTCGCTGATCCATAAGAGAGAGCGCCGAACTTTTTAATGTCGACAGGGACTCCCTTCGCGATCGTTGCGCCATGTGCGCGGCGCATAACGAGTTTCGTATTGCCGCTGGCGCGTTTCACGCCTATGATCCATGCACCGTAAGCAGTGGTTGGCGGCATCCATGCTCGTTCGGATTGTTCTCTTACTGGCGACATTGCTGCAAGCGGCGGGCGTTTCGGCCGGCGCGGCGCACGCGCATTTCCAGCATCCGACCATTGCCGCCCCGAGCTGTAAGGCCGAGGCGATTCCAGCTGCGCCTTATTCGCCGATCGAGCGCAACGGCGCATGCGCTGACTGTCTAGCGTGTTGCAGCTCGCCTCCGTCCATCCTTTCCGTCCTTGACGAGATTTCGCACTTAACCCTTTCGATAAGCCGGGCCGTCGTTCCTGCCTCGGCGACTCTTCTCGCGCCCCCGAAGCATTCAGATACGCCGCCGGCGCGCGCCCCTCCCGCCTAAGCCCAAGCGACGCGATCCTGCATCGAACCGTCGCGGATAATCGAAACAGCGCATCCCCAAGGGCCGCTTGAGGCCGTTTGCGATCGATGCGCTTTCATTGGCGGCGCGCTTGGGAGGGGATGCGCTGATGCTCAAGTCTCATGAGACGATCGACCGACTGTTTAGAAGTCATCACCGTGATCTAATAACGCGGGCTCGCCGCGTGATCGGCTCCGACGAAGCCGAAGACATGGTCCAGCAGGCCTATCTAAAAATGCTCGAAGGCGACCATGGCGAGCAGGTCGCCAACGCGCGCGGCTATGTGTCGAAAATGACATGCACCCTCGCCATCGACTCGCTTCGAAGGCAAAGGACGCATGCTCGGGCCCTCGCGGAAAATAGCGCATGGTTCCAGGCGGCCGCTCGAGAGGCGAGGATCGCGCCGGCGATAGAGGCGTTGGGGCTGGCGTCGGAGTTTCAAGCGGCGCTTGCGCAGCTGCCGCGATGCTGCCGTCAGATCTTCTTCATGAACCGAATATTGGGTTTCAGCCATTCCGAGATCGCGCAGGAACTCGGCGTTTCCTTGAGAACGGTCAATCGCAAGCTCGGTCAGGCGGCCGGACACTTCGATCGCGCCTTCGAGATCCCGCGCCCAAGCGAACCCGTGGGCGCGCCGCCTGTCAAGGCGGCGGATTCGCCGCGCGAGTTCTTGGCCGCGCCATCCGACGCGCCGTCCGTCGCCCGGGAGGCGACGGAAATAAAAATCCCCGCGGCGCGAAAAAATTCTCGTCGCAAGCTGTCCGATTTTTGCGGCCTCGCTCGTCATACCATTCGGGTCCCGCGTTCCGCGAACCCCGTTTGGACTTTCCAGACGAATTCAAAGAGGGAGGCTCCTATGACCATCCGTATCGCCAAGCGCATCACCCTGAACGTTATCGGCCGCGCCAGCGCCCGTTGTGCGTCGACCTGCGCCGTCAGCAACGGCTAAGGACGATCGGCTTGCGCCGTGGGCCCCCGGCCAGCGGCGCAAGCGATTTCGGCGCATCCAGACGAAGGCGGCAAATAGATGCGGCTTGGCTTCAATTTCACCCTCGGCGACACTTATGACATGGTCCAAAGGCTCATCGCCGAAAGACACATTGATTACTGCGAATTCCTTATCGACATTTTTTTTTGCGTCAAACCGGACGAATTAGCCAAGGCCTTCGATTGTCCCATCGGGTTGCACATTATGTATTCGAAGTTTCTCGAAGCCGATCGGCCGACACTCGTCGACTTCGCCGCTCGGCTTCGAGATTATATCGACGCGCTCGACCCGATTTACGTCTCGGATCACATTTTGCGTTTTTCTCACGAAGGGCGCGCGTTTTTTCATTTGGGCGAAGTCGACTATTCAACAGAATATGAGTTGGTGCGCGACAAGGTCGTGCAATGGCAGGAGCTCGTCGGTCAACGCATTCATTTCGAGAATTATCCGTCCATCATGGATGGCGGGGCGGAAGCGCCCGCCTTCTTCGAGCGCCTGACCGAGGAAACCGGCGCAGGCGTGCTGTTCGACGCGTCCAATGCCGTCTGCTCCAATCGCAATTGCGGGACTCCGTTCGAAGCGTGGCGCAACGTCATAGCCGGCGCCAAGCATTTTCACGTCGCCGGCTACAGGCAGTCGCTGATCGAACCCTTCATCTCGCTCGACACCCACGCCGAGGCGCTGGCGCCGGACACGCTCGCCTTCCTTGAGAAATTCCGTTCGGTCTTCGACAAGCCTGGCGCAACCATGACCTATGAGCGCGATGACCAGATCGAGTTTGACGACATCGTCGCCGATCTGAAACTCCTGCGAAACCTGTTCGGCCAACCGGAAGAAAGGCGTCATGACCTCGCTCTCTCTGCCTAGTCGAACTGACCGCGACCTGTATTCCGCGCTCATGTCCCCGGAATTGTGTGCGAGTTATCCTACGCACCATAAGGCCTTTGTGCGGATCGACGTGAGCCTGCGCGTCTATTGGCATACGCTGTTCGATATTTGTCCCGAACTGTTGGACCTCTCCGGTCCCGACGGCATGTCGATCTTTCGGCCCTTCATGGCCTGGGCGGGAGAGAAAAAGCTCGCCTTCGACTGGTCCTATTATCTGTGGGTCTACGTCTGGCTGCGCCAATCTCCATTCAAAGAAAGGCTGTTGGCCGACCGCAAATATCTGAGGTCGATCATGGGAGCATCCGCCGCGCGTTGGGCGGTGCTCGATCGCGGCAGAGATTGCGGAATCGTGATCGGATGCGTCGACACGACGGATATTGTTATCGGCTGGAAGTGCCGCAGCGTTCTTCTCGGTCGAGAAATCGAGCTTATCGAGCCCGAGGAGCACTTGCCGGCGCCGCCGGATATTTTCGGTTATTTTACCCTCCCGACTTTTGAACTCGACATATTTCCGGGGTGGCAAGGCCTCGCGCGATGACCGGCGCGCCGCTCTGGCGCGGATACTGCTTCCTTTTCGCCAGCATTTCCGCAGCCGCCCTCATCATGCAGATCGATCTCGCCATGGTTGCGAGATTAGGCGGCCGTGCGTCGGGCGCCTACGCGATTCTGATGCGCGTCACGCTCCTGGATGTCGCGGTCACGATCGCTTGCGCCGCCGTCGCCGCCATTGCGCTCGGACATGCGCAGAAAAATGGGGAGACGGCCGACGCGATTGAGAAGACCAGCGCGCTCGCGGTTGCGCTTGGTATCGCGACCGCGATTTTCGGCTTCTTCGCCTATCCGATTTTTCTCGGCGCGCTCATGGGCGACGCGGCCGCCGCTCCCTATGTCGGGGCGCCGATCCTTTGGCTTATCGCTGGCGCCCCTTTTCGCGTTCTTTCGAATACGCAAGGATTTTTGTTGCATGCGCTCGGACGCGGCGGCTCGGTGCTCGCTTGGAAGCTCGCGGAAATTCCGGCGAAAGCTGCGGCCAATATCCTTTTCATGCAGACGCTTGGGTTTGGCTTCGCTGGCTGCTTTCTTGCAGGCTGCATCGTTGCGGCGGCTTCGTCATTCTGGTTGTGGAGCCGGCTGCAAGCGCATGGTGCGCGAAGAATCCGCATTCCCGAAATCGCTTTCGTACGCTCCTTTCTGAGCGGAACCTTCTGGGAAGCGCTGCGGGTGCTCTCGCCGCAGGCGGCGATGCTCTTCACGCTGACGCTCTTCTCTCTTCCTTGGCCCAACGGCGTCAATGGTCATCGTCTCGACTCATTTGCCGCCGCCCAAACCTTCATGCTGTTTATTCTTGGTCCGTTGATTACGTTGACGCGCTTTCTCGCCATTCACCTGCCGACGAAATCTCAGGGCGACTGGCCGCCGGCGCTCGCGCCAGTCGTCCGGGTCGGCGCGCCAATCGCGCTGACGGCCGCCATTTTGCTACTGCTCGGGCGCGATTCGATCGGCGCTAATCTCTACCGCCAACAGGGAGCTTGGTGGTCCGTCTTCGTCGCCTGCCTGGCCCTTTCCTTGCCCATCCGCTTCGTTGGAAGCCTCGTCCGAGGCCTAACGCTCGCTCGCAGGTCCTTCGCAGAGCTGACCTCCGTGGATGTGCTTTCGCAGTGGCTCATCGCGCCCCTGTTCATTCTAATTGGTCTTTCAGTCAACCGTCCCGAGATCGCCTATCAGTCTCTGATCTGGCCTGAAGTCTTCGCTGTTTTCCTGCTCTGGCGCGGTCTTCGATCCGCGCCCGAGGAGCCGGTTGGCGTTTCGTTGCCCTCGAAAGGACATGTCCAATGAGCGTGGAGCGGGTTCCTGTTCTCATTGTCGGCGCCGGCTACGCCGGCTTGTCGGCGGCGGCGCTGCTCGCCTGGCGTGGCGTTCCTTGTCTTCTGGTGGAGCGACGCCCGTCAACGTCGCGACTGCCGAAAGCGCATGGGATCAACCGGCGCAGCATGGAAGTTCTGCGAGTCGTCGAGGGTCTGGAGGATGCGCTGTTTGCAGCAAGCCGCACGGGCGCCAATGAATCCACGCTCATCATCGCCGAGAGCGTTACAAGTCCGCCGATCGAAACGCTCGTGACCAAGAGGTCGCTCGACGCGACATGCGTGTCGCCAAGCAAAATATGCACGGCGGGTCAGGATCGGGTCGAACCGGTCTTGCTGCGCTTCGCCCGGGAGAACGGCGCCGAGATTAGGTTTTCGACGGCGCTAGCTCGCTTCTCGCAGCGAAGCGACGGCGTCGAAGCGATTTTGCGCGACGAAGCTTCCGGCAAAGAGACAACCATATTGGCGGACTACATGATCGCCGCGGACGGCGCTGGAGGTACGATCCGCGACGCCGGCGGCGTGACGATGCAAGGGCCGGGATTCCTTGCCGACACGATCTCGGTGCTGTTCGAGGCCGATCTCAGCGCGATCCTGCCAAGCGACGGATTTGTGCTCTACTACTTGCGCAACGCGGCGTTCAGCGGCGCCTTCGTCACCTGCGACGAACCCAACCACGGCCAGATCAACATTGAATACGAGTCTTCGCGCGATCGGGAATCCGATTTCGACGAAGAACGATGCAAAGAGCTCGTTCGACAGTCGATTGGCGTCCCCGACCTTGCGGTGAAGATTCTCGATATTCGTCCCTGGCGGATGGCCGCGCTTGTCGCCGACCGCATGGCCTTCGGACGGGTGTTTCTTGCGGGCGACTGCGCGCACATCACGCCGCCGGTTGGCGGGCTCGGCGGACAGGCCGCAATCCAAGACGCCGCGGACTTGGCATGGAAACTGGCGCTTGTCGTCAAGGGCCACGCCGCGCCCGCGCTGCTCGACAGCTATGAGATCGAGCGCAGGCCGGTGGCGCGGATCGCGATCGCGCGCGCCATCGCCAATTATGTCGAGCGCCTCCTGCCCGACCGTCAGGACTTGCGCATTCGGGAAGACGAATACGGCCTGCTCGAAACCGCGATGGGCTATCGATATCGCTCGGACGCGATCATCGCCGACGAATCCGACGACGGGGCGCCGGTCGAGGATACTTTTCGTCCGACCGGCGCGCCGGGAACGCGCGTCGCGCATGTCTGGCTGAGGCGGGGCGAGGAGACGATCTCCTCTCACGATCTGATCGGACACGATTTCATGCTCTTCGCCGGGCCGCAGGGAAGCGACTGGATCGAGGCGGCGCAGCATGTCGGCCTTCGTTCAGGCGCGCCGCTTGGCGTCTGCCGCTTGGGATTTGACGTTGACGATCCCGAAGGGCTTTTTCTGCCGCGTCTTGGCGTTTCGCCTGAAGGCGCGCTGCTCGTGCGGCCCGACGGATTCATTTGTTGGCGTTCGCGAGGCCATAGTCCCCATCCGCTTTCCACTCTGGAAGAGAGTTTCGCGCGCGTGCGCGGCTTCGCGACGCGCGAATCCAACGGCATTCGCGAGACCGCGCTCGCGGGCGCAACCTCGGCGTAACCGCGTCTTCCTCTCTCAAGAAAAGTCTTCGCAAAGGTGAGTGGTCGAATGTCCATCCTTTCGCCGGAACTCCACATGCCTCCCAAATCAGAACCTGTCCTGGCGGTCGATCCGAAAAGGCTCGAAACGATCCAGACCCCTTACCAGGACTTCAACCGGATTTCCCGCGCCCGCGGCGTTTTGGAGGCCCTGCCTCTGCAGGCGAAGCGCCAATTCAGATCCTACTATTTTTTTAATCCTCCGAAGTGGAGGGTCTGGGCGCGTTCGCTAAGCCGAAGCCAACGCATGGAGCCGTCCTTCGCGTCGATCGGCGCGGTGCGCTCCGGCACGTCTTTCCTGTCCTCTTATATTCTTCAGCATCCGCACGTGGTCCTCCCCTTGTCGAAGGAAATCTCCTTTACGGACACGATGCGCGAGCTCATGGCGCATTTTCCGACGCTCGTGGCGCAACGGGCGGCGGAGCGGCGCAACGGCGGCGCGATCACCGGCTACTGCACGCCGGTGATGCCCAATCCGCTCTGGATATTTCTGGCGAAGTCGATGTTTCCGAATATGCGCATCATATGCGTTCTGCGCGATCCGGTTGAGCGCACGTTTTCGCACTGGCGGTGGGATCAGAAGCGCTTCATGAGCCGCAAGATGCAGGATCCGCACTGGAGGGGATTTCCGGATTTCGAAACTTTGATCGAAGCGGAAAAAGCGTCGATATGCGGCGGCGGCATGGAGCCGCATGCATTTTCGGGCGCACGCGCGGGCTATTTGCGGCACAGCATCTACGCGCCCTTTCTGCGCCTGCTCTTTGAGAAGTTCGGCAGAGACCGCGTTTTCATCGTCGACGCGGCGGAATTTTTCCGGGATCCGCAATCGACGGCCAAGGAGATTTACGCGTTCCTCGGACTGCCCCAGGTCGAGCCGCTCCTGATCGAGGAGCGTAATTCCGGGCCTTCCGGCGAGCTCGATGTCGACGCTCGGGAGGATTTGGCCGCGTTTTTCCGGCCCTATAATGAAGAGCTCTACGCGCTGCTCGACAAGGATTTCGGCTGGGGCGCCGGACGATAAGAGGCCGCATCCCACGGCGAACGTCTCCTTGCTCCTAGTCCGGCCCTTGACACCCAACGGGTGGGCTTCACGGGGCGGCGTTCCGGCAATATATGGATGACGCTAGTTCCGCCGGTTCGAGGACAAGGATGAACGCCCACACCTGGACGCCCGCGGCCGCCGCGCCGGCGCCGCTTGTCGACCCCTACGGGCGGGCGATCTCCTATCTGCGCGTCTC
>SXGT01338387.1_pt1 | contig 15039 bp, 13 predicted proteins | sample 3176221 | NCBI WGS metagenome assembly SXGT01 (sample SAMN11356862, study PRJNA531348) | freshwater metagenome | isolation source: freshwater sample F1-120 | place: China: Fuxian Lake, Yuxi | collected 2017-12-25
GCCACTCGGGTAACCCTCCGGATTTTTTGTGCTCAAGGTATCGTTGATAAAAAAGCTTCGTTCTGGTTCGGTCGAGCTAGCGAGGGGACTTGAACCCCTAACCACCTGTTTACAAAACAGGTGCTCTGCCGATTGAGCTACGCCAGCGAAGGGGGAGCTATGTAGCCCACCTCTCGCCGTCACGCAAGCGGGGCGCAAGCGGGGCGCAGGTTGGGACGAGACGCACGATCGCTTCGAATCGCCAGGGCTGGCTACTCCGGGGTGGATGCGCTGTCAAGCGCTCGTGTGAGCGCCCGCCCCGGAGGCCCCGACCAGGCCTTCGGTGGGAGCTCAGTGGGGGCTGCTCGTTCCCCGAGGGGGGGCTGCTCTGGGAGCCTCGGGCAGAGACTTCCCCTGAGCCCGGGCCTCGGCGCGCTTCTGGAGCATGTCCAGCGCCTTCTTCACCTCCTCCTCGGTGAAGGGGAACTTCGCCATCTGCGCCTTCTCGTCCTCCAGGGAGCGCTCCATGTCCGCCCTGGCCTCCCTGGCCCGGGTGACCCAGCTCGACGCGTCGTTCGTCTTCTCGGCGAAATCCATGGTCCGGGTCATCATATCGAGGCCCTTCTCGAGGAGCACCCGGTAGCGGAGGTGCATCATCGCGTAGAAGAGCTGGCGGTCACTCTCGTTCTTGGCCTTGTAGGGAGGGATCGCCATGAGATCTCGGTGGAGGACGCGGTACATCTCGCCGACGCGGTAGCCGCTCATCTTGGCCCAGGTGGGGTCCACGCTGCGTATGGCGTCGGCGTAGGCGTTCTGGGCGTCGAGCAGGCCCTGGCACCGAGCCTCGATCTTGACGAGGAAGTCCGGGGTCACGGGCTGAAGCGCCATCGCCTCGGAGCGGACCCGGCGGATCTCGGCGAGGGCGAAGCGGAGCTGGGCGGCCGGTACCGGCAAGCGACCCGTGGCTCCATAGTGGCGGCTCTCCATGAGATCGAGGCCAGCGTTGGCGTCCCGGAGAGCGCCCACGACGTCGCCGGCCTGAACCCGGGAGATCGAGCGGGCGCCCAGGCCAAGCATCCGCTCCACGTCGTCGCCGTCCTTCCTGGCGAGGATGGCCTCGCCCACCGCGCCCAGAGCCTTCCAGTCCTCCAGGTACGCGTCGATCGAGGCCTCTCGCACAAGGGCGCCTCTCACCCCGCCGTCGTCGGGGAAGCGCTGGACGAGGGTCCTGTAGCGCTCCCGCGCCTTCTCCCGGTCCCCCAGCCCCTCGTAGGCCATCCCCAGGGCCGACAGCCAGGAGGGACCATCCTTGTTACCAGGATCCGCGCCCCAGAGCGCCTCGAAGACGTCGACCGCCTCCTGCCAGCGCTGCCCGAGGAGCGCCTGCTCTCCTCGCTGCCGGAGCTCGCGGGCCGTGCCCTGCGCCTTCAGGGACACGATGAGGTTGGTGGACTGCTCGTGGCGCGCAGGTGCGACAGGGGCGACAGGAGCGGGCGTGCTCTCCGCGCAGCCGGCCAGGCTGACGAGGAGCGAGGTGGCGGCGGCCTGGAGGAAGCGCATCGACCCTCAGTGTACGGCCCGACGGGATTGGTTCCTAAGGCAGGAACTTTTCGCGCCCCGTCGAAGATCGAGCGCGAGGGCTTGACGAACGGCCAGCTGGGGATCAAGGTCCTTGTGCTGCTGCGAGGGGTGACCGCTCCTCGAAACGATCGCACCGCTCCGTGCGGCCCGCGTCGAGACCCGTGCACGATGCACGTTGTCTCGCAAAGCGCGTCCACACGGCTTTCTCGTTTCCTCGAAAGCAGCTTGCGCCATGCACTCGCACTTGCCCGTACGGCGAATCTCGCCGCACGTCGCCCTCGTCGAGAACCGCTTCGGCCTCGACATCCGTCTGTTCGCAAACGACTCCGTATCTCTCGAGAAGGACGCCTTCTCCCAGCTCCTCGAGTTCGCCTCCCTCGCCGGGACCCTCGAGGACATCCAGTCACGGCCCGAGCAGCCTGGTTGCTGCGGCTTCTTCGGCGAGGCCGGGGCGCGCATCGAGCGCATCGTGCTCACCCCGGACTTCCACCGGGGCTCCGGGATCCCTGTGGGCACGGTGTTCGACGCGCGGGGCTTCGTCGTGCCCCGCGCCATAGGCAACGACATCGGCTGCGGCATGAGGCTGTACGCGACCGATCTCCCGGCGGAGGCCCTCGAGCCCCACTGGAAAGCGATCACGACCCGGCTCCGTCACCTCTTCTTTCATGGAGGGCGCGACATTCCCATGTCGCCTCTCCAGCGAGAGGCGCTGCTCCGGGAGGGGCTCCCTGGGCTCCTCTCGGTCGCCTCGCCGAACGCGTCGCGAGGGCTCTGGAGGCGCGTCCGCCCCCGGGGCGAGGAGGACGAGATCGCTCGGATGTTCCATGGCGGAGGCTTCTCGGCGCGAGGCCTCTTCGGCTTCGACGCGCTCGTGCGCTCGTCAGGGCGAGAGGACGGGCGTGATCCCCAGATAGGCTCGGTGGGCGGCGGCAATCACTTCGTCGAGCTCCAGAGGGTCGAGGAGATCGTCGACGGCGCCACGGCGATGGCCTGGGGCCTCCGGCGAGGCACCCTCGCCATCATGGTGCACTCCGGCTCGGTGGGGCTCGGACACGCCGTGGGCGGTCACTTCATGGACCTCGCCCACCGGATCTTCCCCGGGGCCGTGCCTCACCCGGCCCACGGCTTCTACGTGCTCCCCACGGGAGAGCACCCCGGAGGAAAGCACGCCGCCTCGTACCTCGACGCCATGAAGAACGCCGCAAACTTCGCCTTTGCCAACCGTCTTTTCTTGGGAAAGATGGCCGAGGAGGCGATCGCCTGCGCGACGGGCCGCACGCTGGAGACGAGGCTCGTCTACGACGCCCCTCACAACCTCGTCTTCGAGGATGGCCCCTCGCTCCTGCACCGCAAGGGGGCCACTCCTGCAGGCGGGCCTTCGTGCCCGGACTGGCTTGGGCAGCCCGTCATCATCCCGGGATCGATGGGCGCCGCGTCGTGGCTCTGCGCAGGCAGCGGGCACTTCGCCGCGCTGGAGAGCGCCTGCCACGGCGCGGGACGGAGCGTTCCTCGAGGGGAGGCCGTGCACCGCGGCGACCCGAGAGCCCTGGCGCGCCTCCGCGTGGTCACCCCGCTCGACGTGGACTCCCCCGCCGTACGCCTCCGGAGGGACATCCTGGAGAAGCACGAGAAGCGCCTCTTCGAGGAGGCCCCCTCCGCGTACAAGGACATCGGTCCCGTCATCGAGAGCGTGCAGGATGCAGGTATCGCTCGACGCGTGGCGCGCCTGTCCCCCCTGCTCACCGTGAAGGGTTAAGAGGCCGTACTTCTGAAGTTCTTGCCCTTCCCTAGGCCAGGCGAGGTGGCAAATCACGGGGAGGTGAGGCCGTTGCCTCATGGCCTGCTCCCTGTGAGTTCCCACCTCGCCGGTCTTGCGAGGCCGTTGCCTCCTCGCCTCACTCCCTGTGATCTGACCCTCGCCCGTCTTTGGCGAGCCCCTTGCCTCGGGCCTCCTCCCGGTGATTTCCCCTGCGGCAAGAGTCGTGGGCTTGGCCCAGGTGCTCTTGGCCCGACATCGTGCGACCATCCACCGATGGCCCCGATCGTTTGCCCTGGATGCCAGGGCCAGATGTCCGATACCGCTCCAGCTTGTCCTCGATGCGGATGGGCGCGTGCCGCGATACTCGCCGCCCAAGCGCGCTCGGCTCAGAATGCAGAAGGGGCGAAGCTCGTGAGCGTGAGCACGAAGTTGATGCTGGTCGCCTTCGCCGTGATGTTTGGTGGTTGCGGGCTCAACGCCGCGCTCAAGGCAGGCGTTGGGATGACTATCGCGAGCATCAGCCTCGGTCTTGTCGTCCTGGTGGTCGCGGGGGTGATCGGACAGATCGGTCGCGCCAAGCAGGGCCGCATCATCTAGCCTTCCGGCGAGCCTGGAGTGCGCTTCACGCTCATCGCGCGCCCGCCCCGATAGTTCGCGACCCGGATCGAGGTGCTACACAGAAGACGCGCCCTCGCTCCGTGCCCACCATCAGAGCGCCGTCGGGTGCGACGGACAGGGCGGTCACCCCCTCATCGCCGCGCCACCGCTCGCGCAGCGTGCTCGTGGAGACATCGCATTCGAACACCGCGTGGGCGGCGCGAAGCATGAGAGCGCCGGTCGAGGACTCCCACGCCTCGCCGAGCCAACCGCCGTCGGGACCCGAGGGCAGCGTGACGCGCGCCTCCTCTCCGACACGCCCGACGAACGTGGGGAGGCCCGGCTCACGGGGTATCCACGCCACGCCCCCCCGCGAGACATCGCAGCACGCGCGGTGCAAGCGCCCCTCGCACTCCTCGCCGCTCGGTCCCCCATACTCCGCGGTCCACTCCTCAACATGGATGACCTCGGCGGGACCGTCTTCGCGAGATTCCAAGACGAGCGACGCGCTCCGCGGCCCCTCGCTCCATCGCCACCCCGCCCCGCGCAGAACGATCCTTGGGTATCACGAGGAAGGGGCCTGGCCAGATCCACGCTCGCCCACCCTGATATCGATCACAACCGGACGGAAGCCTTCTTTCATGACGTAATCACCACCTGCATTGATGACACCCTGGTCACCGTTCACGGCTGCAGCGTTGACGAACACCGTCCCCATCTCGTGATCGCAGACGACGCCGCGCGCGTCGTGCTCGTGGCCGAAAATGTGCAGTCGTGGTCGGTCGGCGGGAAGCATCGCTCGCAGACGGTCGTACAGAGCCGCGCTGCCGATCGCGATCGGCCTCTCCCGCAGGACGCCGCCATATTGCACGCTGGAGTCGAGAATGCCCAGGGGCGGGCTGTGTGTGATCAGTACGTCCAGCCCAGCGGGGATGTCGGCGTACAGCTCCGTGAGCCGCGTGTGGTCGCGGAGGAAGCCCTCGCAACGCAGCGGGTTGTCATGCGCCATAGCCTGTCGCCGCGGAGTGAATCCAACATACGGCGAGCCGAAGAACTTCAACGCTGCTATCTCTTTCGAGGAATGCTGGAGCAGCCGCATGGGCCCTTGCCTTCCATCGCCGAAGCAGCCGTCGTCGAACAGGAGCCTCGCGTTGGCCATCGACTCGGGTGTCCACGGCTCTCCAGGCTGCGAGTGCGGCGCAGCCTGTAGCCACGTCTCCCCGTCCAGCGGCCTGTCGTGGTTGCCCGCGATCACCACCACGCCGTGGGTGTACCGCGCCGCCAGCGAACGCAGCCATGCCGCGGCGCTGGCGAGCTCGGAGGGGAGTCCCATCGTTGTATGGTCCCCTGCGTGGATCAGCAGATCACCTGGAGGGAAAAGACAGGTGGGGATGTCAACGTTGTGTGTATCGGACACGATCACCAACCGCACCCACCCCGGAACGCGCGGCGCGTCGGGAGATAGGATGGCCACGTCGTTCATCGATATCACGTCTTGGGAGGGTAGGCGGTGCGAGCGGGTTCTGTCGACAACCCCGTACATGTGTCGGGCTTCTGCCCTTCCCCAAAGCAGGCGCGGGGTAGATTACGGGGAGGAGGGGAGGCCGTTGCCTCCTCCCTCGTCCCTCGTCAGGTCCTGGCCCAGGGTCGTCGGGTCCTGACCCGGGGTCGTCGCCTCACTCCCCGTGATTTGACCCTCGCCCGTCTTTGGCGAGCCCGTTGCCTCGGGCCTCCTCCCGGTGATTCCCCCTCGTCCAACCCAGCGAAGGGCTCCGCGCTCGCGTGCTCTTCCTCCGCTCCTTCCGTCGCGACCCTGACCGGCGTCGCGTCCGTCGTCGGTGTGCCCGCGCGCGCGCGCTCGACGGTCTCGACGAAGCGGTCCGCGTCGTCGGAGCCGATCGTGAGGACGTGCTTTCGCCCGCTCTCCTCGCGATACGTGATCTCGACGCCGCGGCCGGAAGGCGAGTTCCCCACCCACGTCCGCACGACGCCGTCGAGGCCGACCGAGACCTTGCCTTGCTTGAAGCCTTTGAGGCGCATGGCATGGATCGACTCTATCGCCGAGAGCCTGATCTTTCGCTTCGCCCAGCCGAAGTGCACGTGGACGTTCGAGCCGGTGACCATCGCGCGAAAGACGGAGAACATGACGCCGGCGATGCCCATGAACGCCGCGAAGAGAGCGGCGAGGCTTCCGGCGCCGAGGCCCACTCCGGGGGGGACGGCTCCGGCCGCCCCGGCGCCGATCAGCGCGAGCCCGACCGCGCCGAACACGACGAGGAAGACGATGGCGACGATGAACGCTCCTCGCGAGGTGACCTTCTCGCGGAAGAGGACCTCCTCCCCCGGATCCATGTAGCGCTTCTCGTATTCGTCCATCGGCGCCGCCATCATCGCTCTTCTCATCCGCGAGCGCCAAAGTATGTCGCGGGCGTCGTCCCGAGTGCCCAGGGTCCTTGGCAAAGGCGACATGCAGGTGGTGCGAAACCTCGCCGGTCGCTGGGACGAAGAACACCCCGGGCGTCACCCATCCGGTCACCCGCCTGAATGCCGGCGCAAAAACTCGATATCGATTGGCACCTTGTCGCCCAGCCACAGGGGGTTCGTGGCATGATCGGCGACGTCGTCGCCCGTGATGGGATGCACGAGAACGCTGAGACCCTCGCGGTTTAGCATCAGCCACGGAACGATGGGGTCGAACTGACTCGGTGCGAAGGCGACCTGGTACATCGGCTTGGGGTGGGGCCCTATCGGCCTATCATGCCAGCGGCCAAGCTCGGCCGAGAATTTTCCTGCCAGCCCCTCACGCACACGCCCGGCCGCATCACGCGTCGCCGCGTCATAATAGACATGGGCATGAAATCCGGTGATCTCGCTCAACTCCCTCACCGGGCCAGGGTTTCACCCGCGCACCGGTTTCGCAAGCCCCGTTCTCCTGCGGCCAGGCGAGCAGGCCGGTCGCTACGGCCCGAGTGGGTTCTGTCGACGAAGACGCCGTAGGAGGCACACTCGCCCGTCCTTAACGACGACCCAAGGCCCGGACCCGGCGGGGGAGACAGCTGCCTCCTCGCCTCTTCCCTGTGAATCGAACCACGTCCCCCTCAGCGAAAGGGCGAAAAATTCGGCAAGGACGGCCTCCGGGAGCTCAGGTCCTGAGGAACGCGGTCCCCGAGAGGGCCTGAGGCCCTCGGTAATGGAGGTGCATGTTCAGGTGGTGGCGTTCGCCGTGGCGCTGGCAGTAGAGCTGCGTGCCTCCGGAGGTCTGCCGCGCCTCGACGCACGCAGGGCAAGGTGGCTCGATCTCCGGGACGCCCTGATCGACCTTGGGGCGGTACACAAGCACGGGACACGAGGACTTGCGCACCACCTGCTCGGCCACCGAACCCAGGACCAGGCGCTTGAGCCCCGTGGCTCCGTGGGTCCCGACAACCACCAGATCGGCGTCGAGATCGCTGGCGATCTGGACGATCTCGCGCCACGGGGTGCCTGCGGTCACGTGGGCGAAGACAGGCCCCGTGAAGCTGGCCATGGCCTGCTCCACCAGGCGCTCGGCGCGCTCCCGACCATGCTCGAGCGCGAACGCGACGCCCTCTCCCACCTGGGGAGCCCAGTCGACCACTGTGATGATGTGGAGCTCGGCCCCAGCCCTCACCCGGGCAGACTCCACGCCGAAGGCGAGCACCGCCCCCCCGATGTCGGAGCGATCGACAGCCACCACGACGACAGAACGCGGAGAAGACGGGGCTTGAGACATGGGAACACCTCTTCCCTGCGCCAAGCATCCCCCGTGCCAAGGGCTGTCGTTGCATGCCGCGGTAATTTTGGCAGGCCACCCCGAGCTTCCTTGCGGGAAGCGAATCCACTGCGCGAACGCGAAAAATATGCGCATCAACGCGACGAACAAGCACGGCGGACCGCGAGCGCGAAGAGCACGGAGAGCGCGAAGAGCCCCGGCGCCCCCCTGCTCCCCTCCTGGCCCGCGAGGTCACAGGCGCAGCTGGAGCGCGGGGTAGCGGCCGGCGGGGCGATCGTGGGAGGAGCGGCGGGAGGAGCGGCGGGAGGAGCGTCGCAGTCCCAGGCCGCCTTGTCGACGGGCAGCCCGCACGTCTCGAGCAGCGAGCCATCCATGCGCCGCGCCACGATCGCGAGCCCGTCGCGGGTGGCGGTCACCTCGACGAAGTGACGCACGGCCTCTGCCTTCTTCGTCTGAGCTCGAACGTGCTTGACCTCGTAGGCCGGCGCGCCGCCACCGCCCGACACGAGGTAAGGGAGCCCCCCCTTCTCGCCCCGCTCGTAAATATGATCGTGGCCTGCGAGCACGAGGTTCACCTTGTGCTTGCGGAAGAGATCGGGGATGCCCGCCTCGAGCAGAGCTCGGTTGTCTCCATGAGGCCCTGCCGACCAAGGTCCGTGGTGGGCGACGATCACGCGCCAGACGAGGCCAGCTTCACCGTCGGCCTCGTTGAGGACTCGCTCCAGCCAGGCCCGGTCGGCTCCCTCCGTGAAGCGCGACATGGCGTTGAACACGAAGAAGCGAGCGCTGGCCCAGCGGAAGGTACCCGAGAGCAAGGGCGTGCCCGGCGCAGGCTCGGCGCCCCTCCAGACATCCGGCGGCCCGAGCGCGAAGTAGCGAAGGAAGTAGGTCGCGCTCTGATCGAGGAGCTCGTGGTTGCCGACCGCGGCAAAGACGCAGGTGCGACGTAGCAGCGGGGCCTCGATGTCGAAGAAGGTCTGCCACTGCCTGGCGTCACCTCCGTCCTCCACGAAATCGCCCGTGTGGAGGATGAAGTCGGCCGGGATCGAGGCCATCGCGCGCACCACCTGGGCGTGGGACGCGTCGTCTGTGCGGTTGTCGCCGTAGACGAGGAAGCGGAAGGGAGCAGCGCTGTCGTCCGGCGGAGCCGTCGTGAAGCCCCCCGACAGGCGAGACGGACCGGCCACCACGGAGAGAGAGTAGACCGTGGAGGGCGTGAGCCCCTCGAGCCTCACGACGTGAAAGGTCTTCGCCTCGCGGCTCTGGAACTTCCTGGATGTCCCCTTGCCTCCGTCGCCCTCGAGCTCGAGCACGACAGGGGCCGGCTCGCTCAGCTCGAGGCGGATCTCGGCTGTGGTCCTGGTGATGCGCTGAGGCCACGGCCCCTTGTCGATGTGAGGCGCAGCGGCCGCCCGTGAACCGACCAGGAGGGCGGCGACAACAAGGGAGGAGAGCCCGCGACGCATCGACGCCATGCTACCCCCCCCGGGAGAGCTCGACCTCGGCTCCCGGGAGGCGAGAGACCCGTCCATGTCGTTTTTGTCCCACACCGTATGCCTTGCCCTCGAAGCAAAAGATAGAGCTCAAACGTGGGTAAGCACACGTAAATTTGGCTTGATTGCAGGGCGTCATTTGACCACCTGCGCCTCGCGAACTACCGTTCGTGAGGCCTGTGCACTGCGGGCCTTCGGTGTACCGTTCGCGTCTCGCCATTCGAGGGACATGTCTCGCAGCTCGACAGCCACCGCCGCGGCGACCCCTGCGGCCGAAGCCATGCCGGAGATCGAGGACTCCACACTCGGCCTCCCGCTCCGCTTTGGCAAGTACACCTTGATCCGCAAACTCGCGCAGGGAGGGATGGCCGAGCTGTTCTTGGCCATCCAGCGGAGCAGCGTGGCGGGCTTCGAGAAGCTCATCGTCATCAAGCGCATCCTGCCCGAGGTGAGCCAGGACAAGGCCTTCATCGACATGCTCCTCCACGAGGCGCGTGTGGCGGCGACGCTCTCTCACCCGAGCATCGTCCAGACCTTCGACGTCGGGCAGGTGGACGGCCGCTACTTCATCGCGATGGAGCACGTCCACGGCGAGGATCTGCGCAACATCGTCCGCCAGATGAAGAACAAGGGCGTCCTGGAGTTTCCCGTCGAGCACGCGCTCGGCGTCATCCTCGGCATGTGCGCGGGCCTCGCGTACGCCCACGAGCGCCATGACCTCGACGGCTCGCCCCTCCACATCGTCCACCGGGACATCTCGCCTCAAAACGTCGTCGTCACCTTTGCGGGCGACGTCAAGATCGTCGATTTCGGCATAGCCAAGAGCGACACCAAGCACCTCGACCACACCAAGAGCGGGAAGTTAAAAGGCAAGGTCCCCTACATGTCGCCCGAGCAAGCGCGAGGCGACCACATCGATGCCCGGAGCGACATCTTCTCCACGGGCACCATGCTCTTCGAACTCACCACGGGCAAGCGCCTGTTCAAGGGTCCGAGCGAGTACGAGACACTCAAGCTCATCTGCGAGCAAGAGTACCCCAGGCCCTCTCAGGTCCGGCCGGACTACCCGCCGGATCTGGAGGCGATCGTCATGAAAGCGCTCGCCAAGAACCCTGACGATCGCTACCCGACCGCCAGGGCGATGCAGGCGGATCTCGAGGACTTCGTCCGCCGCCACCAGATCCCGGTGAGCAGCGTGGCGCTCCACCAGTTCATGCAGTCGCTCTTCGCCGACAAGCTCACCGCGCAGAAAGAAGCGCTGTCGCAGGGCAAGCAGCTGGCCGACATCATCGATGCGCAGCACCCGCGCAACCCCGAGTCCACCCACGAGTTCGAGGCGCTCGGCAGCGGACCCCGCGCGATCACGCAGAGCACACCCGCCGCGGCGCAGACCGTGACCGATGGATCCACGCTCCGCCCCAAGGGCCCTTGGCTCCTCGTCGCCATGAGCCTCGGCGTGATCGCCCTGGCCGGGACAGGCGCCTACGGCATCGCCAGGGCGCTGAAGAGCCCCCCTCCTGCCCCGACCAGCGCCGCGGCGACCCGGGGCACGGTCCGGGTGACGAGCGCTCCGGCGGGCGCGTCCATCTGGGTGAACGGCGACCTTCGCCCGGAGGTCACGCCGGCCACCCTGGAGCTGCCCCGAGGCGCCGAGATCGATCTCAAGCTCACGATGGAGGGCTTCGAGCACGCCAAGCAGAGGTTCAACCTCAGCGAGATTAGCCCCAGCATGGACATTTCGCTGGAGCTCAAACGGGGCTCGGTGGTGGTCGACGTGGCGGTGCTCCCGGCGCACGCCAAACCCAGCCTCTCGCTGGACGGGACCCCCGTGCAGGGCACCACCATCGAGGGAGTCACGTCCGGTACGGAGCACAAGCTCACCATCAGCGCTCCGGGCTTCACCGAGCAGACCCTCACCTTCATCGGCAATCCGCTCGATCGCAAACACCTCGATGTCACCCTCGAGAAGGTCCCCGCCCACGACGGGAAGCCGCACGGGGGAGCCGTCGCCTCGGGAAAGCCGGGCGCCGCCACGCCGCCCGCTGTCCCCGCGGGGAACGGCAAGCTCAGCGTCGGCGCGAGCGGCGGCTGGTGCAACGTGACGGTCGACGGCCAGGGGCGAGGCGCGACTCCGGTCGCCGGCCTCGAGCTGAGCGCGGGGAGCCACAAGGTCACCTGCACCACGGCCGATGGCAAGGTGCAGTCGGCCGTGGTGTCGGTCCCCGCGGACGGCGTGGCCAGGTACAAGTTCACCCTCTGACGAGGGCGTCCCTCCGTCCGCCTGGGATTGGCCCATCCGCCGTTCGGGCGTGGTAGCCTTGTCAGGATGGTCCGGCCCTCTGGCCTCGCTCTGATCGCCGCCGCGGCGCTCTTCGCCAGAGCGGCTCGTGCAGGACCCAACACCGAGGCCTGCGTGCGCGCCTACCAGGACGCGCAGGTCGACATGAAGAGGAGCGCGCTGAAGAGCGCCCAGAGCAACCTCGTCACCTGCCTGTCCGAGACCTGTCCTCGCTCCCTCCATACCGACTGCGCCCAGTGGCTCAAGGAGGTCGAGTCGAGGCAGCCAACCGTGGTGCTCTCGTACCTCGGCAAGGACGGCCAGCCCCTGGTTGCGGCGGAGGTCACGGTCGACGGGAAACCCTTCGTCGACAGGCTCGATGGTCGCTCCCTCCAGATCGATCCCGGAGAGCACACCTTCCGCTTCTCGGTGCCCCCCGAGGCCCCCGTGGAGGTGAAGATCATCGTCCGCGAGGGCGAAAAAGCACAGAGGGTCGACGCGACCTCGAAGCTTTACTCCCCGAGCCTCGCCCCCCGGGAGGCCGAGAGGCCGCCCGTACGACAAGCTCCGCTGGCGGTGACGCCGACCGCTCGGCCCGTCCCGTGGACGGTCTTTGCGCTGACCGGGCTTGGAGCGGTCGCCGCCGCCGGCTTCGCGGGCTTTGCTCTCTCGGGCACCAGCGGCAAAGCCGACCTGGACGTGTGCAGGCCCTTCTGCGATCCAGGAGAGGTCTCGTCGGTGCGCACCCGCTTCGTGATCGCGGACGTCTCCCTGATCGTCTCGGTGCTCGCGTTCGCGGGCGCCGCGACCCTCTACTTTACACGCCCCGAGGTGCCTGTCCCTTCGGGGGCTCCGCCCAGGTCGCTCCGCTGGCTGGGAAGCGCGGTGCGCGGTGAGTTCTGACGGGAGCGGGCTCTACTCCTCGAGCAAGGAGCGCAAGGCGCAGGGCTCGGTCCCCGACGTCAACGGCACCCCGCCGCTGCGCATCGGCCGGTACGCGCTCTACGGCGTCCTGGCCTCCGGCGGGATGGCCACCGTGCACCTGGCGAGGCTCCTCGGCGAGGCCGGATTCAGCAGGACCGTGGCCATCAAGCGGCTGCACCCGAATTTTGCCCAGGAGACCGAGTTCGTGGCCATGCTGCTCGACGAGGCCCGCCTCGTCGCCCGTATTCGCCACCCCAACGTCGTGCCCATGCTCGACGTGGTGCGCGAGCCCGACGAGGTCTTCCTCGTCATGGAGTACATCCACGGCGAGTCGCTGAGCCGCCTCATCGCCGCGACCGTGCAGGCGGGTATCCCCATCCCCCTGCCGATCGTCTCGGCCCTCCTCATCGGCACGCTGAACGGCCTCCACGCCGCCCACGAGGCCAGGAACGAGCGGGGCGAGCCGCTCGGCCTGGTCCACCGCGACGTGTCGCCCCAGAACGTGATCGTCGGCACCGACGGGGTGGCGCGCGTCCTCGATTTCGGCGTCGCCAAGGCCACTGGACGCTTGCAGTCTACACAGAACGAGGAGCTCAAGGGAAAGCTCGGGTACATGGCGCCCGAGCAGATCCGCGCCGAGCCGGTCGATCGCCGCGCCGACGTCTGGTCCGCCGCGGTGGTCCTGTGGGAGACCCTCACGTGCGCGCGCCTCTTCCGCTCCGAGGTCCAGGCGACGGTCGCGCTGCGGGTGCTCTCCGACGAGATCTTGCCGCCGAGCCGTCGCCGCGAGGACTGCCCCCCGTCGCTCGACGACGTGCTCATGCGCGGTCTGTCGCGCGACGTGGAGACCCGCTGGGCGAGCGCGGAGGAGATGGCCCACGCCCTCGAGGAGGCGATCCCTCCGGCCACCCCTCGCGCGGTGGGCGAGTGGGTCCGCAAGCTCGCGGGAGAGGCGCTCGGATCGCGCGCCGCGCGCATCGAGGACATGGAGAGCCGCAGCGATGCCCAGCCGGCCCTGAAGCTGCTCCTCGCCGCTCCCGTCAGCCCTTCGGGGCGCTCCTTGCTCCCCGCGGAGGACGAGCGCGAAGGCGCCAGCTCCTCGGCCACGGCCGCTCCTCTCTCGCTCGCCCGGAGCAAGGGCGAGCCTTCGCGCTCGCGCTTCGTCCTCCTGCTCGCGCCTCTCGTGCTGGTGGTCCTCGGGTTCGCCAGCTTCGCGATGTTCAGAGGGCTCACCCGTGACAAGGGCGCTGTGAGCGCGGCGCCTCCTGGCCCCTCCTCCGAAGCTCGCGAGCCGCCTCGCCCCGACAAGCCAGCCGCCTCGGCGGCGCCCGAGGGAAAGGCGCCCGAGGGAAGAGCGCCTGCGCCGACCGCCTCGGCCAGCGCGCCCTCCCCGAGAGCGCTCGCGCTCAAGCCACCCCTGCCCCAGATCAAGAGCGTGCCCGTGGCCTCGGCCCCCTCGGCGACACCCAAGACCCCGACGCCCAGCTGCGATCCGCCTTACACGATCGGACCAGCGCCCGACTTCATCAAGAAGCCGAAGCTGGAGTGCCTGAAGTAGAGCGGCTCTCGTGGGCCACCGCAAGATCGTCACCGGGGATTCAAAGACGACAGTCCTGAGGACGAAAGATGCCATCGATCGTGGGGAAGGACCACGCTCGCCTGGCGTGGGAGGCCGAGGCCTCTCTATCCCCTCCCGTGTTAGGTATACGCGATGCGTGACCACAGCCGCACGGATCCTTCGCCTCGTGACCAGGAGCGCCATGTCCGGGCGCCCACCCACGCTGAGCGGTGTCGCACCCTCGTGCTTGGAGCGACGTACGGGACGCTCTCCACCATCGCCCGGGAGCCTGCGGGATATCCTTATGGCTCGCTGGTGACGGTCGCCATCGACCCGCTCGGTCGGCCTCTGCTCCTGCTCTCGGATCTGGCGGAGCACACCACCAACCTGGCCGGCAGGACCGAGGCGTCGATGCTCATCGCGGAGCCGGTGGGCGCTCACTCCGAGCCGCTGGCCCTGGGCCGGGTGACGCTCCTCGGCGCCTGCGCTCGCGTCGGCGACGAGGAGCGGGGCCGGGTGAGGGAGATCTTCCTCGAGCGGCACCCGCGCGCCTCGGGCTATGTCGACTTCAAGGACTTCGCCTTCCACAGGCTGGAGCCAGCGGCGCTGCGCTACGTGGGCGGGTTCGGGCGTATGTCGTGGGTGACCGCCGAGGACTACCGGGCCGCGGAGCCCGACCCCCTGCTCGAGGCCGCGCCCGGGATCCTGGCGCACATGAACGGGGATCACGCGGACGCGAACCTCGCTTACGCCAGGGCTCTGACCGGGATAGGGGACGCGACCGGCGCGACCATGACGGCGGTCGACCGCTATGGCTTCGAGCTAGCCGTCGTGACCCCCGGGGGGCCCCGCGCCACGAGGATCGCCTTCGACGAGGAGGCGACCACGGCGGACCAGGTCCGCAGGGCGATGGTGGCGCTCGTGAAGAGGGCGCGGGGGGCGTAGCCCGGGGATATAATACCTTCGGGAGGATCTCATGAAGTCTGCTCGTATTGCTCTTTCTTTGACCACATCCGCGCTGCTGCTCGCGTTCGTCGCATCCCCGGGGTGCGGTAGCTCCACGTCCTCGAAGGACGCTGGCGAGGACGCCTCCGGAGACACGGCGGCCCAGCCGGACAC
>SXGT01107527.1_pt1 | contig 15037 bp, 12 predicted proteins | sample 3176221 | NCBI WGS metagenome assembly SXGT01 (sample SAMN11356862, study PRJNA531348) | freshwater metagenome | isolation source: freshwater sample F1-120 | place: China: Fuxian Lake, Yuxi | collected 2017-12-25
AACGGGCCGGTGTTCTGCGCCGGCGCCGACCTCAAGGAACGCCAGGGCATGACGGGCGAACAGGTGAAGGCGCGACGCCTGCAGGGCTTCGCGGCATACGAGGCGCTCGAGTCGCTGCCGATGCCGGCGGTGGCCGGTCATTAGCCTGCCGCGGTCGCTCCGGGTGCTGGCCCGGCAGCGGTGGCGGACTGGCCGCGCGCCCAGGAAGGTTGTGGGTTGATCATCTGGCGATCGAACGATCAGGAGTGGCGGCGCTATGTCGACTACGTCTTCATCGCGTTGGTCGTGATCCTGCTCGGCGTCGGCGTCTACGGCGTGCTCAATTGGAGCGACGAGGGCAAGGTTGTCGAAACCCTTCCACAGCTGCCCGCCGGGCTCGCGCCGATCCAAGAGACGACTACGACCGATCGGACGATCCCACCCGAGTTCACGCTTCCCGGGCCGTCGACAACCGAGGTGCTCGTGACGACGGTCGCGCCCACGACGGTTGCGCCGACGGTCGTCACCACGGTTCCGCGCGCCACCACGGACACCACCGTGGCGCCGCCCGTCGTCACGACGGCGCCACCGCCTCCCGACACGAGCGGGCCGAGCATTGGTTCGCTGTCGACGTCGCCGAAGAAGGTCTACGAGGATCGCTGTACGCCGTCGGTGAAGTTCAGCGTGTCGATCAGCGATCCTTCGGGCGTCACCGAGGCCAAGATGTTCGGCAAGGCGATGAGTCGCCGTGCTGGCTCGAACACCTGGGAGTTGACGACCTCGATCGGCGACGTGACTTCGGCCGCACAAGGATCGATCTCGTTCTCCGTCCCGATCAGCGCCAAGGACGGCAAAGGCAACTCACGCTCGAAGACCGCGTCGATCACGGTTTTCGACTGTCCCTGAACGCTCGCAGACACCCGATCGGATCATCGAACGACAGCGGCGCCGAGCGACCTCAATGCGGATGGCAGGCGCAGGCTCCGCCGCAGCCACCGCCTCCCGCGGGCGCAGGGGTGGTCGAAGGGCCGGTGCCGTTCGCGTTGACCGACATGAACGACGTGAGTTTGCGCATCGTCTTGGTGTGACCACTCGGGCACCTCGCCGGAGCCGACGACTGACTCATCGGTCGTTCGAGTTCGAAGTCGTCGTCGCAGGTGGTGCAGCGATACACGTAGGTCGGCACGCCCAGCAGATTAGGACGCTCGAATCCGTACGGTCACGCCGGCGCCAACGGCGTCGGCGGTCGGTGCGACATCGGCGAATGCGAAGCCTGCGGCGACGAACTCCGAACACACCTCGACAGGATCGGACTTCGGTGCGGCCGCGAGCGATCGAGCGAGCAGTCCCTTGGCTGCCTTCGCGGCATGACCTGCGGCGTGCGCGCCGGAACGGGCGACGAACTGCACCTGCACCGTGTGTTTCGCGATGCCGGCGGGATCGAACGCGGCGCGATGCTCATTCGGGAGGAGGTCGACGACCGTGTGACGGCCGAATCGCTCCTTGCCGACCACCCCGAGCGTCGGTTTCCACCAAGCCGCCAGCGCGCCGAGGCGTCCGACCCGCGCGCTCATCTTGAGCCGGTAGTCGGGGAGCGGCTCGCCCGCGGTCACGAAACCGGCGAGCCCCGAGACGACCACGATGTGCGCCGCCGCATGACGTCGAGCCGCAGCTGGCAACGACGCGAGATCCAGGTGCTCCCACACGACGCCCGTATACCGCTCGAAGGCCCCCAAGGAAGGTTGGCCAACGAACCCGCTGCTTGCGATGGCCACCGCGCGAGCCAGATGATCGCCGCCGACGCCGAACAACTTCTGCCGTTCGGTGACCGATGCACGACGGACGAACGCCCGCGTCTGTTCGGCGACCGCGCGGCGTGCCACCCCGAGCGTGTCATCGCCCGGGTCCCACGGCGCGTCGCCGCCCGGGCACTTTCCCTCACTCGGAGGGAGCAACAGAAACGTTCCCACGACTCAGAAGGTGAGGACGGTGCGGATGCCCTCGCCGGCTTCCATGTCTGCGAACGCTTCGTTCACCTGATCGATCGGGCGGCGGTGCGTGATCATGCCCTCGAAGTCGAGGTGGCCGGTCCTCCACAGGCCCAACAACTTCGGGATGTCGCGACCGCTGTTGCACGAACCGAGGAACGAACCGACCAGCTTCTTTTCGCTCGCCATGAACACGACCGCCGGGTTGATCGTGACGGCGTCGGTGATCGGCGCGGCGCCGACCATCACGATCATGCCGCCGGGCCGAACGGTCCAGATCGCTTGATCGACGAGCGCGCCCTTGCCGACCGCCTCGAACGCGTAGTCGACGCCGCCGCCGGTGATCGCCAACACCTGACTCATCACGTCGTCGGTTGTCGGGTCGATCGCGTCGGTGGCACCGAACTTCGCGGCGGCATCGCGCCGCGAGCTGACCGGGTCACTCACGATGATGCGGCTCGCGCCGGCGAGGCGCGCGCCTTGCACGATGGCGATGCCGACGCCACCGAGGCCGATGACGAGAACTGTGCTCCCCGCGCTGACCTTTGCGGTGTTGATGACCGCGCCGACGCCGGTCTGAATCGAACAGCCGATGACGCACGCGACATCGAGCGGCGTGTCGTCGGGGATCGTCACCGCGGCCGACTCATGGACGAGTGAGTACTCGCCGAACCCGCCGACTCCGAGGCCGCGGTACACGGCTTCGCCGCCGCGCGACAGCGGGGATGACCCGTCGATGAACGTGCCCGTTGTGACCGCCATCGCCTGCTCGCAGACGCCGAAATCACCGCGCAGGCATTGGTAACAATGGCCGCAGGTCGCGATCGGGCTGATGATCACGCGATCGCCGACGTGTACCGATGTGACGCCCGCACCGATGGCTTCGACGACGCCGGCGGCCTCGTGCCCGAGCACGATCGGTCCGGGAGCCGGGTAGGTGCCGTTCACGTTCGACAAGTCGGAGTGGCACACGCCGCACGCGTGGACCTTGACGACGACGTCGCCTGGGCCGGGGTCGCTGATGACGATGTCGTCGACGAGGGTGAGTGGTCGGCCAGCGGGTTCGAGGAGAGCAGCGCGCATGGGGCGGAGACTAAGCGGGCGAACGGATCGGGCGCCCGTCTGTGCAAGGCTGCGGCACGTGGCGAACATCGTCGAGATCGAACCGGGTCATGGTCGGGTCGTCCTGCTCGTCGTCGCGCACGCGGACGACCCGACGCTGTTTCTCGGCGGAACTGTCGCTCGGTGGGCCGACGCCGGCTGGCGCGTCGTCGTCGTGCGGGTCACCGACGATCGATGGGACTCGGTCGGACTCGACGAGGCGACCACGATCGCGCGGAGCCGCCGCGGTTTCGATGAGGCAATGAGGATTCTGGGTGTGGCCGAGTCCATCGAACTCGACTACCCGACCGACACGTTGGGCGACATCAGCGAGGTTGGGTTGCGGGAGCGAATCATTCGGGTCGTACGGCAGCATCGGCCGTATGCGCTCGTGACCTTCGATCAGTTCGCCATGTTCGGCGAAGACAACGAGGATCACTGGAAGGTTGCAGCCGCGACCGACGAAGCATTCTGGGCATCGCAGTTCGATCTTCACCACCCTGAGCAGGTCGCAACCGGGCTCAGGCCGCACGGTGCGTTCGAGCGTTGGTGGTTCGGACGCGATCTGCAGAAGGTGTCCGACGTGGTCGATATTTCCGACACCATCGATCGCAAGATCGACGCGGCCCTCTGTCACGAACCGGCACTTCGCAACTTCGTGCACCAACTTCGGATCCAAGCCCGAACCGGCGGGTGGCGGATCCCGATCCTCGACGAAGCGCAAGACGGCGATTTGCGCAGTGTGATGGATCCATTGCTGCGGCGCCAGGCCGAGATCGTCGGGGCGCGACACGGCTGCGCGATGGCAGAAGAGTTTCGAGTATCACGCTTCGGGGGGCTCGGCGAGTTGCTCGAGGTGTTTGGTGAACGAATCGAAGGAGCTGCACCATGAGCAAGCAAGGGCAAAGCATGTTGGAGCGTTCCGCGCGTTGGATCGACGGCGGCGACGACGTCGCGATGCACGGACTGATGAACGCGGCGGCCGGACCAACCGAAGAAGTGGGCGAGCGAGTCGCGCTTGCCGAAGCGTTCAGCAACGTGGTCGCGTTCGACACCGACGACGGCCTGGTGCTGTTCGACGTCTCGCATCAACTGTTCGCGAGCGGCGTCGTCGACTCACTCCGTGCGTGGTCACACGCGCCGGTTCACACGGCGGTGTACACGCACGGCCACGCCGACCACGTCACGGGCGCGCAAACCTTCGATGCCGAAGCGACCGCCCGCGGCGCCGCAAAGATCCGCTACGTCGGTCACGAAGCGGTTCCGACACGATTCGATCGCTACCAGCGGACCGCTGGCTACAACGGGCACATCAACATGCGCCAGTTCCGGCTCCCTGAACCCGCGTGGCCGACCGAGTTCCACTATCCCGAACTGACCTATCGGTCGGCATCGGCGATGGAAGTCGGCGGCCTCACCTTCGATCTCCGCCACGCCCGCGGCGAGACCGACGACCACACGTGGGCGTGGGTGCCGCAACGACGTGCCATCTGTGTCGGCGACCTGTTCATCTGGCAGTTCCCGAACGCCGGCAATCCGCAGAAGGTGCAGCGCTACGCGTGGGACTGGGCCGTGGCTCTGCGCGACATGGCGGCGTTGAATCCCGAGCTCTTGCTGCCCGCGCACGGCCCGGCGGTCGCGGGCACCGATCGCATTCGCGCCGTGTTGCTCGACACGGCTCGGGCGCTCGAATCGTTGCACGACCAGACGCTCGCGTTGATGAACGCAGGAGCGCGGCTCGACGACGTGATCCACTCGGTGAAGTTGCCCGACGATCTCGCTGGTAAGCCGTACTTGCGCCCGACCTACGACGAACCCGAGTTCGTAGTGCGCAACCTGTGGCGGCTCTACGGCGGCTGGTACGACGGCAACCCCGCCCACTTGAAGCCAGCGCGCGATGTCGAAGTCGCGCGCGAGGTCGCTGGGCTGGCCGGCGGTTCCGAGGTGTTGGCGAGCCGAGCCGAAGCGCTCGCGGCCGAGGGTGATCTGCGTCTCGCATGCCATTTCGCGGAGATGGCGGTGCAGGCCGAACCGGAGTCGCGTCGCGCCCACGCAGTGCGCGCGGCCGTCGACGACGCGCGCCGTCAGGCCGAGCCGAGCTTCAGGGCCAGCGGCATCTACCGGTGCGCCATGCTCGACTCCCGCGCCGCGCTCGAAGCGTGATGCTTCGCGAATTCAGTCGTCGATGGTGATTCCGAGATCGGCGAACACTGCGGGGGCGAGCGGGAGCAACTGATCGACTCCGATGGTCGCGCCGCGCAAGCCCGTGACGCCGATGATTTCGTCGATGTTGGCGCCGCGTAGGTCGACGTGTTCGCAACGCGCCTTCGAACAGTCGACTCGGCGAAGACGTGAACCCCGGAACGTGACCGAGCGCAGGCGTGCTTCGGTGAAGTCGACCTCGACAAGCTCGCAGTCGTCGAAAGCGACGTGTTCGGCGTCGATCATGCGGAGGTTCGCGGCGTCGAGACGACAGCCGGTCAATCGAACATGACGCAGTGTGGCCTGCGCCAGATCGATGCCCGAGAGTCGGCAGTCGCGAAACTCGACGCGCGTCAACGACGCCTCGGGCCACCGTGTACCGACTGCGTCGATCGCGGAGGCGACCACATCGCGCAGCTCGAATCCCTTGAGGTGCGCGCCTGCAAGCGACACGCCAAAGATCCGGCTGCGCTGCACGCGTACGTCGTGCACGACTGGTTGGTCGTCGATTGTCAAGTCTCGGACGTCGAGCCCGTCGAGGTCGGCGTCGTCGCCGAGCTGCACGGCCGTCTCGCGCAGCTCGTCATCGAGTCGCGGCGAGTGCAAGGGGGGTGGAGCGGTCATGGGTGCATGTTTGCGGGCGCGGCGCGGACCCGCAAAGCTGCTCGATTGGTGAACAAGGGAGTTCGTATGGATCGGGTTCGGATCGGTGTGGTCGGGACCGGCAACATCGCGCCGCTGAACGTTGCTGGATACCTCGAACACCCCCAATGCGACGTGGTTGCGGTGTGCGATACCCGCGAGCGCAAGGCCCTCGCGGCGGCGACCGAGTGGGGCGCGACCAAGATCTATACCGACCTCCACAGCTTGCTCGCCGACGATGAGATCGACGCCGTCGAAATCTGTACCCCGACGATGCTGCACAGGGAGCACGTGCTCGCGGCCGTGGCGGCCGGCAAACACGTGAGCTGTCAGAAGCCGCTCGCGAACACCGTGGCCGACGGCCGCGAAATGGTTGCTGCAGCACACGCGGCGGGCGTGATCTTGCGGGTTGCCGAGTGCAACGTCTTTTATCCGCCCCTCGTCAAGGCGAAGGAGATCATCGCGAGCGGCGCCATCGGCGCGCCGACCATGTGCCGGATCAAGACCGTTGTCGGTACGACCGATACCGAGTTCCAGAACAACCTCGACCCGAGCGGATACGTCTGGCGTTTCAATGACCAGTCGCCGGGCGGGCACCTGTTCGACGACATGGTGCACAAGTACACGACCGCATTGTGGCTCTTCGATCAGGACATCACGAGCGTGCAGGCGGTCGTCCGCAAAGCGCCCGCGTTCTTCGAGGCACCGACGGCGGCGATCTGGGAGTACGAACGCGAGACGCTGCTCGGCATGATGGAGGTGACCTATGCACCACGGATGCATCTGCGGAGCCGTTACTACGGCGCCGACGAGTTCTTCGAGATTCAGGGAACGGATGGATTCGTCTGGGTGACTCGGGCGACCGGAGAGATGCTCGACCTCGCTCCGGTCATCGTGTACCACCCCGACGGAACCCAGACCCACTACACCAACGTCGACGCGAACTGGCTGCGGGGGTTCACCGACGGGTCGAAAGCGTTCGTCGATGCACTCCTCGAAGGCCGGGACTCGGCCGACATGACCGGCGAACTCGCGATCAAGACCCTGCAGCTGTGCTTCGCGGTCTATCAGGCGAGCAACGAGCGTCGCCCGGTCGATCCCCGCACCATCGACACCTCGGTGTCGCCGACCTGGTGGCCACCCGACCTCTCGAACTACTTCCGCGATCTCGAGCACTACGGAAGCTGAATCCTCCGGAACGATGTCGATCAGAAGATCTCGTCGTCGTCGGTCTCGGTGTCGGTGTCGGCGGTCTTTGCGGCGCGAAAGGCGCGCGACAACAGTGGTGACTTGGCGTCGAGCAGTCCGCCGAGGTCGTCGACGTCGAAACGCGGTTCCCACGCGGTGATGGACTCTCCCGACGACGCGGATTCGTCGAGGTCGACCGCGAGGTCCGAGGTCTCGGCCTCGACGTCAGGGGGGTCGACCGCGACGCGAGGAGGGTCGAGGGCCACGTCGACCGGCTCGGCGATGGAATCGACGAGTTCGAGCACCGGCGGCTCGGGCGACACCGGAGGCGCGGCCGTCGGATCGTCGAACAACGACGGCACGTCCGACCAGCGCTGCGAACGCTTCCGCTTGCGCTTCGGCTCGCGGTGCGGTAACAACTCGTCGGTTTCGACCGAGACGATCGCGCCGCCCGAGTTCGGGCGCGCGGCCAGATCGATCGATGTCGAGACCGCGCCCGGTGCCACCGGCGGTGAAGTGGGTATCCGACGGTCGACGCTGCTCCAACCCTGGGGCGGGACGAGCGCATCCGCATGTCGAGTGCACAGGTCGCCCGCCCGTGCGGCCCCGGATGCCAGATCGTCGAGCCAGACCACCCGGGCAGTGGCATCGAAACTGAACGTCACCGCGGCGGCACCACTGCAACCTGGTCGACCGCAGTACCTCCGCATGCGCGAATGGTACGTCTCGGGCCGGGTCCAGTGCCCCTCGCACGCCGTCGGCTCCGGATCGAGCGCCCGCGACGGCTCTGTGATGTGTCACGATCGGAGGCGATGACCGAACCGCGATTCGTCTTCAACCATCTCGGACAGTGCGTCACGGACCTGGCTCGGTCGCGCCGATTCTACGAAGCGGCTCTCGGGTTCGAGTTCTGGCGCCAAATCGCCCCGCCCGATGCGAGCAGCGCTCAGCTCCTCGGTTTGTCGGAGCCGATCGGCATGACGGCGTGTTATTTGCATCGCGATGGGCTGGTGCTCGAGTTGCTCGAGTTCTCCGCAACGAATCACCGCCGGATTCCCAGGCGGCGGTCGATGGACGAACCCGGCCTCACACACATCTCGATCTCGTGCGACGTCGATGCAACCTGCGCCCGTGTCGTCGAGTTCGGCGGCGAAGTGCTCGATGGCACCAACATCGGTGTCGCAGTCTTCGTGCGCGACCCGGATGGTCAACTCGTCGAACTCCTGCCGCTGGGTTACGCCGACCAGGTCGGACGTCCTTCCGGACCGACCGCGTGACGGTCGTTCGTGTTCCCGCGACGTCAGCCAATCTGGGCGCTGGCTTCGACGCGCTCGGGCTCGCGCTGACCCGAAGACTCGAACTCGCACTCGATGTCGACGATGGCCATCTCGCGTTAGCCGCCGAATCCCACCCCGCGACTCGCGCGTTCCGAGCCTGCGGGGGCACCGGGACGATCGCCGTGCGGACCGACTTTCCACCGGGCCGTGGGATGGGCTTCAGCGGTGCCTCGCGGGTCGCGGGCGTGGTCGCCGCGGCGGTGCAACGTGGCGATGACTGGCAGGCCGAGCGCGAACGATTGCTGACGGCGGCGGCCGAGATGGAAGGACACGCCGACAACGCGGCGGCGTCGATGTACGGCGGTCTGATCGCGACCGCGGGGGACCACAGCATCGCGGTTCGCGCGCCGGCGCAGTTCCGACCGCACGTCGTGTTGTGGATTCCCGAGCGGGAAACCTCCACCAAACAATCGCGGACGTCGTTGCCAACGACGGTGACGCTCGACGACGCCGTGCACAACCTGGGTCGCGCCACGCTCTTCGTCGCTGCATGGGCGACGGGTGATCTGGGCGCGTTTGCGACGGCGACCGATGATCGTTGGCACCAGGCACATCGGCTCGCGCTCGTACCGGAGTCGGCGGCTGCACTCGCAGCAATGCAGCGAGCTGGGGCGCACGGGGCCTGGCTGTCGGGATCGGGCCCGACCGTCGCCGCGCTCGCTGGGGACGACGCGACACGTGACGAGATCGTCGCCGCGCTCGAGTCGCATTCTCGCGGCCGAACGGATGTCGTCGCCGTCGACTATGACGGAACCACCGTCGATCTCGAAGGGACAGGTGCAACGTGGAATTGACCTCTGCGCATGTGGTGGTCACTGGCGCGGCCGGAGGAATTGGTGCCGCGCTGGCTCGCCGATTCTCGGCAGCAGGCGCGCGGGCGGTGGTCGCGGCGGATGTGATCGACCCAACCGAGCCGCTCGCCGATCGCGTGGTTGCCACCCGATGCGATGTCACCGACCCCGACGCGATTCGAACGCTCGTCGACGAAGCAGAGGCGGCGAACGGCCCGATCGATCTGTTCTGCTCGAACGCCGGGATCATCGGAGGCTTCGGGCTCGAAGCACCCGACGATGTCTGGCGGCGCACGCTCGACGTGAACGTGATGGCGCACGTGTGGGCGGCACGGGTACTGGTACCCCGGATGATCGAACGCGGCGGCGGATATCTCCTCAACACCGCGAGTGCCGCCGGGCTCCTGACCCAGATCGGATCGGCGACGTACTCGGTCAGCAAACACGGCGCGGTCGCGTTCGCGGAGTGGGTGTCGATCACCTATGGCGCGCAAGGCATCAAGGTGTCGGTGCTGTGCCCCCAAGCCGTCCGCACGAACATGACCGCGGGAACGAGCGAAGGCGGGGTGGCCGGCGTCGACGGGATGATGGAGGCCGACGACGTCGCCGACGTTGCGGTTGCGGGTGTGCGCGACGAACGGTTCTTGATCTTGCCCCATCCAGAGGTCGGCGACTACTTCAAACGCAAAGCCGACGACTACGACCGCTGGCTACGAGGGATGCGGCGGCTCCAGGAGCGATTCCCCACGGGTCTTTGATCGGTCGACCGTCGCGGCGACTTCTTCGGCGAGTTGGGCGGCTCGAGCTTCGGCCGCGGCCAGTTCGGCCGCGACCCGCACGGCCTTCCTGCGGCGCCGACGACGAACCAAGAACCGAAGCCCGAACACGACGAGCAGCAATCCGATCAGCGTCGCGGCGGCGAGTCCGGCGCGACGCTGGCCCACCGAATCGGCCTCGTCGAGCGTCGCGACCACGTCGTCGGCGCCGGCCGAGGCTTTGTCGCCGTCGCCCGCTTCGAAGCGTTCGTCGGCCTTGTCGAGCACATCGTTGTAGTCGTTCTTCCACAAGCCGATCGTTGCGAACATGCCCTTGTCGGATTTCGCGGCGGCGTGTGCCGCCGCGAGATCCCCGGCGGCGGCGAGGTATTCCTCAGCTTTGCCGCGCAACGAAGCGAGTTCGTCGTCGTCTGCCGTTTCGTACTGCTCCTCGAACGACTTCGGGAGCTCAACTCCCGTTTCGGCGAGCGTCGCGATGATGTCGTCTCGCAGGTCGAGAATCTCGCGGCTCAAGGCCATGCCGTCGGCTGCGTCGTCGAAGTCCCACAACGTGAGCTCCTCGCGAACGACTTCGGGCACCGACCACGTGCCGCCGCGTTGCACGAGCCGCTGGTAGTCGCGGTGCGTTTTCTTGCGATCACGCAGGTCGTCGTTGTCACCGCGATCGATCACGTAGTCGGTGAAGAGTTGCTCGGCCTTCTCGGATCCGCCGACGTAGACGAGCAAATCGAGGAGACGCTCCCAGTCGATGTCGCGTTTCAACGTCTCCGCCTCGGGGTCACCGAGGAACGAGAGCTGATTCGAATCGGCGGCCACGATCACCTTGCGCATGGCGTTCGGACCGATCTCGTCGGTAAGGGTGTCGATCACGTACCAGGCTGCGTCGTACCCGTAGAGCTCGCGGGCACGGGTCTCGTCGTCATCATCCCGGATCGACGGATTGCCCCAATCGACCAGCGCCTGGCGTCCCTTCGCGGCCTTGCCGGGTCGTTTCGGATCGTCGACTTCTTCGTCGGAACCATCGAGCGCGAGCGCGGCGTAGGTCTGGGCGAAGCCTTCGTTGATCCAACGGTCGCCGAACAACTCGTCGTTGAACCAGATGTGAGAAATTTCGTGCAACACCACTTCGGGATCGAGTTCGTCGCCGATCTCGATCGTGTTGTCATCGCTTGCGTACCAACCGGCGTAACCGTAGAGATAAGGGTTGATGGTCTCGGTGATCGTGAGGTTGTCGTTGCTCGGCCAGGACAACCCGACGAGGCGTTCGAGCTTCGGAAGCCCTCGTCGCGCCGTCGAGGTGACGAAGCGGGCCCACTGCGGATCATCGGGCCACGCACGTACGATCACGACGTGTTTTCCCGACCGGAAACGCTCGCCTTGGAGGCCTCGGTCGTTGCGTCCGGTGAACACGACGCCCCACGAGTTCGGGTCGGAGATCGCGCCCGACTCGTAGAGGCGATGATCACCGTCGTTCTTTTCGTCGAGATCGTTGCCGAGCCAATCGACCTCGAACGCCTTCGGGACACGGATCCGAACCGACGTCAGGCCGTCGTCACCAACGGGCCAGGCCCAAAACGTCGTGTACGCCGAGTTGACCCGGGTCGTTGCATCGGTCCGCGGTCCCTGGTTCGACAGGTCGTAGCGGAACTGAATGCGAGCGACGTTGCCGTAGTTGAGGTTGGGGCTCAGGTCGATGACTCCGAATGTGTAATCGGCGTTGTCCGTTGATTCGATCCGAACCGACTGGGGACGTCCGTCGCGAGTCGCGCTGAGGTTCGTCGCCCCGGCCAACATCGGGATCCCCCACTCGCTCCAGAAATAGAAGAAGTTGCCCGAACTCGGTTTTTGGTTCGTGAGCGTGAGATCCACGACGACGTGGACCACGCCGGCGGCGGGATCGACGGTGTAGGTGCTGTGCGCCTCGACTCGGATGCCGTTGTCGGCATGCGCCGGTGTGGCCCCAACCAACACGAGTGTCGTCGCGGCGACGAGCGCTGCTGACGTGACACGTCCGAGGCGCGCGAAGACGCCGACCGGTTGACTTTTCACGGGGCCCCCTCACGGTTCCGTGCATTCTGTCGTATCTGGCCGACGAAACAAGCGCGAAACTCCCTGGATGATCACCGAGGCCCACGTCGAACTCGTCGCGATCGTGGGGGAACGGCGTGTACTCGCGCAACGCTCGACCGAATGCAGATCGAGCTGATCGAGCGACCTGTGCGTCGCTCTCGGCATCGACGGCTTCGACTTCAAACGTGTGCCTTGACGCGACCGCTCAGGGGCTCAGGATCAACCGAACGCGACGGTTGTCACGATCAGCGACATAGATGTTGCCGTCAACGTCGATCGCGGTCGCCAGCGGACGGTTCATCTGGGCAAAGATGGGCGGCCCACCGTCGCCACCGAATGCGAGCACCGTGTTGCCCGCAATCGTCGTGATGAATCCGTCAGCCGACACGTAGCGAAGTTTGGTGTTGTTGAACTCGGTGATCCACAAGGCTCCGAGCGAGTCGACGGTCACGTGCATCGGCTTGTGAAGGTCGGCGTCGGTCGCGAATCCGCCGTCGCCGCCGGTGCCGGCGGTTCCGGTGCCCGCGACGGTGTAGATGTTGCCTGCGGTGTCGACCATGCGGACGCGCTCGTTGTTGTAGTCAGCGATGTAATACCGCTCGGTGGCGTCGAAGTCGATGCTGTACGGCGTGTTCAATCGGCTCGTCGTCGCGGCGACGTCGTCGCCGGTGTACCCGCTCGAACCGGTACCGGCGACTGTGGTGATGACACCGGTAGCAACTGTGATTCTTCGGATCTTGTGGTTGCTGCGATCCGCGATGTAAATATCGCCAGCGCTGTCGAACGCGATGTCGGACGGGTTGTTGAGCCGCGCCGACGTCGCCTGGCCCCCATCACCCGACGATCCCGATGTACCCGTCCCCGCGATCGTCGTGATCACGCCGGTGACGGCGTCCACGCGACGCAGCACATGGTTGCCGGTGTCGGCGATGATGAGATTGCCGTCGGCGTCGTACTCGGCGCGTAGTGGGTTGCGCAGCGTCGCGCTGGTCGCTTGCCCTCCGTTACCGGAGTACCCGGCAATGCCGGTACCCGCCAGCGTCGTCATCGCGCCGGTTGCCAGATCCACGGACCGAACGGCGTGGTTGTCGGTGTCGACGATCGCCAGGTTGTTGTTCGGACCCAGGTCGAGACCGGTCGGTCGTTTGATCGGGGTCGTGGTCGCCGGGTTGCCGTTACCTGGGTAGTTCGAACTCGAGCCGTTACCGGCGACCGTGTAGATGAAGTTCGTGCCGCACTCGGACAGCGTGTAGTCGACTGCACGGTCCCAGAACGCCCATCCCGTCGAGTTGATGTTGCTGAACGCATCGAGTTGCATCGGGAATGCGACGCGGCACCCGGTTGCCGGCTGACTGTTGGCGAGCAATGCGCCTTCGCGGTACGCGAACACGGCGGGATGCCCGGGGTCGACCTGGACCGCGATTTCCGCTTCGGCCGCAGGGATCCCCCACTTCAGCGGACGGGCCTGACCCAACACCGTGTTGGTCCCAGAGCGTTGGGCGGCGAGGGGATGCAACGGATTGGTGACGGTCAACGTCGTCTGGGTGAGGCTGCCCTGTGCGGCGGGCGACGCCGTGTATCCCATCTCGTCGTACAGGTCGAATTTGTGCAGCAACACGGGCTGTTCGATGTCGCGCAGCTTGGTGTTGAGCGTGCCGGGGCTGACCGAGGAGCTGATGATCACCAGCGCCTTGCCGTCGGCGTCGGCAGCGGTCACGACGTTGTCGTCGACGATCTGCACGTTGAACTCGAGGGCGAGGCGGTCGCGGATGGTGATTTCCTTGGCGCCGAGCACGGCCGCGTTGCCGACCACGTAGAGCACGGGCACGCCCGATGGCGGCGCGGAGATCGTGGTGCTCGAGCTCGCGTTCGCGTTCGTGGAGTTCCCGCCATAGTCGGCGGTGGCGGTGAACGTCGTCGTGATGCGCGACCCGACAGGACCGCCAACGGTCAGCCCTGGCGTGCAGTGGTACAGACCGTTGGGCGCTACGACCTGCGGCAGCTCGCAACCTGCGACCCCATCGAGGTCACCGTGCAGGCTCGAACTCAGCGCCGTCAGGTTCATGGCCTGCGTTTGGTTCAAGTTCATGACGGTGAGACCGAACGTGGTCTCCCCCTCGGGGAACGGCACGGTGACTGGAGCGTTGATGGCCCGCAAACGCAGCCCGGGCAACGAGTTGCGCAACAGGACTTCGGATGTGTCGGTGTCCGAGTAGGGGGTCGCACCGGCGTTGCCGGTGACGGTGATCGTGCCGCTGATCGTCGACAGGTCGGGTCCCGACACGAATTCGTTTGCCGAGCATTGGAGCGTTTGCCCCGGAGCGAGTGTCTGCGGCAGTGAGCAGGCGGTGACCAGGTTCCCGAGGCGAGTGTCGGAGATGGCCGTCACGTCGATGTCGGCGGCGGTGGCGGTGTTCTCGACGACGATGTCGTAGTCGATCGTGTCGCCTCCCGCGCTGGCAGCTGTGACCGACGGCGTCTTGCGCACCCAGAGTCCGCCGGCGGCCGGGGTCCACCACGCAAAGCGCCCGTGCGGCACACCTCCAACGGTGTCGCCGTCGGAGCCCGAGAAGAGGCCGGCGGGCTCCCACTCGAGCGCTCGCACGCCGAGCGGACCGTCGGCATTCGGTCGCCAGTTCAGCCCGCGACCGGTTGCGGGGTCGAGCGCCGCAATTTGGAAGCGCGCGTCGCTCTGAGTCTCGGTCTCGAGGTACCGGAAGTGTCCACCGATGTAGACCGCGTCGGACGTCGCGGCAACCGCTTCGAGGGTGTCGCCGACTTTGAGCGTCCACGTCGGGCTGATGGCGGCACCTGCCGGCGTCATGGAGAAGGCATTGGTGGAGTCACACGCCGGGTAGTAGAAGTGGCCCGCGCTCACGATGTACGCAGTCTGACCGTCTGGCGAGATGTCGACGTCGCGCATCCAACCGATCTTGTTGCGGGCGCACGGCGAGTCGTAGTTG
>SXGT01927317.1_pt1 | contig 15035 bp, 11 predicted proteins | sample 3176221 | NCBI WGS metagenome assembly SXGT01 (sample SAMN11356862, study PRJNA531348) | freshwater metagenome | isolation source: freshwater sample F1-120 | place: China: Fuxian Lake, Yuxi | collected 2017-12-25
CCGTGCATGGTGAAAACCTGGTTGTAGGTCTCCTGCCCGAGCACCTGGTTGAGCGGCAGCGCGAGCTGCAGCCGGATCAGCAGCGCGAGGATGCCGGCGAGCACGAAGAACAGCAGCGCCGCGCCGACGTAGAACGGCCCGATATAGTTGTTGTTGACGACGGAGAAGAGCCGCCAGCCTTTCGGTGGCTCCCACACCTTTTCGAGCAGCTCCAGCTCGCCCTCGGGCCGCGGACGGCGATCGGGCATGTTGCGCATCGCCGCGGCGAAGGCTTCCTCCTCGCGAGTCACTTCAGCCCCGCGAGATAAGCGGCGAGCGCGTCGAGCTCGCTCGGGTGAAGGCGGTCGAAGGGCGGCATGATGACGCCGGGCTTATAGGCGTGCGCGTTGGCGGTGAAGCCGCGCAGGTTCGCGGCGGTGTTGGGGAGGATGCCCGCGCCGATCCGCGTGCGGCTTGCGACATGGGTCAGGTCCGGCCCGCGCGAACCCGCCTGGCCCGTGCCCGCGACTCGGTGGCATCCGCCGCAGCCGAGGCTGCGGAACAGCCCCTCGCCTTCCTGCGCCGCGAGCGAGGCGGAAACGGCGGCCGGACGGCGCTGGTTCGCGGACCAGGCATCAAAATTGGCGGGCCTCAACGCGCGGACGCGGAACTGCATCAGCGCATGCGGCCCGCCGCAATATTCGGCGCAGATCGCGAAATACTCGCCCGGCCGCTCCGCTTCGATCAGCAGGCGGTTGAGCTTGCCGGGGATCATGTCGCGCTTGCCCGCGAGCTGCGGGACCCAGAAGCTGTGGATCACGTCCGCCGCCGCCAGCTCGAGCATCACCGGCCGTCCCGCGGGGATGACCAGCTCGTTGGCAGTGAGGAAGTCGGGATAGCGCACGCTCCACCACCAGCGGTACCCGGTGACGCGGACGATCAGCGTGTCTGCCGCGGTCTTGCCGAGCGCCGACGTCATCGTCAGTCCGACGACGAGCAGCACCGACAGCACGACGACCGGAAAGGCGAAGCCGAGCCCCAGCACGAACCGCTCCGACGCCATCCGCGCGCGCCACCGCGCGGGACCGGCGAGCGCGACCGCGAGCAGCACGAGCACCAGCAGCATGATCGCCGCCCCGCCCCACAGCAGGATGTGCGTCAACGACGCGACCGGCGCGGCCTGCGACCCCGCCGCGTCGAGTGTCAGCGCGCCGCCCATCTTCGTCATTCCGCGGCTGGTCAGGAGCGATTCCTTCTGCGATCACCATCAGCTAGCCCGTGCCGGGCCATGACCGCAACGAGGGATCGCACCAGCACTTGCCGCAGCTCTTCCCTTCAAAGGCGGACCGCTGGCTGCGGACGGGGCTCGCGCTCGCGGGGATTGCAATCGTGCTGCTCGTCGCCGGGCTGCTCTACCATGCGCGGTCGGACGCCCGGTGGAACGTCGGCAAGCCGCTGCCTCAGCCGATCGGCTTTCCGCACAGCGTCCACGCGGGCAAGCTCGGCATCGCGTGCCGCTATTGCCACGTCACCGCGACCGCCCAGGCCGCGGCGGGCATGCCCTCGGTGCAGAGCTGCCTGACCTGCCACGCGCAGATCTGGCGCGGTACGCCCCAGCTCGCCCCGCTCCACGCCGCGGCGGGTGCGGGCGCGCCGATCACCTGGGCGTCGGTCAGCCGACTGCCGGTCCACGCGCGCTTCCACCACGGCGCGCACGCCCGCGCGGGCGTGACCTGCGCGACCTGCCACGGCGCGGTTGAGACGATGACGCGGACGGTCAAGACCGAGACGCTGTCGATGGGCTGGTGCCTCGACTGCCACCGTGCGCCCGAGGATTCCGGCATCCGCCCGATCCGCGCCGCGAGCGCGCCCAAGTCGCACTATGACGGGCGCGACCTGACGGACTGTTCGGTGTGCCACCATTGATCCGCGCTCATCCCCTTCGAACAGTATTCTCGTCATGCTGAAAGTGTTTGCGCATCCATGTGCGACGGCTTGCGGCAAGCTCGCGGCTGTCGCTCGGACATCTACCCTGACTCCGTCACCCCGGCCTTGTGCCGGGGTCCAGGGCTGGGCTGGGCGACGTGCGACGCGCCTCAAGCCGCATCGCTCGTTGACGGCTGGACCCCGGAACAAGTCCGGGGTGACGAAGGAGTCGCCTACATGTTCAAGTGATCCAACGACGAAACAAGTTCAGGAAGACGATCCGCTCTGCGTTACGTACCCTGGCGCATGACGGACCCCCTTCCCTGGCGCTCGCTGGACGAGCTCGGCGGCGAAGCCGGCGACCTGCTGCCCGAGCTCGCGCGCGCCGCGCTCATCGATCGGCGGATGGCGATGCGGCTGATGGGGGCGAGCCTGGCGCTCGCCGCGGCGGGGTGCGACCGCGCGCCCAAACCGCCGCTCCGCTCCGCCCCGCGCACGTCGGTCGATCCCGAGCACCTCGATTACGCGACGACGCTCGACCGCGAGGGGCACGGCTTCGGCGTGGTGGTGCGCACCATCGGCGGACGGCCGGTCAAGATCGAGGGCAACCCGCTTCACCCGCTGAGCCGCGGGGCAAGCGACGTTGCGTGCCAGGCCGAACTCCTGTCGCTCTACGACCCCGACCGCTCGCGCACGCCCATCCATCGCGGTCGCGCGGCGTCGTGGGCGGAGGCGCGGCGGGCCCTTTTTCCCTGGATCACCGACCTACGCGCGCGACAGGGCGCGGGGCTGCACGTCGTGCTGCGGCCGAGCGCGTCGCCGACCCTGGAGCGCATGCTCGCCGCGGCGCGCGCCGCGCTTCCAGGCGCGCGCTGGTACGGCCACCGCGCGATCGAGGCGCGACTGGACCTACCCCCGGTCGGCGAGGCTGAGGTGATCGTCAGCCTGGGCGACCCGTTCCTCGACCCCGGCGCGTTTCAGGTCCGACTCGCGCGCGACTGGGCCGAGGCGCGACGGCGGGCGCTCGCCGAGGGCAGGTCTCCGGCGCGCCTCGTCGTCGTAGAGAGCGTGCCGACGCTGACCGGCGCGCGCGCCGACGAGCGGATCGTGATGGGACCCGACGCGATGCTCGCGCTCAGCCGCGCCGTCGCCGCGGAGCGCGCTGGACGCGCGAGCGGCGACCCGCTCGCCGCTCGCCTCGCCGCCGCGCTCGGCCCGCGGGGACTGCTCCTCGCTGGGCGCGACCAGCCTACCGAGCCGCGCGTGCCCGCCTGGCGAGGGGTGATCAGGGGCGCAATGGAGCTGGAACCCTTTGCGGCGTTTGACGGCGCGGAGGCGGCGGACGTGCTGCTGCTGGGGGCCAACCCGGCTTATGACGCGCCGCGACCGGAGCACGTCGCCGCATCGCTGGCGCGGGCCGGACGTACGGTTCACGTCGGGTCGGCGCAAGACGAGACCGCGCGCGCGTGCGGCTGGCACCTCCCCCAACGTCACGCGCTCGAGAGCTGGGCCGACTTCCGCGCGCCCGACGGCCGTATCGGCCTCGCGCAGCCGGTGGTCGCCCCCGCTCCCGGCGTGTCGATCACGGAGATGCTGGCGCTGCTCGCGGGCCAACGCCCGGATGGCCGCACGCTCGTCCGAACGACCTGGTCAGGGATCGCTGACGAGACGTGGCTCCGCGCGCTCGAGGACGGCGTGCTGTTCGATCCGGACGCAACGCCGGAGCCGCCGGTCGCGTTCGCCCCAAATCCACCGCCCGCGCTCGGCGACCTCGTCGTCCTGTTCCGTCCTGCGGCGCATCTCGGCGACGGCGCAGCGGCGAACAATGCCTGGTTGCAGGAGCTGCCCGACCCGATCACCAAATTGGTCTGGGGCAACGCCGCGACATTGAGCCCCACGACCGCCCGCGCCCACGGCCTTGTCAACGGCGACATAATCGCGATCACCTCCGAGGGGCGGACGATCGAGGCCCCGGTGTGGATGCTCCCCGGGCAGGCCGACGATACGGTGGCGCTGACGCTCGGCTACGGCCGCACCGCGGCGGGGCAGGTCGGCGACGGGGTCGGTTACGACGCGTACCGCCTACGCACCGCCGCCAAGCCGTGGGCCGCGCCCTGCACGATCCGCGCGACCGGGCGGCGCGAGCGGCTGATCTCGACCGAACGCGACCACGCTGTCCCTGACGCCCGCGCGCACCGCCGCGTCGCCCCCGGCGAGCGCGCCGAGCCGCCACGCGCCGCGCCGCCGACGCTCCATCCCGACCGCAAGCCGCGCGGAACGCGCGCCTGGGCGATGACGATCGACCTCGACGCGTGCATCGGCTGCGCCGCCTGCACGGTCGCCTGCCAGGCGGAGAACAACATCCCCGCGGTCGGCGCGGACGAGGCGGCGCGCGGGCGCACCATGCACTGGCTTCGCGTCGACCGCGCATTCTCAGGGACGGCGGAGGCGCCCGCGATCTCGTTCCAGCCCGTCCCCTGCATGCACTGCGAGACCGCGCCCTGCGAGCCCGTCTGCCCCGTCGAGGCGACGGTGCACTCCAGCGAAGGGCTCAACCAGATGGTATACGACCGCTGCATCGGCACGCGGTCTTGCGCCAACAACTGCCCCTACAAGGTCCGCCGCTTCAACTGGTTCGACTATCAGGCGCAAGCCCCCGCCGCGCCCGAGGAGGCGCAGAACCCGCGCGTCCGCATCCGCGAGCGCGGGGTGATCGAGAAATGCACCTTCTGCGTCCAGCGGATCGAGGCGTCGCGCGCGCCCGGCAGCCCGCCGCCGGCCACCGCCTGCCAGCAGGCGTGCCCGACGCAGGCGATCCGCTTCGGCGACCTAAACGACGCCGTGAGCGAAGTCGCGCGCGACCGGCAGGACCCGCGCCACTACCAGTTGCTCGGCGAATTGAACCTCAAGCCCCGCACCACCTATCTCGCCCGAGTCGAGCCGGGCGATGGTTGAGCCCGCGTCCGTCGCCGCGGTCGCCTCGCCGCCACTCCGGCGCCGCTTCGGGCGCGGGTGGCGCTGGGGCCTGGCGGCATCGATCGCCGGACTGGGCCTCCTTCTCTACGGCCTGCTCGCGCCCGCGCTGGTCGGCGTCGGCCTGTGGGGCAACAATTCGGCCTACCCCTGGGGCTTCGACATCGCCAATTACGTCTGGTGGGTCGGCGTCGCCAACGGCGCGAGCCTGTTCGCCTCGATCCTGGTCCTCCGCGAACACAATCTGCGCACCGCGACCAACCGCTTTGCGGAGGCGACGGCGCTCGCCACGGTGGCCGCAGCGGCGCTCTTTCCCGTCATCCATCTCGGACGGCCGTGGCTGGCCGGTTGGATGTTCCCCTACCCGTCGACGACAGGCTTGTGGCCGCAATTCATCAGCGCGCTGACCTGGGATTTTTGGGCGATCCTCGCGCACCTGCTCGTCACCGGGCTGTTCTGGTACGTCGGGCTGATCCCCGACCTAGCGCTGCTCCGCGATCGCGCGCGAACGATGCGCACCAAGCGCATCTACGGCCTTCTCGCGATCGGCTGGCGCGGGTCGGCGCGGCACTGGGCGCTCCAGCAGCGCGCGCACCGGCTGGTCGCCTTGAGCGTCATTCCGATGATCTTCGTGGTGCAGAGCGCGGTCGCCTTCATGCTCAGCGCGATGATCGTTCCTGACTGGCACGACACCCGGCTGCCGCTCTCGCTTACCGTCGGCGGCTTCACGACCGGGCTGGCCGCCACCCTGCTGCTCGCCCACGCGCTGCGCGAAGGCCTCGACCTCCACGCGCACATCGACGACGGCGACATCCGGCTGCTCGGCATCCTCGTCGCCTCGGCCGGGCTCTGCGGCATGCTGCTGACGGGCACGGACCTGTATCTCAGCCTGCTCGGCGACGCGCCCGATCGCGACGCCTTTCTCGCGCGCGTCGCCGGGCCGCGGGCGTGGCTGCCGATCCTTGGTCTCGCCCTGCTGCTGCTCGCGCCTCAGGCGTTGTGGTGGGAACGGGTCCGGCGCAGCGCCTTGCTCGCGACCCTCGTCGCCACAGCGGTGCTCGCCGGCGCGTGGCTGGAGCGGGTGTCGATCGTCGCGGACGGGCTGATCCGCGATCGGCTGTGGCAGCAGGATACGCTTTACATGCCGACGCTCAGCGAGTGGGTGCTGCTGCTCGGCACGCTCGCGATGGTCGCCTTCTGGCTGCTGATCTTCGCGCGGACCTTGCCGGTCGTGTCGATCTACGAAAGCCGCGAGCACGCGGAGCGGGAGAACCTGCCGTGAGCGCGGGGCTGCTCGCCGCCTTCGCCGACGCCGACGCGCTGACCCGCGCGATCCTGCGATTGCGCGACGTTGGCTACACCGCGCTCGACGCGTTCACCCCCTACCCCGTCGCAGAGGTCTCCGACGCGCTCGGCGAACGCGGCGACCGGATGCCGTGGATCGCAGGCGTGTCGATGCTGGGCGGCGCGGCGGTCATGCTGGCGGTGCAGTGGTGGGCGGGCGCGGCCTACCCGTTGGATGTCGGCGGCCGCTCGCCCGTGCCCTGGCCCGCGTTCGTTTCGACAACGGTGATCGTCGCGATTCTGTGGGCGGCGCTGGGCAGCTTCGTCGGGCTGCTCCTCGCGACCGGGCTGCCGCGGCTCCACCATCCGGTGTTCGCGGTCGAAGGGTTTGAGCGACTCTGGGACGAGCGCTTCTTCCTGCTGGTCGAGGCGCGCGACCCGCGCTTCGACGCGGACGCAACCGCGGCGCTCCTCGCAGCGCTTGGCGCGACGGGGATCGACGCCGCATGAGAGCGCTTTCCCTGCTGCTCGCGCTCGCGGCCTGCGACGCGGCGACCGAGCGCTCGGTGTCGAGCGACGGAGTGCGCCACGCGCGTCTCCTGCCGCCGCCCCCCGGCGCGGTCGCGCGAGGCGCAGCGGCTGTCCGCGCCGACCTGAAGCAGCCGCGCGCGCTATCCGCCGCCGTCGGCGCAAGCGGCTTTCGCGACTTCTGCGCCGCCTGCCACGGCGCCGAGGGACGCGGCGACGGCATCGTCATCCGCTACGGGCTCGCGCAGCCGCGCCCGCTCCAGGAGGTCGACCGCAGCCCCGCGCGCACCATCGCGGTGATCACCCGCGGCTATCGCACCATGCTGCCGATGGCGGGGCAGATCACCCCCGCCGAGCGCTGGGCGATCGCCGCGCACGTCGCGCGGCTGCCCCGATGATCGCCGTGATCCTCTCGCTCGCGACCGCAGCAACGGTGGCGGCGGGGTTCGCGTTCGCCGACGACGCGTTGCTCGCCGCATGGCGACTCGCGGTGACGCTGACCGGGGGTATCGCGGTCGGCGCGCTCGGGCTGCTCGCGATCGGACGGCTGCTCGCCAACGACTGGCATGACGCGATCAAGGACGAGCTGCTGCCGATGGCGGCGACCGCGCCGCTCCTCGCGATCCTCGCCGCGCCGCTGATCCTGGCCGCGCCGGACACGCCCGCCGCGCTGTTCGGCGAGGCGCTGACGCCTGCGCGCGCCGTGTGGTTCCAGCCGGAAGCGCGGCAGTGGCGGCTGGCGGTCTGCCTTCTCGCCTGGCTCGTCGCGACCGTGCTGCTGGTCCGCTCGGAGCGGCACGCGGCCGCGGCGATCGCGCTTGCGCTGACGGTCGCGGGGGCGCTGGTCGCGACGGTCGATTGGGTCATGGTCGCGCAGCCTTTGTGGTGGTCGAACCTGCTGCCCTTCTGCGTCTCGGTGACCCAGCTCGGCGGCGCGCTGGCGCTCGCCTATGTCGTCAATCTCCTCCAGCGCGAGACGCTGGACGATGCGCCCGGACGCAGCCTTGCATCGGGACTGGTCGCGCTGGCCCTCCTTGGTCTGTGGGTGTGGTACGCGCAGTTCCTGACCGCTTGGAACGGCGACTTGCCCGCGGAGGCGCGCTGGTACGCCGCCCGGATGGGGCCGGGCGCGCCGCTCCTCGCCGCCGCCGCGGCAGCGCAGGCGGCGGGGGCGGCGGTGCTGGTCGTGCTGTCGCGCAAGAAGTGGACGATGCTCGCCGCCGCGGCGCTGATGCTGTTCGCCTACGTCGCGCACGGGCTATGGCTGCTGCGGCCTGCGCGGATGAACCCGGCGACGCCGCTTGACCTCGCGGTGCTGGCGGGCGTCACGGCGCTGTGGCTGGCATGGCTCGCATGGGCCGCGGCGCTCCACGACCGCCGCCGCGCGCGTTAGGCTCGCTGCGCGCGTCCGGCGGGGCGCACCAGCGCCGCCACGGCGCGCAAGCCGACCGCGAGGAACAGGAACAGCCCCGGCACCCACATCAACAGCCCGCCCAATTGCTGATCGGCGAGCGGCGTCATCCCCCAGGCCGCGGTCGTCAGCAGGTGCGGCGCGAACAACGGCGTGGGCGCGAGCGCGAGCACCGCGCCCAGCAGCCCCATCCCGATCGACGCCGCCGCGCCCGCCAGGAGCGCGCGCCCGGCCTGCTCGGCACGCGCGTGGAGCAGCGTCGCCCACAGCCACAGCGCGCTGCCGAACAGCGTCAGGTGCATCGCCCAGTAGAGCGCATCGCTCGCAAAGCTCGCCGCATACGGCGCAGGCAGATGCCAAACCCACACCGCCAGCGTGAACGCCGCCGCCGCGGCGAGCGCCCCCCGCGCCCGCGGCAGCGCGCTCGCAACGAGCGGCGCGGCGACGAGCAGCAGGATCATATGCTGCGCCACCCGCGCCGAGAACAACGACACCGACAGCGCGCACAGCGGCGACACCAGCGCCGCCGCGGTCACCGCCCAGCCGCAAGCCGCCGCCGTCACCGGGCGCCTGCTCCGCCGCAGGACGACAAGGTGAACCCCCGCCGAGAGCGCAAGCGCGACCAGCAGCACCGGGTCGAGATTGAACCGCCCAGCCAGCGCCCCAGGCAGCGGCGGCGCTCCGCAATAAGGGAAGGTGATCACCGGCGCGCTCCCGCTTGTTCGCGTGGTGACGCTTTAACCGTGCGCGCCCCTGGGGTCGAGACCGGTCAGGTCGAGGCAGTCGACGCAATCCGATCAGACAGCAAAAAGGCCAGCGCCGTAGCGCTGGCCCTATCTGGTGCGTACCTGACGCTTGTTAACCGCCAGACCGCGATCTCTGAGGTACCTAGATTAGCCGACTTTCTGCAGTCGTCAAGCCGCGAAAACAGCTGGCGGTCGAGGACTCCAATGTGGATCATTCTCCGCTTGAGCCCGGCGGCGAGTCGCCGATGGTGGCTGGAAAATGGGGGAATTCGCGTGGTTGACTGGCGGCTCGGAGTCGATCTGGGAACCAATTCGCTCGGCTGGGCGGCCATCGGGCTGACGAAGCGGGGCGATGATCTTGAGCCGACCAGCATAATCGCCGCGGGCTCGCGCATCTTCAGCGACGGTCGCGATCCGAAGTCCGGCGCTTCGCTGGCGGTCGACCGCCGCGACGCGCGTGCGATGCGCCGCCGCCGCGACCGTTTGCAGCAGCGCCAGCGCGCGCTGATGAAGTATCTCGTCGACGACGACTTGTTCCCGGCCGACGTGGCCGAGCGCAAGAAGCTGGAGACGCTCGACCCGTTCGAGCTCCGCGCCCGCGCGCTCGATGAAGCGCTGCCGCTGCCGCATCTCGGCCGTGCGATCTGGCACCTGAACCAGCGCCGCGGGTTCAAATCCAACCGCAAGACAGACAAACCCGATGACGACGCCGGCAAGATCAAGACCGGCGTCGGCCGCCTGCGCGAACGCATGGAGGCGGACGGCGCGCGCACCTTCGGCGAGTGGCTCCACATGCGCCGCCGGCCGACCGAGGATCACCCCGACGGCCTCTCGGTCCGCACCCGCCTGCGCCCCGAGCAGGGCGAGGACGCGAAGGGAACGGGCTACGATTTCTATCCCGGTCGCGACCTCTTGGAGGACGAGTTCAACGAGATCTGGAACGCGCAGGCACCGCACCATCCGGACGTGCTCACGCCCGAGGTCCATGACCGCCTCTACGAGATCGTCTTCCACCAGCGCCCGCTCAAGCAGCCGCAGATCGGCACCTGCACCTTCGGCAACGGCGAGCCCCGCTTGGCCAAAGCGCACCCGCTGTTCCAGCGCCGCCGTCTGCTCGAGGAGGTCAACGCGCTCAAGATCGTCCGCGCGGGGCAGGTCGCAGAGCGGCTGACGCCCGAGCAGCGCGACATTCTCGTTCTGAAGCTCAAGGACAAGGCCAAGGTCGCCTTCGCGAGCCTGCGCAAGGCGCTTCGCCTCGACGAGGACGCCCGGTTCAACAAGGAGAGCGAGAACCGGACCGATCTGAAAGGCGATGAGGTCGCCGCGGTTATGGGCGCAAAGACTCGCTTCGACACACGCTGGCAGCACCTGACTCCCGACGAGCAGTGGAAGGTTGTCTTTGGACTTGAAGCGGTCGAGAGCGACGACCAACTCACCGCCTTCCGCACTTGGGTCGCCGAGTTATATGGCCTCACCCCGGAGCAGGCCGCCGCGGTCTCCAACGCTCGTCTGCCCCAGGGTTACGGCCGCTTCGGTAAAACCGTGACCCGCGGGCTCATCGACGCACTCACTCACGAGCGCGACGCGGACGGACGGGTGATCGTCTACAGCGAGGCGGTGGAGCGGCTCGGACTCCATCACAGCGATTTCCGCACAGGCGAGATCCGCGACGAACTGCCCTATTACGGTGAAGTTCTCGACCGCCACATCATGCCCGGCAGCGGAGACGCCTCCGAAACGGATATGATCAAGCGTGTCGGTCGCTTGACCAATCCGACCGTCCACATCGGCCTCAACCAGCTCCGCCGCACCGTAAACGCGCTCATCACGCGCTACGGCCCGCCCGCCGAGATCGCGATCGAGCTCGCTCGCGAATTGAAGCTTACGGACGAGGAGAAGAAGAAGCGCAATCGCGAGAACAACGACAACCGGCTTGCGGCGGAGAAGCGGTCACAAAAGCTGCTCGGGGTCGACGACCGGGGCGAGCAGATCGGTTGCAAGATCGCCGACGATACCGGCGCGAACCGCGCGCTGCTGAAACTCTGGGAGGAGCTGAACCCGGGCAATATCGCCGACCGCCGCTGCATCTACACCGGCAGGCAGATTTCGATCGACATGCTGTTCAACGGCGAGGTCGAGGTCGACCACATCCTTCCGTTCACCGCGACGCTCGACGACAGCAACGCCAACAAGATCGTATGTACGCGTGAGGCGAACCGCTTGAAACGCAAACGCTCGCCGTTCGAAGCCTGGGGTCACACCGAGGAGTGGGAGGAGATCGCCTCTCGAGCCGCCCGCCTGCCGCGCAACAAGCGCTGGCGGTTTGAGCCCGACGCAATGACGCAGCAGCAGGAAAAGGGCGACTTCCTCGCGCGGCAGCTCGTCGACACGCAATACCTGTCTCGCCTCGCTCGCGAGTATCTGGCCTCGCTCTACCCGGACAAGGGCGAAGGCAGCAGCAACGTGTGGGTCTCGCCCGGCCGCCTGACCGAAATGGTCCGCCGCAAGCTCGGGCTGAACGATCTGCTCCCCGACCACAATTTCGCGGGCGGCGCCGATCAGCCGAAGAACCGCCTCGACCATCGCCACCACGCCATCGACGCGATCGTCATCGCCATCGTCGACCGGTCGATGCTCCAGAAGATCGCGCGCGAGTCGGGCCTCGAAGGCGAGACAGGGCGCGAGCGGATCAAGATTCCGGAACCTTGGCACGGCTTCCGTAACGGCGTTGCCGATGCCGTTCGCGCGATTGTCGTCAGTCACCGTCCCGACCACGGCACCGCAGGTCACGGCGCCGGCTCGACCGCAGGGCGACTCCACAACGACACCGCTTACGGCCTGACCGGATCGACTGATCCGAAAGGGAACACCATCGTCGTCCGGCGGAAAAGCTTCGAGAGTCTCACGCCTGCCGACGTTCCATGCATCCGCGACCCGGACCTGCGCGCCGCGCTGCACGCCGCCATCAATGGATTGGACGGAAAGGCGCTGGCGTCCGCGCTCGCCGACTTCAGGCGCAAGGGCCCCGCCCAGTTCCGCGGCGTCCGCCGCGTCCGCGTGACCGAGCCGCTCACGGTTATTCCGATCCGCGACCGCGAAGGCCGTGTGTACAAAGGCTACAAGGGCGATTCCAACTACCGATACGACATCTGGGAGATGCCCGACGGCAAATGGCGGGCCAGTGTCGTCTCAATGTTCGACGCCCACCAGCCAGGTGAGCAGCCCCGCCCGCATCCTGCCGCTCGCCGCATCATGGGGCTACACCGCGACGACATGCTCGCGATCGAGCGCGACGGCAGTCCGCGCGAACTCGTGCGCATCGTCAAGTTTTCGGAAAAGCAGTTCGCCGTCGCGCCACCGAACGAGGGCGGCGCGCTCAAAGCGCGCGACGCCGACAAGAGCGATCCGTTCAAATACACCTATCCGTCGCCGAATACCTTGAAGGCGTGGCGTGCCCGTAAGGTTGGTATCGACGAGATCGGCCAGGTCCGAGACCCCGGCTTTGGTGCCCGCACCCGTCGTCGCCCCACCCGTCCAAAAGCGGCCGAGTAGCAGGTGGAGCGGATCGTCGACATCGCCATCGACGGCCGTCACCTGTCCGCGCACCGCGGCTTTCTCATCGTCGCCGAGGGCCGGGTGGAGGTCGGCCGCGTTCCGCTCGACGATGTCGCGGCGGTGATCGTCCACGCCCATGGCGTCACCTGGTCGACCAATCTCGTCGTCGCGCTCGCCGAGCGCGGCGCGATCCTGCTGCTGTGCGGCTCCAATCACTCGCCGGTCGCGGTCTGCCTGCCGCTCGACGGCCACCATGCGCAGAACGGCCGGATGCGGGCGCAGTGGGAGGCGGGCAGGCCCTTGTCCAAGCAGCTTTGGCGCCGCTTCGTGGTCGCCAAGATCCGATGGCAAGCGGCGGCGCTGGCCGCGACCGGCAAGCCGCACTTCGCCTTTGAACACCTCGTCCGCCGGGTCGGCTCGGGCGATCCCGACAATGTCGAGGCGCAGGCCGCGCGCCGCTACTGGCCGCTGCTGATGGGCCAAGACTTTCGCCGCGACCGCGACGCTGCCGGAGCAAACGCGCTGCTGAACTACGGCTACGCGATCCTGCGCTCGCTATGCGCCCGCGCGGTCGTCGCGGCGGGCTTGCACCCGTCGATCGGCGTCCACCACGCCAATCGCGGCAACCCCTTTGCGCTCGCCGACGATGTGATCGAGCCGTTCCGGCCGCTCGTCGATCTGCTCGCGCTGCGCCTGCTCGCCGAGGGCGCGACCGGGGTCACGCCGGAAGCGAAACGCGCCTTCGCCCGGCTGATCGCACTCGATCTGGCGGGCGAAGCGGGAACGACGACGCTGACCAACGCGGTCGCGCGAGTCGCGCAGACGCTCGCGACCTCGTTCCAGACCGGCCGCGCGGCCGATCTCTGGCTTCCGGAGCCGCCCTCGGCGCTCGAGATCGCGGGGATCGGCCAGCTCCTGGCCGATCCGTGACCGGGACTCAGCTGAGCGGCTATCGCCTGATGTGGATCTTCGTCATGTTCGACCTGCCGGTCACCACGAGAGAGCAGGCGCGCGCGGCGACGAAGTTTCGCGAATATCTGCTCGACGAGGGCTTCGAGAAGAGCCAATTCTCGGTCTACGCGCGTTTCTGCAACGGCAAGGAACATGTCGAGGCGTACCTCAGGCGAATCGAGTCGCACCTGCCGGAGAAAGGCGATGTCCACATCCTCACCTTCACCGACCGTCAATACGAGAACATCGTCCGCTTCTCGGGCCAGAGGCGAAGAAGGACGCGCAAAAACCCGGATCAACTGGCGCTATTCTAGTGATTCGCGGCGATTCGGGATGGTGCAGATGTGCCGTTATCCGTTGAGGACCAACGGGATAACGGCACATCCGTCATAGCCGCTCAGAGATCGCGGTCCAACGGCAACCGCGAGCGCGCTGGAGGCGGCGCTGACTGCGTCATAGCCGCTCAGAGATCGCGGTCCAACGGCAACCGACCGGGGCCCACGGTGATGCGGGCCGGTGTCATAGCCGCTCAGAGATCGCGGTCCAACGGCAACCTTGCCGACGCCGTTGCGCTCGCCTGCGTCGTCATAGCCGCTCAGAGATCGCGGTCCAACGGCAACTCGTCATTCTTGCGGACGATGCCGACGCCGGTCATAGCCGCTCAGAGATCGCGGTCCAACGGCAACGGCGGGGAGACGGTGAAGGCGTAGGACCCGGTCATAGCCGCTCAGAGATCGCGGTCCAACGGCAACCGCGGATCGCGAGTGACGCCCGCGGGCGAGGTCATAGCCGCTCAGAGATCGCGGTCCAACGGCAACCCGCCGCCGATGCTTCCGAGCCGTCCCGCGGTCATAGCCGCTCAGAGATCGCGGTCCAACGGCAACTCGCCGATCGTGTCGATCGAGCCGATCCCGGTCATAGCCGCTCAGAGATCGCGGTCCAACGGCAACACTCCCTCGGGCGACGGGGCGACGGCCCAAGTCATAGCCGCTCAGAGATCGCGGTCCAACGGCAACAAAGGATGCGCCGGACCCCACGCCTTCTGCGTCATAGCCGCTCAGAGATCGCGGTCCAGCGGCAACTGGCGACACCTGGTGCGACACGACCAACGTGTCATAGCCGCTCAGAGATCGCGGTCCAACGGCAACCGATGCGACGCCGGGTAGCTCGTTTCGGTGGTCATAGCCGCTCAGAGATCGCGGTCCAACGGCAACGCACGTGATTACGAGGTCGCCCCGGTTTCGGTCATAGCCGCTCAGAGATCGCGGTCCAACGGCAACCTACCGGTTCGACGAGGAGAAGGCGGGCCGGTCATAGCCGCTCAGAGATCGCGGTCCAACGGCAACAACAAGGTCGTCGTATCCGCTCCCTGCTCCGTCATAGCCGCTCAGAGATCGCGGTCCAACGGCAACCCCTGACGACGCCCGGTCGCGCGGTGCGCTGTCATAGCCGCTCAGAGATCGCGGTCCAACGGCAACAGACTGTGATCGCGCTATCTGCGACGCCCTGTCATAGCCGCTCAGAGATCGCGGTCCAACGGCAACCTACCGTGACCGCATCCCTGCGATCGCGGAGTCATAGCCGCTCAGAGATCGCGGTCCAACGGCAACGAGAACGCGACGACATGCGCGCCCGGTTTGGTCATAGCCGCTCAGAGATCGCGGTCCAACGGCAACCGGCTC
>SXGT01802564.1_pt1 | contig 15028 bp, 9 predicted proteins | sample 3176221 | NCBI WGS metagenome assembly SXGT01 (sample SAMN11356862, study PRJNA531348) | freshwater metagenome | isolation source: freshwater sample F1-120 | place: China: Fuxian Lake, Yuxi | collected 2017-12-25
CTGGAGCCGGATCGGCTTCGTCGGGTGGCCCACTTCTGGCGAGCGGGGGTGGACCAGTTCTGGCGAGCGGCGAAGATTTGGCGTGGAGCAGGCGAAAAACATTCTTTCGTGCCCCACGTGGGGCAGGTCCTGCTGTGCTTCGAGCAGGGTCCACCGCCGAACCGGCTCCCCCGGGCCTGCGCTCGCCTCGCGCGTCCGCGACGGGCGCCCCGTCCTGGCCGCCACGCGTCCCGCGCCTCCTCGGCGCCGAGCCCCGTGGCCTCCGCGCGCCCGCGCACCCGCAGGCGGCCGACGCGGCGAAGCTGCCCGGCCTGCCTTGGGCGGTGGGGATTTTGGCCTGCGTGCCTGAACAGGTTCGCGGCGCCCGGAACGACCCCGCGGCCCGACGGGAGCGACGGTGGCGTCGGGCGTCGGGCCCGAGCGTCGCACATCGAAACTCGATAGTCGACTGTCGATGAGCGACTCTCGACCCTCGAACGAGTCGATGGCTACGACGCGCTCATCCGACAGCACGACATCGGCGGCGGCCGGAGCGGTGCCTCGACGCCGCCGCCGGGGAGCCGGCCTGGATAGGAAGGCGCATGCCCGAGCCGCACGACATCGCCGCCCGCAAGGCCGACCACCTCGCCTTGTGCACCGACGGCGACGTGGGCTTTGTGGCCAAGACCGCCCTCTGGGAGCAGGTCGAGCTGGTGCACGACGCGCTCCCCGAGCTCGCGCTCGACCAGATCGACCTCGGGACCACCTTCCTCGGCAAGCGCCTGCGGGCGCCCCTGGTCATCGCCGCGATGACCGGCGGCACCGCCGCGGCCGAGGCGATCAACCGCGACCTGGCGGCGGCCGCCGAAGCGCACGGGCTCGGCTTCGGCTTCGGCTCGCAGCGCCCGCTGCTGAGCCGCGGCATCGAGGCGGGCTACCGCGTCCGCGACGTCGCCCCCACCGCGCTGGTCATCGCGAACCTCGGCGTGATCCAGGCCGGGGCGGTGCCGACCGCGCGGCTGTTGGAGCTGTGCCGCTTCTCGGGGGCCGACGCGCTCGCGCTCCACCTCAACCCCGGCCAAGAGATGGCCCAACCCGAGGGCGACCGCGATTTCCGGGGCGGGCTGGACACGATCCGCCGCGTGGTGGCCGAGCTCGGCCTCCCCGTGCTCGTGAAGGAGACCGGGTGCGGCCTCTCGCGGCGCGTCGGTGAGCGCCTGCTCGCCGCCGGCGTGCGTGCGGTCGACACCGGCGGCGCGGGCGGCACCTCGTGGATCGCGGTCGAGATGCACCGCGCGGACGCCGATCGCCGCGCCCTCGCCGAGCGGCTCCGCGACTGGGGCATCCCCACTGCGGCCAGCGTCGCGGGCCTCGCGCCGCTCGGCCTGGAGGTGTGCGCCACCGGTGGAGTCGCCAACGGCGTCGATGCCGCCAAGGCGCTGGCGCTCGGCGCACGCTGTGTGGGGGTCGCGCGGCCGCTCCTCCAGGCGCAGGCGCGCGGGGCCGCGGCGCTCGACGCCGCGATCCAGTCGCTCCTCGCCGAGCTGCGGGCGGTCATGCTCCTGACCGGCTCTGCCGACCTCGCGGCCCTCCGCGCGGCGCCGCGGGTCGTCGGCCCCGCGCGCGCGCGTTGGATCGAATAGACGGCGCCGCATGCGCTTCCTCCCCGTCGCCGTCCTCCTCCTGTCGTGCACCCCCAAGGCCCCGCCGGTCCTCGCCGAGGCCCCGGCTCCGCCGCCCCCCCCGGCGCCGCCCCCGGCGTGGGCAACCGACCTGCTCGCCTCGATGGACCGGAGCACCGACGCGTGCACCGACTTCTACCAGTATGCGTGTGGCACATGGCTGAAGGAGACGCCGCTCCCGGCCGACAAGCCCGCGTGGGGGCGTAGCTTCTCGACCATCCGCGAGAAGAACCTCGCCACGCTCAAGAGCATCGTCGAGTCCGCCGCGCAGACGCCGACCGCCAAGGACGCCGACTGGCAGAAGATGGGCGACACCTACGCAAGCTGCATGGACGAAGCGGCGGTCGACGCCGCCGGCGTCACGCCCCTACAGCCGTGGTTCGCCGAGATCGACAAGGTCAAGGACCTGAAGTCGTTCATGCGCACCAGCGGCAAGCTCGGGCAGTCGGGGGTGCGCTCGGTGGTCGACGTGTGGGCCGAAGGCGACTTCAAGGACCCGACGCGAAACATCCTGTTCCTCGGCCAGGGCGGCCTGAGCCTCCCCGACAAGGACTACTACTTCCCCAAGGACGACGCCGGAAAGGCCACCCTCGCCGGGTTCGAGGCCCACGTCGGTCGGATGCTCGTGTTGTCGGGAACCTCCGAACCGCAGGCCAAGAAGGACGCCGCCGCGATCGTCGCGTTCGAGACGAAGCTCGCGGACGCATGGGTGCCCAAGGCCGAGCTGCGCGACCCCGACAAGAGCTACAACCGGCTCGACCGCGCCGGGCTCGTCAAGCTCACGCCGAAGCTCGACTGGGTGGGCTGGCTCGAAGCGGCGGGGGCGGGCACCGCCACCGAGATCTCGGTGGACTCCCCGAAGACCCTCGAGAAGTTCCAGGTCGTGCTCACGGCCACCCCGGTCGGCACGCTCAAGGCGTGGCTGCGGTTCCAGGCCATCCACGCGATGGCGCCCAACCTCAGCAAGCCGGTCTTCGACGAAGACTTCGGCTTCTTCCAGACCACGCTCATCGGGCGCAAGGCGCCGGAGGATCGCTGGAAGCGGTGCCTGGGCACGGTGAACACCGTCGTGGGCGAGGTGGCGGGCCGCTATTACGTCGACGCCGCCTTCCCTGGCGACAGCAAGGCCGTCGCGAGCGGGATGCTCGACGACATCCAGGCCGCCTTTGTGACCGGGTTGCCCCAACTGGCGTGGATGGACGACCCCACCCGCGAACGCGCTCGCGAGAAGTCGGCCAAGATCGCAAAGAAGATCGGCTATCCCGACGCATGGCGCGACTACGGCGCGTTGACCATCACGCGCGGCCAGCACGCCGGCAACGTGATGGCGGGTGCCCAGTTCGAACACCACCGCAACATGACCAAGGTGGGCAAGCCGGTTGACAAGGGCGAGTGGTACATGACGCCCCAGGTCGTCAACGCGTACTACAACCCGCTCGCCAACGAGTTCGCGTACCCGGCGGGCATCCTCCAGGCTCCGTTCTTCGACCGGAGCTTCCCAAGCGCCCGCAACTACGGCGCGATCGGGGCGGTGATGGGCCACGAGCTCAGCCACGGGTTCGACGACCAAAACCGCAAGTTCGACGGCGACGGCAAGCTGTCCGAGTGGTGGGCCCCCGAGGTCAGCGCCCGCTTCGAGGCCCAGGCCGGCTGTGTCAAGTCCCAGTTCGACAACTTCAAGCTCGCCGACGGCACGCCGGTCAAGGGAGACCTCACCCTCGGCGAGAACATCGGCGACCTGGGCGGGGTGCGCACCGCCTACCGCGCGTTCAAATCCACCGAGGGGGGCAAGGACGCGACGCGGGTCGACGGGCTCACCCTCGACCAGGTCTTCTTCGTCGCCTACGCGCAGAACTGGTGCACGGTGGCCTCGCCCGAGTACGAGCGGATGATCGTGGCGAGCAACCCGCACAGCCCCAACCGGTTCCGCGTGATCGGCCCGCTGCAGAACCTCCCCGAGTTCCACGCGGCGTTCGGGTGTGCGGAGGGGAGCGCCATGAAGCCGGCCAACCGGTGCGAGGTCTGGTAGGGGTGGGCGCGCGCCGGCTATTCGCGCGGGCGGTACCGGCCATGCTGGCGGCGTGCGCCACGGCGCGCGACGACACGCCCGTCGGCGACGTCACCGCCTGCACATACGGGAACTGCGGCCCGTAGCGCGGCGGCCGCCGGCCTCGGCCCGAGGAGCGGACGGTCGCGGGCCGCCGCCCCCAAGGGCGACGGCCCGCAGGCTCACGCGGGTGCGGCCACCAGCGGGCTCGCGTCGGGGGCGTACCACCTTCGCGAGCGCCACCGGACGAGCAGCACGACCAGCAAGACCACGATCTCACCGGTGAGGCCGAGCCACGCCCCCACCGCCCCGAGGCCGCCCCAGCTCGCGCCGAGGACGCCGACCGGGAGCTTCACGCACCACGAGAGCACGATGCTCGCGACGAGCGTGAAGCGGGTGTCGCCGGCGCCGTCGAGGCTGAAGTAGGTGACCGTGGCCACGCTGTCGACGAGCTGGAACGCCGCGGCGATCCACAAGAGCCGGATGGCGATGGGGACGACCTCGGGCGCAGCGTGGAACGGCGCGATGAGGAGCGTGGGGATGGCCACGAAGAACAGGCCGCCGATGCCCATCACCGTGAACGCCACCCACGAGCCCGCCTTCCACGAGCGGTGTGCCGCTTCGACATCGCGCGCGCCGACCGCCTGCCCGACCAAGACCGCCGTCGCCTCCGCGATCGCCAGGCCGGGCAAGAAGCTCAGCATGAGGATGCGGATCGCGAGCACGTGCGCGGCGAGCTGCGCGTCGCCGAGGCTCGCCAGCACCCCGGTGAGCACCGTCCACGCGGCCACGTCGAGGAATCGCTGCACGCCGATCGGGAACCCGAGGCGTGCGCTCTCCCCCAACAGGTCGCGGTCCGGGCGCCAGGACACCGAACGCAGCGTCGGCAGCGCCGCGACGAGCAGGATCGAGGCGGCGACCGCCAACGAGATCATGCCCGCCCACGCCGCGCCGCGGATCCCGAGCGCCGGCACGGGGCCGAGCCCGGGAACCAGCACCGCGTCGAGCCCGATGCTGAGCAGGTTCGCGGTGACGTTGGCGATCATCGGGGTGCGGGTGTTGCCCCGCCCTTCGAACCACGCGGTGAACGCGAGCACGAAGAGGGCGAGCGGCGCGCCGAGCACACGTACGTGGAAGTACGCGAGCGCTTCGGCCTGCACCGCCGGCGTGGCCCCGAGGTGTGCGAACACCCAGGGACCGAGCCCGGACAGCGACGCGACCACCCCGCCGGCGACCAGCGGCAACCACACCGCCTGCCACGCGAGCGCGTGGACGGCGCCGTGCCGGCCGGCACCGGTGGCCTGCGCGGTCGCGACCCGGAGCCCCCGCACAAGCCCGATGGGCAGCGCGAGGAACAAGAAGGTGGCGGTGACCGCCAGGCCGATGGCGGCGAGGGGGACGGTGCCCAGCCGGCCGACGAAGAGCGCGTCGGCGCCGGACATGAGCGAGTAGGACAACATCGAGAGCATGACGGGCCAGGCGAGCGCGAGCACGCGCCGGGCTTCGGAGAGACCAGACATGACGACCTCGCACAGGGCGAGCAGGGGGCGCACGGGGGTGCGCGGAGCACCCTCAGGGGGGTGCGGAGGAACCGGGAGCGGGCGTACTCCCTACGGCTGGTTGCCGCCGACGCCGACCGGCGACGGAACGAAAACCTCGAGCCCAAGCGTGTGGGTGCAGGTCATGTCCATCGAAGCCTCCGGGGTCTGGGTCCGCGACATTTGTAGACACGCCGACCGGGGATCGGCAAGCGGAATTTTCGTGTGCGGGCGACGAACGTGCCCTCAACTGACGACGCTCGCGTCCGAAGCGGGGGCATGCTCCTGGCCGTGCTCATGGCCTGTGCCCCCGAGGCGACCTGGGTTGGGCTGTGCGGCCCCACCGGTCGGTTTCTCACGCCCGAGCCCGACGAGGTGCGCCTCGACGGCGCGCGCCGCGTGCAGGTGGAGGTGCTCCTGAGCTGCACCGACGGCGACCCTTCGGTGACCTGGGAGCGGGGCGACGATCTCGATGCGGGCGCAATCCCGATGGAGTGTGCAGCGGCCGGAGACGACCTCGTCCGCTGCCACGGTTGGCTCGACACCGACGAGCTCGCCGCGTGTTCGGGCGAGGTCGCGTGGACGACGATCCGCCTCTACGCCGGCGGCCCCGACACCGGCGGGCGGGAGGAGCTGGACGAGGTCGGCATTCCGTTCGCGGCTCAGGGTTCGCAGATGTAGGGCGTGGTGTACCCGGTGCACGGGATGTCGTTCCACTTGCCGCTGGACCACAGGTGCCCGCAGTCTTCGCCGGAGCTGTCGTTGGGCTCGCCGCTGTTCCAATTGGTGTAGGTGACCGCGTCGCCGCTGGACCACACCCAGCTCCCTTCGCTGGACCGGTCGTTGAAGCCCATCCACGTGAAGTGGCTGTCGCTGGTGAACCCCGCGGCGGTGGCGGTGCTCACGATCCAACTGTTCTCGGCGGCGTCGTTGATGGCGACCAGGTCATAGCCGTAGGTGAGGCACTCGGTCCGGGCCGGCGCCCACTCCAACGGCGCCGAGCACACCATGTAGGGCTCGCCGAGGTAGTATTCGACGTCACACGGGCACAACCCGCCGTCATCGGCGTCGCCGGAGCAGTCGTTGTCGAGCGTGTCGCACACGTCGGTGGCGCTCGGGTTGATGGCCGAGTCGGTGTCGTCGCAGTCGTCGTCGTCGCGCACGTACCCGCTGGGTGCCGAGCAGCTCGCGGTCGAGGTGCTCGCGTCGCCGTAGCCGTCGCCGTCGTCGTCGAAGTACCAGGTGTAGGTGGTCAGGCCCTCGTCGGCGACGCCGTCGCAGTCCTGGTCCACGCCGTCGCAGAGCTCGGTGCCGAAGGGGTGGATGCTGGCGTCGCCGTCGTCGCAGTCGGTGGCGTCGGCGACGTAGCCGAGCGGTGCCGCGCACTCGACGGTGGTGGTGCTCGCGTCGCCGTAGCCGTCCGCGTCGGCGTCCAGATACCAGGTGGTCGTCGGCACGCCGTCGTCGATCGCCCCGTCGCAGTCTTCGTCGCGTCCATCGCAGGTCTCGGTGGCGCCGGGGTTCACCGACGCGTCGCCGTCGTCGCAGTCGGTGGCGTCCGCGACGCTCCCCGCCGGGGCGTCACACGCCAGGCTCACGCTGCCGGCGTCGCCGTACCCGTCGGCGTCGGCGTCGGCGTACCACCTGGCCGAGCCGGTGGCTTCGCCCTCGTCGACGGCGCCGTCGCAGTCGTCGTCGATCCCGTTGCAGGCCTCGACCGCGCCGGGGTTCACGGCCGCGTCGACGTCGTCACAGTCGGTGTCGTCGCCGACGTACCCGGTCGGGACGGCGCAGTCGTCGACCGTGGTGGTGGCGTCGCCGTAGGTGTCGCCGTCGGCGTCGGCGTACCAGGTGCTCGTGGTCACGCCGTCGTCGATGGTCCCGTCGCAGTCGTCGTCGACGTCGTTGCACTGTTCGGCCGCGCCGGGGTTGGTCTCGAACACGGCGTCGTCGCAGTCGTCGGCGTTGTCGACATACCCCGCCGGCGCATCGCAGCTCACGGTGGTCCCGACACCACCGTAGCCGTCGTGGTCCAGGTCCTCGACCCACACCGCCGCATCGGCCGCGGCGTCCTCGTCGGTGTCGCCGTCGCAGTCGTCGTCCTTGCCGTTGCACCACTCGGTCGCGGACGGGGACACCTCCGCGTCGGCATCGTCGCAGTCGGTGTCGTCGGCGACGTGGCCGTCGGGGGCTTCGCACGCCCACACCGGCGTTTCGGGGTCGCCGTGTCCATCGGTGTCGCCGTCGGGGTACCACCGAACGGCGTCCACGGCGTCGTCGTCGATCTGGCCGTCGCAGTCGTCGTCTTCGCCGTCGCACCGCTCCAGGGCCACCGGGTTGGTGTCGGCTTCGCTGTCGTCGCAGTCGGTCGCGTCGGCGACGTAGCCTTCGGGCGCTGCGCACGCGGTCGCGGGCACCTCGGGGTCGCCGTAGCCGTCGCCGTCGCCGTCGAGGTACCAGGGTTCGCCCACCCCGTCGTCGACCTGGCCGTCGCAGTCGTCGTCGACGCCGTCGCAGTCCTCGGGGGCGCCCGGGAAGCTGCCCGCGTCGCCGTCGTCGCAGTCCCCGTCGACCGGGACGTGACCATCGGGGGCCTCGCACGCCAGCACTTCGGCGCCGGCGCCGAAGCCGTCGCCGTCGGCGTCGACGAACCACGGCTCGGCGACCTCCTCGTCGACGAGCCCATCGCAGTCGTTGTCCACGCCGTCGCAGACCTCGTCCTCGGGGGCGCACGCGGAGTCTTCGCCGGCGGTGTCGACCTTCTCGGGTTCCCCGGTGTCGACGGTCGGCTCGCAGGCCACGAGCATCAGGGCGAAGAAGGGGAGGAAGGTGCGCATCCCCGCAGCTTACCGCAGCCGGTGATACCTGCGTGCGGTGCGGACCCTCTTCGTCGGCGACGTGCACGGCTGCGCGCAGGCGCTCGACGCGATGGTCACCCGCGCCCGCCCCGATCGGCTCGTCCTGCTCGGCGACCTCTTCACCAAGGGGCCCGACCCGCTGGGCGTCTGGGAGCGGGTCGCGGCGTGGCAGCCGGAGTGCGTGATGGGCAACCACGACGCGCGGATGTTGCGCGTGTGGGGTGCGCCCGATGGCGGCCGCGCCGCGGCCACGTGCGCGCTGTTGCCGGACGCAGCGCGCGCGTGGCTCGAGGACCTCCCCTCCTGGATCACCGGGGTCCACGCCGGCCGCCCGTGGATCGCCGTGCACGCCGGGCTCGACCCGGAGCTCGGCATCGACGGCACCGATCCCGTGCAGGCGTTCCTGGTGCGCCGGTGGCCCGACGACCTCGACCTGGCCAACCCATTCTGGTGGCAGCGCTGGCAACGCAGCGAGCGTGTGTTCTACGGTCACGACGCGATGCGCGGGCTGCAGGTCCGCGCGCACACCGTCGGCCTGGACACCGGCTGCTGCTACGGAAACGCGCTGAGCGGCTACGTCATGGAGGAGGCCGAGGTGGTCCAGGTCCGCCCCGACGGCACGCCCGTCGAGCCGCCGCAGACCTTCTGGGAGGACTACGCGGAGTAGGGCGTTGGGGGGGGCGCCCCGCGACCGTCCCGAAGCGCGCCGAGTCCGCCGGGCGCCCCGCCGCGGCGCGCGCAGGCCTCGGCGGCTCGAAGCTGCCGGTCGCGGCGCGCCGCCCCGCTTGATATCGGGCAGCGCCGCTTCGGAGCTTCCCCCATGCCCCAGACCCGTCTCATCGGCCTCTCGCTCGGCGCCGACCACTGCTGGCCCGCCTGCTTCGAGGAGATCGTCAAGAAGCTCGACCTGAAGCTGCCGACGCCCGACGGCGACACCGTGGAGTTCGCCGTGGAGCGCGTGAAGGTCGAGCCCTTCGACCTCGCGGCCAAGCCCCGGTACGACATGGTGCTCGACCGCATCACGCACTGGTTCCCCACCACGCGGGAGTGGGTCAAGAAGATCGCGCTCGACGGCACCTACGTGCTGAACAACCCGTGGATGATCCAGTCGGCCGAGAAGCACACCACCTACGTCGCCATGATGCGCCTTGGGTTCCCGATCCCCAAGACCGTGCTGCTCCCCCCCAAGGTCTACGAGGACGAGGCAGACACCGCGGTCACGATCCGTCGGTACAACAAGCTGTTCTCGCTGGAGGCCACCGGGCGTTCGGTGGGGTATCCCCTCTTCATGAAGCCCTACGACGGCGGGGCGTGGCGCGGCGTCAGCAAGATCGACGACGCCAAGGCCCTGCACGCGGGGTACGACGGCTCCGGGAAGCAGGTCATGCACCTGCAGAAGGCCGTCGACGACTGGGACCTGTTCGTCCGTGCGATCGGCATCGGCCCGCAGGTCAACTGCATCAAGTACGACCCCGCCGCGCCGCTGCACGCCCGGTACGTCGTCGACTTCAACTTCATGGACGCCGGCGGTTGGCAGACGATGCAGCGCTACGCGCGCATCATCAACAGTTTCTTCTGTTGGGACTACAACTCGTGCGAAGCGTTGCGGTCGGGCGGTGTGTTCCATCCCATCGATTTCGCCAATGCCTGCCCCGACAGCCAGGTCACGTCCCTGCACTACCACTTCCCGTGGACGGTGCGGTCGCTCGTGGCGTGGAGCCTGTTCTGTACGTGGAGTGGCCGTAAGCCCAGGATCAACCCAAACTGGCAGCCGTACTTCGACATCGCGGACAACCCCGAGCTCCCCTGGGAAGAGAAGTTCGCCCGCTACGATGACCTGGCCCGCGCCTACTTCGACACGGACCGGTTCGAGGAATTCCGCAGGACCCACCTGCGCAACCTCGACGAAGTGTGCATCGAGTTCTTCCGCACCGACCGGGCCAAGCAGATCGTGCGGGAGAAGACGGCGATGCTGTTTCCCAACCACGAGATCGAACAGTTCACCGAGCATTTCTTCGGGCTGGTCCAGTTCTGGTGCAAGACCGAGTCCGACCGGATCGGGGTGAGCGGGTCATGAGCGCAGCCGGGCGCCCGTGGTTGCGGCGCCTGGGCCTGGTGCTCGGCGGCGCCCTCGTCGGGTTGTGCCTCGCCGAGGCGGTGGGGCGGCTCGACGGCTTCGCCCGCGGCAACGACCTCGTCTTCATGGCGCCGATGTCCTACCCACGGGACATCTACGTCAAAGGCGGGGACATGACCTACCCCAACCCGAAGTTCACCGGGACGATCCAGAGCTTCGGCTACTCGGTCACGCCGCGCTTCTCGCAATGGGGCACCCGTGGCGATGCTCCGAAGCCCGGCGAACGGACCTGGATCGCGGTGGGCGACAGCTTCACCATCGCGCTGCAGGTCGAAGAACGCGAGACGTTTTCGGCCTTGTTGGCCACCAAGCTCGGTGCCCAGGTCATCAACGCCGGGGTCGACGGGTACAGCACCTGGAAAGAGGCCGTCCGCGCCGTGCAGCTCGGGCGAGTGTTCCCGCCCGAGGGTGTGCTGGCGCTCTTTTTCACGGGAAACGACTTCGCCGACAACCGCCAGCACGGGCAGGTCGACTTGATGAGCCCGCCGCCGGGTCCGGGCGAGCCCGGGTCCGAAGGCTACGCGGTCCCGATGATGGGCGTGGGCCCCCACCGTTCGCCGGTCTTCCAGTTCTTCCGCGACCGTAGTGTACTCGTCGCGCACTACTCGGCGTGGCAGTCCACCCGGACCACGCGCTCCGGCCGCGACCCGGGCTCCCGCCATTTCAAGGACGAGCTCGGCATCTTCACAGTGGAAGGACGGGCGAGGGGAGCCGACCTCGAGTCCACGCGCCGGGCGCTCGACTACCTGGCGGGCGCCTGCCGTCGGCTCGGCGCCCGCTGTGTGGTCGCGGTGGTCCCGCCGTCGTTCACGATGGACGACGACACCGCGCTGCGCACGTTCCGGAGCGTCGGCCTCGACGGCGTCACCCCCGACCTGGACGGCGCCCAGGCCGACGCGGTCGGGGCGGCGAAGGCCGCCGGCCTGACCACGTGCGACCTGATGCCCGCCCTGCGCGCCGCGGCGGTCGCGGGCGAGCGGCCCTATCTGCCGTTCGACGGCCACCTGTCGGTTCGGGGTCACCAGGTCGTCGCCGACACCGTCGCCACCTGCATCGGCGGGTAGCCCGCCGCGGTGCCGCTTGCGCGACGGCGCGTCCAGGCGCACAATCCCCGGATGCACAAGCGCACCCTCCTCGCCCTCTGCGGCCTGTTCGCCGCCACCCCCGCGTTCGCCGCCACCCACGACGTCGACGTGTCGGGGAGCGCCACCTACACCAGCATCCAGGACGCCATCGACGCCGCGACCGATGGCGACTACATCCGGGTCGCCGCCGGCACCTACACCGAGTCGATCGACTTCGACGGCAAGAAGCTCTACATCTTCTCGCGGGCCGGGTCGGCGAGCACGATCATCGATGGGGCGGGCGCCGCGAGCTGGGCGGTGACCGTGAGCTCCGGCGAGCCCACGGGCACCACGCTCGAAGGCTTCACGCTCCGCAACACGGGGGCCGGCGGCATCTACGTGGTCAGCTCCGACCTCGCGCTCATCGACATGGTGGTCGAGGACCTCGGCAGCACCAGCTACTACGGCCCCGGCCTGTACGCGTCTTCCGCGACGATCGAGGTGTCGGACTCGAGCTTCTCGGGGATCACCGGGTACGCGGGCGGCGCCGCCTACCTCGCGAGCTCCACCGTCACCTTCGCCGACACCACGTTCTCCGACAACTGGGCGTACTACGGCGCGGCGATCTACGCGGCCACGTCCGACCTCACGATGACCACGGTCACGCTCGACGGGAACGAGAACTACTACGGCAGTACGATCTACGCCTACAACTCGGTCACGCTCGACGCGACGGACCTGGTCTCGACGGCCAACATCGCCAACTACGGTTCGGGCACCACGATCTACGCGACGACCAACTGCGACGTCACGCTCAGCGGCGGCGAGATTTCCGACAACCTCTCCACGTACGCGATGTCGTCCGGGTACTACGGCGCGCTCTGGGTCGAGACCAACTCCACCCTCGCGGTCACGGGCACGACGTTTGCCCGCAACGAAGGCTACGGCGGGGCGGCCGCGACGGTGTACAACTACTCGTCGGCCACCTTCGACGGGTGCACCTTCGAGGACCACAGCGCGGGGGCGTACGGGGTGCTGCACGTGAGCACCGGCTCCGACCTCGTGGTCACCAACTCTTCGTTCAGCGGGAACTCTTCCGCCGGCTACGGCGCCGCCATCTACGCCGCGAGCTCGGTGACCCTCGAGGTGAGCGACACTACCTTCGACGACAACGTCGCGACCTACTACGGCGGCGCGTTGTACGCCTACTATTACGGCGACGTCACGATCACCGACGTCAGCTTCACCGGCAACCAGGCGACCACCGGCGGCGCCATCTACGCCCAGCAACTGTACGATCTGCTCAGCCTGGAGCGTGTGGAGTTCGACGGCAACGAGGCCAGCGGCGGCAGCGGCGGGGCAGTGTATGCGTACTACTACACCGAGTTCGAGGCCACCGACTGCGACTTCACCGACAACCTCTCGAGCAGCGGCGGCGGGGCCGTCTATGCGGCTTCGTTGTACAGCACGGCGGTCGTCCAGGACTGCGCCTTCTCCAACAACGAAGCTGCGGCCGGCGGCGGCGGGGCGCTGGTGTTCTATTCGGCGACCGAGGCACAGGTCGACAACTGCTCGTTCGACGGCAACCACGGCACCGCCGGCGGCGCGATCTACGCCTACTACACCCTCGGCACGGTGGCCGTTACCGACTCCAGCTTCACCGACAACGAGAGCGACGGGGCGGGCGGGGCCATCTACGCGTACTACCTGGCCGAGCTCGACGTGGCGACCTCCAGCTTCGACGACAACGTCGCCTACACCGACGGCGGGGCCATCTACGGGTACTACCAGGCCACCCCCATCGGCGTCGCGAACAGCACGTTCGACGGGAATCGGGCCGAGCATGGCAGTGGCGGCGCGGTCTACCTGTACTACGACATCGACGCCGAGCTGTCGGGCAACCGTGTGTCTGACAACTACGCCTACACCAACGGGGGGGGGTACTACGGTGCCTACTCGGTGAACGTGGTCAGCGAAAACGACACGTTCGAACGCAACACGGCCGACCACGGCAGCGGTGGCGGTGTGTACCACGACGGGATCTACGCCGGGTACGGCGAAGCCGAGTTCACCGACCTCACCGTCGTCGACAACACCGCCGCCAACTCGGGCGGCGGCCTGTACCTCTCCTACCAGTCGGCCGCCTCGGTGGACGGCCTCGACGCGCGCGGCAACGTCGCCGACCGCGACTACGGCGGCGGGGTGTACGCGTACGGAAACACCGACCTCGCCGTCGCGCACGCCACCGTGTGCGGAAACACCGCCGACGAGGGAGGTGGCGTGTACGCGAGCTACAACACCGCCTCGGCGTGGACCAACACGGTCCTCCAGGAGAACCTGGCGAACTACGGGGCCGGCTCTTCGTTTGTGTACGAGTACGGCCTCGAGATGACCAACAACACCGTGGTCGGAAACGACGCCGCCAAGGACGGGGGTGGATTCTACCTGTACGGGGTGCACGGCGCCTTCACCAACAACCTCGTCGCCTTCAGCCAGGACGGGGACGGGATGGTGGTGGACGACAGCGACAGCGCCACCTCGTCGACCTTCACCTACAACGACTGGTACAGCAACGCGGCCGACGACGCCAGCGGCTATGTCACCACCGCCGACCTCGCGACGATGGCCGGCAACCTGTTCGTCGATCCGGATCTCTACGACTACACGCTCGACGGCGACTGCACCAACGACGTCCTGTTGCCCAATGGAACGAGCCCGCTCATCGACGGCGGGGATCCCTCCATCCTCGACCCCGACGGCAGCGTCAGTGACATCGGCGCCTATGGGGGGCCGGGCAGCGAGATCGAGGACGACGACGGGGACGGCTACGCCTCGGCGATCGACTGCGACGACACCGACGCCACCATCAACCCGGGCGCCGCCGAGGTGGTGGGCGACGGCATCGACCAGGACTGCGACGGCGCCGACCTGACGGCCGCCGACCTGGACAAGGACGGCGACGGCCACGACCCCGACGCCGTCGCCGGCGGCGACGACTGTGACGATGACGACGCCACCGTGTACCCCGGCGCGCCCGAGGTCTGGTACGACGGCACCGACCAGGACTGCGACGGCAACGACTCCGATCAGGACGGGGACGGGTGGGACGTGGGCCAGGACTGCGACGACACCGATCCCCGGGTCTCGCCCGACGCCGCCGAGGTCCCCTACGACGGCGTGGACAACGACTGCGATCCCGACACCACCGACACCGACGTCGACGGCGACGGGTACGACGCGGCCGAGGTCGGTGGCGACGACTGTGACGACGCGGACGCGACCATCAACCCCGACGAGGAGGAGATCTGGTACGACGACGTCGACCAGGACTGCTCCGGCGGGAGCGACCACGACCAGGACGGCGACGGTCACGACGCCGCGGCTTCGGGGGGCGACGACTGCAACGACCTCGACGGCACCAAGTGGACGCCCGAAGATTGTGGCATCGGCGGCGACACCGGCGACACCGGCACCGACACCGGCACCGACACCGGCGACGACACCGGCGGCGGCAAGGACTCCGGGGACACCACGGCCCCGGGCGACTGCGGCTGCTCGGCGAACGGCGGCGCGGTGATGGCGGTCCCGGCCATCCTCGTGGCGGCCCTCGCGACGCGGCGCCGCCGCCGGTGAACCCGGACGAACCGTCGGGGCGAGCCGCCGCGCCCGTCCCGACCTCGATCGAGGCCGGCGCGGCTCGCGCGCCGGGTGCGACGGCCGACC
>SXGT01744340.1_pt1 | contig 15024 bp, 11 predicted proteins | sample 3176221 | NCBI WGS metagenome assembly SXGT01 (sample SAMN11356862, study PRJNA531348) | freshwater metagenome | isolation source: freshwater sample F1-120 | place: China: Fuxian Lake, Yuxi | collected 2017-12-25
AGGTGACGACGCGCGAGGTAATCGGTGCGGTCATCAAGGATCGCGTCGGCCCCGAACTGCCGGACATCCCCCCCGCCGACCAGGGCCTCGTCTCGCGGCTCTCGGTGTACGCGCGCGCAGCGCTCTGCGACTCGACCGCCGACGGTGCCGCGGGGCTGAGCTTGCTGGTCGATGTGCTGCGATCTGAACTGCCGTGGCTGTCGCGCCAGGCGGTCGTTACCGCGCTGGTGAACTGGCTCGCGCGCGACGTGGGCAACACCGAGCGGCTGCTCCCCGTGCTGCTCCAGAAAGAGATCACCGAGAACAACGCCGACGTGTTGCTTCGCTTGATGCGCGGGTTCGTCTCGCCGCAGAAACCCGACCTGAGCCGCCTCGATGAGCTGGTGGTGCCGGGCGACCGCAAGCACCCGCTGCTGGGCGACCCGGACATCGCGGTGCGCGAGGCGGCGCTGTGGAACCTCATGTCGGCGCGGTTGGAATCGTGGGTTCCGCTGCCGCTGGGCTACAACGTGGGCAACGTCGGGGCGAAGGTCGATTCCCCCGAATACGCCGGGTTCCTGCGCTCGATGAAGGCCGAAGTCGACGACATCAAGAAGAAGCAGATGCCGATGAAGAAGTAATCGGCCTCGCGCTCCACTACACAACTGCCTCACACCAGGTCCACCGTCTTGCCGGGCTTCATGTCCACTACTTGAAGCTCGAGCGTCCGGTTCCCGTTCCACTCGTTGATCTTCGGGGTGAACGCCACACAGCAGTCGCCGCCGGCGCTCATCAGTTCGTCGAGCCGCTCGGCCATGTTCCACGCCACGCACCGGATCACCGAATCGCCCTGCCGCGCGCGGAACGACAGGTGCCGCTGCACCTCGCCCTGGCCCATGAGCCGCGGGGCCTCCACCTTCAGCCCGGAGGCGAGGAACTTGGGCTTTGCGTTCCCCGCGCCGTAGGGTTCGAGCTTGTCCAGGTCGCGCATCAGCCCCCAGGTGATCGCGGAGAGCGGCACCTCGGCGTCGAGCGTGAGCCGCGGGGCCGGCGCGCCGCCGGGGACGTGCGTAGCGACGTAGGCGTTGAACCGCTCGCGAAACGCCGGGATGCGGTCCGGGCGCACCTTAAATCCGGCGGCGGCGGCGTGACCGCCGTGCCCTTCCAGCAGCGCGTCGCACGCCAGCAGCGCCCGATGTAGCGCGAAGTCGGGGACGCTGCGCCCGGACCCGGTCGCGACCTGCTCGTTCGGCGGGATCGCGATGACCAGCGCCGGCTTCCCGAAGTGATCCACCAGTCGGCTGGCGACGATCCCGACCACGCCGGGGTGCCACTCGTTCGACGCGACCACGATGGCCGGGTCGTTCGCGAAGTCCTTTTCCACGAGGTCTTTCGCGTGCGCGGTGTACTTGCGCTCGTGCGACTGCCGCTCGGCGTTCAGCGCTTCGAGCTGCCGCGCCAGCTCCGCGGCCTTCGCGGGCGAAGTGGTGGTGAGCAGTTCGACCGCGAACCGGGCGCAGCCGAGCCGCCCGGCCGCGTTCAACCGCGGGGCCAACTTGAAGCCCACGTCTTCGGACGTGAGCACCTGATCGGGCTTCACGCCGCTGGCGTCTAGCAGTGCTTTCAATCCGACCGACGGGTTCTCGCGGATGCGGTTCAGACCGTGCCGCACAAGGATGCGGTTCTCGTCGCGCAGCGGAACGACGTCCGCGACCAGCCCGAGTGCGGCCAGCCCGACCGCGTCGAGCAGCACCTCGCGCAGCTCCGTGGGCACCTTCTCGGACCCGCACGCGCGCTGCGCGACGGCCCACGCGAGCTTGAACGCGACCCCCGCGCCGGACAGGTCGCCGAACGGGTACGGGACCGCGGCCGGCAGCCGCGGGTGAACGAGAACCGACGCCGGCGGGAGCAGCGGCGCGCCGTCCATCCCGACCTTCATCTCGTGGTGGTCGGTGATGATGAGTTCCAGTCCGACCGCGCGCGCGACCTCGGCCTCGGCGAGGCTGGCGATCCCGCAATCGACGCTCACCACGAGTGACACGCCGGTCTTGGCGAGTTCGCGAATCCGCTCCGAGTTCAGCCCGTACCCTTCCGAGAGCCGGAGCGGAACGTGGAACTCGACGTCCGCGCCGAGCTTGCCGAGCACCCGCAGCAGTACCGCGGTGCCGGTCACGCCGTCCACGTCGTAGTCGCCGTAGATGCAGATGCGGCGCTTCTCGCGCAGCGCGAGCACGATGCGCTCGGCCGCGGCCCCGACACCCGGCAGGGCCAGCGGTGGGTGCAACCCCACCAGTTCGGAATCGAGGAACCGGCGCGCGGCTTTGGGGTCGCGCACGTCGCGGTTCAGGAGCAGTTGCGCGACGACGGACGAGACCTTCGCGGCAGCGGCCAGCCGGTTGCTCGCGGTCGGGTCGTTGGGGCGCAGGTGCCACTGTTTCTCGGCACGGGACACGGCAGGAACCTCGCGTGAAGAGCGGACGCTCTCTTTTAGAACGTATGTCCACCGATAGGGCAAGGCCAACCGGTCCCGCGGGTCGGGCGCGCGGGACCGCGCGGCGGGCAAAGGCGGCACAGCCGGCACCGGCGAACTGTGCGGAACGCACGGCGCGACCCGACTGTGCGGGTTTCGAGATTCCTCGATTCGCTTCATGCGCTTCACGATTGCGCCGCGCCGCCGTCGATTCCAGTAGTGAGTTGAGTTCCCCAAAACCCATGACTCGCCACTAGTGGAGGGTTGCCGTCGTGAATGCCGCGTTCCTGATCATGTCATCGGCCGCGCTGGCCGGGGCCGACCCCGCGCCGCCGGCCCACCCACCCGCCGCACCGATGGTGGTCAGCGGTGCGGGATGCAACAACTGTGGCGCACCGGCCGGGTGCTGCGACAAGAAGCCGGGTCTTCTGGACCGGATCAAGAGTCGCCTCGGCGGGATCGGCAAGAAGGCGCACGACTGCGGCTGCGCGCCGGCCCCGGCCCCGTGTGCGGCTCCGGCCCCGTGCAACACCTGCGGCGCGGCCGATCGACCGAACCTGTTCGACAAGTTGAAGTCGCGTTGGGGTTCCAAGAAGTCGAACTGCGGGCCGACGTGCGACCCGTGCGGCGCGGCGCACCTGACCCCGCCACCGGCGACCGGCGGTACGACCCCGCCGAAGGAGATGCCGAAGCCGAAGGACGAGAAGCCCAAGGAGAAGCCGAAGGGCGGCAACAGCAGCAGCATTCCGCCGATCCCGACGGTCCCGCCGATCGCCGGCGCGGGCACCAGCCCGTACTGATCGGGCCAGCTCAGAAGTTCCGACCCGCCGGACGGTGTACAAGAACCGTCCGGCGGGTCGTCTTTTTTCACTTCCTTCCTCACTCCGCACTACCACGCGAGCGCGCCCGCATTAGGATTGTTCCAAGAGGAACACACGCCAACGGGGTAGCACGGATGAACGCGGCATCTCCGGGGCCGACTGGGGCGGAACTTGCGAACAAGATCGCCCGGTTGGTTGAGGAGCGGGGCTGGAACCAAGAAGACTTCGCCCGCATCTCGGACCTGAATCGGCACACCTGCCACCAGATCTTGCACGGCGGTCCGAAGCGCGGGCTTCGGAATACCACCATCAACCAGTGCGCGAAGGCGCTGGGCCTGACGGTCAGCGAACTGCGCTCGCTCCCGCTCGACCGGCTGCTGCCGCGGATGCACGGCAAGCCGGCGGCCGACGACGAGACGCTGAAGCTGCTCCACGAGCGCGCCGCGCTCCCGGCCCTGGTCGCGTGGCTGAGCCGCAACGAGTCCCGCGCGGGCCAATTGTGCCCGGACGAGGTTCAGGAACTGCTGGAAATGCAGGCCGCCGGCGGCCCGCTCGACAAGATGGGTGTGGAAACCTGCGTCGAACTGCTGGAGCGCCGCCGGCTGCTGGTGGGCCGCGTGAAGGAGATCGCCGGCACGGAGTACTTCGAGTTCCTCGAACAATGCGTGAAACTCGTCTACGAGAAGGTGAAGCCCCCGGCGCGCAAGGGCTGATCTGTACCGAGGTAGCCGCGGGCGAGCGCGAAGTGTCGCTCGCCGCGCGCTACTTCCCGGCCCACTTGAGTACCACCGGGCCGGGTACGGCCATCTTCACGACCATCTGCTGTGGCGAGCCTTTGGCGTTCGGTTTCGGCGCTTCCTTCGGCTTGTCGTCCTTCGCGCGAACGAACTTCGGCTTCCGACGCGCCGGGTTCTCGGCCTTCTTTGGCTCGTCGCTGGCGTCGATGCTGAGTGTGAGCGCCGCCATGCCGACCACCGCGCCGAACTTGTTCAGCACGGGCGCGCCGCTCGACCCGCTCGCGTACTCGGCCGAAATGCCCATCCACTTCTCGACCTTCTTGTCGTCGTTGGTGTTCGTGCTGTACCGCGTCACGGTGCCCTGTGTGTACACGTAGAACAGGTCGCCGGGGTGACTGATGACGCCGACCCACGAGCCGACCTCCGCGTGCGCCGGCGCGACCGGTAGCGGGGTCAGCCCCTTCGCCGCGACGCGGAACACGGCCACGTCCGCGGCCTTGTCGCCGCCGAGGAAGTCGGTGACGGGGTAGGTGTTGCCGTCGCGATCGGACGCGCCGAACACTTCGCCGTCGTTGAGGTCTTCGAAGACGTGCCAGTTGGTGACGAGGACGCCGTCGGCGGCGAGCACCCACGCGGTGGCGTATGTGCCGGTCTGCCAGTTCCCGGCCTTATCCGGGTAGGTGCTGCCGACGATCCACACCCCCGGCACTGCGGCCTTGTAGACCTCTTCGGGCGTCAGTGCCTTGTTCCCCGGCTTGGCGGGCGTGATACCTGCCGCGGCCGGCTTCAGTTTGGCGACGAGCTTCTTGTGCGCCAGCGGCTTCTTGTCCTTCGCCAGCGCTTCCAACTTGTCGAAGAACTGCTCGTAAACGGCGTCGTCGTCGACGTGTTTCGGCTCCGGCGGCTGTGCCGGCGCGAGTGCGACCAAGCTCCCACACACCACTGCCAGAGCGCCGAAGAAACGCATCGTCGAGACTCCTTCGTTTGCAGTGAGCCGAAGGCGAGCGCGGCCGTCACTCCGCGCGCTTCGCGCGGGTCTCAGCGTACCCGGCTTCCAGTCGGCGGGTCAACTCCGGGAACTTGTCGAACAGGCGCTTCGGCTCGCGCTTGGGCAGCCGCGTCAAGCTGTACGCGGTCAGCAGGGGCAGTGCGATGGTCGAATCGACGTAGCATGTAACCGAGTCCGGCAGCTTGTCGGGATCGACCTTGCCCCACGTCATGGCCTCGCTGGGCGTGGCCCCGCTCAGGCCGCCGGTGTCCGGGCGCGCGTCGGTGAACTGCAGGAAGTAGTCGTGCCCGGCTTCGCTCAGGCCCAGCACCTCCTGAATCTGCGGCTCCGTTTGCAGCATGAAGTTTTTCGGGCTGCCGCCGCCGAGGATCAGCACCGACGAGGTGCCGCCGCCGGCCTTCGCGTCCCACACCACCGCGGCGCTCTGGTTCACGTCGCGCAGCGGGTCGATGCGGAGCTGGCCGCCTTCGAGCATTAGCGCGGCGAGGTTCATGCCGATGCTGCTGTCGCCGGGCGAGCTGGTGAACACCGGCGTTCCCGTCCGATAGCACGCCCCCAGCAAGCTCTTGCCCACGCGCCCGGCCTTCTGCTCGCCCTCCGCGACGTACTTGCCCACGAGGTTGTGAAACTCCGCGGTGCCCATCGTCTGCTGAAAGGCGTCGCCACGGCACAGCTTGCGGAAGAAGGCGTCCGTGCCGAGCAAGTTCTGGTAGTCGAAGATGATGTCGTAGATGCGGATGACCTGGTTCTCGCGCAGCTCCATGTCCGGCAGGTTCGGCCCGGCCTGGTACAGGTCCATGCCGAGTGCGTAGTGCGTGTCGTGGTACAGGTTCGCACCGGTCGAAACGATCCAGTCCACGAATCCGCCTTCGACGAGTGGCACGAGGCACGACATGCCGAGGCCGGCGGGCGTCAGCGCACCGGACAGTGCGAGGCCGACGGTGCCGTTGTTCGCCAGCATCTTCTTCACGAAGAGCTGGCAGCCTTCGCGCAGTCGCCCGCCGTTGTAGGACAGGAACGCGCTATCAATCAGGTCCGCGGCGCTCGCGCCCGCGCCGACCGCCTTGGGGTCGATCCGCTCGCGGCTGATCTTGTGGAGGAACTCTTTGTTCGCCTCGGTGCCGGCGTGACGCTCGTGGTGCTGCTTGTGCGGATGCATTTCGGGAACCAGAGGGTAGGGGACGTTACTTTACTTCCAGCCCGCGGTCGCGGCAGTCGCGCGCGATGGCTTCGAACTACCGCGTGCCGCTTCGCCGGCAGCGGCGCGCGGCACCGAAGACACTGGACTGCCGCGCCGGGCACAGTAGCCCCGCACGTGGGACAGGTTCGGGAAGTCACCGCGTACTCTCGCGAGCGTTGAATATCCGGAGCGTGGCGGCGTAATCGTCCGGCGTGTTCACATTACGAAGTGAGTCCAGTTCCGGGTCGATGTGTGCGATCTCGGCCCCTTCGATTACGACCGCCGTTACCGCGTCGAGCAGTCCCGTCATGCAGAGCTGGTCGGTGGCCAGCATCGCGCGAACCTGCGGCAATATCGCGACCGAGTACGCTGCCGCGAGCGGGTGCAGGCGGCCGTTCGCGCGCGGGACCGCGGCGTCGATCACGAACGGGCCGCCGCACTTCGGTGTTCGCAGCGCTTCGAACATCGCCCGCACGAACTCCGGCTTCAACAGTGGCACATCACACGATGACAGATACACCGCGTCCGCTTCGCCTTCGAGCGCCGCAAGCCCGGCGACCAACCCGCCCAGCGGCCCGCGTCCTTCGACTTCGTCGCGCACGATTCGCACGTTAGCGGGAAGTGGCGGCACCTCCTGACCGGGCGCGGCCACGACCACCACCGGCCCCACGGCTTCGCTCACGATACGCACGACACGCGGGAGCATCAGTTCGTTGCCGAAGGGGAGCCAGGCCTTTGGCGCACCCATGCGCGATGAGCGCCCGCCACAGAGAACAATGCCCCCGGTGTCCATCGCAGACCCTCAGCCCGTTCGACCCATTGCGCCCGGCCTGAATACTGATGCCCCGGATCAATGGGTCGCATTTCGGGCACGTGCCCCACACCTGCACTATGAAAGCTTATCAGTTACCCGAGAGCGACCCATTATGACCATGTTCTTCAAAGCTTTCCCCCGACTGTTTCGCAGCGGGCAAACGCGGCCAGAGCCCGCGAGCGAGCTGTTGCGCGATCTCGACAAGGTTGAGACCTTTCCAACCCTGTCCGGCACCACCGCCCGCGCGCTTGCTGTCATCAACGATCCCAATGCCGCGCTCGTCGACCTCGCGGGACTGATCCGCCGTGATGGGGTGTTGGCCGCGGCCGTTTTGAAGCTCGCGAATTCGGTGGCCTACCGCGGGCGGTACCCGACCGAAACCCTGTCGCAGGCGACCAGCCGACTGGGGATGCGGGGGTGCCAGCGGGTCGTCGCAGCCGTGGCCGTGCGCGACACGTTCAAACCGGCCGTACCGGCCGCGGCGGCCGCGTGCGAGGCGCTGCTCCGACACGCGTTCTTCACCGGGGCACTGGCCGCCCGGATCAACGCCGCGGGTGAACTCGGCTTTCGAGGCGAGGAGTTTTCCGCGGGGCTGCTCCACGACATCGGCCGGGTGATCCTGTGTGCGCGCGCCCCGGACACGTTCGCCCGGACCGACCCGCTGACGTTCCGCGAGGGTGCCGACATTCTGCTCCCCGAGCGCGCGGCGCTCAACACCGACCACTGCGAAATCGGCCTCCGCTTTGCGCGCGCGAACACCCTACCGCAATCGATCTCCAGCGCGATTTCGCACCATCACGACCCGACCGCGGAGGAGACCCACCGCCTACTCGTGGCCCTGACCGCTGCGGCCGATGCGCTGGCGAACCACGTGCAGTGTGAGCGGACACTGACCGACTTCCAGCCTCGATCCGACCCCGGGTTTGCACTGCTCTTCGATCTCGCGGGGACGACCGCCGCGACAAACATCTGCCGGGCGCTCTCCACCGTGGTCGTGGACGCACTCCGCGAGACACGGGCCATGCTTCGCAGCACCGATCACTGAGCCGACCCGGGCTATTTCGAAATCCCCATCTGATCGAGGAGGAACGCCAGCACCAGCGCGTCTTCCTTGAGGTGATCGTACCGTCCCGAAGCGCCGCCGTGCCCGGCGTCCATGTTGCACCGCAACAGCAGCGGGTGCTTGTCCGTGCGCAGCGCCCGCATCTTGGCGACGTACTTCGTCGGCTCGTGGAACAGCACCTGCGAGTCGTTCAGCGCGGTCATCACCAGCATCGCGGGGTAGTCGGCCTTCTTAATGTTGGTGTACGGGCAGTACGTCTTGAGGTACTCGTACTCGACCTTCACCTTCGGGTTGCCCCACTGGAGGAACTCTTGCACCGTGAGCGGGATCGACTCGTCCAGCATCGTGGTGATCGCGTCCACGAACGGCACCTTCAGCACCGCGGCCTTGCACAGGTCCGGGCGCAGGTTGAGCGCCGCGGCGATGAGCAACCCGCCGGCGCTCGCGCCTTCGATGGCGAGCTTGTCGCGCGAACAGAACTTCTCCTTCACGAGGTGGTCGGCGCAGGCGATGAAGTCGGTGAACGAGTTCATCTTTTTCAGCATCTTGCCGTCGTCGTACCAGCCGCGGCCCAGGTCGGAACCGCCCCGAATGTGGGCGATGGCGTACACGAACCCGCGGTCCAGCAGGCTCACGCGCACAGCGTCGAAGTCCATCGTCATGTTCAGGCCGTACGCGCCGTAGCCGTACAACAGGCACGGGGCGGTGCCGTCGCGCTTCAGTCCCTTCTTGTACACGAGTGAGATCGGCACCCGCGTGCCGTCCGGCGCGGTCGCGTTCACGCGCTCGGTCGCGTAGTCGGCAGGCTTGTACTCGCCCGGTACTTCCTTCTGTTTGAGCAGCTCGCGGCCCTTCGTGTTCAGATCGTAGCGGTACTCGGCGTCGGGCGAAACGAGTGACGAGTGGGTGAACCGGATCGCGTCGGTGTCGAACTCCGGGTTGCTCGACAGTGCCACGTCGAACACCGTGTCCTTGAAGTCGACCGTGTGCGTGGCCCCGGTCTTGAACTCGCGGACGTGCAGTTGCGTCAGCCCGCCGACGCGCACCGACAACACGACGTGTCGCGCGAACACCGACACGTCTTCGACGTACACGGCCGGATCGTACTTGATGAACTCGCCCCACTTCTCCGGGGTCGCGACCGGCGCGGTCATCACCTTGAAGTTGGTCGCGCCCTTGTTCGTGCGGACGAAGAATACACTGTCGCGATGGGTCGCGTCGTACTCGTGATCGCGCTCGCGCTTCCGAATCGTTCGCCACTTGTCGCCCGGCTTGTCGCTCGGCAGGAACCGAACCTCGGTGCTGCCGTAGCTCACCGACGAGTGGAACAGCACCTTCTGGTCGCGCGACTTCGACAGCTCCAGCCAGAACAGTTCGTCCTTCTCTTCGTAAGCCAGTTCGTCTTTCTGGTTCACCGCGCTGAGCGTGTGCTTCCACACCTTGTCGGCGCGTTTCGCCTCGTCTTCGGTGGTGTAAAACAGGGTCTTGTTGTCAGCGGCCCACTCGAACTGAGGGGCCTTCGCCAGCTTGTTCACGACGAGCTTCCCGGTGCGCAGGTCTTTGACGTGCAGGACGTACTCGCGGAACCCCGTCGTGTCGGTGGCGTAGGCGAGCAGGTTCCCGTCGGGGCTGACACGCTGTGGGCCGAAGCTGAAGAACTTCTGCCCCTTCGCCAGTTCGTTGCCGTCGAGCAGCACCTCTTCCGGCGCGTCGAGCGTGCCCTTCTTGCGGCAGTGAATCGGGTACTGCTTCCCCTCCACCGTGCGCGCGTAATACCAGTACCCGCGGTCCCTCACCGGCGCGTCCTCGTCGGTCTGCTTGATGCGCGACAGGAACTCCTTGTAGAGCTGTTCCTGAAACTTCTCGGTCGGCCTGAGCCGCTTCGCGGTGTGGGCGTTCTCGGCGTCGAGGTACTTGAGCACGTTCTTGTTGGTCTTGTCCTTGATCCAGAAGTAATCGTCGGTCCGCGTCTCGCCGTGCTCGGTGAGCTTGTGCGGCACCTTCTTCGCGACCGGCGGCACGGCGGGGTCGAGCGCGAGCGCGACCGGCGCGGCAAGGAGCGCGAGCACAAGCGCGAAGCGAAACCGGGACATGGCGCGGTCCTTCGGGAGGGGCGTGACGTGGGGATATGGTAGCCGAAGTGCGCGACGGGCAGAAACGAAACCGCCCCGCGGGTTAGCGGGGCGGATACGACTCACGGCTCACGGCGTCTTAGCTTTGGGTTTCCACTTATCGAGCGCCTGCTGCGGCTTCGTCTCCTTCGGCTTGGCGAACCGAACCGCGTTCTCGAGGTATTCGATCCCTTCTCGTAGTTGCCCCGATTCGGCCAGCGCCTCACCCAACGCCTGATGCATTTCGGCGAACTCGGGTCCGATCAGTACGGCCTGTCGAAAGGATGCGATGGCCTCGGGCAACAGCCCCAGGTTTTTCAGCGCCTGTCCCCGGGTCAGGTGTGCGTCGACAAGTCCGTGGCGGAGGCGGATGGCCGTGTCCGCGGCCTGAACCGCGTCCCGGAACAACTGCGCGGCCTCGGCTTGGCCTCCGGGCGCGTTGAGTCGATTTTGCCCCTGCAACGACAGCGCCATGCTGAGGAACATGTGGAGTTTGGCGTCACGCGGGCTGAGTTGAGAGGCCTTTCGGAAGTTGGCCGCGGCTTCCGCGAACTCGTTGCGCGACATGAGCGTGAACCCCAACATGAAGCAGGTTCCGGGTTCGGGCGAGTTGGCGACCAGTTCGCGCAGGATCACGAGGGCTTCCTCGTGCTGGCCCTTGTCGTACAGTTCGGTGTACCGGGCGAGTCCGCGGTTGGAGTCGATGCGGTAGCGCGCGAGGTCGTCCTCGAACCCGTCCGGCCACGGCAGGTCCATGGGCATGTCAGCGGACTTGCGAAGGTACTCGCGCGCTACTTTCTCGTCATCGACGACGGCGACTAGGAGCGTGCAGGCCCGGAGGCGGGCACACGGGTGATCGGTCACGCGACCCAAGTGCGCGCGTGCCGTCTCTCGGTCGTTACGCCCGACGGCCAGCAGTCCCAGAACGTAATCGACGGTGGGGCTGTCGCCCTCGATAGCGCGTAACTCTTCCGTGCGCTTAGCGGCTTCGTCGAACTGGCCGTCCTGAACGAGCGCGCGGGCAAGCGGGAGCAGGACCGCCCGGCGATCCTTCGGCGTCCGTGCCAGCGCGAGCGCGTCGCGCATTTTGTCGAAGCCCTCGCGCCGGCCCGACGTGAGCATCGTGGACCCGAGGAAATACGGCCACCGCGGTTCCTTCGGTGAGAACTTGTGCGCGTGGGCGAAGCACGGGATCGATTGCTCCAGAAATCCGTTCGCCAGCAAGGTCAACCCGAGTTCGCCCCAGGCCGCACCTGACCGTGGGGTGGCGCGCACGGCCTGCTGCGCGGTGCGAATGCGTTCGACCTTCTCCTCCGGTACACCTTCGAGGGGAACGTGCGGGGGCACCGGGGCCGTGTACGACCGCCAGGCGTACCGGCCCGCGACGCCGAGCGCGCCGACCAGACTCAGAACGATCAGGAGAGCGCGCCTTCGTTTCATCGCGGCACCTGCGGACCTGTCACGGGGGCGACTACGGCACTTTAACAGTTTCCGCTCGGCCCTTCCCGCGTTCCAACGTGAACGCCCGGTCCGCGGGTCCGCCCGGAAACGTTTCCGAGAGGCCATCGGGCCAGAGCACATGAATGGCCTCAAAGCGCGAGGCGTCTCCCAGGCCGAAATGGGCGCGCGGGTCGCTGCTACACAGGTAGCTGTCACCGGGATTGATGACGCGGAGGATGCGCCGCGTCGTTGTGACGGCGGTCACCTCCGCACCGTAGGCGTCACGCTTGAGCCGCGGGTCGTAAGCGCGGACGAGAAGCCAGTGCCCACGATTGCGGGCCACGTTTCGGAACACCCGCGCTCGCGCGCCGACCGTGGTGAGTACCATGTCGAGTGCGCCGTCGCCGTCGAGGTCGCCGACGGCCAGACCGCGCGCGACGTTTGCGGTGCCACAAAACGGCTTGTTCTTGGAGGACACGTCGAGGAACTTGCCGTCGCCGGAGTTGCGAATGAGTTGGTTCCGCTCGCTGTACTCGGAAAAGTGCTCTCCCAACTCCGGGTTCGGGGTCGGGGTGCCGCGCGACACCGCGCCGTTAGCGATGGCGATGTCGGGCCAGCCGTTGTGGTCGAAGTCAGCCAACACGGTGCCGAACCCGGTGCCGCGCCACTCGGTCGCCATCAGTCCGGCCTGCGCGGTTCGGTCCGTAAACTGTCCCCGCTTCGGTCCCTGTCGCCACAGCGTGTTCCGGTCGCTGGACAGGTGCGTGACGTACACGTCGAACAGTCCGTCGCCATCAATGTCGCCGATCGCGACTCCCATCCCGGCTTGCGCCACCCCCATCGCGTCGAGGGCGATGCCGCGGAAGTGAGCTTCCTCCTTGAACGTTCCGTTCTTCTGGTTGATCCACAGGTGGTTCGGTTGTGCGTCATTGGCGATGAAGATGTCGGGCCAGCCGTCGCCGGTGAAATCGGCGCAGTAGACGCCCAACCCCGGACCCGGGGCCGCGGCAAGTCCGGCCTTGACCGTCACGTCTTCAAATGCGGCGCGCGGCTTCGTGGGGTTCTTGTTCTGTGCCAGTTCCGCGCCACGGTTACGGAACAGTTTGGTGGCCGTGCCCCGGAACGCCGACGGCCCGCAGTAGTCGCGCTTGCCGTTGATGTGGAGGCAGACTTGAGCGGGGTCGAGGTCGATGTAGTTCGCAATGACGAGGTCGAGGTATCCGTCGCGGTCGTAATCGAACAGGTTGGCAGAGGCCCCCCACAGCGGGTTTTTCAGCCCCGATTCTTCTGTCACATCCGCGAACGTGCCGTCGCCACGGTTGAGGAACAGCTTAACTCCGATGTACTGCGTCACGACGACATCGGGCCACCCGTCGTTGTTGACGTCACCGACGATCACCCCGACGTTCTCGCCTCCAATGCCCAGCCCGGACCCCTCGGTCACGTCCTTGAACGTCCCGTCCGGCATGTTCTTGTAAAGCCGGTTGGTCGATTTGGAGTTCGCCCCGCCGAAGTTGAGCAGGTACAGGTCGAGCCGCTCGTCGCCGTCGTAGTCGAAAATGGCGACGCCGGTCCCATGAATCTGAGGCAACAGCCAGCGGTTCAGGTCGCCGGGGTCTTGGACGAACTGAAGTCCGACGTCGTCGGTCACGTCCGCGAACCACAGGTCTTCCTCGGTGACTGCATTGCGGCTACTGGAGCGAAGCACGTAGTACGCGGTTCCGCCCGCGAGCAGGGCGATCACGAGCACCACGAGCCAGCGCCGGCGAACCCGAAGGAACGCAACCACACCCGCGAGCAGTGCAATCACCAGCCAGCGACGACGACCTCGCTCCGGTTGTGGGCGCTCGGCCTCCGCTGCTTCATGTGACACGATTCACTCCGAGAGATGCGAGTAGAGAGGTGGGGCACAACGAAGAACGGCCGAGCCGTGCGAATCTTCGCCCGACTCGGCCCACGTTGAAGCGTCAGCTCGCGACCGCTTATTTGAGCGTGATGTTGTGCTCTTGCTTGCCCGCTTTGACTTCGTACGTAAGGCCGCTCGTCGCGGGGTTGCCGTACTTGCCCGGGGGGGCAATGCCACCGGCACCGGGGGCGTCCTTCGGAATCTCGCCGCCGCCGGCCTTCGGTGGCGGCGTTAACCCGCCTCCGGCCATCGGACGAACGCAGATCTTGACCGATCCTGTCGGCGGGTCCGCGATGGTATAAGACCCGTCGCCGGTGGTCGGGCTGGCGAGTTCCTTGCCGTCCGCATAGATGAAGACGACCTGGCCCGATACCGGCCTGTCGCCGAGGGTCACCTTTCCTGTCACCTCGGCCTTCATCGCGCCCTTATCGCCGCTCTTTCCGCCGCACCCCGTCAGAAGTCCGAGGCTAGCGACGAGGAAGAGTGAACCGAACCAAAACCGACGAGAAACGTGAGAACTGGAGAGTCCGACCGGGGCACACGTCTTCATGGTGAGAAGTCTGACCTTTCCGAGTGCAGTGAGGAGAGAAGAACCCTGTCCCACACGGGAGTGTGGGACAGGGTTCGGGGAACGAACGGTAGTCTCGAACCACGATCTGATTACCAGTTGCTCGGCAGCACTTGGCCGTCTTCGGGGTTCACAGCGTAGTTCCACGACGTTTGAGCAACCGCACCGACGCCGCGCACGCTCCCGTCCATCATCAGAACCTGAACAGTAGTCGCGTGGCCGCTGTTCGGGTAGTACGGGTGAGCCGCGTTGGACTTGATCCCGACCTGCGGCAGGTAGAAGGTCGTGCCGGGCTGGGGAGGTTGGTTCGGATACCAACCGCTCGGGTTGCTCTGACCGTACGTCGAGGTCCACTGCGAGTAGCCCCAGTGGTTGCGCTCTTGGGCGTGGTGCGTCCAGAGGCCGCTCCAGTTGTAGGCGGACATGTAGGCGTACCGCTCGACGATGCCGATGGTGTTGGAGCTACCGTCGCCGATGTTCCCGATCGTGAACTTCGCGACGGTTTGGATGTGCCCGTTCCCGGTGGGCTTTGTGGCCGTGTCGAACATCGCCACGTTGCGGGCGTAGCTGGTCACAGTCCAACCGGTGCTCGGCCCCGTACCGTTGTTGTGCGAGGAGTCGGACGGGCAGAGGTAGGTCTTCACGACGACGGTTTGGCCGTTCACGCCACCGCCGGTACCCCACGACGCGCCGGACTGACCGACGTTCCGGTAGACGTTGTCCTGTTCGATGAAGGGCAGCAGGGTGAAGAAGAACGGGTTGGAGGCGTACTGGGGGTTGCCCGACAACCCGCTGTTCATCCCGCCGGGAACCTGGTCTTGGTTAGCCGAGGCGTAGTTGTGGATGCCGGTGCCCATCTGCTTGAGGTTGTTGCTGCACGACATGCGCGCGGCGGCCTCTCGCACCTTCTGGACTGCCGGGAGGAG
>SXGT01085813.1_pt1 | contig 15023 bp, 10 predicted proteins | sample 3176221 | NCBI WGS metagenome assembly SXGT01 (sample SAMN11356862, study PRJNA531348) | freshwater metagenome | isolation source: freshwater sample F1-120 | place: China: Fuxian Lake, Yuxi | collected 2017-12-25
GGCGCCGGGCGGCCTCGGCCGCCTTCCGGCCGGGCCCGCGGCGCCGCCCCTGGATACTTGTCGCCCGACCCCCGGAGCCCCCATGTCAGACCAGCTCATCCTGGCCACTCGGAAAGGTACGCTCATCCTCGACCGCAAGGACGGACGCTGGATCGCCCGCCCCATCGCCCACGCGGGCATGTCGGTGAGCTACGCCGCGCGCGACCCGCGCGACGGCACGCTCTGGGCGGCGATGGACCACCCCCACTGGGGCCCGAAGCTCAGCCGCTCGCGGGACGATGGAGCAACCTGGGAGCACCTTTCCCAGCTCGCCTATCCGCCCGGGGCCCGCTTCATCGAGCAGCACCTCCCGAGCCCCACCGACGACGAGGCCACCCTGGCCGCGCGGCCGACCACGTACAAGGACGCGGCGCTGCTCAAGGTGTGGATGCTCACCTTCGCGGGCGCCGACCAGCCGGGTACCCTCTACGCGGGCACGCTCCCCGGCGGGCTCTTCGTGAGTCACGACGGTGGCGACACCTGGGAGCTGAACCGGCCCTTGTGGAACCACGAGAGCCGCGGCGGCGACCTGTTCGCGGGCGACGCCACCCACCGCAACTGGTGGGGTGGCACGCCGGCGGCGATGGCGTACGGCGAGTTCGTTCCCGGCATCCACTCGGTGCTCGTCGACCCGCGGGATCCGCGGCACCTGTACGTCGCGGTCTCCAGCGCGGGGGTGGCCGAGAGCACCGACGGCGGCGCTTCGTGGCACAGCCGCAACAAGGGCGTGATCAACGACTACCTGCCCGAAGGGGAGTCGGAGTGGGGGCACGATCCGCACTTCGTGGCGCTCTGTCCGGCCGAGCCCGACCACCTCTGGCAACAGAACCACTGCGGCGTCTTCTACAGCGCCGACGGCGGCGCGCAGTGGAAGAAGGTGAGCCACCCGGACGTGGCGGTGCACTTCGGCTTCCCCATCGCCGTGCACCCGCGCGACGGCCGCACGGCCTGGGTGGTGCCCGCGCAGGCCGACTCGGCCCGCATGAGCGTGGGCGGGGGCATGTTCGTGGCGCGTACGCGGGACGGCGGCGCCACCTGGGAGACGCTGCGCGCGGGCCTCCCGCAGCACGACTGCTACGACATCGTGTACCGCCACGCCCTCGACTCCACCGGCGACCGGGTGTGCTTCGCCAGCACCACCGGGAACGTCTACGTGTCCGAGGACGGCGGTGATACATGGCAATGTGTCGGTCAGAACTTTCCGCCGGTTCACTCGGTCCGATTCGCGTAGCGGCCCATGGCTCACGTCACGCTCACCCGGCACCTGCAGGCGTTCTTCCCGACGCTCGGTCCGTGCGAAGTCGAAGCGGCCACGGTGCGCGAGGTGATCGACGCGCTGGACCGCCGCCACCCCGGTCTCCGGGGCTACATCCTGGACGAGACGGGGCGGGTGCGGCGACACGTCAACCTGTTCGTCGGCGACGAGCCGATCGGCGATCGGCTCCGGCAGTCCGACGCGGTGGCGCCCGACAGCAAGGTGTACATCCTCCAGGCCCTCTCCGGGGGATAGGAGTCCGACATGCGCGACGTCCTGGGCGAGCTGTTGAACCTGTTGCGCCTGGAGCGCATCGAAGAGCGGATCTTCCGCGGCCAGAGCCAAGATCTCGGGTGGGGTGCGGTGTTCGGCGGGCAGGTGCTCGGGCAGGCGCTCTCGGCCGCGGCCCAGACGGCGCCTCCAGCGCGCCACGTACACTCGATGCACGCCTACTTTCTGCGCCAGGGCGACGCGCGCCTGCCGATTGTCTACGAGGTCGACCCGGTGCGCGACGGGTCGAGCTTCAGCACCCGTCGCGTGGTCGCGATCCAGGGGGGGCACCCCATCTTCATCCTGAGCGCGAGCTTCCAGGGCGACGAGCCGGGCCTGGACCACGCCGCGGCGATGCCCGCCGAGGTGCCGCCGCCGGAGGGCCTGGCCAGCGAGCAGGAGCTGGCGCGGCGCGTGGCCGAGCAGATCCCCGAGCCGCTGCGGGCGCAGGCGGTGGCGGACCGTCCCATCGAGATCCGGGCGGTGCAACAATGGAACCTGCTGCGACCGAAGGTGCTCCCGCCCAAGCGCCAGATGTGGTACCGCGCCAACGGGCGCCTGCCCGACGACCCGGCGGTGCACCGCTACCTGCTCGCGTACGCCAGCGACTTCAACTTCCTCACCACGTCGATGATGCCGCACGGCGTGAGCTGGCTCACGCCGGGAATGCAGGTCGCGAGCCTGGACCACACGATGTGGTTCCATCGGCCGTTCCGGTTCGACGAGTGGCTGTTGTACGACGTGGAGAGCCCGTCCGCGAGTGGTGCGCGCGGCCTGGTGCTCGGCCGCTTCTACGCGCAGGACGGCACCCTGGTGGCCTCGGTGGCCCAGGAAGGGCTCATCCGGGATCGCAGTCGCAAGGGCTGAACGCCTAAAGTCCGCCGCGGACGATCCGAAGTCCAGGACATGCGCGCCATTTTCGCCATTTTCATGGACCAGCACCGGCGTCTGCGCGACGACCTCGACCGCCTGCGCGAGGCGGCGGAGCACGGCGACCCCGAGACGGCCGCGCGGATGCTCGGGGACGTGAGCCGCGCCATCAACGAACACACGCTCCACGAGCACCTCGCGCTGAGCCACCAGGTGGCGAACGTGGCCAACCTCGCGCTGCGGGGCATGACCGAACAGATGGCGGCCCAGGCCGAGATCGTGGCCGAGATCGTCGCCAGCGCCGCCGCGCACTGGGACGCCGCCCACATCGCGGCCAACCGCGACACGTTCCGCGCCGACGTGGCGGAGCTGAGCACCTACACCGAGCACCTCGTGGCCCGCGAAGAGGCGGAGCTGTTCCCGCCGCTCATGCGCCGTCGCTGAGGCCGCGCCGAATCAGGGGGCGTCGTCGCAGGCGTCGCCGATGCCGTCGCCGTCGCGGTCGGTCTGGTCCAGGCTCCATGCACCGCCCGGATCGAGCGAGGGCACGAGGTCGGTGACCGGAACCCCCGCGTCGAGCAGACGCGCGGCCAGGCCCCACCCGCCACCCCAGTCGCGGACCTTGACCAGGAGCGTGTTCCAGCCGGCCCGCACCGCGACCTCGGCCTGGAACTGGTCGACGTTCACCCCCTGGCAACCGGCGACGTCGAGCACCTGCTCCCCGTTCCACCAAGCGAACACCCCGTCGTCGGCTCCGACGGCCAGGGTGAGGGTCCGCGCCGCTTCGCTGCGCAGGTACACCGCCGTGTACGCCTCCCGGGGCGCCGGCGTGCCGCCGTAGGGCACCAGGAAGTCGTAGGTGTCGCCATCGAGGAGCGCCCACGTCCACACCAGGGTGCCGGCCGAGCCGCCGAGCACCGGCGCGAGCTCGCCGTCCTCGCCCACCAGCGCGTCGTCGGAGGGGCGACACTCCCCGGTGGTCGTGCCCTCGGTGAACGCCCCGGCCGAAAGCCACGTGCGAACGAACCCATCGGCCGACAAGGCCGGAGCGGGCGTGGCCGGGCCGTTGCTCACGTCGGGGCAGTTGTCGAGGGTGTTGTCCACGCCGTCGCCGTCGCGGTCGGCGTCGCAGGTGTCGGGGATGGTGTCCCCATCGCCGTCGTCGCCGGTCGCCGGGGCCCCGATGGTGGTCGGGTCTGGCGTGGTGATGGCGAGGGTGTAGTCCGGCACGTCGGCCCGGTTCACCGCCGTCGCGCACACCGCCCAGCGGCCCTCGGCCACCCAGCGTGCGCCCGGTTCGTCGAGCGGATCCAGGGCGGCGCAGCCGTCCTCGCCGGGCGCGCCGGACGCGACCCAGGCGCCGTCCGGCCCATGGAGCGCGAGCGTGAGCCCGGCGCCACACGGAGCGATCTGGCGCGCCTCGACCGCGCCGCATGCGGCGACGTCCACCCACCAGCAATCCACGTCCCGGTCGGCGAGCGACCCGTGCACCAGGGCCGCCGCCGCGAGCGCCTCGTCCCAGGCGTCGTTGGGTTCGACGTCCGCCGCGCCGGTCTGCACGCCGCAGGTCGACGAGCACCCGTCGCCGCCGAGCGCGGCGCCGTCGTCACATCCTTCGCCCGCATCGACCACGCCGTCGCCGCACGAGGGCGAGAAGCAGTCCGAACGGCACGCGTCGGCGTCGAGGTCGGAGTTGGCCGCACCGTCGTCGCACTCCTCGTCGACGTCGACCACTCCGTCGCCGCAGCCGGGCGGAACCGGCGCCGCGGAGTCGACCGGGTCGTCGGTGCCCCCGGAGTCGGGGGTGGCGCAGGCGGCGAAGGACCAGAGGAGGGTGAGCACGGCGGCGAGAGTGTACACTCGCGCGGTCATGCTCTTCACCCTCTCGTTCGCCTGGGCCCTGGACGACTCCATCTTCTTCACGCCGGGCGGCGACCCGGTGTCGTACGAGGCCCTGGTCGCGAACGGCACCATCACCGGACGGGATGGTTTCTTGCTCGCGCGTACGTCCCAGCCGGAGACGCTGGCCCTGGACCCCGAGGTCGCCAGCATCGAGCGGCGCCGGAGTGGGCTCGTGCGGATCCTGCCGCGCCCGGGGGTGGACGATCTCGCCCTCGCGCGCCGGCTGCGCCACGCGCCGGGGGTGGAGTGGTTGCACCCCGACCTGACCTGGGCGTTGCGACCGAACGGCCCCCCGGATGACCCGTGGCTGGACCAGGAGTGGCACCTCGACAACGTGGGCCAAGGGGGGCGCACGCTCGACGCCGACATCAACGCGCCGACGGCGTGGACGTGGGCAACCGGGGCGGGTGTGCTCATCGCGGTGCTCGACACGGGCGTGCAGTGGGACCACCCGGACCTCGCGGTGATCCCGGGCCACGACTACCTCGACAAGGACGAAGACCCGTCGCCCGACCCCGCCTACAGCGGCGGCCCACACGGCACGGGCGCCGCGGGGATCGCCGCCGCGATCGGCGACAACGGCTACGGCGTGGCTGGCGTCGCCTGGGGCGCGGAGGTGTACGCCATCCGCCTGATCGGCGGCGAGACCTCCACCGCCGACCTGTACGACTCGTTCGTCGAGGCCGTCGACGCGGGGGCCGGCGTGCTGTCGAACTCGTGGGGGTTCTACGGGTGCGAAGGCGTCCCCGCGGCGCCGGTCTTCACCGAGATGTACGACTACGCCGAGAACAACGGTCGGGGCGGCCTCGGCAGCGTGGTGGTCTTCGCCGCCGGCAACGACAACTGCAACAACTCCAACGACGCCATGCTCGGGAACCGGTACGCGGTCGTGGTCGCGGCGTCGGAAGGCGACGACACCCGCGCTTCGTACAGCAACTACGGCACCCACCTGACGATCACCGCGCCCACGGGCATCCTCACCACGGACCTCACCCCTGGCGGTTACGGCAGCTACGACGCCGACGACGCGTTCGCCGACGGGTTCTCGGGGACCAGCGGCGCAACCCCCGTCGTCTCCGGCGTCGTGGCGCTGATGCTGGAGGCCAACCCGCGGCTCACCGCCAAGCAGGTGCGCACGGTCCTGGCCGACACCGCCGAGAAGATCGATCTCGAGGACGGGCTCTGGGACGAAGACGGGTTCAGCCCGTACTACGGCTACGGCCGCGTGGACGCGGGCGCGGCGGTCGCCGCCGTGGCGGCCACGGCGCCCGCGGCGCCGACGCCGCGCTTGCTTCGGGCGGAGGTGCCGGCGGATCGGGTGTTCCTCGCGTGGGAGGCGGCCGTGGACCCCGACGAGGACGTCCAGCGCTACGTCGTCAGCTGGTGGGTCGACGGCGGCGGTGAGCCCGACGAGGTCACCACGGGGGCCACCGAGCTCGCGCTCACCGGCGAGGTGGAGATCGGGGACGTGGTCCGGTGGACCGTACGCGCCGAAGACGTGTGGGGCGCGGGCGCCACCAGCGCCGAGACCACCTTCACCGTGGTCGCCCCGCTCGAAGCTCCCGACGACGAAGGCGAGGACACCGCTCCCGCCCCGGAGCCCGCGACATGCGCGGTGTCCGACCGAAGCGCCCCGCTCGCGGCGAGCCTGGGCGCGCTCGTCGCGGCGACCCGTCGCCGCCGGCGCGTGGGATAGGCTCGCGCCCGATGCAGAAGCCCGTCTCGCTCGTCCCGATCTCCCCACCGCCGCCCGCCCAGCGCACCGGGCGCGGGGCGCAGTTTCCCGCGGAGGGCGCCCGCCGCGACCGGTACTCGCTGCCCGACGAGCTCGACTCGGCGAGCCCCGTGGGCTTCCGGACGCGGCCCACCCTCACCGGCGCCGAAGGCGCCGGGCTCGCGTTCTTGTTCGACCTCGAAGCGCCGGCGGTCTTCGTGCCCGGGCCGGCGCCGACCGAGGGGGAGCTGTTCGAAGAAGCGTCGCTGGGGGTGCTCAGCGCCCGCCAGAGCACCAACTACACCGGGCAGCGGCAGGTCAGCCTCGGGCCCGACGACAGCGCGAAGCTCGCGAGCCTGCTTCGGCGCCTCGAGGGGCTCGATCGCCTCGTGCTCGACGGTGCGTCGTACACCCACGTGGGGCTCAGTCGGCCCTACCGCACGCCGTTCACGTTCCTGCTCACGTTCATCGGCCACAAGGCGGTGCAGAGCCTGTACACGGTGCCCAAGCGGGCGTGGGACAAGCGGTTCCACCACGTCGACGACATTCCGACGATCGGGTACCTGCAACACCTGCACGTGGGCATCTGGGCCGACGCGATGGAGCGTGCCGCCGTGCTGGCGTCGGGCGGGAAGCGTCGGGCGAACGTCCTGATGCAGCCGTTCAGCGGCCCCGCGTGGCAGGCGAAGAACGCCGCGGTGCTGGCCGAGGTCGAAGCGCTGGTCGGGCTGTCGTCCGCCGAGCGGGAAGCCGGCTGGCGGGTGTGCCTGGTGGCCCAGGTGGGGCACGTGGCCTCGCCCCCGCCCCTGGCGCCCGAGCTGTGCCGGCGCGCGGGGGCCGCGCTCCTGTCCCTGCGATCCGAGCGCATCCAGCCCGGCGTCAACGCCGAGGACAAGGCACCCGCGCCCTACCGCCACCGGCAGGACATGGACGTGTCCCCCGAGCTCACCGAGATGGCCGGCCGCGCCGCATACAACGCGTTCTGCCACTGGACGGGCCTGGATCGCGAAGAGGCCAAGCGGCTGCTGTTGATGGAGCGCATCGACGTGCTCACCCCCAACGGGAAGGAGCGCCTCCGCGCGGTTCGACACGAGCTGGAGGCGATCACCGACAAGGTGGTGGCCAACCTGCCGCTGTGGGCGGACCTGCCCCTGCTCAAGGCGCTCAGCAAGAACGCCGCCCGGGGCAAGAAGGCGTTCGCCCTGACCGGACAGCGGATCTACGTCGGCGGCCTGTCCCGCCCGGAGATCGCAGCCCACGGCATCGAGTTCGCCCATGCCGTCCGGGCCTTCGGGGCGGCGGCGTCGCGCTCGGCCCTGGTGTGCGAGCTCTCCGGCTGCATCGACATTCCCGCCGGCTGCGATCTGCTCGCCGGCACCTGCCTGATGGCCGGACCGGTGAACCAGAACGACATCGGAAAGCAGTTCTACGGGTACCCGGACCTGCTCGCCGAGGCCTTCCCGGGCCGCGATCCAACCTCGCTGTTGGTGTGGACGCTCAAGGCCAAGACGGTGGCCGACCCCATCGGCAACGAGGAGCAGCTCCTCAACGCGGCCCGCAAGGGCGCGCTGGTCGACCTCCGCGTGGGCCCGCACGAGGTGGTCGCGCTCCGGGTGGCGGGCCAGAACCGCCCGATGCGGTCGCGCGACGGGCGACTCAACGGCGAGCGCGCGTTCGCCGACGTGGGCAACTTCGTGGTCGATCCCGACGGCCGCGAGGTGCCGGGAAACCGCGGCTCGGCCTGGCCCGAAGCGTGGCGGCAGGAGCGGCCGTGGGCGTGACCCTCGAGCCCCTGGAGTTCGACGTCCCGCCGCAGGTGCCCCTCGCGCGGCTGGCGACCCACCGCGGCCACGCCCACACGGCGGGGGCGCCCCTCCCCCCCATCGAAGCCCGAGCCCGCCGCCTCGTGCCCGACCCGGACGCGTACGCGCGCGTCTGCGGCTTTCCGCTCGGCGGCCCGCTCCCGCCCACCTACCCGGACGTGCTCACCCGAGGATTGCAGCTCGCGGTCCTGACCCACGCCGCGTTCCCGTTCCCGCTCCTGGGCATCCTCCACACCGAGCAGCGCATCGTCGCCCGCCGCGACCTGCACGCCGAGGAGGCGATGTCGGGCCGCAGTTGGGTCGAGGGCCTCCGACCCGCGCGCCGCGGGGTCGAGTTCGAGCTGCACTCGGCGGTGACGGTCGCCGGCGTGGAGGTGTGGCACGGCACCAGCACGATCCTGTCGCGGTCGCTGCCCGGCGACGGTCAAAAGCGCCCCCGCCCGCAGGAGCCGGCGTGGACGCCGGCACGCTCGGTGGTGTGGCGGCTCCCGCCCGACCTGGGACGGCGGTACGCCGCGGTGAGCGGCGACCACAACCCCATCCACCTGCACCCGCTCACCGCGCGGTTGTTCGGCTTCAAAAGGCCGATCGCCCACGGGTGGTGGGCGATCGCACGGGCAGTGGCCGAGCTCGACACCGACATCCAGACGCCGTGGCAGCTCCACGCCCGGTTCTCTTCGCCCTTGCCCCTCCCCGGCCGGGTCTGTTTCACCTCGGGACCGCTGCGCACCGGCGGACACCACTTCGAGCTGCGTCGGCGCGAGGTGTGCCTGTCCGGCGAGGTGCGACCCGCCTGACCGACGCGCGCTGCCGGGCGGCCTGCGCCGCCGCCCCGCCCGGTCGCGCGGCAGCGCCCTATGGGTGCGCAGTCCGCCGGCGTCGCGCCAGGGCCAACGCACCCACCAGCAGCACGACCGACCCGCCGGAGGCGGCCCCACCGCTGGCACACCCGCACTCGCCCTCGGCGGTCGGCTTGCCGCTGTCCTGGTCCTCCCCGGGGATGTCGGGCGTACCCGAGTCGCCCGTGTCGGTGCCGGTGTCGCCCCCAGTGTCCCCGGTGTCCCCGCTGTCGCCCGTGTCGCCCGTGTCGCCGGTGTCCGGGTCTTCGGTGGCATCGCCCCCGACGCAGTCCTGGTCCACGCCGTCGCCGGGGACGTCCACCGCGCCGGGGTACACCGTGGCGTCCGCGTCGTCGCAGTCGTCGGGCGGCGCGGTGACATCGGCCTCGCTGACGTCGTCGCAGTCGAGGTCGGTGCTCGGAATGGTGCTGGTGGCGTCGGGGCGGTGCCCGTCGCCGTCGGCGTCGCGGTAGCAGAGCTCCAGGCCGTCGCAGTCCTGGTCCACGCCGTCGCCGGCGAGTTCCTCGGCCCCCGGCACCACGGCCGCGTCCGTGTCGTCGCAGTCCGTGCCGCCGTACGCCGCAGCGTCGTGGCCGTCGCCGTCGGCGTCGTAGTCCGACAGCCCGTCACAGTCGCCGTCGACGCCGTCGTACCAGTCCTCCGCGGCGCCCGGGTACACCGACGGATCGTCGTCATCACAGTCGTCGCCCCCGTAGGCGGACGCATCGTGACCGTCGCCGTCCGCGTCGAAATCGGAGGCCCCGTCACAATCCTGGTCCACTCCGTCGTACCACACCTCCACCGCGCCGGGATGAATGGTGGCGTCGGTGTCTTCACAGTCCAGGCCGCCCACCGAAGTGTCGTCGTAGCCGTCGCCGTCGACGTCGGTGAGATCGGCACCGTCGCAGTCCTGGTCGACACCGTCGTAGGCGACCTCGACCCCCACCGGCGACGTGGCGGCGTCGGTGTCGTCGCAGTCCGTGGCGTCGGCGACGTAGCCCGTCGGTTGGTCGCACGCCGAATCGGTGACGCTGGCGTCGCCGTAGCTGTCCCCATCGGCGTCGGCGTACCAGGTGGCCCCGTCGACCGCGCTCTCGTCGACGCTGCCGTCGCAGTCCTCGTCCACGTCGTCGCAATGTTCGGTCGCCCCCGGGTAGACCGATGCGTCGTCGTCGTCGCAGTCCGAACCGTAGGTGACCCCGTCGCCGTCGGCGTCCCAGGCCGACGCACCCGCGCCGCCCATCGCGCCGATGTCGGAGGGGGTCCCGTCCGGATCGGTGTACGCGGGGTGGCCCGCGTCGATGAGCGTGGACGTGCTGTCGAGCGCGAAGTCGTCGTTGGAACAGTCGCCGTCGGCGGTGTAGCTGACAAAGCCCGGCGCGTCGGTGGTGTTGCCCCCGGTGGTGGTGCTGAAGCTGAAGTAGCCCGCCATGTCGGCCGAGGTGTTCACGTACCAGTCGTTGTAGGTGAAGTCGGAGTAGTAGTCGGAATAGTAGTCCGCGGCATAGACCCCGTCGCCGTCGAGCGTGTAGGCGAAGATGTTGTTGGTGGCGGTCATGTACGCGTAGTACGCGTAGACCGCGCCCCCGTAGTAGTTGGCGGCGTTTCCTACGAAGTCGTTGTTCACCACGTCGAGGTTGCTGTGACTGTAGACATACAGGCCGCCGCCGGAGTAGTCCGCTTCGTTCTCGACGAACAGGTTGTTGGTGATGCTCTGGTCGCTGCCCGAAGAAGAGTAGGTCGACAGGCCGGCGCCGTACGACGCAGAGTTGCCACAGAAGAGGTTTCCGCTCACGTCCAGGTCCTGCAGGTACCACAGCGCCAACGCGCCTCCGTAGTACCCCGCGGCGTAGGTGTCGTTCTCGGTGAACCGGTTGCCACTGCCGGCGAAGTCGCCCATGGAGTAGGCATACATGGCACCGCCGCTGTAGTACGCGGAGTTCTCGGTGAAGGTGCTCTGGGCGAGCGTCACGTCGCCGCTCGAGCTCGAGGGGTACACGTAGCTCCCGCCCCCGCTCCCGTAGGTCGCCTTGTTTCCCTCGAAGGTGTCGCCGACGATGGAGACGTCGCCGCTGTAGTAAACGTACAGACCGCCGCCGTCGTAGTACGCGACGTTGTCGGTCCACGTCGTCCCGGACGACTCGACGCCCGCCCCGTACGCATCGTAGACCGCGCCGCCGTACCCGTAGGTGGACCGATTGTCGTCGAACGTGGAGTCGACGGCGGTGAGGGTGTCGTAGCCGCCGGTGAAGTAGACCGCACCGCCGCCGTAGTAGGCGGTGTTGGACGAGAACACCGACTCCGTGATGCCCATCTCGGCGGTGCCCGTGGAGTACACCGCGCCGCCGTAGCCGTACGAGTTGGCGTTTCCGGAGAACAACGCACCGTCGAAGCTGACGTCCCCCGGGTAGGAGGCATAGATCGCGCCGCCGCTGGAGTAGCTGGAGTTGCTGCTGAACTCCCCGCCGGTCACCGTGAGCTCGCCCTGGTAGATGGCGACCGCACCCCCGTAGTACGCGACGTTCCCGTCGAAGGTCGCGTCGGTCAAGGACACGTCGGACTCGTAGGCGTAGATCGCGCCGCCGGCGTACCCGGACGTGTAGTAGTAGGCGTAGTTGTTCGAGAAGCTGTCGCCGTCCCCGGTGTAGGACGAGTTGGTGTTCAGGTACACGGCGACGCCGTGGGAGTAGTAGCCACGGTTGCTGCTGAAGTCGGAGTCGGTGCTGGTGATGGTGTTGGACACCCCCGCGAAGACACCCGACCCGTAGTAGTAGCTGACGTTGCTGGTGAGGCTCGCCCCGTCGAGGTCCAGGGTGCTCCCCGAGTAGGACTCGAGGAAGACCCCGCCCCCGTAGTAGGCCCACCCGGCGGTGACCGTGGTCGCCCGGAGCGAGACCGTGGAAGCGGCGGTCGCGTAGATGGCCCCCCCGTAGTACCCGGTGTTGCCCGAGAAGGTGCTGTCGGTGGCGGTGAGCGTGCCACCGGTGACGTAGGCGCCACCGCCGGAGTAGCTCGCGCTGCCCGACGTGGAGACCGTGACGTCGTCCAGGGTGAGGGTCGACGACGCGACGTACAGCGCCCGCAGGTAGGGCTGGCGCACGGTGAGGGATCGGAGCGTGACCGACTCGCCGGCATCGACCGTGACGGCGTTGCAGGCGGAGCCGGGGGCGAGGATGACGGTGCTGGCCGACGCACCTTCGAGGGTGAGGCTCTTGCCCGCGGTGTCGACACACTCGGCATAGGTGGCGGCGGCGAGGCTGAGGGTGTCGCCGCTGCTCGCGGCGGTCACGGCGCTGGCGATGGTGGTGTAGGGGCCGGCGGAAGGGTCGACCACCAGGGTGGCGGCGAGGCTGGGGGCGGCGAGCGCCAGGAGAAGCACGGGTACCTCGGAGTCGGGCGCATTATGCCACGGCCGATGGAACCTGCTGTGCACCTGCCTACCGCCGCGACACGTGCGCGCATCAAGTCCACGCCGCCCGACGCCGCCGACGTCGTGATCGTCGGGGCCGGCCTCGGCGGCCTGATGACCGCGGTCCGCCTCGCGCAGGCGGGCAAGAAGGTGTCGGTGTTCGACGCCCACTACGTCGCCGGCGGCTGCGCCACGATGTTCGCGCGGGGCACGGCCGAGGCGCGCTACACCTTCGACATCGGCGTCCACTACGTCGGCGACTGCGGCCCGGGGGGCAAGCTCCCGCGCTTGCTGGACGAGGTGGGCGTGCACGTGGACTGGTGCCCGCTCGACCCGGACGGGTTCGACGAGCTGGTCTTCCCGGACTTCCGGTTTCGCATTCCGGCGTCGCTGGAGTTGTATCGCGACCGTCTCGTGGCACAGTTTCCATCGGAAGTACCTGGAATCGACCGATACATTCGCATGTGTCGCGAGGTCGCCCGACTCGGCCGTCCGGGCGCCCCACGCGGCCTGGGCCTGGCCTGGGACGCGCTCACCTCCGCGCGGTTGGCGGCCTGGCACAAGGATTCGACGCTCGGGGCGTTTCTCGACTCGTGCACCCAGGACGTGCGCCTGCGCGCGGTCATCGCCGGCCAGAACGGCGACTACGGCCTGCCGCCGAGCCAGGTGAGCCTCATGCTGCACTGCGGGCTGGCCAACCACTACTTCGCGGGCGCGTGGTACCCCAAGGGCGGCGGCCAGGTCATCGCCGACGGGCTGGCGGCCCGCCTCGAGGAGCTCGGGGGCACGCTGCACCTTCGCCACGCGGTCGAAGGCATCGAGGTCAGCGGCGGCCGTGCGACGGGCGTGAGGTGGCTCGGTCCGCACGGGACGCCCGGCGCCACGCACGCCCCGGTGGTGGTGAGCAACGCCGACCTCAAGCGCACCGTGCTGGAGCTGCTACCGGCCGAGGCGGCCCCCCCGGGGATGCGTGAAGCCGCGACGGGCTGGCAGATGGGAGGGGCGATCTTCCTCACGTGCCTCGCGGTGCGCGCCGACCTTCGGGCGCTGGGGATGGGCGCGACCAACTACTGGCAGTTCGACGACTACGACTTCGAGCGGCTGTACGCCGAGGCCGAAGGCGGCGGCCTGCCGCCGGTCCGCGGCTGCTACGTGACCAGCGCGACCCTGAAGGACCCGGACACCGCAGGGCACGCACCCGCGGGCGTACACACGGTCGAGGTCATGGCGCTGATGCCCGGGAAGCCCGAGGTGTGGGGCGTCCCCGACCGAGAAGCGCGGGGGCCGGGATATCGACACATCGAGATGTATCAGTCGTCGAAGGCGCGCGTGGAGGCCGACCTCGTGGGCCGCCTGGAGCGCCTGTTTCCGGGCGCCACGGCCGACGTCGTCCATCGGGAGAGCGCGACCCCGGTGAGCCACACGCGATTCACGTGGGCCAGCGCCGGGAGCGGGTATGGCCTCGCCGCCACGCCAGCCCAGTTCCTCGCGCGCCGTCCCGGCGCAAGGAGCACGCTTCCAGGGCTGTTCCTTGCTGGTTCGTCCACACGTTCCGGACACGGCGTGGTCGGCGCGCTCACCTCGGGGGCCGTCGCTGCGCGCACGATCCTCGGGGAGCGGCGCTAGTTGGGCGGCGGCCGGTGGCCGAGGGCTCTGCTGGGGCTTAGCAAGGGGCCGTCGGGGCGTAGCTCAGCCTGGTAGAGCGTCTGCCTTGGGCGCAGCAGGTCGTCGGTTCTAATCCGGCTGCCCCGACCACCCCGAATGACGGCGATCCGGAGACCCCGGATCGCCGTTTTCGGTTTCCGGGCCGGTCGTCGGTTCGGTAAGTTGGTCGAAGGGACTTTCGAAGGTGACGGTGAGCTTCCCCTCGGCCAAAACAGAGTTCGATAAGAGGATTTCCAGCAAACGGCGCTGATCGCGGGGCTCCCTGGAGATGAGCAGGTCATACGCCCGGTTCGCGAGTTCGAAGACGTAAATGGCCGTATCGAGGCTCTTGGCGCTCACCCGGGTGAGCCGCTGGATCTCCTCGGCGGCCTCCGCGCGCTGGGTCTCCCACTCCGACCGCTTGGCGTTGAAGAAGGCGTCGTCGATGCGGCCTTCGAGCTTGTCCTCGTAGGCGGCGTTGATCAGGCGCGTGACGCGCTCCAGGCGGGCCTGGGCGGCGACGGTGCGGGCGCGCACGTCCACCTCGATGTCGCGGCGGGAGTCCTTCAGCGAGGCCAGGAACGCCTCTCGCACGTCCTCGGGCAGCTTGAGCGGGCGCACGGCGGCGGCGAACATCGCGGCCAGCTTCGCCTCCGAGACGAACGCCTCCCGCTGGCACCGCGTCGAGCAGTGGTAGTAGACGTACTTCTCCTTCTTGATCTCGGCGGTGACCGCCCCCTTGCAGTGGCCGCACGTCACCAGCCCCGAGAAGGCGAAGTCGTGGCTGCGCCCCCGCGTGTAGGGGTGCCCATCCAGCCGGGCCTGCACCCGCTCGAACAGGGTCCAGGTGATGAGCGCCGGGTCGTTGCCGACGTAGGACTTGCCGCCCCAGTGGAACTGGCCCGCGTAGAGCGGGTTGCGGAGGGCGTTGTGGATCACCGCTGCGCCGAGGAGCCCGCCCTTCTTGCCGCGCAGCCCGCTCTGCTGGGCGTACTCGGCGAGGTCGTCGATGGAGTGCTCGCCGCGGTCGTACAGGTCGAACAGGTTGCGGACGAGCAGTCCCCGCTCGGGATCGACGGCGAGCAGGCTGCGCCCGCCCTCTCGGACGTTGAGGTACCCGATGGGCGCCATGCCCGGGTAGTGCCCCTCCTCGCACTTCTGGTGCATCCCCTTCTTGACCTCCTCCGAGAGATTGTCCACGTAGTTCTTGGCCATCAGCACCTTGATGCCGTGGATGAACTTCTCGGACGACCGCGAC
>SXGT01116589.1_pt1 | contig 15023 bp, 13 predicted proteins | sample 3176221 | NCBI WGS metagenome assembly SXGT01 (sample SAMN11356862, study PRJNA531348) | freshwater metagenome | isolation source: freshwater sample F1-120 | place: China: Fuxian Lake, Yuxi | collected 2017-12-25
CGGCGGCGGCGGCGGCCCCTTCATCTTGGCGGTCGACTTCGGCACGACGTTCTCGATCGGCGGGATCGCCTTCACGAACGCGACGAGGTCGCTGATGTCGCCGTCTGCCAGCGTCTGCCAGCCCGGCACGAACATCGCCATCGGCCCCATCACCGGCGCCCCGTCCTTCTTCTTGCCCGTCTTGAACAGCGCCGTGAGATCGGCCTCGGTCCACGCCCCGATGCCGGTCTTCGGATCCGACGTGATGTTCGGCGACGTCATGACGCCATCGAAGAACGCCGGGATCTCGAGCGGCATCCCACCAGCAAAGGCCCGGCTCATGTCGAAGCCCTTGCCATCGGCGGCCATCGGCGTGTGGCACGCGACGCAGTGCCCGATCGTCGCGAAGTACTCGCCGCGGTGCACGGGGTCGTCCGCGACCGGGGCGTTTGCCGGCTTGGGCACCTCGACCTTGGGCAGCTTTAGATCGGTGTTGCCGGCGACGACGTTCTCGACCGCCGGCACCGTCCGCAGATACGCGACGAGCGCCTTCACGTCGGCGTCGGTCATCCGATTGAAGAACGGGTACGGCATGATCGGGAACATGCGCGACCCGTCCGGGCGCACACCTTCGCGGATGGCGGCCGCGATCTGCTCGTCGGTCCAGGCGCCGATGCCGGTTTTCTTGTCCTGCGAGATGTTGGGCGAGCGCCACGTCCCGAACGCCTCCGGGACCTCGAGCCCGCCGCCCCACATCTTCGTCATGTCGGGGCCGCTCGGGCCAAACGGTGTATGGCAGAGCGCGCAGCCACCCATCGCGGCGATGCGTTTACCCGCGCTGATGAGCGCCTCATCGGGCGCCGGCGCGGCGGTTTCGGCGTTGGCCGCAGCGACGCCGCCGTCAGGCGCCTCGGCAGCCCCCGCATCGGCGGCCACGAGGGCCCCCGCATCGGCGGCCGCGGCGTTCGTCTCGGGCGGCTTGGCGGTCTCGGGCGGCTTGGCGGTCTCGGGCGCGTTGGTCTCGGTGGTCGCTGGCGGCTTCGCGGTCTCGGGCGGCGGCGTCTTCTTGCCGCACGCGCCCACGGCGAGTGCGAGCACGAGGCCCACGTGTCTCATCTGCATGGCAAAAGCTCCTTCTGAGGTGACGGGAATCGGTGTGCAGTTTAGCACGAGCGCTCGGCGCGCAAAACCTCGACGTGGAGCCTGCGCGATCGACCCGACGGGCGCGACCCCGACGCACGGCGCACCCGATCCTTGACCGCCGCGCGCGAAGTGCGTAAGCGGCCCGTCCCTCTCACGGGCCGAGGACACATGCGCGCGATTCGCACCCTGGCGTTGGTCGGACTCTTTGCGCTGCCTCTCTTTTCCGCGTGCGCGGACGGCCTCTCCGACCCTGACATCGCGTTCGCCGAAGCAGGCCCCTCCGATGAAAAGGCCGATGCGGCGACCGAGCTCCGCCTTCGCGTAGGGGGCGTGACGACCTGGTTCCGCCCCACCCTGACGACCTATATGGGTGAAGGCTGGCAAGTGTTCGGCCTCGATGGGCGCACCTCGCGCAACCTGACCTCGGTCTTCAGCTTCGTGCCCGAGGATCCGTTCGGCGAAGCGAGCACGGTCTCGGCCCGCAAGCTCCACGTCGATCTCGCCGACGCCGACGTGTCCCAGCTCCTCGGCGGGCTCGGACTCCGCCTGCAGATCGTCACCGGCACCAAGACGGTCCACGCGCGCCTTCAGCTCGCCGCCGAGCTCGGAACCTTTGCAGGTTCGAGCAAGCTTTGGATCGAGAGCACCCTCGCACCCGTCTGGGCGGGCGGCCGCGTCGTCTATCGCGCGCACGTCGAAACCCCGCGCGGGCTCGGCGCGCTCGCGGTGCGCATCGGCGGACGCGAAGTCGCGGGCGTCCTGGCCGCAGGGCCCGGCGCCTTCCGCGTCGACTTCACGTTCGAAGACGTGGCCGCGGCCGCGCTGCCGGGCGGCGTCATCACGTTCGAGGGCCGCGACCCGTCGGGCACGACGCTGACCAAGACCGCCGCCCTCCGCGTGCGCGTCGCGAGCGCCGAGCTGACGGCCGACAAGCCCTGGGAGGTCTGGCCGACCGACACCTGTAGGCCCGAGGTGGCGGCCTGCGTCCGCGCGACGCCCGGGTGCGGCCTCGGCGATACGGCCGCTTGCGGCGAAGCCCGCGCGGTGTCGCTGTGCGTCCCGAGCGCGTGTGCCGACCTCCCGACGCCGACGCCGTGACCGTTCCCGACGCGCGTCGGGGCACCCTCCTCAGCGCGCGCCGAAGCGCCCGCGCGCCCATGCGTGGATGCGCGCGACCACGCTCGCGTCGATCGCCCCGGGCACGACGACGACCGCACCGAGCGCGCCCGGGTAGCCATTGGATTCCACGGTCCCGTACCCCGACGACCCGACGCGGCTCCACCCATTGGTTGCGTGGTAGCCATGCACCACCGGCGCCCCGACGGGCGCGCCGTCGACGTAGCCCTGGAGCGTCCCATCCAAGGCGTGCGTGACCCCGACGAAGCGCACCTCGCCCGTGCCCACCTGGAGGTCCGATCCGACCTCGTGACTCTGCCAGCCGACCTCGCTCGCGCTGGCATAGAACAACGTTCCCGCACCCAAGCCGACCGTGCAGCTGTGAGCGTCGGACTCGTCGCCGACGACCGTCCAGAGTGCGTTGTACGAAGCCACCGGATCCCAGTCAGCCGGCGCCGGCATCCACGGCGAACGACCGACCCAGAACACCGATCGCCCGTCCGGTTGCAGGTCGGCGTTCGCGAGCATGAGCGTGGACGCCGACCCATCGAACTGAATCCCCGCTCGGCCCGCCCCGAGCGCATCCGGCGCGAGCACGGGCCGCGCCGCGCCCGCCGCCGAGAGCACGCGCTGGCCCGCACCCCGCTCGGTCCAACGCTCGACCGCGGCACCCCGGAAACGCTTGAGTCGCCACGTCGACTTGACCTCCGGGGCGGCCGGCGGCGGCCCATTGACCCACGCCCCGTTGCCACCCGCATAGAGGATGAAGTCGTCGGCCACGGCGACGCCCTGCGCGTGATTCCCGGGCTGGACATTCTGGTCCGGCGGAAGCGGCGTCCAGTGGTCGCCGTCGCCGGAGAACCAGACGTCGTTCGAGTTGCCGAGCAGCGGGCTGTGCCCGAAGAGGTACCAGAGCTTGCCGTCCCACACCTTCACGTCCGACCAGTGCTTGCCGAGCCACGGTGGATCGGCGTGCTTGGTCCAGGCGACGCCATCCGCGGTCGACCACACCTCGGCAAAATACTCGCCATAGGGCTCCCACTCCTGGTAGCGCCCGCCGCCGACGAGCCACAGGCGCCCCTTGAACTCCACGAGGTTCTGCACGGACTCGCGCCCGGACGGCCGCGTGACCCCGACGGCGGGATCCGCGTCATCGACCGGCCCGGCCACCTCTTCCCAGGTCACCCCGTCCGACGAGCGCCACAGATCGTTCAGATATCGACCGCTCGGCCCGAGCAGGAACTCGCTCCCACCGAACATCCAGAGCTTGTCGTCGTACACGCCCATCACCGAAAAGGCGCGCTTCGGCCATGGCGGATCGGCCACCGCGACGACCCAGTGGGCGCCGTCCGCGCTCGAGAGCACGTCGTGGTTGTAGTAGCCGAGGTGGGTGTCGCCGCCGACCACCCAGAGCTGGTCGCGCCAGGCGACCGTCCCGTGGGTGTGGCGCGGCTCGAATTGGTCATGCAGGTGCGGCAACACCTGGGTCCAGTTCGCGCCGTCGGGGCTCGACCAGACCTCGTTCGTCGTCGTCTCGTTCGGATAGATATCGGGCGCGCTCGGGAAGCCATCCGGCTGCGGGAACGGGTTCCACCCCGCGACCATCCAGAACTTCTCGGTCTTGGGGAACCAGGTGACCGTCACGCCGTCGCGTCCCTTCCAATCGGGCGCGATCTCGGTGGTCAGCCGCTGCCACTCATAGGTCGAGACCGCCTCGGCGCCTTCGACCCCCCACGCCGCGTCGAACAGCCGCGCGTCCGCGATTTCAGCCGGACTCCAGGCGTCGACGGCTCCGGCCAGCGTCGCGTGCGCCTCGCCGCGCATCGCCACCACGTCCAGGCCACTCCCGGACGCGACCGCGCCCGAGCGCGCGCGGACCTCGGTCGCACTGACCCTTTGGAGATCAGTCGCCGCGACCCCACCGATCGTGAGCCCCGTGAGCCCCTCCAAGCCCGTCCCCGAAACGACGACCATGGAACCGCCCAGGGGATCGACGATGGTCGGGTCGATCGCCGTGAGCGTCAGCGACGCGGCGCCGCTGTCGGCGCTCTCGCCGGTCGTGTCCGACGCGGAGTCTGGGCGCGTATCGGCACCCGGCGCCGCCTCGTCACGGGTGCCGCAACCGGCGATGGCGGCGATCAAGGTGATCCTGAGAATCCTCGCGTGCATGGTGTCCCCCCAAAGGCTGGCGGGTATCATCGCACACGTCGGGCCAGGCGGGTACGCGCGCGGCGCGACCGCGACCGCGACCAAGGCCCTCAGCGCTCGCTTTCCTTGACCGAGCTGCCGCGCGCGGCCGCGCGCCAGGCGACAGCCCGATAGAGCGGGTCCGGGTCGACGGCGTCTTCGTCGCGCGCCGCGTGGACCAGCTTGAGCGCGTGGTCGTCGTGGCTCTCGCGCGCGTGGAGTACGATGGTCGGCCACGTCGGCACGTCGCGCGGGAGGGGCTCGGCCGCCTCGGGCAGCGGGGCGATCGCGCGAAACGCGAGCAGGAAGTGCGACCAAAACGCCTGCGTGAAGGCGCGGTGGGACGCGGCAGGCAGGTACCCCTGAACCACGCGCGCGGCGCGGCAGGCCGTCACGAGGTGAAGGCTCGCGAAGTCGTCGACGTGTGCGTAGAGCTCCCGTGCGAGGCGGCGTAGCTCGGCGAGGGTGCCGTCATGGACGGCCAGCTCACCCGCGACGGCCGCGAGCGCGCGGTCGTAGCCAAGCACGCGCATCTGCTCGGAGACGAGCCCTCCCCAGCGCCCGGGGACTTGGACGCGTGTCAGTCCGCCGGCGACCAGCGCGTCGAGGACCGCGCGCGCCGAGGCAGTCCCCGGGCACGCGAAGGCGGGCGCAAAATCGTCCGCGTTGCGGGTGAGGTAGGCCAAGGCGTGCGCGACCTCGGCGGCGCCATCCGCGGCCGACGCGCGGCCCGAGGCCGCCCAGTCGAGCGCGTGCCCAAGCCGTATCAAGGGGTGAAACGCGTCGCCGCCCAGTTGCGCCAGGTTGCAGAGGACGTGCTCCGCGACGACCGCGTGCAGCCCGCGGGTGACGATGTCACGCGCCCACGCCTCGCGCGGAAGTCCGTCGGTTCGCAGCGGTTCACGCGTCTGCGCGTGGCGGTCGATGAACGCGAGCATGCGTGCCTCGCTGGCGCCGAGCGCCTCGAGCGCCAGCAGCGCCATCGAATGGTGGTTCGCGAGGTGGCCCTCGCGAAAGTTCGGGTCGTGCCGGCGATTCTCGGCGAGTTGGGCGGCGATATGATGGTCGGTTTCCGCGGTCATGGCCTTTGGACCCACCAGCCGGCCCCAAGCGAAACGGCGCTGACACGCCGAGCTCGGAGCGGACGCCGGCTACGCCACGACGCGGCGCGCGTGGACGCGGCTGAGGGTGATGACGATCGCGTCGCCGACGAACGCGACCGAACGCTTGGGCACGCCGACCGCGCCGAGCCGCTCGCGCACCGTCACCAGCAGGGCGCGATCCGCCTTGGCCTGCGCAGCTTCGGCGAAGGTCCGCGGGCGCTTGGGGCGCGCCGCGGCGGTCGCCGCCTTGAGCTCACGCACCGAGGTCTGCGACAGCCGCTTGCCGGCGATGGCGACGTCCCGTCGCACCAACGCGACCGCGTCGTCACCCTCGCCGGTCGCCTTGGCGTACGCGACCAGCGCATAGGCGCGCTCTTGCCCGAGCTTGACCGCCTCGGTGCGCGGTAGGCCCTGGGCGACCGCGATGAGCTTCCACGCAACCGTCTTGGAGAGTCCGAGCCCCTCCTCCGCAAGAACCTCCAGGTTGTCGTAGCCGAGCACCCGATGGAGCTCCTCGGACCGGATCGCTTCCAGCACCCGACCGAGCTCCCAGAAGTTGCGCTCGATCTGCTCCATCAAGCCGCGCGCTTTCGCGACCAGCTTCTCGGCCCGCGCGACGAGTGCCGTCTTGGCCTCCCGACCGCGAACGATCACGGTCGAAGCCGCCTGTTCCGAAGCCGCCTGTACCACCGTCCTCTTCATGCCGCCTCCTCGTGCGCGTCACGCCGGTCTCGCGATTCTCGCAGTCTGGACCAACCGGAACATCTTCGCCAGGGGCAACCCCTGACGTCAGGGGTCCGGGCCCCTGACGTCAGGGGTCCGGGCCCCTGACGTCAGGGGTCGGTGCTCTCGACTCGGCCGGGCGTGCGCAAGAACACCGTACGCGTCGGGTCGCGCGTCGGGTCGCGCGTCGGGTCGCGACGTTCTTGTTCTGCGCGGCGCGATGGGCCAGCGCCCGCGCATGACACCGACGGCCAGTGCTGGCGCTGTGTGCGGCTGGACCGTTCATGGGCTGGCGGCGGCGCGCCGCGCTGTTTCATCGCGTGCGGAGTCCGGTCTGTCTCGTCGACGACGCGGCCGAGATGTTGCTCGGCTTCCGCAACCCGGCCTTCGCGCAGGCGACCGCGACGCTCGGCGGCGCGGGCGCGGGCCCAGGCGCGGGCCCAGGCGCGAGAGCGTCTGCCACCGCGGCAGGCTACGCGGCGCGCGACGGCTTGGAAAGAGGAGGTTGCCGCTGTCGGGCCTTCGGCTACACTCGGGCGTCCGAGGAGATCTGGCTGATGCGAAGACCTGAAGCCTGGCTCATGTTCTGTGCCGTCGTGGGCACGACGGCCTGTGGCAAATCGGCGCCGCCGGTCAGGGCCCGGGCGACCGCAATCGCGACCGCAATCGCGTCCGACGTGCAGGTCGCGGCCGCGCCTGACACGGCCCCCGCGCCGCCGGATGTGACGGCCGACACGGTGGTCGCAGGTACGCCCGAGGTAGAGCCCGCGGTTGCCGCCGCCGATGCGGTGGCGACGCCGGCCGTGCCGCGGACGACGCCCGAAGAGCAGCGCACGGCGATCGATGCGTTCTTTGGGGGCGGGCTAGGCAAGACGGCGCTGGTCTCGCTCGATCCGTTCCTCTTGGTCGTGCTCGAGTCCTGGGACGGCGAAGACGAGCACGGCGTGCGCGTGCGTTTCGGCGAAGACAAGGACGTCGATCGGTTCGAGGACAGTTGGGGCTCGCACCAGACGGACAAGCAGCGCGCGGCTGCGGTCCTGCGCGCCAAGGACAAGGTCACGAAGAGGTTCGCGGGCCATGCGCTGTATGTGTTCAACGTGATGCCGTGGCCCGAGCCGGTGCGCGAAAGGGCGGTCGAGCAGGTGCCCGTCGAGCGGCTCGGGGTCGACGTCATGTACGGCAAGAGCGCGCTCGTGGGCGAGGCGCCAGACACGCCGGCGGGGTTCTTCAAGGTGCTCGAAGGTGAGACCGTGCTCACGTCTCGCCCGTACGCGCACGACGCCGACGACGAGTGGCCAAGCGCGCTGTACTCGGCGCCGGGCGTGTCTGCGGTGGTGGTGACGACCACGTTTGCGTTCGTCGGGTCCGAAGACAAGCAAGGCGAGCGGACCTTTCCGCTCAGCTGGCCATGATCGACGTCGGCGCGTGCATCCTCTTGATGTTCGCGCAGCCGCCTGCCGTGCCCGTGGTGGTCGGCGCGCCAGCGGCGGTGCGGTTCCATCTCGAAGATACGACGTCGCATATCGTCGTCGACGTCGTCTGCCCCAAGAGCGCGAGCGCGTGTCAGCGCATGCGCGTGTTTCAGCGCGAGCGGCTCGCGGACGATCTGCCGTGGGTGTCGCTGGCGCCGCTGGTCGACGATGTCGCCGGTTCGCCACTCATGGATGCGGCCGCGAACGAGGCGAAGACCAAGCGTTGGCAGCTCCAGATCGGCACGCGCACGAACGCATCCGCGACCGCGCCGGTCGACACGAACGACAGCGACGCGCTGCTCGAAGTGCTCGCGCTCGACGTGCCGGCGCGGCGCCCGCATCCGTCGGCCGATGTGTCGGTCGTGCGCTTCGGTGGCGATCCGGCGGCACGTCACGACGAGGCGCGCGTGCACTGCGAGGTCGACGCGATCTGGTGCTCGCTGGAGCACCTGCCCGCGTGGCACGCGGGTCCGATGCGCAGCGTGCGCTGGCCACACATCGCGTGGATGGGCGAGGCGACGAACGTGCTGATGACCGCCGACCACTTCGTCCTCGAGCCGGGCGAGCCGAACCAGATACGCTGGTCGTGGCAGATCCGGATCGACACCCGCATCAACGCAAGCGGGCCGCTCGCCGAGCTGACGGCTGACGCCTACGGTATGTTGTACGGGCTCGTGCGCGGCCGCTGAGAGCTGTGGGGGCCGCTACAGGGTCTGGCCGAGCGCGTGCAGCAGATGGACCACGGCGACCCGCCGAACGGTCCCGCCGAAGGCGTTGTCGACCGCATTCTTCCGCCCGATGACGCCATCACGCACCGCGATGGCGACGAGGACGACGAGAAACAACGGTCCGCCGAGAACGGCGATAGCGATGCCCATGGCGACCTCCGTGGTCGGGGGCGCGCTCTATCACGCACGCTCCGCGCATCCAACGGCGCCAAGGTGGGAGCGTGTCATATCCGTGCAGCGGGTGGCCGATTGGCGTCCGAGCGACGCGGCGGACTGGCACCCTCGGCGGTCCGAGTTCGCGGCGCGTTTATTCGAACGCGAAGATCGGTGTGTCGTTGCGCGCGAGGCGGCGGACATGACGGATGACGCCTGCACCGCGGCGCTCGCGTACGAGGCTCGCTTTGGTGTCGACAAGTGTCTTGGGCGCGTCGGCGGTCACGTCCACGTAGACGCCCAGGTAGTCGCCTTTCTGGACGGTGATGCCGGGCGGCATTTCCGCCGGGGTCAGCGTGAAGTGCATGTTCTCCTTGATCGCCTTGTGTTTGCATTTCTCTTCGTAAACCAGGGTGCCGTCGTGCTCGATCTTGAGGACGCGGTTCGTTCGGACGCAGTCATAGGCCTCGGTGAAGTCGCCGTGCTCGGTGATGGCGATCTGGCCGTCGGCTTGGACGGCCGTGACCTTCCCTTGCACGAACGCCAACTTCGGGTCGGCCGCGTCGAAGTCGAGCGGGTGGTTGACGCTGTAGTTGGGCACGGAAACGCCGGCTGGCGTGGTCGCCCAGAATCCCTTCTCGGCCTTGTCGGATGCGGCCGCGAGCGCCTGGGTCTCGGCGCGCGAGGCGCCCGGCCAGCGAACGACGTCCCAGTCCGTGCGCTCTTCGAGGAGCTCCGGGAGGCGCTTGACGCCACCGCGCATCGGCGTGTCCGACCACTTCGCGGTCGCGCAGAAGAGCGCCTTCTCGGCGGCCTCGTCGCGCGCCGGTCGACCGTGCGCGAGCTTGGGGAAATAGGCGCTCGCCAACCACGCGCGCTTACCGACCGCGAAGGCATCGATATACGCCTTATGAATCGTCGCCGCGACGCCGACGTCGGCCGCGAAGCCGCGGTTGCCCATGCCGTCGACCTTCTCCACGAGCGCGCGGAGTGCGGGGATGCGGGCATAGAAATCCGGAATCGCTTGCGCCGCCGCCAGCTCGGGCTCGAGCTCGGCGCGGAGCCTCTCCGAGTCCTGCCACAAGACGCCGAAGGCCTTTTCGCAGCTCGGAAGCCACGTGCGATTGACGGCTGCCTGCATCGCCGCGTCGCCGGTTGCACCCTGGCTGCTGAGCGGCCATTGGAGGATCCAGGCGGGGTCCGGGTTCTTCGCCTTGACCAGCATTCGACCCTGGACGCCCTGCTTTAGGAAGTACTGCGCGCCGCGTCGATAGCCGATCTCGTCGGTCTCGAACGTGATCGTGTCGTAGATGTTCTTCACCTGGGCATCGACATCGCCGGTGTCCGGGGTTTCGCTCTTCGGGCCAGGAAACGGAAAACCGGCGCGCGCGCCGGGCAGCGCGACGGTGCAAAGGAGGGCGGCGGCCAAGACATGCGTGGCAAGGCGGTTCATGGACACTCCGAAGGTGGCGGGGGCCGGGCGTCCCGCAGCCGGGACAATCACTGTGACCGAAGCTCGGCCGCCGGACAACCAACAAATAATGTCGCAACAATTGCGCTCTGGTCGAGCTCCCCGTCGATGCCGTCGATGGCGACCGCGGAGTCCCCGCGGACGCGGCGCTTCCCGCCCGCGGTGAGCGCGCCGCGAAGAGCGCGCCGAGCGAAGCTCTGATGTGAGTCGGGAGTGACTCAGCGCGCGTTCCCATCTGGCTCGTCCGGGCCGTGCGTGCGCTCGAACGCGTGGACGTCGTAGCCGTCGGCGACCCGGAAATCGCCCGGATAGCCGGCGTCCCCGCCAATCTTGATGATGAGTCGTTCGCCGTCGAGCGCGAAGATCGCGTGCATGTGCTCGCCGCCGCACGTGACGTCCATGTGCATGGGCGTCACGCTCGGGTCTACCGCGAACTCACCCGCACACCGCTGCATGTTTGTCTCAATTGCGACGTGCCTGCCGGCGAATGCCCATTCCGTGCGGTCGCCGCTATCGACGGGGCGCCCTTCGAACGTGCGCATGCGCCAGCGTCCCGCGAGCCCCGCGACCCCTCCCCCATCGGCCTGCCCCACCGGGGTGCTCGCGCACCCACCGACCACCAAGAAAGCCGCCAGGAACCGTCGTCGCATTTCGTCCTCCAGCGCGTAGGACGTGGCATGGCTTTCGATTTGAAACGAGGGCCGAGCCTCCGCCCGCTAGGGGCCGCCGCGCGCCAGGCGCGAATGACGAGCTCGATACGCACATTGCGACGCGCGTCCGTTCCGCGCGCCGGGAAGAGCGGCACGGTGTCGCCGTAGCCTTTGGCCCGGAGGCGCGCCGCGTCGATGCCAAATGTGAAACTGGCGGGACCCGGATCCGGCCCGCGATCGCGTCGATGCACGGCGCGGTCCGCGGATGCAACGCATCGCTCTCCCATGGGCATCTGCGGTCTGTCCGCGGCTCGAGCGTCGGAGCGGGCTCGGCCGCGCGCGCGCCGCGTTCGAGTCCCAACGCCAGGGCGACGGCCAAGACCCAGCCGGCGCGCCCGTGTGGCGGTGCGAGGCGCATCCTCAATTCGGCGCTGGGCAAACGAGACGCGGCGCTGCCACCGGCAGACGCTCGAGCCGTATCGTTCCGTGGTCGCGGCCGCGCGGCGGCATGACGTCGAACGGTGAGCTGTGGTGCCCCCAATCTGGTTCGCGGTTCGACTTGAACTTGGGCCCCGTCGCGTTCAACCAGGTGGACCAGTCACCGACCAAGGCGTTCCCACTCGAAACGAGGCGCGCGACGATCCGGACGCTACCTTCCTCGAGCGTCGCTACCAGCCCGAAGCGGATGCCGTTGTCCAAGACCTCGAGCGTGCTCGAGTCCTGGTACCCCATGCACGTCGCGCAGAGAGGTCCCGACGTCTCGAGGACGAGTGTGTCACCGAGCTCGGCAGTGGGTCGGACCGTGATCGTCGCAGCGCTCTCGAACGATTCCCCGCCGCGCTCGAAGCGGAGACGGTAGCTGCCGACCAGCGGCGCGTCTGGTCGGGACGTTCTTGTTCGGCGCGGCGCGATGGGCTAGCGTCGGCGCATGACACCGACGGCCATCGCGTGGCGCTACCCGCTCGACGTGCGGCTTCCGAGCCACTGTGCGCGATGTGCGGCGCCTGCGACGTCGGGCTACCTCTTGTGCGGCACGCGCTCGGCGACGCCGGTGCCGCTCTGCGCGAAGTGTCGCAAGCGGCTGAAGGTCAGCATGGCGGGGTGGTTTCTCGCGACGCTCGTGCTCACCGCGGTCGCCGTCATGCTCGTCGCGCTGTTGTTGGAGCTCGTCATTCCGGCGCAAGAGCAGCTGGCCGGCATGATCATCGCGTTCCCGGTGCTGGCGCTGTGCGCGGCGGGACCGTTCGTGGCCTGGCGGCGGCGCGCCGTGCTTTTTCATCGCGTGCGGAGTCCCGTCTTTCTCGTCGACGACGCGGCCGAGGTGTTGCTCGGCTTCCGCAACCCGGCGTTCGCGCAGGCGACCGCGACGCTCAACGGCGCGGGCGCGGGCCCAGGCGAGGGCCCAGGCGCGGGGAAAGTGGTGCCGATGCCGCCCCCGACCTACACCGTGTCGCTCGTGCTCATCGGCGTGGCGCTGGCCGAGGTGGCGATCGCGGTCGCGTCGTATGTGCGACTCTCGGACCTCCCCGGGACCCAGGGCTACGCGTGGTTCGAGGTGCTCGCGCTCGAGGCCGGCCTGCCGGTCGCGGCGCTCGTCGCATGTGCCGGCCTCGGGGTGCTCCTCTTCGGGCTCGGACTCGGGTGGGCGTTGCGCGTGAGGCGCCTGCGGGCGGCCTTCGCTTCGGCCACGCCGCCCAACCAGGGTCGCATCGACGCTGGTTAGCAGTCGCCCTGGTCCACGCGGACCCACGGCGACGTGGGGTGGTTCCCGAACGTCTCGATGCGCGCGCGCGCCGACCACACCGTGCCGTTCGGGATGTGGATGGGGAACGGAACGATCGCCGTGAAGTGGCGCGCGATGCCCTCCACGAAGTTCAACTTCCCGACGATGCGGGTGGTGGTCGACATGTGCGCGATCGGTCGCGCGATCTCCTCGCGCAGCTCGATCGCGAGCTCGGTCCCGAGGAAGCTGACGTGGGGCTCGATCTCGACCACGACACGCAGGAGACCACCGGGGGTCGGGACGCCGCTGCAGCGGAGTGCGACCTCCGCTTTGTGCCCGGTGACCGCGCCGACACCGCGCTTGAGCGCGTTCTTGAGGGTGTGTGCAAAGGGCATGGCAGTCTCCCGACCTGGGCGTGACGTCGGCAAGGTTGGTTGGGGATAGCCAAGGCCTAGCGCCCGGAGCCATGCGGGTAAAGATAAAGGCGCGCGCCCCCCGGAGACAGCGCGCGCGAACGTCGTGCTTGGTGAAAATTAACCGACGCATGGTGCTGATTTTGCGCGGGTTTATTGATTTCCGCCATTGGCGCAAACGGCCGCGGACGCTAGCGCCGAGCGACGGCAATCCCGTGGGTCTCGAGGAACTTCACGATCGCCTCCCACGGCACCGCGTGGCGCATCGCGGTCTTCGAGTCCCAGCTGTTGTGGAGCGCGACGATGGCGCCGCGCGTGTCGAAGAGCGGGCTTCCCGAGTGCCCCCAGTAGGTCCAGGCGTCGTGCTTGGCGCGCCCGAGGTGCTGGTCGCCATCGGCCCGGTCCGGCAGGAAGCCGCGGATCTCGCCGCTCGACACATGCCAGGGCTGATAACCGGTCGCCTCGCCGCTCGGGGTGCGCTTGCCGGGCATGCCGATGACGATCACCTCGCTGCCCTCGACCGCGGCCACGCGCGCGATCGGCGCGAACGGCAGGTCGGTCATGCCGACCAGCTCGACCAGCGCCAGGTCGCGCGCATCGTCGAACGCGCTGACGCGCCCCCAAGCCGTGACGCCGTCGGGGAACAGCACGCTGACGCGCCCGTCGCGGTGGTCGTCGACGACATGCGCGGCGGTCAGGACGAGGCCCGATGCGCGGAGGTTCACGCCGGTCCCGCCGCCGATGTTGACGACCGCGGGCTGGACCGCGCGGATCGCGCTGCGCACGCCCGACGCCGAGATCTCGGCGTCGACCTTGGCGAGGTAGGCATTGGTGCGCGCGCGCGCCAGCTCGCCGCCCTCGCGCGCGCCGGTCGCGATCTGCTGGAACCACGCGAGGTCCATCGGTCGCGTCCCCTTGGGCGCCGCGCCGGCGTACTGCCCGAGGAGATGCAGAATGCGCTGCGAGCCCGCCAGCTCGGGGTGATCGGCCGCCTGCAGCAGGCCCTCGGCCAGATGCGTCATGAACCACCAGGCCGTCTCGGCCTGGTCCTCGCCGGGCGCCTTCGCGGCGTAATCGGTGACCGACCCGCGCAGCACCGCCGCGCCCGCCACGCGCTCGATCGCCGCGCGCGAAGCGGGTGAGAGCGCGATCGCCGCGTAGGCCTTCCGCGCCGGCGTCGCCACGACCCCGGTCCAGCGCGCGTCGTCTTCGGACGAATGGCGCGCGGCGAGGCGCCCGCGCACGACCGCATCGATGTGGTGAAAGACCTCGTGGTGAAACGTCAGCGCCAGTTGGTCATCGCTGTAGTGGCAGGCGACGATGTGGCCGGAGGGATCCCATCTCCCGAAGTAGCGGTAGCCGCCGAGGGCGTCGACCCACGGTCGGAATCCGTCGCCGTCGGGATCGCCGCAGCCCGCGAAGACCCCGATCTTATGAATGCCGATCGCGCCGAGCAGCCCCGGCGGGTACTTGAGCGCCTCGCGCGCGAGCACGGCCGAGGCCGACTTGCGGGCCGCAGGCGGCTCCGTCGGCGTGGTCGCATACGGCACATCCTCCGGGAGCTCCTCCCGCGCCCAGACCAGCGACACGCCCGTGCGCGCCTCGAACGCCTGCTCGGACGCCGCCCCGAGATCGGTGGCCTGCGGCGCCGACTGGAAGCCGGACCACGCAGCGGGCGCCGAACCGGGCCCGGACGGGGGCGAGAACAGCGCGAGCGCGAGCCACGGAAGCGGGAGCGGGACGAGCATCGCGGAACTCCTGAGTGGCGACGGAAGACGGTGACCCGAAGAGTACAGCGTCAGGCCCCCCTTTGTTCCACGCGGGCCCTGGGCTTTTGCCGAGCTTTTGCGCTAGCGTCAGGGACATGGCCCCACCCTCCCGCAGCGAACGCCTTCGCGCCCAGGCGCAGGAACACCTCGAGGCCACGCGCTACATGCTGGGCGAGCGGCGCTTCGACGACGCCGAGGCCCAGTTCCGCATGGCCGCCGAGCTACTGGCCGAGGCGGGCGACCGTGCAGGCGAGGGCGACGCCTGGCTCAAGGCCGGGCTCGCGGCCGAGAAGCGCGGCGACTTGGACGGCGGGCTCGCGGCGATCGCGCGCGCGGTCGAAGGCGCAAGGGCCCTCGGCGCCGAGCGGGCGCTGGCGGTCGCGCTCGGCCACC
>SXGT01292624.1_pt1 | contig 15022 bp, 15 predicted proteins | sample 3176221 | NCBI WGS metagenome assembly SXGT01 (sample SAMN11356862, study PRJNA531348) | freshwater metagenome | isolation source: freshwater sample F1-120 | place: China: Fuxian Lake, Yuxi | collected 2017-12-25
AAATTCGCTCCGGTGCGGTGAAAAAGGTACTGGGTTGACTGGAGGATCTGGTCAAAAACGAACCGGCCAGGTACCAGCAGTTCTGGAATGAATTTGGTCAGGTTATCAAGGAAGGCCCGATTGAGGATTTCAAGAACAAGGAACGAATCGCCAAACTGCTGCGGTTTGCCTCTACCCACAATGACAATGACGCACAAAATGTATCGCTGGATGATTACATCAGCCGGATGCAGGAAGGTCAGGACAAAATCTATTACATTACCGCCGAGAATTACGCCAGTGCCAAAAACAGCCCGCATCTGGAGATTTTCCGGCGCAAGGGTCTGGAAGTTTTGCTGTTGTCGGATCGGGTGGATGACTGGCTGGTGGGCTACCTGACGGACTATGAAGGCAAGCACCTGCAATCAGTGGCGAAGGGCGATCTGGATTTGGGAGCTCTTGCCAATGAGGAAGAAAAGAAAATCGCCGAAGAACAGGGCAAGGCTCTGGAACCGGTCATTGAACGGATCAGGAAGGTTCTGGCTGACCGCATCAGTGATGTCAAAATCAGTAGCCGCCTGATTGATTCCCCGGCCTGTCTGATTTCTGATGTATACGGCATGAGCCGTACCATGGAAAAACTGATGAAAAACATGGGGCAAACCATGCCGGTCACCAAGCCGATCTTTGAAATCAACCCTGATCATGCCCTGGTTAATCGGCTCACCGCTGAAACCGATGACAACCGCTTTGGCGAACTGGCTCATATTCTGTATGACCAGGCTGTGCTGAGTGAAGGCGGCCAGCTTGATGACCCGGCCAGCTTCGTCAAACGCCTGAACGGGCTGCTCGAAAACGCCCTGCGTCAGTAAAGTCACCCGGCGGGACTATCCGCCCGCACGCTGCCTTGAACCCCGTCCGGAGTACTCCGGCCGGGGTTTTTTTCGGTGGCCGGAGCGTGTCCAGCCAACATTGCCCGAGAGGGGTCAGGGGGTAGCATTGGTGCCGCCATTCCGCATCCCTCACCCGGAATTGGCATATAAAGCGACATAGCGGTCGCCGAGCAGTGTGAGGAGGGCTTTTTGGGCTGTGATCAGTCCGTGTGCCCGGTACTGGAGGCAGATACTGTCTCGATAGTATTTTTTTGTGTATTTTCGTGTTTTTGGTGGCCCTGTTTTTTTGCCACGAAAGGCACGAAATTGCCCGAAAATTCATGATCCGCACCCTTTCGCAGCCAAAATCGGACGTTCTGATGAACGTTCCGCCACACGAACCGTTCGTGTTAAGCCCTGTTGATTGCTCATATTGCGGGTGTGTTAGTGAGTTTTCAGGAAAGACGCATTTTAGACGACCGGGGGACGGAATGTCGGATAAATCCTGGCCTGCATCGCGCCGGGCTGGACGGCCCATCCTCTGGCACCCGGAGGTTCCTCCCCACTCACGGACTTCAACCCGCCACTGCGCCGGGGCGTGGCGGTGTGGGTGGTTTGTTCCGGATTTGCAGGGAGCAGGGAGCAGGGAGCAGGGGGGCGAGGGATGCGGGTTCGGAAAACTCCGGCATTGTGGCAAAATCGCTGCGGTTACCACAAGACCGAAGTTCAGCCCATCGCCTGCACAGGCCTGACCGGGCTGCCCGCCACCCGACCCCGTGACCCCGATGAAACCGTCCCGCTTTCGCTCCGAACCCGTTTCCACCCCCGGCCTGCCACCGGGGATTCCCTTCATCATCGGCAACGAGGCGGCCGAGCGGTTCAGCTATTACGGTATGCGGGCGGTGCTGGTGGTCTACATGAGCCAGTATCTGACCGGTGACGGCGGAACCCCCGACCCCATGACGCCGGAGCAGGCCAAGGCCCATTTTCACCTGTTTGTGTCAGCGGCTTATTTCACCCCCCTGCTGGGGGCGTTGCTGTCCGACATCTGGCTGGGCAAATACCGAACCATCCTGAGCCTTTCCCTGCTGTACTGTCTGGGACATCTGGTACTGTCCCTGGACGAGACCCGCAGCGGGCTGATTTGGGGCCAGGCTTTGATCGCCCTGGGAGCCGGTGGCATCAAGCCGTGCGTTTCGGCGCACCTGGGCGATCAATTCGCCGCCGCCAATCGCCACCGTCTTGGCCGGGTATACGGCTGGTTTTACTGGGCCATCAATCTGGGAGCCTTTGCCGCCATGCTGGTGACACCCTGGCTGCTGGCGACCCGGGGACCCGGCTGGGCCTTCGGACTACCCGCCCTGCTGATGTTGCTGGCGGTAATCGTGTTCTGGCTGGGCCGGTATCGCTATGCCCACATTGCCCCGATCGGGCCGCAGCGGTTCATGGAAACACTGCACCGGGACGGTGGATTGGCCTGTCTGCTGCGCCTTTCGCCGATTTACCTTTGTCTGGCCATCTTCTGGGCCCTGTTCGATCAGACCGGTTCATCCTGGGTTCTGCAGGCGCGGGCGATGGATGGCCGGATTCTGGGCGTTACCTTACTGCCGTCGCAGATTCAGGCGGCCAATCCACTGCTGATCCTGCTGCTCACCCCGCTGTTCCATTACGGGCTTTATCCGGCCCTGGAACGCCATCTGCGGGTGACGGCGGTGGCAAAAATCAGTACAGGTATGCTGTTGGCCGCTGCATCCTTCGCCCTGGCCGGCTGGATTCAGGGCTGGATTGATGCCGGGATCCGACCGTCCATCGGCTGGCAACTGTTGGCATACCTGGTGCTGACCGCATCGGAGGTGATGGTGTCAGTGACCGGCCTGGAACTGGCTTATACCCAGGCACCCCGAGCCCTGAAATCGCTGGTGATGTCGCTGTTCATGGTTTCGGTGGCAATGGGCAACCTGCTGACCGCGCTGGTCAATCAGTCGATCCGCCCGGACGGAACCGGCTGGCTGCAGGGAGCGGGTTATTTCTGGTTTTTCGCCGGCCTCATGCTGCTGACTGCCCTGATTTTCACCGGGGTAGGGCACCGGGTCAGGGGGTAGGGGGTAGGGGGTAGGGGCAGTATGCGGTATGCAGTGTGTACTCACCACTCACCACTCACCATTCACCACTCACCCCTCGCCACTCGGCACTCACTGCGGCCAGGATGGCCGCGCCACTCGGCACTCGGCTGCGATCAGTGTTAGATGAACAACCCGGGCGGTGCTAGAATACGCCGTGTGATAACCAACCCGGCCTGTTCGCTACGGCGGATACGCTGTTCCTCCCAACGTCTGACCAGAGAGTACCTGATGGCCAAATGTCCCGTCTGCAATGCCAAAAAAGGCAAACGGGTTTGTCTGCTGCACGAAACCCCGATCTGTACCACCTGCTGCGGCGATATCCGTCAGCGTGATACCTGCGCCGCCTGCGGTTACTACCGCGATGAGACCTGCTTCCGCAAGTACCATGAGTTACCGGCCTTTACCCCGTCCGAAATGGACGGTTCCCGCCTTTTACAGCGCTGGTCGGACACGGTAGAGAGTGCTTTCGTCGCCTGGGATCACGTTCACGGCAAGGTGGATGATGCGGTTGCCCTGGCGGCACTTGAGCGTCTGTTCGACAAATTTCATTACGGGGACAGCACGTGTCCGCCTCCCCATACCCTGTCGGCAATTCTGATGGAGATCGCGGATGACATCATGCAGAACAACAAGGACAACCCTGTTGCACCGTATATGTTCCCGAAAGCCCTGGGGGCAATTTACCAGTCGGTGCGGCGACGAACCCGGAGCGGGCGCGAATACATGAATTTCATCCACGAACATGTCGGTGCGTTCCGTTGTGGTCACTATTACGACCGCATCGCCCATATCGCCCATCCACCCGATCAAGCCGTTTCCTGATGGATCACAGGCAGATAAGCCATGGCTGAAACACCCAACCAGATCATCATCAAAAAAATCAAGAAAGGCGGACACGGTCATCATGGCGGTGCCTGGAAGCTGGCCTATGCCGATTTTGTCACCGCCATGATGGCGTTTTTTCTGCTGATGTGGCTGCTGGCTTCTACCGAACCGGTCTATCGCAAGGGCATCGCCGAATACTTCAAGGATCCCTGGAAAGCCTCATTCGAGGGCGGCTCCAGCACCAGCGAGTCTGCCAGCATCATCAAGGGCGGCGGCGAGGATTTGAGCCGCTCCGAAGGCGAAGTCCAGATGGCCCCTCAGACCGTGATCGAGACCGAACGCAAGGCCAGCGAAAAAGATATCCTTGAGTTGATGAAACAGGAGGAAAAAAAGCAGATGGAAACCCTCAAGCAGAAAATTGAGGACATGATCCAGGAAGATACGCTGCTGAATCCGTTCAGGGAACAACTCAAGATAGACATTACCCAGGAGGGTCTCCGGGTGCAGATCATTGACAAGGAGGGTCGCCCCATGTTTGATCTGGCCAGTCCACGGATGGAAAATTACGCGGCTGAAATCATCCACAAACTGGCCCCGCTGATGAACGAAATGCCCAACAAGATCAGCATTTCGGGCCATACCGATGCCCGCCCGTTTCCGGGTAACGGCCAGGGCTACACCAACTGGGAACTGTCCACCGACCGGGCCAATGCGGCCCGCAAGGAGATCATCAAGGGCGGCTTGCAGGAAGCAAAAATGCTGCGGGTGGTGGGTCTGGCGTCCAGCGTGCCCTTTCTGGACAACGACCCCATGGCCGCCACCAATCGCCGCATCTCCATCATTCTGATGAAGCGGGAAATCGCTGATGAAATCGTCAGGGGGGATTCCGACGTCAACATTGACGCCGCTGACGTACAGGCGGGTCGATCCGCGCTGTTACCCGGAACCGCTGCCCCCGCTGCTCCGCCCATCCTCCCCCGACGCCAGCCGTAACGGGGATATTTTCACTTCAACCACGTTTCAACGGAAAATTACCATGTTCGACAAAATCCCGTTTCAGGATATTTCCCAACGACTGACCACCGCTTCCACCGGCCTGCTGCAGGGTCGGGAAAATCTGGAAAAAACCGTCCACGCCCTGTTGCAGGGGACTTTTGAGTCCATGAATCTGGTCAGCCGGGAAGAGTTTGAGGTACAAAAAGCCATACTGGCCAAAACCCGCGAACGGGTTGAGTGGCTGGAGGCCCGTCTGGCTGAACTGGAACAGCCAGGGCTTCAGCCCACCGAACCTGAATCCTGAGTTTCCGTGTCGCTGGCCATCGTTTACACCCGGGGCAAACACGGTATTGAAGCCCCGCTGGTCACGGTCGAGGTGCATATTGCATTTGGCTTGCCCAGCCTCTCCATCGTGGGGTTGCCGGAAACCGCCGTCAAGGAAAGCAAGGATCGGGTGCGGGGAGCCTTGATTAACAGCGGCTTTGAGTTTCCGCTCGACCGGATGACCGTCAACATGGCTCCAGCCGATGTTCCCAAGGAAGGGGGGCGTTTCGATCTGGCCATTGCCCTGGGCATCCTGGCAGCGTCAGGGCAGATTCGCCCTGAAGAACTGGCCCGGATTGAGTGCGTGGGTGAGTTGTCGCTGGGCGGGGAGTTGCGGCCGGTGAACGGCATCCTGCCGGTTGCGGTGCAGGCACGCAAAGCCGGACGTACCCTCATTGTTCCCCGCGAAAACGCAGCCGAGGCGGCCCTGGTGGATGGGGTGGGAATCATGGCAGCAGACCACCTGCTTGACGTATGCGCCCACCTCAATGGCCAAACCCGTTTAGCCTGTGAGCCGCATCAGTCCACCGCTGACCGGTCGGCACCGGATTACGTGCCGGATTTCTCCGAGGTGCAGGGCCACTTTCAGGCCAAGCGAGCCCTGGAAATCGCTGCCACCGGTCGCCACAACCTGCTGATGCTGGGGTCTCCCGGCACCGGCAAGTCCATGTTGGCCGCCCGCATGCCCGGCATTTTGCCAACCCTGACCGATGACGAAGCCCTCGACAGTGCCGCCGTTGCCTCGGTCAGTGATCTGGGGTTTGATGTGAGGCAGTGGCGCAAACCGCCGTTCCGCGCGCCCCATCACACCGCATCGGCCCCGGCCCTGGTCGGCGGAGGCAGCAATCCCCGCCCCGGTGAAATCTCGCTGGCCCATAACGGGGTGTTGTTTCTGGATGAATTGCCTGAATTCGACCGCCGTGTGCTGGAAGTCCTGCGTGAACCGCTGGAAACCGGCACCATCACCATCTCCCGGGCGGCCCGCCGGGTTGATTTTCCGGCCCGCTTCCAGTTCATTGCCGCCATGAATCCCTGCCCCTGCGGGTATCTGGGTGATTCCTCCGGGCGTTGCCGCTGTACCTCGGATCAGGTACAACGCTACCGGGGCCGCCTGTCCGGCCCCCTGCTTGACCGGATTGACATGCACATTGAGGTGCAGCGGGTATCGCGTGAATTATTGCGCGACGGCACGCCGGGCGGTGAGGAATCCAGTGCCAGCATCAAGGCCCGGGTCATGGCGGCCCGCCAGCGGGCTCTGGAACGGGGCGGGGTTCCCAATGCCTGGTTGACGCCACAGCAGATCAAGCAGTTTTGCTGCCTCGACGACGCAGCCCACCGTTTGCTCGATCAGGCCATGGAGAAACTGGGTCTGTCGCACCGGGCCTATCATCGCATCCTGAAACTGGCCCGCTCCATTGCCGACCTGGCTGACAGCAACGCCATTGAGGTTCGCCACGTCAGCGAGGCCATTTCGTTCCGGCGGCTCGACCGTCGCCCTGCCACTCCCCCCTGATTCGATGCCATTACGCGGGCTTTCCACAGGTTTCAGAGCCTTGCTCGCCCAGGGCATGGCCTCGTTCATTTCATTTCAGATTATTGGCCTCATGGGCCGCATGCAGCGCGTACCGGATTTGTCCGATGCCACCTGGTTGATCGTTGGTCTGCACAGCGGCCTGGCCATGCTGCTGAGCCTGTTCCTGCGTCTGCCGCCCTGGTGGCTCATCATCCAGGCTGCCTTCGTACCGGCGGTGGTGCTGGCGTTCCGGCTGGGAGTCGCACCGGCCTCCTATCTGCTGGCGTTTGCCGTTTTCTGGTTGATTTTTCGTGACAACACCGCCGAGCGGGTTCCGCTTTACCTGAGCAGCGACCGCTGCTGGCAGGCGGTGGGGGATCTGCTGCCAACCGACCGGCCCATCCGCTTCCTGGATGCTGGCTGCGGACTGGGCGGCGGTCTCCGAACCCTGGCCAGACGCTTCCCTGAATCGCACTTTGAGGGCATCGAATCGGCTCCCCTGCCCTGGCTGTATGCCCGCTTCATGGCCCGCAAGTTGCCCAACTGCCGCATCCGGCCAGGCAATCTGCGCGAACTGGACTTCCAGCCCTACGACGTGGTGTATGCCTTCCTTTCACCCCAGCCCATGCCGGGTTTATGGTGCAAGGTACGGCGGGAAATGCGCCCCGGCAGTCACTTCATCAGCAACAGTTTCGGTGTGCCTGGTTTCGAGCCTGACCGGATCATTCCAGTCGGCGACCGGGGTAACAGCCGTCTGTTACTGTGGGAACTGTAAGGCTGCATGGCCCGGCCGTCTGCTATTTGACCAGGGGACGCACGGTGCTGAAGCCGCCGTCCAGTGACCACACTTGTCCCGTCACCCGTGCGGCCTGGTCGGAGAGCAGCCAGGCCATCAGTTCGGCCAGTTCGTTCGGGTCACCGATGCCGGGCAGGGGGTATTGGCGGGCAGTCACTTCGCGGAGGGCCGCGTTGTTGAGCAGGTGGGTGGTGGCCGGGGTATCCATGATGCCAGGTGCGACGGCGTTGATGCGAATGGCGTTGGCGGCGTAGGTGGCGGCAGCAGCCCGAACCAGACCCTCAAGGCCGGCCTTGGCGGCGGAGACGGCTTCGTGATTGGGGGTGCCGATGCGGGCAGCGGCTGAAGAAACCAGCACTGCCGCACCGGGTAAGCGGGCTTCACGCAGATTGCCCACAAACGCCGCCAGCGTGTGGAAAGCACTGCCCAGGTTGGCGTCAAGGCAAGCGTGCCAGTCGGCTTCCTTGGTGCGGTGCAGCGCACCCAGCCGGATATTGCCCACGCAGTGGGCGAGGTGTGTCGGAACCCGGCCATGCACACTTGCATGCTCAAAAATCTGGCGGGCACCCTCCACCGTCGAACAGTCCGCTTCGATTTGCAGATGATCGGTGCCATACGCCTCGGCCAGTCGATCAGCCTGGCGGCTGACCAGCAGCAATGACCAGCCCCCGGCGGCCAGTTTGCGTGCCACGGCCTGACCCAGGCCACCACTGGCTCCCGTAATCAAGGCAATTCGCTGGCTCATGGATGCCCCCGATACAGTGGTTTGGCCATCAGCAGGTGTACATCGCCCAGTGCCCGTTCGGCATAGCCTCCCTCACAGTACGCCAGATAAAACTCCCACAGCCGGATAAATGGCTCGGTGTAGCCCTGTTCACGCACGGCGTCCAGTTGCGACAAAAAGGCTTCGCGCCAGCAGCGCAGCGTGGTGGCATAGTGCGGGCCGATATCCTCCAGTCGAATCAGTTGCAGGTCAGAGGCACGGGTGGCCGCATCAACCAGGGCCGTAATGGCCGGGATACAACTGCCGGGAAATATGTAGTGCTTGATGAAATCGACTTCATCCCGGGCGCGGCGGTAGTGCCGGTCATTGATGGTAATGGCCTGTAGCAGCATCAATCCGTCCGGTTTGAGCAGGCGGGCGCATTGACGGAAGAAGGTTGGGTAGTACTGATGACCGACCGCCTCAATCATTTCAATGGATACCAGTTTGTCGTACTGGCCTTCCAGCTTGCGATAATCGTCCTGCAGCAGGGTGATGCGGTCTTCCAGACCCGCTTCACGGATACGCTCCGCCGCCAGTTGGTATTGCTGTGCCGAAATGGTTGTGGTGGTGACGTGGCAGCCGTAGTGGCTGGCGGCATGAATGGCAAAGCCGCCCCAGCCGCTGCCAATCTCGACAATGTGATCAGACGGCTTGAGGGCCAGTCGCTGGCAAATGCGTTCGAGTTTGGCCTGCTGGGCTTCCCGCAGGTTCATGTCAGGTCGCTCGAACAAGGCACACGAATACATCAGCGTGTCGTCCAGAAACAGCCGGAAGAAATCATTGCCCAGATCGTAATGGGCCGCGATATTGCGCCGACTACCGGTTTCGGTGTTGCGATTACGGGCATGCAGCAGGTCGCGTACCGGTGCGGTGAGCCGTGCCAGACCGTGTTCCAGCCCGTCCATTACCTGACGGTTGCGCACCATGATGCGAACCAGACCCACCAGATCCGTACAACGCCAGGCATCCGCCATATAGCTTTCTGCTGCACCGATGCTGCTGCCAAAGACGGTGTGGCCGTAAAACGACGGATGCCGCACCTCAATGCATACCGACAGGGGGAAATCGGCAGTGACCCGACCAAACCGCCGGGTTTCACCGTCGTTCAGAATGATTTCACCCACCGTCAGTTGGGAGAGCTGGTGGTGTAGCAGCCGGGCCGCCCAGCGATTCAGCAGGTCAGACTGACGGTCGGACTCGGGGCGAGCCGTGTTCAAGGCAATCGAAGGTTTCATCTTTAGACTGCTATCAAGAAAGTGCGCGAAGGCGCGCACGGTTCTTTTCCTGCCCCGACGTGTCTTACTGACCACATTCGTATCTGACAGGCGTCACTTTCCCGGCTGCGACAGGAACCACTCCTGTTGCAGCGCCGCCGTTACTGGTCGGACTCGCCACGGGTAGGGCAGTTGCGGTTGCCAGCCGTTTCAGGTTAAGCGCGGGCGAGCCGGTCGTTGGCCAGCATCCCCTTGACGTGTAAATCCTCGATCACCACCGCTTGGTTTTCGCGGCAGAGTCGAGTCATGAGCTTGTGGATGAACTCGCGGATTTGCGTTTCGGTATACAGGCGTCGGTTGCTGTCTGTCCGCGCCACCCGAACCAGCCGCCCCTCGCGCTCCCATCGCTGCAAGGTCTTAACCGACACCCCCAACAGCTTCGCCGCTTTGCCTGTGCTAATAGTGTTTTCCATAGGCAAATAATACACTATCGCGCATTATTTGCAATGATAAGTTCCAGCTCCTGTTGATCCGGTCGGATGGGTGCCGGGGTGATCGTAAACGGGAACCCGCTTGAGGTGTAGCCGGGCCGCCTGCCAGTAAATGCCGGCCATCACCTGCAACGTCATCAGCGGATAGCCTGCCAGTGTCCGGGCCAGCCGGAGACCGCTCAGGGCGTGCCGCTGCAGTTTGAGGCTGGCATCAAACACGGTGCTGTCATCCCGATTCAGCCGCATGTGTACATTGAGCCTTTCGCCAGGCTCGTTGAAATGCCAATCGTATGCCACATCCATGGGCATAAAGGGTGAGATGTGAAAATCCTTGGCGAAGCGGTATCGGTGCAGTCGCCCCTGCGGGTCATCCAGTGCCGGTGTCAGCACATAGGCACGCCGTTCGTTCCAGGGTGTATTGGTGATTTCGGCGACAATGGTTTCGACACGGGTGTCGGCAGCATCGTGGCAGTAATAAAAGCTGACCGGGTTAAAGCAGTAGCCAAAATAACGCAGATGGGTCAGCAGCCGGATCGGCCCAGTCGGGCGTTGGCCGGTCGCTTGCTCTACCCGGTCGCGTACGGCGGTGTCGAGCGGCACGGCAGGATCGCCCAGGTAGTCTGCCCGCCGCAACCAGGCCAGATTCCAGCGTCCGACCGACCAGAACCAGCGACCCCGGAATACGCTATCAAGTTCAGCCAGATCAAGGTACATCATGAACAGCCGGTACTGAAAGCAATGGGGGATTGGTGCAAAGCGGCGATGCCGAATCTGGCCGGTGTAGATGGCACTGTGCATCCCTCAGGCCTCGTTGATTTGGGCGGCCACCCGCAGGCCACTCCTGACGCCGTCCTCATGAAAACCGAAGCCCCAGTAGGCACCGGCATAGAAGGTACGGTTGACACCGCTGATCTCGGCGTGGCGAGCCTGGGCAGCAACACCCGCCGGGGTGTAGGCCGGGTGGTGATAGGTCAGACGCTTGAGGATACGGGCCGGATTGATGCGGTCACCGTGGTTGAGGCTGACGCAGAAGGTTTCGGGGGCATCCAGCCCCTGCAGAGTGTTCATGGGGTAGGTGAGTGCAACCCGATCCTGTGGCCGATCCGGTATGTGGTAATTCCAGGCCGCCCAGGCCCGTTTGGCCCGTGGCAGCACCGAGGCATCGGTATGCAGAACCGTCTGATTTTCCTGATAGGGAATGGCTCCCAGTATCTGTTGTTCAGCCAGGCTGGCATCGGTCAGCATGGCCAGAGCCTGGTCGCTGTGACAGGCCAGAACCACGGCATCAAAGCGGGCCTCGGCAGTGGGTGTACCCACGGTCACACCCTGGTCATCACGGGTGACACGCACTGCCGGTGTGTTCAGATGGATGCGCTCCCGGAACGGCTGGGTCAGGGCTTCCACATAAGTACGGGAACCGCCCGCTATCACCCGCCACAACGGGCGGTCATGGATACTCAACATGCCGTGATTATGGAAGAAACGGATGAAGTAGCGGGCCGGAAATGCCAGCATGTCACCGGGAGCCGCCGACCAGATCGCAGAACCCATGGGAATAATGTAGTGTTCGCGAAATTCCTGCCCGTACTGGTTGGCGGTCAGGTAATCGCCCAGCCGGGTCTGATCGTCGCCTGCTTCCAGAAAGCCGGGAGCCTCACGGTTGAAACGCAGCACCTCTCCAATCATGCGGTAAAACGAAGGGGAGAACAGATTGCGACGCTGGGCAAACACCGTATTGAGGGTATTGCCGCTGTACTCCAGCCCGGTTTTTTCGCAACGCACGCTGAAACTCATCGAACTGGGCCGGGAGCCGATGCCCAGCTCAGTCATCAGGGCGATGAAGTTTGGATAAGTCCAGTCGTTGAACACGATAAACCCGCTATCAACGGCCCAGTGCCGACCGTTCAACTCAATGTCATGGGTGTGGGTATGGCCACCGATATGGCTACCTGCCTCAAAGAGTGTGATCTCGTGGCGGGGGTGTAAGCGGTGCGCTGCGGTCAGACCGGCAATGCCGCTGCCGATAATGGCTATTTTCATTCTGATGCTCCTGAACCGGATTTGATGTGACGCGCCTCGCGGATATAGCCGGGCAGCGGTTTGAGATCCCAGACCAGGCCCAGGCTGGCCATCAGTCGCAGCAGGTACCAGGTTGGGTCGAACTCCCACCAGTAAAAGCCCTGGCGGGCCGTCGCCGGATAATGGTGATGATTGTTGTGCCAGCCTTCGCCCAGGGTCAGCAAGGCAAGAAAGGCATTGTTGCGACTGTCGTCGCGGGTGGCATAACGCCGCCATCCCCAGACATGGGCCAGCGAATTAACCGCGTAGGTGGCGTGATAGAGGGCAATGGTTGAAATGACGAAGCCCCAGACCAGGAGTTGCGGGCCGTTGGTGTGCCAGTCGGGTACCTGCCAGGCCAGCCATTCACCCAGTCCAAACAGACCCAGAGCCAGCAGGAGCGGCACCAGGCCATCGTAACGATCCAGAAACCGCAGTTCGGGAAACACCAGCCATTCCCGAACCAGCTCGGCACGGGTGCGAAAATTGGCCCGACACAGAAACCAGCCCGTGTGGCTCCACCAAAAACCACGCCGGTGGGGCGAATGCACATCGTCAGGATCATCGGCGTGGGCGTGGTGGTGGCGGTGATGAGCCGCCCACCAGAGTGGGCCACGCTGCACGGCGGCGGCTCCCATCACGGCAAACAGGAACTGCACCGGGCGAGAAGTACGAAACGCCTTGTGGGCAAAATAGCGATGGTAAAAGCCGGTAATGGCAAACATCCGCAGCAGATACAGGCCTACGGCAAGGCAGACGGCAACCGGACTGACGCCAACCCAGAAGACTGCCAGGCAGGCCAGATGCAGGGCGATGAACGGTATGCTACCCAGCCAGTCGATGTGCTGACTGCCGGCATCATCGGGGAGGGTGCCGGCCTCGTTGTCGAGCCAGCTCAACAACACGGTTCGCCAATGCCGGAGGCTGGGAGCGGGGCGGGGCGGATGAGGTGATGGCATGAGAACATTCGGGTTGGTTATCAGATGTCCCTGGGTGGCCAGGGGATGAATGCAGGGGTTCTGCGGACGTAGTCACGGTAGGCCGGTCGACGCCCGGCCATATCCTGCTCCAGCAGGGGAATGCCCGATACCCTCAGTAGCAACACTGTCAGCAGCACTGGTGACAGCAGCAGCCATACCGGTGCCCCGGACCCCAGTGCCAGCAGGTAAAACCCCCACCAGACGACGGCCTCACCAAAATAGTTGGGATGACGCGAATAGTGCCACAAGCCTTGATCCAGTACTGCGTCGTCGGTCTGCGGTTGTGCCTTGAAACGGGCCAGTTGCCAGTCTGCCAGCGTCTCCACAACCAGGCCCGTCACAAATACGGCCACCCCCAGACTGTCCAGCCCGCTCCAGGCGGCGGGTGATTTCAGCACCGGCAGCATCGGCAGGGCGATCAGCCAGGCCAGTCCCGCCTGCAGGGCAAACACGATGACCAGGCTTTTCAGCGCGTAATGCGGTTGATTGCTGGCGCGGATGGCCCGATAGCGGCGATCCTCCGGCTGCCCCCAATTGCGCCAGGTCAGGTAGCCACTGAGCCGGGCCGCCCAGATACCGACCAGTAGCAGCGCGACGACCGCACGGGGACCATTGACCGGTGGCTGCTGCCACCCGCTCAAGAGGACTGCCACAAAAAACAGTGCCCAGACACTGTCGACGATGCTGGTGTCACGTTTGTAAAGGCTGGCCAGCCAGGTCAGGAACGCCATGCCCAGCAATACGGGCAGGGCAGCAAGGGCCGGAATCCAGTCAAACATGGCCGATACCGTCACCGGTACGATGAAACCGGTAGTGTCCCACTTGCCACTCGTTGCCAGTGCGGTAGCCGAACAACTCGGCACATGCCATGAAAAACATCCGCCAGCGTACCCACCAGAGCCGGGCAGCATCCTCACCGTAAACGGCGGTCAGGGTGGGCCACAATGCCTCGCGTTGCCGATCCATGTTGGCCAGCCAGGCGTTGGCTGTTTTCTGGTAGTGCTGCCCATTCCACAGCCAGGCTTGTTCCAGTTGCAGCGGGCTTTCGATCAGCCCTGGCAGGTCGCGGGACGGCATCATGCCGCCTGCGAAAAAATGCTGACCCATCCAGTCGTTGCTGTCCCCGGCATCGAAGGTATATGGCAGACTTTTATGACAGAAAACATGCATCAGGAAACGCCCGTCGGGGTTGAGCCAGTCATTGATGCGATGGAACAGGCTTTGCCAGTTACGCATGTGTTCAAACATTTCCACCGATACGATCCGGTCAAAGCGTTGCCCGGGGGTGAACTCATTCATGTCATGAGTGAGAATCGTCAGATTGGCGTAACCGGCTGCCCCGGCCCGTGCCAGGATGCTGGCTCGCTGACTGCCGGAATTGGAAACGCCGACGATACGGCTGTTCGGATAATGTTCAGCCATCCACAGGCTGAGCGAACCCCAGCCACATCCCAACTCCAGAATCGTTTGTCCGTCGCTCAGGTCGGCATGGACACAGGTTTCATGCAGGGCGGCCTTTTCGGCCTCGTCCAGGGTACTCACCCCGTCAGGCCAGAGGCAACTGCTGTATTTCCGTCGCTGCCCCAGAACCTTTTCAAAAAAGGCAGCAGGAACCTCATAGTGCTGCAGGTTGACCGTATCCGGAACCAGGGCAATCGGGGCGGCGGCCATATCGGCCAGAAAATCGGTCAGGTAACGGTCACCGGCAGCGGAGCCACCCGTTGGCAGCGACGCAAGCCGTTGTCGCAGCAAGACACGGATGCCGGCCCGCAGAACCCGATCCGGCAGGCGGCCACTTTCGGCCAGTGAGAGTGAGAGCGAGGATAAGGATGCAATCATGGTATTTACTACGTAGGGAGGCTGGACAACGGTAGCAAGTGACTGCCGGTATCGGGCAAAGTTCGCTGCGGGGGATGGAGCGTGTTTCGGGTGCTTGGTCTGCCCACACCCGACATTCCGCCCCCCAGTCGTCTAAAATGCGTCTTTCCTGAAAACTCACTACCACACCCGCAATCTGAGCACTCAACAGGGCTGAACACGAACGGATCGTGTGGCGGAATGTTCATCAGAACGTCCGATTTTGGC
>SXGT01053732.1_pt1 | contig 15021 bp, 13 predicted proteins | sample 3176221 | NCBI WGS metagenome assembly SXGT01 (sample SAMN11356862, study PRJNA531348) | freshwater metagenome | isolation source: freshwater sample F1-120 | place: China: Fuxian Lake, Yuxi | collected 2017-12-25
ACATGGACTTCAAGGTCACCGGCACCACCCGCGGTGTGTGCGCGCTGCAGATGGACATCAAGGTCGACGGGCTGACCCGCCAGATCCTCGAGGAGGCGCTCGACCAGGCCAAGCGTGGTCGCCTCCACATCCTGGAGGAGATGGGGAAGGTGCTGCCGGCGGCGCGCGACGAGCTGTCGCCCAACGCCCCCCGCATCATCACGGTGCAGATCAAGCCCGACAAGATCCGCGACATCATCGGCCCGGGCGGCAAGACCATCCGCGCGCTGCAGGAGCAGACCGGCGCCCAGATCGACGTGAGCGACGCCGGCATCGTGTCGATCGCCTCGGCCGATCTGCGCAGCCTCGAGCAGGCCCAGGCGCTGATCAGCGGCCTGACCATGGAGCCCGAGGTCGGCCAGTACTACAACGGCATCGTCAAGCGCATCATCGAGATCGGCGCCTTCGTCGAGATCCTGCCCGGCACCGACGGGCTCCTCCACATCTCGGAGATCTCGAACGAGCGCATCCGCGCCGTCGAGGACGTCCTCAAGGAGGGCGACGAGGTGGTGGTGAAGTGCGTGAAGGTCGACCGCGACGGCAAGATCCGCCTGTCCCGGCGCGAGGTGCTCGAGGCCAACCCGGATCCCGACGAGATCAACAACTTCGTGATCTGATGCAGACCGGACAGCCGCCGGCGGTCGTCTTCAAGCAGCTGCGGCCCGACGCGATCGTGCCGCAGTACATGAGCGACGAGGCCGCCGGGATGGATCTGTCGGCGGCCATCGACGCCGCCGTCGTGCTCGCGCCGGGTGAGCGGGCGGCGATCGGCACCGGGCTGGCCATGGCCCTTCCCCTCGGCTTCGAGGGGCAGGTCCGGCCGCGCTCGGGCCTGGCCGCGCGCCACGGCCTCACCGTGGTGAACGCGCCGGGCACCATCGACAGCGATTACCGAGGCCACGTTATGGTCTTGCTGGTCAACCTCGGGCGCGAGCCCGTGACCATCGAGCCCGGGCAGCGCATCGCCCAGCTGGTGATCGCGCCGGTCGTGCGCGCCGAGGTGGTGGTGGCCGAGGAACTGCCGTCGACCAGCCGCGGTGCGGGTGGCTTCGGCTCGACGGGGCGATGACCATCGTCGGGGCCCGCCTGGCGGGACGGTTCGACGTGCGCGCGCGCGTACGCGAGCTGCCTGGCTACGTCGAGCTGCGCGCCCTCGATCTCGAGTCCGACACCGAGGTCGCGCTGTGGTGCATCGAGCCGGGCCTGCACGGGATGGTCGCCCACGACACCCTGTTCGGCGAGATCGACAAGCTGCGCGGGCTCAAGCACAAGGGCCTGCGCCGGCTGCTCGCCATCGGCGACGACGGGCCGTCGATGTGGATCGTGTATCCGCTGGCCCAGCCCGGCCCCGAGCCCCGCGCCGGGCACGTGTTGCCCGCCGACCAGGTGGTGGCGTGGGTCAAGGCGGTGGCGGCGGGGCTCGACGCGGCTCACGTCGCCGGCTGGTCGCACGGCCGGCTGGTGCCCAACGACGTCTCGCTCCTGCGCGGCAACCTGGTGATCGGCGGCGTCGGGCTGTGGCACGACATCGAGCCGGGTCCGGCAGCGAAGGCGTGGCGATCGCTCGAGCAGTTCATCGCTCCCGAGGTGCGGGACGGTGCTCCGCCGACGCCGGCGGCCGACGCGTGGAGCCTGGCCATGTGCGCCGCGTCGTTCCTGATCGGCGCGCCCGACGGCGGCCGCGATCCCGAGACCCAGGTCGCCGAGCGGCATCCGCCACTGGCCAGGGCCCTGGCGGCGGGCTGGGTGCGCGAGGTCGAGCGGCGCTGCTCGGTGCGCGATCTGGCGCTGCGCATCGCCGACGCGGCCAGGCAGCCGGCGGCGCCGGCGTCGGCGACCGGCACGCTGCACGGGGTGCGCACCGGCGCTCAGAACGCGCCGGTGACCGGCGCCGTCACCGACGCGATGTCGTCGGGGACCCTGCGTGCGGTGTCGATGCGGCCCGGCGGTGAGAAGGCCGATCGGCCCGAGCCAAGCGAGGAGCGCGATCCGGTCGACGACACCGCGCGGCGGGCGACGATCCGCCCGATCGCCGAGACCGTGGGCCGCGGCTTCGCGACCGCGCCGGGCGCGCTCGGCTACATGGCGCCGCCGCGGGCGGCGACCGAGGGGCCGAAGCGGAGGAGCACGGCGCTGATCGTCGGAGCGGCGGTGGTGGTGGCCGTGCTCGCGGTGGTCGCGCTGGCGGTCGTGATGAGCAACACGAGCACGAGCACGGGCACGGGCACGGGCACGGGCACGGGCACGCGTGGAGATGCGTCCGTGGCGGTGGACGCAGCCGCGGTCACGACCGATGCCGCCCTGGCCAGGGCGTGCACCGACGACATGGCCGTGATCGGCGCCGTCTGCATCGACGGCTTCGAGCACCCGGGGCAGGGCCGCTTACCCCAGACCGGCATCGGGCACGAGGAGGCGACGACCACGTGCCGCAAGCGCGGGCTGCGGCTGTGCACGCTCGAGGAGTGGCGCGCGGCGTGCGCCGGTCCTGGCGGCGGAGCGTGGCCGTACGGCGCGACCTTCGAGCGCGGCGCCTGCAACGTGGGGACCCGCGGCATGATCGCCAAGGCCGGCTCGTTCGAGCGCTGCGTCAGCGGCGCCGGCGCCCACGATCTCGCCGGCAACGTCGCCGAGTGGCTCGCCGATGGCGCCATCGCCGGCGGCTCGGCCGTCGACGGTAGCGACGGCCGCTGTGACGCCGCGCCGCGCCCGGCGGCCCCAGGTGCGCGTTTCGCTGATGTCGGCTTCCGCTGCTGCGGCGACCGCTGAATAGTCAGGTAGGATCACCCGGTGATCCGCACGCTGGGCGGTCGCTTCGACCTGCTGTCACTCCTGGGAGAGGGCGGCATGGGGGCGGTGTGGCGCGCCCGCGATCGCGAGCTCGACGAGGTGGTGGCGCTCAAGCTCATCCGCCCCGAGCTGTCGGCGATCGGCGACATGGTGAAACGCTTCCGCAGCGAGGTGAAGCTGGCCCGGCGCGTGACCCATCGCCACGTCGCCCGCATCTTCGAGGTCGGCACGCTCGAGGGCGTCGCCTTCTTCACCATGGAGCTGATCGAGGGCGGCTCGCTGGGCGCTCGCCTGCGGCTCGGCGGGCGGCTGCCGTGGCGCGAGGCGGTCACGGTCGCCGCTGCGATCCTCGACGGGCTGGAGGCCGCCCACGCGGTCGGTGTGGTTCACCGCGACGTCAAGCCCGACAACATCCTGCTCGAGCACGGCGGCCGGGTCGTGCTCACCGACTTCGGCATCGCCTCGGCGCGCACCGCCGCGGCCGGCCTCCTGGCCGGGACGCCGGTCTACATGGCGCCGGAGCAGGCGGCGGGCGAGCCACCCACGCCCGCCGTCGATGTCTACTCGGTCGGCGTCGTGCTCTACGAGATGCTGACCGGCGCCGCCGCCTTCGCCGGCACCCCGCCGGAGATCTTCGAGGCCAAGCGCGCCCGCGAGGCGCTCGAGATCACGCTGCCCGACGTCGAGGCGGCGCTGGCCGACGTGGTCCGACGCGCCACCGCTCGCGATGCGGCGCGTCGCGTGCGCTCGGCCCACGAGCTGCGCGGGTTGCTCGGCCGCTGGGTCGATCCGGGGCCGGTGCCGGTGCGTCCGGCGCGGCGGCGCAGCGACGCGGCGGTGCGCGACGTGGTGATCGTCCCGCCCGGAGAATCGGAACCGCGCCGCTATCTCGGCGACGCGCTGTGCGAGCACCTGGTGTCACGGCTGTGGCAGTCGCCGGGCCTGCGCGTGGTGGCGAGCTGGCAGCCCAACGCGCCTGCCGCCCCCGCGGCCCGGGTCACGCTCACCATCGACGACGCGATCACCGTGAGCGCGCGCGACGCGGGCGAGCAGGAGCTGGTGCGGGTGCGCCTGCCGGCCGCGGCGGACATGGTTCAGGCCGGCGCTTCCGCCGTGGCCTCGGCGCTGGCCGCAGCCCTCGGTGTCATCGACGAGGAACGCACGGCCCCCGAGCTCCCGGCCGAGATCGCCGAGCTCTACCTGCAGGCCCGCATGAAGGCGCGGCGGATGGGCCGCACGCCGGTCAACGAGGCAGCCGCGCTGTTCGAACAGGCCCTCGAGCTCGCGCCCGACGATGGCCGCCTGATCTCGGCGCGGGCCATGACCCTGGCCCGCAAGGTCTTCTACGATCGCGCCGACGACCGCGCCCTGCGGATCGCCGAGGAGGCGACCCGCGACGCCCTGGCCCGCTGTCCCGATCGTGGCGAGACCCAGATCGCCGCCGGCCAGGTCGCGCTCCATCGCGGCGATGTGGGGGCCGCAGCCCACCACCTGCGCCGCGCCATCGCCCGTGCGCCACACGCCGCGGAGGCCCACGAGTGGCTCGGCCGCATCCTGCTCGAGGCCGGTCACCTCGAGGAGGGCATCGCCCGGGTCGAGACCGCGCTTTCGCTCGATCCGCGCCTCGAGCTGGTTCACTGGGAGATCGCGCGCGCCTATGCGCTCGAGGGCGACTGGGATCGGTACGACCTCATCGCCCGCGAGCTGATCGGACAGAACCGGCTGTCGAGCACGGCCTGGGCGGCGCGCTTCGAGTCGTGGCGCGGCCATCACGAACGGGCCCGGGCGATTCTCGGCGGCGGCGACGGCGGCGCGGGCTCGGGCGAGAGTGGTCTGCCGCTCGAGTTCCTGCGTCGCATCGGCGCGGCCTATGCCGGCGACTGGGCCGGTCAGCGCGATGGGTTCCTGGCCCTCGCCGCCGCGCCGGGACAGGCCAGCGCCCGCCGCGCCAGCATGCTGTGCCAGCTCGTCGCCGAGGTCGCCGCCGCGCTCGGCGACACCGCGGCGAGCGTCGTCGCCCTCGAGCATGCCATCGGCCACGGCTTCTTCGACCTGCACTGGCTCGACAGGTGTCCTCTCCTCGACGCGGCCCGCGACGCTGGCGCGTTCGCCCACCTGCGGCCGCTGGTGGCGGCGCGCTCGGCCCGGATCCTCGAGGCGCTCTACGGCGACTCGCCGTCCCACGGCGCCACCGCCGACACGATGATGGCGACGCCGTCGGGCGACGGCGGTCACAGCTTGATCGAGAGCACCTGGAGGTAGCGGTCCCTGGGCTGGGCTGCGACCGTCGGATAGTCCGGAGGCAGGCCACCCTGATCGATCACCGCGCCGCGGCCGCGCAGGCCGCGCTGGGCCAGCTTGGCCAGCGAGCCGAGCTCGTGGGTGTTGGCGGCCAGCCACAGCAGGCCGCCCTCGGGGATGACGGCGGCGGCCTGGGCGATCAGCTCGGGGTAGTCGCGATCCAGGGTCCAGGGCTTGCCGCGCGCCGTCGAGAACGTCGGTGGATCGATCAACACCAGGTCGTAGCGCTCGCGGGTCTTGTCGGCGCGGGCCAGGAAGCGGACCGCGTCGCCGGTCTCGAAGCGCCAGCGCGCAGCGTCGGTGAGGTTCGAGCGGGCGAAGTTGCCGCGGGCCCAGGCCTGCACGCCCTCGGAGGTGTCGACGCTGGTGACGCGCTGCGCCCCGGCGCGGGCGCAGGCCAGCGACAGCGCGCCGGTGTACGAGAACAGGTTGAGCACGGTGCGACCGGGCGCGTGGCGGGCCAGCGCCAGGCGGTGCTCGCGCATGTCGGTGAACAGCCCGACGTTGAGGCCACCCATGGCGTGGATCTCGAAGGGCACGCCGCTCTCGAGCGCGACGTGGCGCTCGGGCGGCGCCTCACCGATGACCTCCTGGGTGACCTCGGCGGCGCCGCCGCGGGCGCGGACCTTGACCACGACGCCGGCCAGCTTCGCGAAGCCGCGCACGGCCTCGGCGAGCAGCCGCGCCACCGGCAGCAGCGCCGGTGCGTAGGCGTAGAGCACGGCCCAGCGGCCGAGCACGTCGCAGGTGAAGCCGGGCAGACCGTCGCCGGCGTGATGGAGCAGGCGATAGGCGTGCTCCGGACCGGGCAGGCCCAGGGTGGTGCGCCAGGCCAGGGCGCGCTCGACGCGCCAGCCCAGCAGCGCGCCGTCGATGCGGGGGAAGCCATCGGCCGGCGTGGCCATGACGCGCAGCCGCTGGTTGTCGGGATCGAACAGCGCGAGCCCGAGCTCGTCGCCGCTGTCGTCGAGCAGGTTGACCCGATCGCCGGGCGCCAGCGCGGCGGTGAGCGCGGCCAGGCGCGAGGTGTCGAGGTCGCGGCCGCCGCCGCGCAGGAAGGTGGCGGCGTCGCTGGGCAGGACGATGGTCAGGACTCGTGACCCGGGTCGGGCGGGAGATTCATCATCTCCTCGGGGAAGCGGGCGGCCACGAAGGCGAGGATGTCGCGGACCGAGACCAGGCCGGTCACCCTGCCGTGATCGTCGACGATGGGGAGGTGGCGGCGGCGGCCTTCGGACATCAGGCGCAGCGCCTCGGCCAGGGTCTCGTCCTTGCGGCTGACCATGGGCATGGCCGTCATGACGTCGCGCACCGCCACATCGGGCCAGGCCGGATCGGCGTGATCGACGCGGCCGACCAGATCGCGCTCGGTGAAGATGCCGACCAGGGCGCCGTTCTCCTCGACCAGGACGCAGCCGCGGCCCTTGGCCTTCATCTCGCTGACCACGGTGGCCAGGGTGGCGTCGACCTCGACCCGGGCGTGCGGCCGCGGGGTCAGCTGGCCGATGGTGGCCAGGGAGAGCAGGCGCATGCCGCCCGAGGTCTCGGCCCGCATCAGCCGCCCCCGATGTCGATCGTGGTGACGTTGGAGATGTCGTCCTGGGGCGAGATGTCGCGCGGCGTGGCGTCGATCTCGTCGAAGATGTCGCCCAGCACGCGCATCACGTCCCACACCGTGAGCACGCCCAGGAGGCGACCGTCGTCGACGATGGGCACGTTGCGGAAGCCCTCGACGGCCATCCAGTTGATGGCGAAGGCCACCGAGTCCGAAGGCCGCAGGGTGCGCGGCGCGGGGGTCATCACCGCGGCTAGCGTCATGACCTTGGCGTCGGCGCGCGTCGTCGCCACGCGGTTGAGGAAGTCGCGGCTGGTGAAGATGCCGGCGAGCTGGGCGTCGTCGCCGATGACCAGCACGCAGTCGTGCGCGTCGCGCCGCATCGCGTCGAACGCGAACGCAACCGGCTCCGCGGCCGAAAGCCGCGGCACGTTGCGTGTCCATCCCACTTCCTCGATGGTCCGGGTCAGTCTCCTCATGACCACTCCTCCCCTCGACGATACCGCAGATTGGCCACCCGGACCCCGCTAGATCTGCTCTTGCTTGGCCAGGCGCTGGAGCACCTGCTTTGACAGGGCCTTGAGCGTCTCGAACACGCCGACGCCCTTGATCGCCGAGGCCTCGAACTCGGGGGCCTTGAGCGGATTGAGCGCCTCGCGCAGCTCCTCGATGGGCGTGACCTCGGGCAGGTCGCGCTTGTTGTACTGCACGACGTAGGGCAGCTTCTCGAGTGCGCTGCCGGTGTCGGCCAGGTTCTGGGCCAGGTTCTCGACGCTCTCGATGTTGGCTTCGATGCGGCCCGGCTGCGAATCGGCGACGAAGATGACGCCGTCGGAGCCCTTGAGCACCAGCTTGCGGCTGGCGTCGTAGAAGACCTGACCGGGCACGGTGTAGATGTGGAAGCGGACCTTGAAGCCGCGCACCATGCCGAGATCGATGGGGAGGAAGTCGAAGAACAGCGTGCGCTCGGTCTCGGTGGCGAGGCTGATCATCTTGCCGCGGGCCTCGCTCTTGGTCTGCCCGAAGATCCACTGAAGGTTTGCCGTCTTCCCGCACAGACCGGGACCGTAGTAGACGATCTTGCAGTTGAGCTCCTTGGCCATGTGGTTGACGTAGCTCATCGGAGATTCGCCTCCACGTCGGCGGCCAGGGACGCGACCAGGGCGCGGACCCGGTCGGCGTCGATCGACACGTACGAGCCCAGCGCGATCAGCGCGTCGAGCTCGATCTGCTCGAGGCGGCCGTCGGCCATTGCCACCAGCGCGGCGAAGGCCAGCGCGTCGTCACCGGCTGACTGATCGGCCAGCTCGGCGGCGGCGCGGGCCAGGCGCTGGCTTCGGCCCATGATCTCGACCTGCTCGGCCAGCTCGCCGAGGTGACGATCGAGCATGTGCTCGTTGACGGCCTCGCCGGTCACGGTGGCGAGCAGGGCCGCCATCGACGTGCGCTCGGCGGGATCGAAGCCGTCGGCCGAGGCGACCAGCCAGCCCAGCTCGACCAGCGACAGGAACCAGTCGGCGCTCCTGGTGTCGGTCGGGTTGTCGACCACCGACTGCGAGGCGCCGGCGGCCAGGCGGGCGGCGCGGACGCCGTCGGAGACGACCACGTGGTGGACGGCACGGGCGATGCGTGCCGGATCGGTCGCGTCGAGGGCGACGACCGGGGCAGGATCGGACATGCCCCGATGGTACCGCGGGGGGCGCCGTTACAGATCGCGGCGGACGTAGAACTGACCCTGGTTGGCCAGGTCGGGCGAGGCGTCGAAGACCACGTCGGGCTGGGGCTCGACCCACGCGCTCTCCATCTCGAGGCGCGACGCGTCGTAGTCGAAGTTGCCCATGACCAGGGTGCGGAAGCTGGCGCCGACGTACGTGCCCCGGGCGACGCGCAGATCGAGGCCCACGCCGAAGAAGCCGGTGGGCATGGTCTTCTGATCGCGGACCGTCTTGGGCCCCTCGGCGGCGCCGTAGGGCACCGACACCCGGGTCAGCTCGACGCCGGCGCCGACCTGCACGTAGCCGCGCACCCGGGAATGGAGCTGGGTGCGGGCCCCGGCGGCGACGCTGACGAGGCCGCTCATGCGATCGATGGGCAGGTCGGTCTCGGGCGACGGGGTCGGGAAGGCCTGCGAGACATACGCGTCGAGCCCGCCTTCGACGAAGAGCGGCCCGCGCACGCCGTGGCTGGCGAAGACGCCCACGCCGTTCATACGGCACTCGGTCCACGAGTCGGCGCTCTGGTCGCCCTCGCGGTGGAAGCCGTAGCCGCCGACCCGGAAGCCGACGTCGACAGGTTCGGCCGCGGCGACGGCGGCGCCGGTGAGGAGAAACGCGATGGTGGTCCGGGAGATCAGGCTCATGCCCGGGGCAAGAGCACACGGCGGGCCGGCCCTGGCGTGAACGCCGCTTCACGGACCGCCAATCGCCGGTCACGACCCGGTGGAGAAAGGCCACGTCTACCCCGGGTTGGGCGTCGACGTCGCGTTGTACCAGATGTGGAGCGCGCCCCGGCCGCCCGCGGCGGCGTTGTAGGGACAGACCCGGACGTCGAAGTAGAAGACGTTCCCGGTCCGGGCCCGGAAGCCGCCCGGGCTCATCGACGCGCACGCCATGTTGCGGACGCCCTGCTGGTTCTCGCAGCGGAAGCCCACCGCGTAGGGCAGGGCGGTGGTGTCGGTGCAATCGTCATTGGTGACGTTGTACGTGTTGCCGAGGTTGTCGGTCACCGACGAGATCACCGGGTCGCCGCCTGGCATCGGATTGCCCGACGGATAGCAGGTGGTGAACAGGTACGAACCGCCGGGGTTGATGCCGTAGATGCGGACGATCGAGCAGTTGGTGCTGGTGTAGTCGACGATCTGCGGCCACTCCACCGTGCGCCAGCGCGTGCCCTGGCACTCGGCATCGCTGCTGCTGCCGCACCCACCACTGCCGTCGAACGCGCAGCAGTTGTCGCCGTTGATGCCACAGGCGCCGACCGGGATGTGGCAGCGCACGTTGCACGAGGCGGCGGTGCCGGTCTGGCGGTAGCACGTGAACGGCTCGGCCGCGCACTGGCAGTTCTGGCCGGCCGGTGCGTTGGGGTCGCAGGTCTCGCCGCTCTCGACGGTGCCGTTGCCGCACACCGGAGCGCAGTCGTTGTCGTTGTTGGCGTTGCATCCGGTCGGACAGCAGCCGTCGCTGTTGGCGCACGCGGTCTGCATCCCGGCGTTGGTGCAGGCCGCGCCACAGGTACCGCCGCCGGTCAGCGTTCGGAGCTGGCAGCCCTGGGCCGGGCACGCGGTCGGGCACGTGTTCAGCGGATCGCAGGTCTCCCCGGCTTCGATCACGCCGTTGCCGCAGCCGGGCTGGCAGTCGGTGTCGTTGTTGGCGTTGCAGCCGCTCGGACAGCAGCCGTCGCCGCTGGCGCAGGTGGTCTGCATACCGGCGTTGGTGCAGGTCGCGCCGCAGGTGCCGCCGCCCGAGAGCGTGCGGAGCTGGCAACCGACCTGCGGGCACGACGCCGGGCACGAGGTCAGCGGATCGCAGGTCTCGCCGCTCTCGACGGCACCGTTGCCACACGCGGGCGTGCAGTCGGTGTCGTTGTTGGCGTTGCAGCCGCTGGGACAGCAGCCGTCGCCGTTCTGGCACACGGTCTGGGTCCCCGCCGGCTGGCACTGGGCGAAGCAGGTGCCGGGCTGATCGAGTGTGAACAGCGCGCAGCCCTGGGCCGGGCACTCGGTCGGGCAGGTGCCGAGCGGATCGCAGCGCTCGCCCGGCTCGAGGGTGCCGTTGCCGCACACCGCGGCGCAGTCGATGTCGTCGTTGGCGTTGCACGCCGCCGGGCAGCAGCTGTCGGCGACATCGGTGCAGGCGCGCTCCGCGCACGTCACCTCCATCGGTCCGTCGAGAGGGCCGGCGTCGACGAAGACGGTCTCCACCGGGTCGCAGGCGGCGAGCGCAACGAGCACGGACAGCGCGAGACCCATGGACAGGCGACGTGCGTACATCCCACCACGTGACCATCGTTCACGGCCGGGTGGGCTGGCAGAGGGTGGCACGAACCGGTCAATCGACGATCAGCAGCACATCCTCGAGGTCTCGACGCGGCGCAGGATGGCCGACGCCCTCCACGGGATATCCCAGGCGCAGGATCATCTGCGGGTGCTCGCCCCGGTCGATGATGTTGGTGACGTCGCGGCGCAAGATAGGGATCTCGAGCGCCTGGTTGAGGTACGCCGCGGCCAGCCCGCGCGTGGTCGCGCCCAGCAGGAGGGCCTCGAGCGCCTGGCCAGCGGCCAGCCAGTGGCCCGGGCTGTCGCCGGCGGTGCCGATGACGGTGACCACCGGCGAGCCCTCCACGCGCTCCTGCTCCAGCTTGCCGAACTCGCTGCCGAGCCCCGGCGAGCGCAGCGCCCGCACCACGCTGAACGGCATGACCGACCCGTACTCCTTCTCGGCGAACGGGATCCCGTCGGTGCGCCGGCTGCCGGTTGCCGCCAGCCAGCGCCCCAGCTCGGCGCGGAAGGCCGGGTCGCGGTACTGGGCGCGGTCGGCGCGAAGGACGAGCTCGCCGACGCGCCGCTTCTGATCGGGATCGAGGCGGCCCATCCACACGCCGGGCCGGCGCGCGGCGGTGAACAGCTCGTCGGTGTCCGACAGCGCGACCGGTCGCGACGCGAAGGGGCGGCGGTTGGTGCGGCGCAGGGGGATGGCGCGCATCAGGGCGCGTTCCGCATCGGTGGTGATGACCGACGCGCCGACCTGGATCGTCGCGAGCAGGTCGGGTTGCTCGGGATCGGGCATCACGGTCACGACATCCTCGTGGCCCATGGCCCGGACCGCGATCTGGGCGTTGAACAACGCGCAGCCACAGCTCTGCACCAGCTGACGGCGGTCAGGATCGATGACGGTCAGGTGGCGGCGCGGGTCGGCCAGGAGCTCGAGGGTGTCGCCCACCAGGCGGAAGCGCCACGGCTGGCTGTTATGCGAGCTGGGCGCCATGACCGCCGCGGCGACGGCGTTGATCAGGATCTGCCGTCGAGGATCACGCGACGCGTCGAGGACGGGCATCACCTGGCGTGGTGCAAGGCGCGGACCGCGACGGCCCGCGAAATTCCGGCGCCCTGTCGCGTTCCGATGCGAAGGCGGGCCGCAGTTCGTTCGCGCGGTCGGCGACCTCGCGCAACCGATGCGCGGATCAGACCGCCTCGGAGACCGAGGCCAGGTTGAACTCGCCGCAGCGCAGCGCCGGTACCAGGCCGGTCGGCGTCTGCCATAGCCGCGAGGTCATCGCGTCGCTGGTCCCCAGCATCACCAGCGGCGACTCGTTGAAACGGAAGTTGTTCACCGGGGCGGTGACCGCGCCGTTCTCGATCAGAAAGACACCGTCACGGGTGAGGCCGGTGATGAGCATCGTGCGGGGATCGACCCAGCGCGTGTACCAGAAGCGCGTGATCAGCACGCCACGCTTCACGCCCTTCACCAGATCGTCGATCGACGCGGCGCTGCCGCCCGCCATCCGCCAGGCGCCGGGCCGGCCCAGCGCCGCGAGCCCGTGCTTGGCGGCCCAGAAGCGCGAGCACGCGAGATTCGTGATGGCGCCCTGGTCGATCCAGGTCGTCTTCGTCAGCGGCAGGCCGTCGCCGGCGAAGGGCGCGGTCGGCAGGTCGGGGTCGGCCGGATCGGAGGTGAGCGTGACGTGGGCGGGCAGGACCTTCTCGCCCAGCCGGGTGCCGCCGCCCGGCTTCGAGAAGTAGGAGCGACCCTCGTCGGCGGTACGGCGGTTCATGGCGCCGGCGAAGAAACCGAGCAGCTCGCCGACCGCGGCCGGCTCGAGCACCACCTGATACGTGCCGGGCGCCAGCGACCGCGGCTTGGCCGAGCGCACCGCCTTGTCGGCGGCGACCGTGGCCAGGGCGCCGGCGTCGATGGCGCCAGCGGCGCGCGACCAGGCTCCGGCCCAGCCCGAGCCAGTGGCGTCGGCGGTGCGGCAGGTGGTCGAGAACGATGCGCGGGTCGAGGCGTGGAAGGCGAACAGCCCGGCGCTGGTGGCGCGGGCGCGGCTGGTGGCTGCGTGCTCGTAGAAGCCGGCCACGTCGAGCTTGCCGGCGACCCCGGCGTCGATGGCGGCGGCGGCGGCGGTGGCGCGCTCGGCCGCGCCCAGGCCGGCGGTGGCCTTGTCGAACGCGCCCTTCACGGCGACGTAGCGCTGGGGGCCGAGCACGGGCTGGCGCTCGGGATCCTCGGGCGCGATGCGGGCCAGGCGCGCGGCCTGATCGATCGCCGCGCGCAGCGATCGCTCGTCGAGCTGGTTGGTCGAGACCGAGGCCTCGCGCTTGCCGAATGCGATCGACAGGTCGAGGGTGGTCTGGGCAACGTCGCCGTTGGACGTCAGCTCGCTGCGCGCGAAGCGGGTGTTGGCCGAGCGCGACGACGACAGCGACGCGCTGACCTCGGCGCCGGCGGCCAGCTTCTTCGCCAGCCCCAGCACCCTGTCGAGGTGCTTGCGGGCGGCGGCGGCGTCCAGCCCGCGAGCCGGGGCGGTCATGGCGTCCTCCGGGTGTCGGTGTTGAGCACGTCGATCTTGCGGAAGCGAGCCGGCGGGCAGCCGTGGCTGACCGCGTTGGACTGGCCGGGCTCGCCCTTGCCGTCCGACATCGAGCCGCCGAGTTGCCAGGTCCTGGCGCCGCCGAGCAGGTCGCAGGCGTGCCAGAACGCCAGGGTGTTGGCCTGGTAGGCCACGTCCTTGAGCATGCGGGTGACCTTGCCCTTCTTGATCTCGTGGAAGGTCTGGCCGCCGAACTGGAAGTTGTAGCGCTGGTGATCGATCGACCACGAGCCGTTGCCGGCGATCAGGATGCCGTCGTCGGTGGCGCTGACCAGATCGGCCAGCGACAGCTCCTTCTTGCCCGGCGCCAGCGAGATGTTGGGCATGCGCTGGAACGGGAACGAGCCGAAGTTCTCGCCGTAGCAGGTGCCGCGCGAGCGGGGCTCGTTGATCCAGCCGGCCTGCTCGCGCGTGGTCTGGTAGCCGACGAAGCGGCCGCCCTTGATGATGTCCCATTTCTGGGTCGCGACGCCGTCGTCGTCGTAGCCGCAGGTGGCGAGCCCGCCGGTCGTGGTCTTGTCGGCGTAGACGTCGACGTGGGGCGCGGCGAACTCGAGCTTGCCCAGCTTGTCGACGGTGGCGAACGAGGTGCCGGCGAAGTTGGCCTCGTAGCCGAGGGCGCGATCGAGCTCGGTCGGATGGCCGATCGACTCGTGGATGGTGAGCCACAGGTTCGACGGCAGGAGGATGAGGTCCTTCTTGCCCGGCACCACCGGCGCGGCGTTGAGCTTCTCGACCGCCTCGGCGGCGATGCGGGGCGCGTCGGCCAGCATGGTCGAGTCGGCGACGTACTCCCACCCTGCCTGCATGGGCGCGATCTCGTGGGCGCGCGACGCGAACTCGCCCTTGCCGACGTCGACCGCGGTCACCGCGTAGCCCGGCGCCACCCGCACGATGTCCTGCTCGAGGTAGGCGCCCTCGCTCGACGCGAACAGCTTCCACTCGCTGGCGCCGTCGAAGCTCGACGACACGTACTTGACGCCCTTCTGCTTGAGCGCGACCTGGTTGATCGCCAGCAGGAGCTCGGCCTTGTCCTCGAGCGGGATCTTGAACGGATCGCGCGACAGCGGCGTCTGCCACACGTCGACGTGAGGCGGCTCGGCAGCGAGGGTGACCGGGCGCTTGACGATACGGGCGTTGGCCCGGGCGATGTCGACGGCGAGCCGGGCCGCGCGGGTGGCCTCGGCCGGCGTCACCGTCGCACTGGCGGCGAAGCCCCAGGCCCCGCCGGCGATGACGCGCACGCCCACGCCGTAGCTCTCGCTGGCCGAGACCCCGCTCACGTGATCCTCGCGGGTCTGGATCGACTCCCAGCGGCGGCGCACGATGCGCACGTCGGCGTAGGTGGCGCCGGCCTTCTTGGCCGCCGCCAGGCCGGCCTGGATCACGTCGTCGAGCGTGCGTTCGGTGAGCAGGCCGCGCGCGTCGGCCAGCCGCGACAGCGCCGGGGCGGCGAGGGCGAGGGCGGCGCCGGCGCCGGCGCCACGCAGGAGGGAGCGTCGGGTGAGCGTCATCGGGGCCGCGACCATATCAGCTCGTCCTTGGCTCAGGCCGGGCCCATCGTCCAGTCCAGACGGGTCGAGGCGGGCTGGGCGCGTTCGGCCAGGAACGTGGTGTAGTCGCGGCGCGACCAGGCCTCGAGCGCGACCAGCACCATGCGGGGCAGGGCGCCGCGATAGAGGCGGGCGATGCGGCGCGGGCTCAGCTCGGCGCGGAACGCTTCCTCGTACTCGTCGCAGACCTGATCGCGG
>SXGT01198606.1_pt1 | contig 15021 bp, 13 predicted proteins | sample 3176221 | NCBI WGS metagenome assembly SXGT01 (sample SAMN11356862, study PRJNA531348) | freshwater metagenome | isolation source: freshwater sample F1-120 | place: China: Fuxian Lake, Yuxi | collected 2017-12-25
CTGATTGAAAATCGCCGAACCCGCAACAAAAGTATCGGCACCTGCCGCCTTAATTTCGCGAATATTGTCGATTTTAACGCCACCATCAATTTCCAAACGGATGTTAAAGCCGCTCGCATCAATGCGTTTTCTCACTTCGCGTAATTTATCCAACGCCGAAGGTATAAAGGACTGACCGCCAAAACCTGGGTTAACCGACATTAATAAAATCATGTCGATTTTATCCATCACGTAATCTAAGTGACTCAAAGGCGTACCTGGGTTAAACACTAAACCTGCTTTACAACCGCAATCTTTAATCAATTGCAAAGTACGATCAATATGCACTGAACCTTCTGGATGGAAAGTGATATAGCTAGCACCTGCTTTGGCAAAATCAGGAATAATACGATCCACTGGCTCAACCATTAAATGTACGTCAATCGGCGCTGTTACACCATGCTTTCTTAACGCTTCACACACTAAAGGCCCAATGGTTAAGTTCGGTACAAAGTGGTTGTCCATGACATCAAAATGCACAACATCTGCACCAGCAGCCAGAACGTTATCGACTTCTTCGCCTAATTTTGCAAAATTGGCAGACAGAATTGAGGGCGCTATCCAATTATCGAACATGAGCTTAACTCTCGTAGTGAAATAAAAACGCCTAGTATATCTTTTTTTTGTCAATGTTTCTTCGTTATACAATAAGTGCCTTTAAAATTTAAACACGGGGCTTCTGCAACATGAAATTGGTGACATTTACCCACGCGCAGCAAACACGTATTGGTGCGGTCGTGGATGACTCTATTATTGATAGTTTAGGCAATAGTGCATTACCACAAACTATGCTGGAATTTTTACAAGCGGGCGAATCTGCTTTATCCGCCATGCAGCAGGCTATTACTGTGGGGGAGCGACGTATTCCACTCGCTGAAGTTACCTTGTTGGCACCGATTCCCAGACCCGGTAAATTTCTAGGTATTGGTCTAAATTATGCGGAGCATATTAATGAAACCGGACGCGATAAACCGGAACATCCGTTGTTTTTTACCAAACAAAGTACTTGCGTTATCGGTCCTAACGCCAGCATCCATATTCCCAAAGTCTCTGACAAAGTTGATTATGAAGGGGAGTTAGGCATTGTCATTGGACAACGTTGCCGTCATGTGAGTATTGCAGATGCACCCTCAGTGATTGCCGGATACACCATCGTCAATGATGTCACGGTTCGCGATTGGCAAAATCGTTCACCCACATGGACTTTAGGTAAATCCTTTGACACTCATGGTCCTATGGGCCCTTGGATTGTGACCAGCGATGAAATCAGTGATCCGCATAATTTGAGCTTAAAAACCTGGGTTGATGATGAGTTACGCCAGAATGCTAATACTCAACAAATGCTCTTTGATTGTTACGCAATTATTGCCTATTTAACTCAAGCCTTCACCCTAGAACCCGGGGATGTGATTTCTACCGGAACGCCTAGCGGTGTAGGTGTAAAAATGCAACCACGCGGTTATCTACGAGCTGGACAAACGGTACGCATTCAAATTTCGGGGATAGGCGAATTAGTTAACACGGTGGTGCCAGAGCCTGATCAATTTTAGAGATTGACGAAAATATTATATTAGGACGCAGATTACTTAGCTTAAGCAAGATATATGGATCTTTTGCTCAAAAAGTGTCTGCGACCCAAATTACATTGCAAATAATTCCCGCATTTTCAAACCAGGGCTTTCTGCACGCATAAACGCTTCACCAATTAAGAAGGTGTAGATTTGATGCTCCAACATCAATTGCACATCTTCTTGAGTATGAATACCGCTTTCGGTAATCAATAATCTATCCTCGGGTATCAGCGCTTGCAAATCCAAAGTCATTTGTAGTGAGGTTTCGAAAGTTCGCAAATTTCGATTATTTACGCCGATAAGCTGAGTATCAAGCTCTAAAGCTCGTCGTAATTCTTCCGCACTATGCACTTCAACTAACACATCCATGTTTAATGATTTTGCTACCGCTGCCAACTCTTGCATTTGATTATCTGCAAGAGCCGCGACAATCAAAAGTATACAATCCGCGCCTAATGCCCGAGCTTCATAAATTTGATAAGGATCAATCATAAAATCTTTGCGTAATACGGGAAGCGGACAGCGTTCGCGCACCATTTGCAAATACACTTCAGAACCTTGGAAAAATTCTTTATCGGTTAAAACAGATAAACAGGTCGCACCGTAGTAGGCATAATCTTGTGCAATCAAGACGGGGTTAAAATCCTCACGAATCACTCCTTTACTCGGGGAGGCTTTTTTAATCTCGGCAATAATTGCTGGCTTTTTCGCAAGGGCTTTAGCGTGTAACGCATTGTAAAACCCACGTGGTCGCTCTACTGCACTGGCGATTTCTTCCAGATTTTCAATGCTCATACTGAGTTTTCGTTTTGCAATTTCCTCAGCTTTTTTAGCAAGAATTTGTATCAAAATATCGGAGTTATCACTCATGAGACTATCATCAGGTTAAGTTATTAGAACAAGCAATTAAAGCATCCAGCTTTGCTTTGGCGGCACCACTTGCGATAACCTCTCGAGCTAAATCTATACCCTCTGCTAGTGAGTGCGTTAGATTAGCGACATATATTGCCGCACCAGCATTAAGTAACACGATATCCCGTGCGGGGCCTAGGTGGTTTTCCAGCACGGATTTTAACATTATTAAGCTCGAATCGACACTATTTACCGCCAATTCGCTCAGCTGACTGCGCGCTAAACCAAATTGCTCGGGGGCTATTTGATAATACGTGAGTTTTCCCTGATGCAGCTCCGCAACAGCAGTTTCTGCGGCAATACTTATCTCATCCAGACCATCGCAAGCGCTAACTACCATAACGTGTTGGCTACCTAATTTTTGTAATACTTCTGCCAATGGCATCACCCACTGAGGATCAAATACCCCGAGAAGTTGATTGGGTGCACTGGCCGGATTTGCTAGAGGTCCTAGCAAATTAAATAAAGTTCTAACCCCCATTTCTTTGCGTACGGCGCTTGCATATTGCATGGCTCCATGATGTTTGGGTGCAAATAAAAAACCTACACCGATAGTATTTACACACTCGGCGACTTGCAACGCATCCAGATTGAGATTAACACCTGCCGCTTCCAACACATCAGCGCTTCCACTTCGACTGGAAACTGATCGATTACCATGTTTTGCAACTTTGCCACCCGCTGCCGCAACAACAAAGGCGCAAGTTGTGGAGATATTGAAGGTATTCGCCCCATCCCCCCCTGTTCCGCAGGTGTCAATGACATGTTCGCCTTGGATTGTCACTGGAGTAGCTAACTCGCGCATCACCGAAGCAGCAGCGGTAATTTCGTCTACAGTTTCTCCTTTACAACGTAAAGCAATTAAAAATGCAGCGATCTGCGCCTGAGTCGCACCCCCACTCATAATTTGTCGCATCACGTCCTGCATTTGCGTTGCTTGCAAATCTTGTTTATCCAATAAATGTTGTAACGTTTGTTGTATGTTCATAATTGCTTGTCTGTTGTGCCCTATAGTTGCACCCATCTTGGTGCGTAGATTATCGCCGTTGCAGGCTGGCAATGCAAAGCAGTTTTGTACGTTATAATTCTGAATTTGACGCGTCGCTTTTTTGAGCAAACTATGGATGAATCAACCCGTTTACACTATCTGCATGCAATGGGGATCGACGTCTGGTTACCTAAATTTTCTTCAGATACCCATACTTTAAAGCTTCTCGAGAACCAGCTTCCAATTTCCGAAGCCACTTTGCTTCCACACTCGCAAGAACAAAATCTCTTAGATTCTTCTCTTTTACACAATGATTCTACCTCAAGCCCTAATCTCACTTATGATTCTTGGGAGCTTTTGCATGCGGAGGTGCAAGCATGCCAAGCCTGTAATTTATGTCAAAACCGAACGCAAACGGTATTTGGTATAGGTGATCGCCAAGCAGATTGGTTATTGCTAGGTGGCGCACCTGAGGCAATCGAGGAGGAACATGGAGAACCTTTTGTCGGTAATGCAGGGCAATTATTAAACGAAATGTTGCTCGCTTTAGGTATGCGGCGTGAGCAAGTCTATATGACCACTGTAGTGAAATGCCGTCCACCGCAAAATCGGGATCCACATGCTATTGAAATTAACGCCTGTCAGGAATTTTTATCTCGCCAAATCTCACTCATTCAACCCAAAATTATTTTAGTTATTGGGCATAAAGTTGCTCAATATCTGTTGCAGCAATCAGACACACATCCTGAACATCCAAAGCAACAGCTTATGTTTCTTGGTATACCGTTATTTGTTGTACCTCATCCTACGCATTTACTCAGTACCCCGTTGGAAAAAAGTAACGCTTGGGAAGAATTACAATTTGCTTGGATCAATTACCAAAACCAATCACTCGCAAACATTTGCTAACAACATAACTTTTGTTAACTTATTGTATTTCTGAGTAATACTGCTCTTATCCTGTAGATAACATGTGTAAATCATGAACTAAAAAACTTATACACACCTGACACACAGATTTATCAATTTTTATCGACAAGGATAATTTTTCTACACTGCCCCCTATTACTGCTTTTGGGTCACTTATCCACAGTTTTTGATTGCGCTAGTAGTAAGAATAAAAAAATATATAAATATTTTTAATATATTTACACTCATATGTTCATTTATCCGCATAAGCGGTTAACAACTAATCAACATGTGTCGGTGGTTCATGAGCCCAGGTCTAAGCTAGAATTCAACAAATCAAACGCATGCATACATTTTGTAATGCGCTTAAAACACAATCATTAACGATTAAAAGTCCTTATGAACCATACAGAAATTCACTCAACGCATGCTCAACTGAACGAGTATCAATTTCTAGACAATGGTCAGTCACAGAAACAATCGTGATGCCACGACGCCTCAATTCATTTATAAGTTCGTCATTTGAGTATTCTTGCAATGCAATGTTTAAATTATCGCTAGTATTTTGATTGCTTAAAGAAGAGGGCGTTGATCTTATGCTCGGATCAATTCCAGTTTTTAAGAGTTGTTTAATGGTGACTAACTTAGTTCTAGCGGTATCTAAATTAACGTGAGGGTAAACCCCTAAAGCTAGGGTCTTACGTTTGGCGTTGAAGCGATAATCAACTCTAAAGTATTTTCCACCATTCGGATGTACTAGCACGTACATGCCTTTGCCATCGGATAGTTTATAGCTCTTTTCTCTAGGTAATGCGTTGGCTATTTCTAAATCAGTTAAAATCATAACGGTATATTAGTGTAAAAAGTATTATTATACCGCCATTTTTTACGGTATTTTTGCTTCAAAATACCGTCAATTTATCGGGTTCTTTGTCACCCCACCCCAAGTATTACCCATTTATTGAAAATTCATCAAACGGGCAATACCAAAATCTTTAGTAGCTAAGTTTACATTGCCTCGGCATCTGCTTTTTTATTGCCACATTTACCTTCTGTAGCTTTCATTTTTTTACTGTGCTTGTTTTTTTTATTTGCTTTTTTTGCTCCGCACTTCCCTTCTGCAGGTTTCATAGCTTTATCGCCACATTTACCTTCAGGCGTTTTCATTTCAGTATCCGCTTTAGCGGCGCCGCATGTGCCATCAGCTTTTTTCATTTCAGCGGCAGGCACAGCCATTGGAGCAGCAGCTTCGCCTTCAGCAACTTGCATATAGCCGTGGTTTAACTCAGTCATGGTAAATGGGTTTGATTCAGCATATGCCATGCTAGCGCCCATCGCTAGTAAAGTAGTACCTAAGGTTAACGCTAAAGGTGATTTTTGTACTTTTTTCATAATAATTTGCCTCTGGGTAAAAATGAAAATTTGTTCTAATTAGATAGAACAACGCATTATAAGAGCGCAAGTACTGAATTAGCGAGGTAAAATTTTCTGAGCTGAAAAATACATTTTTTCGAAAAAATGTATTTTTATAGTAAGGAGTATAAATATCTAGGTTATAAATTGAGATTATTTATATAGACTAGAAGTGAGATTGCTTTATTTGCCAATACAAAAGCTGGAAAAAATTTTGCCTAATAAATCATCAGAAGTAAATTTTCCAGTAATTTCGGATAAATGCATTTGCGCTTGTCTTAATTCTTCGGCAATTAATTCAGCTGGGGAGCTAAGTTGCATTTGGGAGAGTGCACATTCAAGCGCTTGATAACTAAATCTAAGTGCTTCAATATGCCGTTGACGTGCAATGAAAAGATGTTCTGAATTTTCTTGAAAACCAGCAGCTTGCTTTAGATGTTGGATTAATAAATCCATTCCTTGGCCAGTTTTAACGGATAAATAAATATGCGTTTCATGCGCATAATTGATTAATTCCGCTGGTCGCTGTTGTAAATCAATTTTATTGAATATTTTAGTTAACTTGCCAGTTTGAGGTAAGGTATCAAGTATGATTTGCTGTTCTGGATCTTGCCAATCAATTAACAGCAAAATCTGGTCGGCCTTTTCGATTTCTTTTCGCGCCCTTCGAATACCTTCTTGTTCAATGAGATTATCACTTTCTCTTAGACCCGCAGTATCAATAATATGCAAGGGCATACCGTCTATTTGGATGCGTTCCTTAAGTACATCCCGCGTGGTGCCTGCAATTTCATTTACTATTGCAACTTCGTATCCCGCAAGTGTATTTAATAAACTGGATTTACCCGCATTCGGCTTACCTGCTAATACTACGGTCATGCCATCATGCAATAAGCGACCTTGTTGCGCACTCGCTTGAATTTTGCTAATTTTGCTTAACAACTCATTAAGCTGTCCTTCGATATTAGCCGTACTTAAAAAATCAATTTCCTCATCTGTGAAATCAATTGCTGCTTCTACATAAGCTCTTAAATACGTAATCTGTTCTACTAAGGCATTAATCTGTTCTGAAAAAATACCTTGCATTGAATTTTGTGCTGAGCGCACTGCTTGCGCAGTGCTGCTAGTGATTAAATCTGCGACTGCTTCCGCTTGCGCCAAATCCATTTTATTGTTTAAAAATGCGCGTTGCGTAAATTCGCCTGGTTTTGCTAAGCGAGCACCCAGCTGTATTACTCTACTGAGCAACATGTGCATTACTACCGAACCACCATGGGCTTGAAGTTCGACAACATCTTCACCAGTGTAAGAAGCAGGTGCTGAAAAATAGAGGCAGATGCCAGAATCAATGGGGTAACCCGTTACATCGAGAAATTTACCGTAATGTGCAAACCTAGGACGTAATGTTTCGATTTGAAGTAGGGTGTGAGCAATGTTGCTCGCCACACTACCGGAGATGCGAATAATACCCACACCACCATTTCCAGGTGGTGTGGCTATTGCTGCAATAGTATCTGTAGATGCTAGATCCACAATCTTTTAATGTTCTTTAACAATTTTATTGGTGATGTACCATTGTTGAATAATTGATAAGGTGTTATTCATAACCCAATACAATACTAAACCAGCAGGGAAGAACAAAAAGAAAAATGTAAATACGATCGGAAACATGCGCATGATTTTCGCTTGTATCGGATCAATCGGTGGTGGATTTAAACTTTGCTGAATTTTCATGGTAATACCCATCAAAATCGGCAATAAGAAGTAAGGATCTTGCGCTGATAAATCTTGTATCCACAATGCAAACGGCGCTTGTCTTAATTCTACAGTTTCCACCAATACCCAGTAAAGTGAAATAAAAACTGGTATTTGTACTAATACCGGTAAACACCCACCCAGTGGATTCACTTTTTCTTCTTTATACATCGCCATCATTTTTTGATTAAATAATTGACGATTATCGGCGTAACGTTCTTGCATCTCTTTTAAACGCGGCTGAATTTTACGCATCTTGGCCATCGATTTATAACTCGCGGCTGATAAAGGAAAAAATAACAGCTTAATGACAAAAGTGACACCTAGAATGGAAAAGCCCCAATTTCCAACGTAATCATGAATAAAATTAAGTAAGGAATAAATTGGTTTGGCAATAAAGGTAATGCGACCGTAATCGACTGTCAGCTCCAAACCCTTGGCAATTTTCTCTTGCAAGGTTTGAATTTTAGGTCCAGCAAATAAGGTAGCTTTAAATTGTTGTTCTGCACCCGGTGGCACACTTACGACAGGAGAATATGAACCAATCACATATTTGTTATCGCCCAATGATTTACTATAAAGATGATTTTCTTGATCTACTGGAGGTATCCATGCTGCACCAAAATAATGCTGAATCATGGCTGTCCAACCACCCCGGGTAGTTAAACTTAGATCTTCATCTGCCATAGCAGAATAATCATATTTTTTGTATTTTTCTTCTTCGGTATAAACAACACCACCCGTGTAAGTTCTAATAAACGAGTTGGCAGCCGGATCAGCATAAGGTACCCGCAAAAATTGCGCATATTGACGACCATTCCAAATTTTAGCTGAGCTGTTGCTTACTTTTTGTTCTACATCAATAGTGTAGCTTCCACGTTTAAATGTGAAAATTTTAGTTACCGTCAAACCTTCGTTATTAGTCCAAGTTAATGGTAAGACTAAGGTTTCTTGATCTGGCGCTAAACGATATTCAGTTTTTTCTGAATTAAAAATTGTATGATGATTGGTTGCAGCTGCAGAGTCGGCGTCAGGAATAAGCCCACTTTGAGCTAAAAATAAATGCTCCTGATGTGTATCAAATAATCGAATAGGTGATAAATTTTGTTCACTATCAGACATCCCAAAAAGCCTACGCACTGTATTCACAGCCGTATTTTTTTTCTCAACGGGATATGCCAGTAAGTCATAATTGACAAGTGTGCCACCTAAGGTATCAATTCCTAGACTGATAACATCGGTAGTTACAGTCACAATGCTTCCTTGAGACTTTTCTACAATGGGTGTTGTATTTGCTGCAGTCTGCACGGGAGCACTGCCTTCCACAGGAAGATCAGCTTTTGTTTCTACAACTGGCTGATCGGTCACAGCAACAGCGGGTTTTGGACCATAATCAATTTGCCATGCTTGCCACAACATCATGGACAGCATTGCAAATACAATAATGAGTACAAATCTAATATTATCCATTCTTTTTACCAAATTTTTCTGGAACGGGATCTATACCACCTGGATTAAAAGGGTGGCAGCGCAATAATCTTTTTATACTGAGATAGGTGCCTGTTAACAATCCATGCATTTGCAGCGCTTCAATAGCATAGCTGGAGCAACTAGGATAAAAGCGGCAATTATTCCCAAGTAAAGGACTGATAAAGTATTTATAAAACTTTATGCAAGTTATTATAAGGAATTGCATCGGTTTAATAACCTGATCCAATGCTTATTTAAAGAAGCTCTCAGCACATCAGCTGAGACATCTAATGCTTCTTTACGGGCTAATACGACAATATCCATGGTTCCCAGCTGCTGTTGCTGCATTCTGAAGTTTTCCCTAATGGTTCGTTTTAAATAATTTCGATCGACTGCAAGCCGTATATTTTTTTTAGCAATCGCCAATCCTAAACGCGGATGCGTTAATTCATTGTTAATAGCTAACAGTGTAAAATAGCTGTCTGCAGATTTAACAGGATTGGCAAAAACTTTTTTATAATCAAACGGTTTACGCAGTCTTACCAGTGGGGGAAAACTGTAAAGTTCCTCAGCCAACTCAAACTGTCAAACTGAAACGGCCTTTAGCTCTACGTGCGTTTAATACTTTGCGACCTCCCACGGTAGCCATGCGAGCACGAAAGCCATGAGTTCTTGCACGTTTGATTTTGCTGGGTTGATAAGTTCTTTTCATGTGTATTACCTTTATGTTTAAGTTAGAACAAAAAACGGATAAAAAAGACTGGGGATGATAGAATATTTATTTTATATAGTCAATCTAAGTCGCACCTTTTTGCAATAGCAAATAAAATTAATTCATGGTGTTATAAATTTCATCAATCAGTCTATCGCACTTAATTAGATTTTCTATTGCTAAGTGCGTAAGCTGGCGACTTTTCCTAAAAATCGATTTTAACTTCTTTTGCAATAATTATTGACATGAGTTCAATTTGGAATACCTGCCTTATCAAGCTTGAGAATGAAATATCTTCAGTAGACTTCACCACTTGGATTCGGCCTTTACAAGCGTTGGAATCAGAAGGGCAGCTACGCTTATTAGCTCCCAATCGCTTTGTGCTTGATTGGGTTAAACAGCACCACATCAAAAAGTTGGAAGAAGTCATCCATGATTTTTCTAACGGATCTTTAACGGTTGTTCTAGAAATTGGCTCGAAACAATCCAATATTAGCAAGCCACCTTCAAAAGCACCCGTTAACAACACCGCAAATCTTAAAAAATCCAGACCCAATTTTTTGAATCGTGCTTTTACTTTTAATAATTTTGTAGAAGGTAAATCTAACCAATTAGCGCGTGCAGCATCAATGCAAGTTTCTGAAAATATAGGTAAAGCTTACAATCCTCTTCTGATCTATGGGAGCTCAGGTTTAGGTAAAACCCATATGATGCATGCGATTGGCAACGCAATTCTAGAAAAAAATCCTTCAGCTAATATTGTGTATTTGCATTCGGAAAAATTTGTTCAAGATATGGTGAAAGCCCTGCAGCAAAACTCAATTAATACCTTTAAAGAATATTACCGTGGTGTTGATACTTTACTGATTGATGATATCCAATTTTTTGCTGGTAAAGAACGTTCCCAAGAGGAATTTTTTCATACATTCAATACCTTACTTGAGAAAAAACATCAAGTTGTGCTTACTTGTGATAAGTATCCAAAGGAAATCGTTGGATTAGAAGATCGCTTAAAATCGCGTTTTGGTTGGGGGTTACCTGTTGCTATTGAACCACCAGACTTAGAAACTCGGGCGGCAATTTTGATGAAAAAAGCATTTTTAGCGAATGTTGAACTGCCACAAGAAGTCGCATTTTTCATTGCTAAGCGGATTCCATCAAATGTGCGTGATTTGGAAGGCGCTTTACGCAGAGTCATAGCAAATTCCCAGTTTACTGGCAAACCCATTACAACTGAATTTACCAAAGAAGCCTTGCATGACCTCATCTCGTTACAAGACAAATTGGTGAATATTGACAACATCCAGAAAACAGTTGCAGAGTATTTTAAGATCCGTATTGCTGATTTATCGTCTAAAAACCGTCGACAATCCATTACCCGACCACGCCAAATGGCCATGACTTTAGCACGTGAGCTCACATCCCATAGTTATCCAGAGATTGGTGAAGCATTTGGTGGTCGTGATCATACTACTGTGATTAATGCTTGCAAAAGAATTCAAGAACTTAAAGAGAGCGATACTAAAGTCTCTGAAGATTATTCTAATTTATTAAGAACGCTATCGCATTAGTTGTGTAAAACCTGTTGCTAATCATATTTGATTAATTGAGTATGTTTTTTTCCAAAGCTTAATCACAACATTTTCAACAGTTTAAAAACACGTATAAGTACATGATGTTTAGATTAATTTCTTAGTTTTCCACAGTTATCTTGTTCTAAATTATTATAAAAAAATATATGAAATTTAATATTAATAGAGATGTTTTAATTGGCCCGCTGCAACAAATAGTTAGTGTAATTGAAAAACGTCAAACTATTTTAATATTGTCTAATGTGTTGATTAATATTGATAATAATAGAATTGTGTTAACTGGCACTGACCTTGAATTACAACTTATAGTTATACTTGAAACAGAGAATAGAGAATCTGGCACTCTAACTATTCCCGCAAGAAAATTATTTGATATTTGCCGTTCGTTACCGCCTCAAGCAGAAATCAAGATTGAACAAGAAGAAGATAAAATCAAAATTTCCTCAGGCCGTAGTCGTTTTTTATTAAGCTCGTTGCCCCCAGAAATTTATCCACCTTTTGTTCAGACCGAATTTAAAAATACTTTTTTTATCTCATCAGCAAAATTAAAAGAATCATTTGAAAAAACCATCTTTTGTATGGCAAATCAAGATGTGCGTTTTTATCTTGTGGGCATGTCGTTACACATCTCAAATCAGAAATTTAAAATCGTAACTTCAGACGGACATAGACTTGCAATTTTTGAAGATACGCTTGATCATCCTTCAGGCTTTGAAGCTAAAATTGTTTTGCCACGTAAAGGTGTTGTTGAACTTAGTCGTTTATTAGATAACTTGAGTAGTGAAGTCAAGGTTGAATTCTCTGAAAACAATATAAGATTTTCATTCCATAATTTAATTTTTTCTGCAAAGTTATTAGATGCAAAATATCCCGACTATAAAAAAATATTTTCTAAACCTTTTTTAAATAGTATTTTTATCAAAAAAAATAGTTTAAAAGAAGCCTTGAGTCGTGTAGCTATTTTGACAAATGAAAAGGTTAAGGGTATCACTTTTGAATTTTCTGAAAATTCTTTAAAATTCAATGCCCATAATCCAGAGCACGAGGAAGCTGAAGATGAAATCAGTATTGAGTACCTAGGAAAGACATTTTCAATTGCATTTAATGTCCAGTATGTATTAGATGCAATTTTAAATGTTGATTCAGACATGGTTAAATTGAATATCACAGAAGATTACAGCACCTGTTTTATTGAAGAGCCTAATGCTGCTATTTATACTTTTGTTGTGATGTCTATGCTGCTTTAATGCATGAGTTTGCATAAATTAGATATTTACCGTGTTCGTAATATACAGCAGGCGACCTTGTACCCATCTACGGGTATTAATTTTATTTATGGTAACAACGGCAGTGGAAAAAGTGCGCTATTAGAAGCAATTTTCATCTTAGGAAGATCACGTTCGTTTCGTACACATAATATTAAGCACGTCATCAATTATAATGCGTCTGATTTAGTCGTTTCTGGTCAGTGTTTACGTAATAATGGTCATGTAACTCAGATTGGTGTGCAGCTAAGTCATAATGATTCGGAAATACGCATCAATCAAGCTTCACATTGTAAACGCTCTGAGTTGGCTTATACCTTTCCTGTGCAATTTGTTTATCCCAAAAGTTATCAGTTACTTGATGGTGGATCTTCCATGCGCAGAGAATTTATGGATTGGGGTATCTTTAATCAAGATGAAGAATATTTATTGGTTTGGCAAAAATATAAAAAGTGTTTATTACATCGTAATGCCTTACTTAAAGATAAAAATCTTGCGCAACTTCCAATTTGGGATAACGAATTGGTTCATTATGCCAAGTTAGTTTCAAATTACCGGATGCTCTATATCGAGCAGCTACAAGAAAATTTTATAAATACTTGTCGTCTTTTTTTTGATATTGACTCAGTTGCCCTGTCTTATTTTCCTGGTTGGGATTTTAAGCAAGAATTTCATGACATTTTAGTGGCAAATCTATCTAAAGATTGCCGCTACGGTATTACGCATTACGGTGCTCATCGCAGCGATTTTTATCTTTTAATTAATAATCGTATTGCAAAGGATTATGCTTCGCGTGGCCAATTAAAAATTTTAGTATTAGCGTTGAAATTAGCTCAAATACAGTTATTGTCTGAGAAATTTAGTAAAATGGGTTGTTTTTTTATCGATGATTTTGGCGCTGAGCTCGATTCAGTGAATAAATTTAAATTATTACAATTTTTAGCAGATAGTAAAATTCAAGTTTTTTTATCGGCTAATGAAATCAGTCAATTTGGTGATTTCACCTGTATTAACGAGGCAAAGTGGTTTCAAGTGGAACAGGGATGCATCAAACAAGTTTAGTTTAATGAAATGGAAATCATGTTTCACGTGGAACATGATCAATTAGAGTGGAAAGTAAATGAGTGATGATAAGCAATACGACAGTACAAATATACAAGTTTTGAAAGGTCTGGATGCTGTCCGCAAAAGACCTGGAATGTATATCGGAGATACCGATGATGGTAGTGGATTACATCATATGGTGTTTGAGGTTGTAGACAACTCGATTGATGAGGCGCTCGCGGGATATTGCAAAGGCGTCAATGTCATAATTCATGATAATGGATCAGTAACGGTGTCAGATGATGGTCGAGGAATTCCTGTTGATATACATAAGGAAGAAGGGCGATCAGCAGCAGAGGTCATAATGACTGTGCTACATGCAGGAGGTAAATTTGATGATAATGCATATAAAGTATCAGGAGGATTACACGGAGTTGGGGTTTCTGTTGTAAATGCATTGTCAGAGGAATTAAACTTAGAAATTCGAAAGGCTGGCAAACTCTATCGTCAAAAATACATTATGGGGGAACCCACTGCGCCACTTGCTATGGTGGGAGATGCAGAAGGCTCAGGGACTTTAATTAATTTTAAACCCAGTTCCGAGACATTTACTAATATTGAATTTCACTACGATATCTTAGCAAAACGCTTGAGAGAGCTTTCATTTCTGAATTCAGGGGTCAGAATTGCACTGAAAGATGAGCGTACAGATAAACAGGATGTATTTGAGTTTGAAGGTGGGATTAGCGCGTTTGTTAGACATCTTAATAAAAATAAGACACCGCTATTTGAAGAAGTATTTCATTTTACCGCTGAGAAAGAAGGTGTTGTTGTTGAAGTGGCTATGCAATGGAATGACTCATATCAAGAGAATATTTTCTGTTACACCAATAATATTCCACAAAGAGATGGTGGTACGCATTTAGCAGGCTTTAAAGGTGGATTAACAAGAACCATCAATCAATATATTGATGGCAATGGTTTGGCAAAAAAGGAGAAAGTTGTTGTCACAGGGGATGATGCGCGTGAGGGTTTGACAGCCGTATTATCTGTTAAAGTGCCCGATCCCAAATTTTCATCTCAAACAAAAGATAAGTTAGTGTCATCTGAAGTTAAGCCTTTGGTGGAATCGGCAATGAACGATAAATTTCAAGAGTTCCTCTTGGAAAAGCCGCAGATTGCTAAAGTAATTGGTAACAAAATTATAGATGCTGCACGAGCACGAGATGCTGCACGTAAAGCACGTGAGATGACGCGACGTAAAACAACTTTAGATATTGCAGGTTTGCCAGGAAAATTGGCTGACTGTCAGGAAAAGGATCCAGCTTTATCCGAGATTTTTATTGTGGAA
>SXGT01039811.1_pt1 | contig 15019 bp, 11 predicted proteins | sample 3176221 | NCBI WGS metagenome assembly SXGT01 (sample SAMN11356862, study PRJNA531348) | freshwater metagenome | isolation source: freshwater sample F1-120 | place: China: Fuxian Lake, Yuxi | collected 2017-12-25
AGCGCCGGTGTCCTTGGAGATGCGCTTGGCTGTGAGCGGCTGGCTGCCCATCGGTCCGAGCGCGACCGAGCCGTCGAAGGAGTCATCCTTGATGGTGCCCTCGATCGTCGCGCTGCTGCCCATGCCGCGGAACTCGAGCTTGAGCTTGTCGCCTTCGAACGAGCCCGACTCGATCGGCTGCTCGGGCACATCGCGTTGGCCCATCGACATGCGGATCTTGCCGCTGACCTTCGTGCCCTCGAGCTTGAGATCGAGCAGCAGCTTGATCTGGAACCGGCCCTGCAAGTCGAGCGCGGCTTCCCAGGTTCCTGACACCGGGTCTGGCTTGGCTTCGGCCTCCGGCTGTGCGGCTGGCTTCGGCGCCTCGACCGCTGGCTTCTTGCCGGCTTTGTATTCCGCGAGGGCCTTGTCGTAGTCGGCCCACGTCTTGGCGTAGGCGCGCGCGCGGGCGATCAGGTCCTTGAGCGGCTTGTCGCTGTCGGGTCCGACTGCGTCGAACACCACGCGCTGGGCCGCGATCTCACGCACCACGAGGCCAGCTTGCGAAGTCGCGCCGGTCTTGACCGCAGTGACGCGGCCGCTCTGCAATCCAGAGTCCGTGCCCGAGGTCAGCACCGTCGTCACGCCGGCGGCGATCGCCGGCGCGAACATCGGGTCGTCGAACGCGATCGCCTGGTCGAGGCGGTGGGCCGCGTTGCCTTGCGGCACGCCTTGGCCGTCGCCGGCCAACCCGAGGCTGCTCCATGCGTCGAGGAAGCCCGGCGTCATCACTGCGCCTGCGACATCGACGACGCGCGCGCCGAACGGCACCGGCAGGTTGCTGCCGACGGCCTTGATGCGGCCGTCTTGCGCGATCAGCACGCCGTTCTCGATCGCCTTGCCCGTGCCATCGAGGATCGTGCCGCATCGCACCGCGAGGATCTGGCTCGAATGCGCGCGCGCGAACGCGCGCCGGCCGTCGACCCAGGTGCTTTCGACCATCGTGCCGATCGCGAGCGGGTCGCCGCTCAAGACGATGAAGTCCGCGTCCTTGCCCGGCGCCAGCGTGCCGACGCGCGCATCGACGCCGAGGATCGCGCTGGCGTCCGCGCCGATCGCGCGCAGCGCCGCCGATGCCGTCATGCCATGGCGGACGGCGAGCGCAACGGCGACCAGGTAATCGCGCATCGGTGCGCCGCTGGCGGGCGCGATGCCGACCTTGAGTCCGGCTCTGGCAGCGCGGGCCGGCGCGTCGAGCGCGGGCTCGTTCAGCTTTTGCGCGCGGTCCTCGCCGCCTGGGTTCTTCTGGCCCATCTGGAACGGCATCCGAAACACCGCGGCAACGCCTTGCTGCTTGGCGAGGTCGACGATCGGCCCGATGTCCATCGGGTTCTCCAGCACCATCGGGATGCCGAACTCCTGTTGCAGAGACAGCGCGCGCTTGATGTCAGCGAGCTTCCACGCCGCGGCGCGAACCGGCAGCGCGCCACTCGCGGCCTGCGCGAGCGGTTTGCCGTCGTAGCGACGCTGCGAAGGGCCGTCGCCCGTGAGCGTCGTCTTGCCCTTGGCTTCGTTGAACAAGGCGCGCAGTTCGACCAGCGTCGCGATGCGCGCGGTGGGGGTCTGGATGCGCGCGGCCTCGATTGGATCCTCGTCTGTCGGGTGGATCGTCGGCTCGAACACGCGCGGTGCGTTGGTCGCACCATCGTCGAAGCTGATGCGCAAGCAGGCGTTCTCGGACAGCACGCGCTGCACGAGGTCGTCGCCGGCGGTCTTCACCACTGCGCCTTGGCCCGAGACGAGCCGCGCCCGGCCAGGCGACAGGTAGACCGTGGTGACGCCGCCTTCGAGCGCTGGGCGAAGCGGATACTCGAAGTCGAAGCCGTCGATCGCGAGCGCGTCGGGAGTGACCGAGTAATCGTCGTCGCGCTCCGCGCCGAGGTCCGAGTCGACCGCGACGATTCCTGGCATCACCACGCGCGAGCGCGCATCGACGACGGGCAGGCCCGTTGGCTCGTCTTGCTGGATCGAAGCGACCTTGCCGTCGCGAATGACGAGCCAAGCGTCGCGGAGCGCTTCGCCGCCATCGCCGCGAAGCAGCGTGCCGCAACGAACCGCGAAGTCGCCTTGCGGCGGGTCCTGGGCCGACGCACTGGCGCACAGCGCGATCGCGACGGCGACGGAAGGCAGGCAGCGCAACATGCTCACTTGCTCCCGCTCGTGCTGGCGTCAGCGGGCTTGGCTGCTGCGTCGAGCAGATACTTGAGGCGCTCGTCCTTGCTGCGCTCGTAGACGACCTGGCCTTCGAGGACGACGGTCTCGACCCACGACGTCGCCTGCATCGGATCGCCAGTGAGCACTTGCAGGTTCGCAAGCTTGCCGACTTCGAGCGTGCCGATCTGGTCGTCGAGCGAGAGCAACTTCGCGGGCACTTCGGTCAGCGCCGAAAGCGCGATCTTCTTGTCGACACCCTGGCGCACACACGATGCGAGTTGCCACCAGGCGTAGGACGACGGCGCAGCTGCGCCGAGGCTCAACGCGAACGGAATGCCCGCGTCGGCGAGCAGCTTTGCGAGGCGGATCTTGGTCTCCTTCTTGGTCTCCGGGTCCGTCTCGAAGAACTCGATGGTCTCTTCGAGCACGACCGGGTTCTTGACACCCTTCAATGCCTCGATGGCGCGATGGACTTGCGGGCCGAGCACGAGCACGAGATCCAACTCCTGCTGCAAGCGCATCGCTTCCGGGACCTCGGCCGAACCCGGCACGTAGAGCCAGCCGCGCGTCTTCTTCTGCACCAGGTCGATGACCGGCTTCTTGGTCTTGTCGAACTCTTCGGTCCACTTCTTGTCTTTGTCGATCGCAGCAGCCTTCTGTTCCTTCTCGAACTCGGCCTTGCGGCGGTCGAAGTCCGCGAGGTATTCGCGCGCGTCGTCCAGCGCCCGGCGCAGCTTGCGGATCTGCAGCAGCCTGCCGCCGCCTTGCGGCAGCAGCGATAGCTTGAGGCCAGTCTGCGTGCTGACAGCCATGTCGGGCACCGTGCGGCCGAAGGGGCGCACCACGATGCCGGCGCCGCCGAGCAGCGTCGCGTTGCCGGGGATCGCGTGCACCGTGCCGACACCGCTGCGAAGGCAGTCCTCGAAGAAGGGGCTCGCCGGATCGAGCGCGTCGGCGATCGTCAAGAACGCCACGTTCTCCATGCGCTCGTTTGCCATGCGCACGCCGCCTTGACTGTGCGCGAGCACAAAGGTCGGCAGCACGATCTTGCCCGTCGCGTCGACGGTCTTGGCTTCCCAAGGCACTTCGAACTCGCCTTGCTTGCCGATCTTCGTGATGCGGCCGTTGTCGATCAGCACGACGGCGTCCTCAATCACGGCGTCCTTGGTGTGGACGCGGCCGTTCTTGACGGCGACGAGACCCTGCGCGGCGGCGGGGGAGACGGCGATCGCCGCGATCAACAGCGCGGCACGTGCGTTCGCTTTCACCATGATGGAATGCGTGTTCATTGCAGGGAAGTCGTGTCGACGCCGCCGATGACGACGGACGTGGGAGTCGAAGCAGGGTCGAATGGGTCTGCGGACCAGAGGACGAAATCGGCGTCCATGCCGACCTTCAGCGTGCCCTTGCGATCCCCGAGACCGAGCAACTTCGCCGGCTGCGCAGTCACCGCGGCCAGCGCCTGTTCGTGGGTGAGGCCAAAGCGGTGCGCGAACATTGCTTCACGAACCAGTTCGAGGGCGTTGGGGTTGGTGCCGGTCGTGATCACGAACGGCACGCCAGCGGCGGCAAGACGCAGCAAGGTCGCGTGGCGCGGTTCGGCGCCATCCTGGCCGCCGGAGCCGCCCACGGAAGTGGAGCTCGGCGCGCCGACCATGACCCAGACGCCCGCTTGCAGCAGCTCGGTGGCGACCGCGTGCGCATCCTGCGCTTCGTCGACGATTGGCTTGTAGCCAAACTCGGCGCCAAGGCGCAGCGCGGTGCGGAGGTCCTGCTCGCTGCGCGCGGTGGTGACCATCGGCAGCGTGCCCTTCAGCACGCGCGTCAGGACTTCGAGGTCGCGGCGTTCGTGCGCGGTGCGCGCGACGCGCGCTTCGCTCTGGCTCTCGTCGAGCGCTTCCTTGGCGTCGTAGAAGGCGCGCCGTGCCGACCAGATCACACCCATGCGCGTGGTTGGCCTTCGGTAGTAAACCGAGTCGACCGTGCCGCCGCGGATCGCGCGATTGCCCATCGACGGTTCGGCGCCAAGCGTCATGCGCAGGGCCGCTTCGCTGGACAGCACCATCGCGTCCTGGTCCTTGCCCCAGGTCTGCAGCACGGCGGACAAGCCGCCGATCACCGAACGCGTGCCCGGCATGACGTGCACGGTGGTGACGCCTTGATTGCGCAAGCGTGCGATCGCCTTGTCTTGCGGATCGAGCGAGTCGAGCACGCGCAGCGAAGGCGTGATCTCCGTGCTCTGCTCGTTCTGATCGGCGAGGCCGAGCGCGCCGCCGCCGTTCCAGGCCGCGTCGATCAGTCCCGGCGTGATCACCATGCCGCGCGCTTCGACGATGCGGGAGCCGGCGGGCACTGCGGTCGCGGGGCCGCCGATCGTCTCGATGCGGCCGCCCGATGCGACCAGCACGGCATCGTCGATCGTCGAAACACCCGTGAGCACGCGCGCACCGCGCCAGACGACGGGAACGTCCTGTGCCGTCAGCTGCAGCGACAGCGCGAAGGCGGAGATCAACGTGAGAACGGGGCGAAGCATCAGTTCGGCTCCTTCTTGGCGGCCTTGGCGGCCTTGGCGGGCGACGGCACCGCGCCGAACAGCAGGGTCCCATCGCCATAGACGGCGATCAGGCGCGAGGTCAGGTCGAGCGGGTCGCCCGACCAAACGGCGAAGTCCGCGTCAGAGCCATTGCGCAGCGAACCGTGCGTCGCTGCGAGCCCGAAGAGGCTTGCTGGTGTCGTCGTCACCGCGGCGAGCGCGGTCTGGCGCGAGCAGCCATGCTGCACCGCGAGCGCGGCAGAACTGCGTAGCCCCGCGGGCTCGCCGACGAAGCAAAAGGCGACGCCGCGTTTTTCGAGTGCTGCAGGCAGTTGCAACTGCGTGTCGCGCGCCTCGGGCGACAGGCTCGGCACGAGCAGCGATGCGCGCGCTGCTGCGAGCTCGTCGAGGCATTCGCTGGCATCGGTGGCGCCGGCGATCACGGGTTCGATGCCGATCGGCTTGCACAACAGGAGCGTGGCGAGAATCTCAGCGCGCGATTCGGCGTGGAACACCGCCTTGCGCTCGCCGCGCGCGACGGCATTGAACGCGACAGCCTCGGGGCCGGCGAGAACGCCGCTGCGCGCCTCTGCGAAGGCATTGCGCAAGAGGTCGACGGCGCCCATCAGCGAGGTCGGCTGCCGCTCCGGATTGCGAGCCGCGCTGATCAGCGAGAACTTGGCGTAGCAGTCGTCCTTGCGCACGACGCCGAACTTCTTCGCCGCGTCGACGAGGCTGCCTGGTTCGACCACGGCGGCGATCCCGCCGGCGACGTTGGTCGACGACGGCGACAGTGCCGCGGCGGTGATGCCATAGCGCGGCAGGCGCGAGAGCTTCTCGTCCGCCGGATCGAAGGCGTCCTTCGCGAGCATGTCCGGCGTCAAGGCGACGGCGCGCTCGGCGAGTTCACGCTCAAGGTCGAAGGTCGCGTGGGCGAGCACCATGCCGGCACAGACCGTGGCGCCATCGAATGCGACCTTCGTTGCGCGCGCCTTTGCCTCGGCTGGGATCTCTCCGCCGACGAACGCGATCTTGCCGTCGCGGACCAAGAACTCGCCTGACTCCACCGTCGCGTCGGGCGCGACGACGAGCGTCTTGCACTGCACCAAGAGGTCTTGCTGCTGCGCGGCGAGTGGCGCGCACACGGCGATCGTCGCAACGGCGAGAATGGAAGGGCGCATTGCGTGACGCATCACTTGGGCTCCTGCTGCGGCTCTCGTCGCTCGTGCTCGAGTTGGCCTGAGGAATAGACCGCGAGCACGCGGCAATCGCTTTGCAGCCACGGCCGGTCGCAGACGACGAGGTCGGCCAGCTTGCCTTGCTGCAGCGACCCGACGTCTTTCTGGATGCCGAGGATCTCGGCGGGGCTCAGCGTCACTGCGCGCAGCGCGGCAAGAGCCGGCAGGCCCTCACCGACGGCGGCAGCGGCCATCATCGGCAGCGCGCGCGCACTGCGGCCTGAGCCGGTGGCGATCGCGAACGCGGCGCCGGCGTCGTGAAGGGCTTTGGGCGCGGTTTGTGGCGCGAGCTTCTCGTAGCCCTCGGGCAGCGCCGCGGGGAAGAGCCCCGTCAGCACGCACGGGACCGCGGCTTCGGCGAGTTCTTTGGCGACGGCGGCGGCGCCGAGCGCTTCCTCGAAAAGGATCGACGGCAGTTTCTTCTCGCGCGCCACGGCGATGGCCGCGCGCATCTCGTCGGGTCGACGCACCGTGATGCGCAAGGGCAAGTCGCCGTCGAGCACCTTGAGCAACATGTCGCGCGCGGGGTCGCGATCGGGAGGCTTGGGATACTTGGGTCGCTCCGGGGCCTTGTCATCCGCCTTCGCTTCCGCGGACTTGCTGTCGGCAGCTTTGGTCTCGGCTGGCTTGGCTTCGGGCTTGGGTTCCGCCGGTTTGGCGTCGCCCTGCGGCTTTGGCTCCTGCTTCTCCGGCGTTCCTGGTTTCGGCTGGTCGGGCTTCGGCTGGTCGGGTTTCGGCTCTTCTGGCTTTGGCTCTTGGGGTTTCGGCTGATCCGGCTTCGGTTCTTGCGGCTTGGGTTCTTGTGGCTTGGGTGGAGTCGGCTCCCCCGGCTTGGGTTCCTGCGGTTTTTGCTCTTCGGGCTTCGGTTGCTCCGGCTTGGGCTCGCCACCTGGGCCTCCACCGCCAGGCCCCTGCGGTTGGCCGGCGCCTCGGCGATTGCCGCGGGCGCCGCGCGCTCCCGCCCCAGCATCGGCTGGCGGCGAAGTCGCCTCTCCCGTCGCCGCTGCAGGCTTGTCGCCCTCGGGCTTCTTATCGCCCTCGGACTTGCCGTTCTTCTTCTCGTGCCACGCGAGGTAGTCGGTGAAGTCCTTGCTGTACTTCTCGACCGCTTTTTTGTGCTCGTCGAGTTTCTTGCGGTAGTCATCGAGGCCCGAGAACGCGCCGAGCGCGCCTTCGATCGCACGCTGGCGGTCGAGGGCGTGGGTGCCGGTTGGGCCCGCGGCGACCTGGAGGCCGACGCCCGCCTCCGACTTGTCGGGGAAGGCCGCTGCCCCGCCCTTCTTGGGGCGCAGCACCGCGCCGACGCCTGACCACGGGTTGCCGCGCCGGTTCTGGGTGTAGATCGTCGTGATGCCGGACTCGATCAGCCGGTCCTCGCGGTCAAAGCGGTTGCCAAAGGCCGCGCCCGCGCTGGTTGCCGCATCGGCGCTCGCGTCCTGGCGCGCCCCATCGTCGAGGAAGGCGTCGGTGCTGGCGTCGATGAAGCCTGGATATACGTGGGCGCCGTCGAATCGGACGGTCTCGGCATTCTCTGGGATCTCGACCTCGCCCTCCTTGCCTACGGCAACGATGCGGTCGCCGCGGAGCAGGATGACGCCGCCTTCGATCTCTGGGGTCGACACCGGGTGGACGTGGCTGGCGAAGACCGCCACCGTGCGCTGGCGTTGGCGGCCAGTCCGACCCGGGCCGCGGGGAGCGCGTGCAGTCGGTGGCGCAGCTTCGGTCGCCTCCGGCTTCGGCTCGCTCGCCGGCGTCACGGGTTCTTGGGCCAGCAACGCGCTCGTGAAGAACGGCAGCAGGCAGGCGATGGTGGCGAGTGGGTGCAGGGTGGGCCGCATGCGGGGTCGTCCGGCGCCCTGGATGCGCCGAGAAAGGGGGCGCCGTTCTACGGACAACCGCCGCCTTCCTGCGAGGGCTTTTTAGCCCCGTCTTGGCGACGCGCTCGTCGGCAGGGGCGGGCCGAGGGCCAAGTTCCGGATGGTGCGTTGCTGGCGCGTCTGCTTTGCTGGGTGCCGTGAACCTCGTCGAGGTGCAGTTCGAGCCCGCCGGCAAGATCGTCTTCGTGCGACCCGGCACGACGCTGTTGGCTGCATCCGAAGCCGCCGGCGTTGAGATCGCATGTGGATGTCGTCGCGGCATGTGCGGCACAGATACGGTGCGAGCCGAGCCAGCGGATGCGCTGCAGCCGCCGACCGACCCCGAGCGATCGACGCTGGAGCGCATGGGGCTCGATCCCGCATTCCGTCTGTCATGCTCGGCGCGCGTCGAGCGCGGCGTCGTAAAAGTCGAACTCGGACACTTTTGAGCCTTCAGGACAAGATGCGAACTGCAGCCATGTCGAAGTCTTCCATCCGCGACAACCTGGGCTTCTTGGGCGCATTCCTGGGTCAGCCCGGTTCGATCGGCGCCGTGCTGCCGAGCACCCGATATCTCGCGCGTGCATTGGTGGGTCGCCTCGACTTGCAGCCCGGAGAAGTCGTCGTCGAGTTTGGCCCCGGCACCGGCCCGATGACGGCCGTGATCCGCCAGTTGCTGCCGCCCCGCTGTCGCTACCTGGGCATCGAACTCGAACCCAAGTTCCACGACTTGCTGACGCGGCGCTTCCCGACGCTGGACTTCCATCTGGGGAGCGCTGGCGATCTGCCCAAGATCCTGGCCGATCGCGGTCTGCCACCAGCGACGCGCATCGTCTCGGGCCTGCCCTTCGCGACGTTGCCGGCCAAGGTGCAAGACGCGGTGGTGGACGGTGTCACTCGCTGCCTCAGTCCGCATGGCGACTTCCGCACCTTCCAATACCTGCACGCCTATGGGATGCGGCGCGCGCGGCGGTTCCGCGCGTTGATGGACGAACGGTTCTCGAGTTTTGAGCGCATCGGTCCGGTGATCCGAAACCTGCCGCCCGCGTTCGTGCTGCGTTACTGGAACGCGATCCGCGAGGCGACCTGAGTCTGCTGCGCGTCAGCGAGCGAGGACGCGGATCGACGACGAGAAGAGCCACGGCGAACCGTGCACGGTGCGCGCCTCGGCGCGGTAGACGCCCGGAGCAGGATCGACCATCGCGCACTCGGTGCCATTGCCACTGGCGACGATCTCGCCGTCGCGTCGCAAGTCGATGCGCGCAGGAGCGGGAGTGCGCACGACGAGGGTGACGCCCAAGCCATGTTCGACGCTGTCGCCGGGCAGCAGTGGTGGCCCGTCATTTCGTTTGCCGCGGAAGTCGAAGCCATCGCCTTCGCCAAACACGTCGAAGCTCACGTAGGTCCGGCCAAGCCGCAGTGCTTCCACGATCGCATCCTGGCTGCATTCGCGCGCCAGGACGTGGGTGCTGATCGACAGGAAGACTTCTGGATAGCCTGCGATCGTGCCGCCCAACGGGCCGAACGCGCGGATGTTCGCATGCGCATCGCCGCCGCCGACTGGCGTGAATGGATGGCGCGCGCGCAGTTGCTCGTCCCATCGCGCGAACACCCTTTCGTCACGCACGGCGACCGTGCGCATGAGGAAACGCGCAGGCAACAGCAGCGAGCTGCCGATCACCGCGGCTGGGTTCGCCTCGACCGCGCCGGCGTGCAGATTGACGATCTCGGCGCCGGCCAGTCCGGGCATCGACCAGTCCTTCCATGCCTCGGCATGGCCGATGAAGACGAGCGCGCCTTGTTGCCTTGCTTCGGCAACGAGCGCGCCGCAGTGCATCCAACGACGCAGTGGCTTCTGCAGCGGGAAAGCGAGCACTGTGCCTTGCTGCGTGCGCAGTTCGGCGCCGCAGAGGAACAACACGCCGTGAAAGTGGCCGCGCTGGCCCAGCGCAATCGAGTCTGGCGTCTGATGGTCCGTCATCACCACGAATCGCGCGCCCGCTGTGTTCGCCGCCGCAGCAATCTCGGCGACCGTGCCCTTGCTGTCGTGCGACAGGTGCGAGTGGCAGTGCACCATGCCCTTCCAGTCGATGAGGTCGGTGCCTTCGACCGGTCGCGGCGCCCCTTTTGTGTCCGAGCTTCGCGTCATGGTCGTGAACGCGGCGCAGCCGAGGCCCGGCAGCGCGAGCATGGCGATCAGGATTGCGGAGCGGGGGCGCACGGAGGGTGGTTCGGCACGTTGGCCCGGCTCACCGTAGCCGGGCTTCCCGCATCATCGCGGTCCCGTGTAACCGCGACATACGTAGACGTTCGCGTTCATCACGGTGACGCCCAGTCGCGTGGGCGCGACGCGCTCGACGAGTTCGCATGACGCGAACCTCGCGGCGACGCGGTCGACGGTCGCATGGCGTTCGGTGGCGCGCGGCAACACGAAGACCGCCGAATGGCCGATGTGGTTCTCGGGCGCGTCCCAGTGGTCGAACTGCAGGGCCGGATCGCCAAGCACGTTTTGCGCGAGCGCTTCGGGCGAAGTCGAGGCGCCTTGCGCCGTCGCGTTGCGCCGCATCGCGTGCGTCAGCTGCGCCGCGTCCTTGTAGTCAGATGCGAACACGAACACGGTGTCCGCCGAAGGATCCTCGGCCTCGAGCTTCGATCGCCATGATTCCACGCTGGTTGCGATCTCCTCCCAACCCGACCACGACGAGCCGCGATGCTGCGGGACCGCCACGATGCATGGCGCGAGCAAGAGCACCGGCAGGATGGCCAGCAAGGCGCGGCCACCGAACTTCGCGAGCTTGGGCTGCCGTTCTGCGAACCCGCTCTCCGAATGCCAGATCGCGAGGCCGAGCACGAGCGCCAGGTAGGAAGGCGCGATCCAGTTGGGCTTCACGTGCATCAGCGCTGCATTGCCGAGGAAGAACAGCGGCATCGGCAGCGCGAACGCAAGGATCCAGAGGGCACGCACGTCGCGCTGGCGGGCGCGGCGCATGAGCCAGAGCATCGCCGCCGGCAGTGCAGCGGCGACGACGGGATGCGCCATCGCGATCTGCTGGCCGATGAACTCGAACAGCCACCCGATGTGAAACTGCGCGCGCGAGAACCTGCTCGAAGTTTGGAAACGGAACGATTCGAAGTCGTTGTTGATGTTCCATTGCACGACTGGCCAGAAGGCCGCGATCGCGACGACGACACCGAGCCATGGACCAGGACGCAGCAACTGACGGCGCAGGGACGGGTCCAACAACAACAGGATCGCGCCACCCAGCCCCAGGAAGGTGGCGGTGTATTTGCTGAGCAACGCGAGTCCGGCGCACAAGCCAGCGCAAAGCCACCAGCGCAGCGCGCCGTCGCGCGCCTTCCACAGGCACAGGATCGTCGCCAGGAAGAACATGCACAATGGCGGGTCTGGGTTGGCGAGGAAGCGGGTTTGCAGCAGCGCGGGCGCGCACGAGCTGGCGATGATCCAAGTCTTGCGCGCGCTGCCGTTGCCGCCGAACGCCTTCAGCAGCGAGAGTCCGAGCGCCATCGTGGCGATCCCGCAGAGCAGCGTGCAAAACCGGATGCCGAAACCGCCGTCGCCGAAGATCGTGGTGCCGACCCAGATCAGCCATCCAACCATCGGCGGGTGGTCGTAGTAGGCGAGGTCTGGATGCTCGGCATAGGTCCAGTAGTAGGCCTCTTGCGCGAACACGGGCATCGTCGCACAGAGCCAGATGCCGGGGAGACAGGCCAGCGCGAACAGCCTGCGTTCGCCGCGGGGATCGAGTGGTTCCACCCGCGAAGGATCGCCAGAGCGGCGGGCGCGAGCACGCGAAATTCAGGCGCGAATGACGCGCGTTGGCGGCATCACATGCGCGGCAGGCTGCGTCGCGCGCGCGCTTCGTCCTCCAGCGCCTGCGTCGTGTCCGCGGTCCGGCGCAGTCGCTGCTCGAGCGCTTCGATGCGATCCGACATCGCCCGCAGTCGATGCGCGGCAAACAACGTGAGCCACGACAGGGCGAGCGTGAAGGTCAGCAGCCCGACGTCGGGAAGGGCTAGGCCGTGCAGGAGCTTTGGCGCCTGATGCTCGATCAGCACGCTCGTGGCGACGAGGCCAGCCATGAGCTTGTGGAACTGCGGTTCTTGCAGCGTGCGCATCGCCTTAGTCTAGTCGCATGCTGGTTCATGGGCAGGATCTGTCGATGCCGTGGCTGGTTCCGCTGCGGCAGGAGCCGTGTCGCTGCCGATGTAGGATCCGATGACCGAGCATCCCGAAGTGGTACCTGCGTGCGATACGAGCGACGAGGATCTGGCGCTCGGCATCGCGCGGGCGTTGCGGGATGCGTTCCTCGAATACAACGCCCAGTTTCGTTCGATCACGCGGCGCGCCAAGGGGCGGTTCGAGCGACGCGATTGGCTCGGCGGCCAACGCGACTCCGCCGAGCGCGTCGACCTCTACGACGAACACGTCAAGGCCTCCGTCACGCACGCGCGCGGGGTCCTGGGGCAGCGAGCGGCCGATCGCACGATCTGGATTCGAGCGAAGGCGATCTTCGCGGACCTCGTGTTCGACTATCCCGACGTCGAGTTCACCAAGACCTACTTCAGCTCGGTGTCGAGGCGGCTGTTCATCACGTCCGGCGTCGACGATGCCATCCAATTCGTTGGCGAGGAGATGATGCCGCTGCGCAACATCGCCGGGCCGCTGATCGGCAAGAACTATCATGCCGACGGCTTGCTCGAGCAGATGTTCGACTCGCTGCTGGCGGACGTCGAGTGGAGCGTCGGCTACCAGGATCGGCGTCGGTGTGCGAACTACGTCGCCATGCAGGTTCGCGATCACTACGCGAGGTTGTTGCGCGGCGACACCGTGGTCTGCGTCGACGTGCTCTCGCCTGTGTTCTACCGCGACACCCGTGCCTACCTGATCGGCAAGGCGACGGGTTGGACGAATGCGTCGCCGCTGGTGATCGCGCTCGAGAACTCGGAGCGCGGCGTCGCGGTCGACGCGGTGATCCAGACCGAAGAAGACGTCGCGTTGCTGTTTGGCTTCGCCCGGTCCTACTTCCACGTCGACGTCGAGCCGGTGGGCGCGGCGATCGTGTTCTTGCGCAAGGTCGTGCCGCGCGAAACGGTGCACGAGTTGTTCGCGATCCTCGGACGCGCCAAGCAGGGCAAGACCGAACGCTTCCGTGGTTTCGAGCGTCATCTGCGCTTCTCGCAGGACCGATTCGTCACGGCGCCGGGCAAGCGGGGCATGGTGATGGCCGTGTTCACGCTGCCGTCCTACGACGTGGTGTTCAAGGTCATCCGCGATCGGTTTCCGCCGCCAAAGGACACCTCGCCCGAGGAGGTCAAGCAGCACTACAAACTCGTCGCGCGCCACGACAAGGCTGGCCGACTGGTCGACGCGCAGGAGTTCCGCATGCTGCGGTTCGATCGACAGCGCTTCGATCCGACCTTGCTCGAAGAACTGTGCACCGAGGCTTCCAAGTCCGTGCGTGTCGCTGGCGATGCAGTGCTCGTCGACCACGCCTACATCGAGCGACGGTTGCGACCGCTGGACCTCTATCTGCGCGAGGTCGACACGGAGACGGCGATCCTGGCGGTCTTGGACTTTGGTCAGGCCTTGCGCGATCTCGCGGCCACCAACATCTTCCCAGGCGACTTGCTGCTGAAGAACTGGGGCGTGGCGCGATCGGGCCGCGTCATCTTCTACGACTACGACGAACTGTGCCTGCTGACGGACTGCGAGTTCCGCGACATCCCGGTGGCGCAGACCTACGAAGACGAGATCAGCGCCGAGCCGTGGTTCTCGGTGGGGCCCAACGACGTGTTCCCCGAGCAATGGCCAGCGTTCTTCGGGCTCCCCTCGGATCTGCTGGCCGCGTTCTGTGAGCAGCATGCCGAGTTGCTCAGCGCGAAGTGGTGGCGTGGAATCCAGGATCGCCTGCGCCGAGGCGAAGTGATCGAACTCGTGCCCTACTGACGGCCGTCGCGCTCGTCGACATGGCCTTTCGGCCGCTGGCGGCTAGCGTGCGCCGGTGATTCCGCAAGAACTGATCGGCACAGCGAAGGTCCCGGGCGGCGGCGAACTGCGCTGCTACCGCCACGACAGTGACTTTGCGCTTCGCATCGACGGCGTCGAGTTGATGAGCAGCCGCGTGCACGGGTCCGAGGAGGCGATGGCGGAGCTTGCGTTCGAGCGCCTGGGTCGGCGCGAGAGCCCGCGCGTGTTGGTCGGTGGACTCGGCATGGGATACACGCTCGCGCGGGCGCTGCAGCTCGTCGGCGAGAAGGCAATCATCGACGTGGCCGAAATCGTCCCTGAGATCGTGCAGTGGAACCGCGAGGTGTTTGGCCACTGCGCCGGCCATCCGCTGAAGGACCCGCGCACCCGCCTCAGCATGTGCGATGTCGGTTCCTGCATCGACGCCGTCAACGGTCTCTACGACGTGTTGCTGCTCGACGTCGACAACGGTCCGAACGGTCTCGTGCGCGACGACAACAATCGTATCTACAGCCGCCGCGGCCTCGAGCGCGCGTGGACCGCGATGCGGCCAGGATCGGTGCTCGCGGTGTGGTCGGCGCGCAGCGATGCGCGCTTCGCCGAACGATTGGAACGCGGCGGTTTTCAGGTGCAGGAGCACCGCGTGCGCGCGCGACGCACGAAGGGGCCAGTTCGCACGATCTGGGTCGCATGGCGGCGTTGAAGCGGCCCGGTTGCTGGTCCGTCTACCTTGTCCGTCGCGTGGACGGCGCGCTGTATTGCGGCATTGCCCTCGACGTCGCCGCACGGTTGGCGCAGCACGAAGCAGGGCGCGGCGCCAAGGCGCTGCGCGGCCGCGGTCCGCTCCTGCTCGCGTTCGTGCGTCGCCTCGGGCCGCGGTCTTTGGCGATGCGGGCAGAAGCCGCGATCAAGCGGTTGCCCAAGGCTCGCAAAGAACGCCTCGTCACGTCCTCGACCGCTGCGCGGCAGTTCTTCGCCACGCTGGCCGCGCGTAGTAGCAGCGCGAAGGCGTGAACGTTCGCGCCCGCCGCTGCATACTCCCCGCCCCTCATGGACGAGCAGAAGCAGACGTATGACCCCGCCACGATCGAGCCGCGCTGGCAGCGGGTCTGGCTGGAGCAGAAGACCTTTCGCACCAAGAACCCAGGCGACCCTGGCTTCGACGGCACGAAGCCGAAGTACTACGTGCTCGACATGTTCCCCTATCCCT
>SXGT01725671.1_pt1 | contig 15018 bp, 9 predicted proteins | sample 3176221 | NCBI WGS metagenome assembly SXGT01 (sample SAMN11356862, study PRJNA531348) | freshwater metagenome | isolation source: freshwater sample F1-120 | place: China: Fuxian Lake, Yuxi | collected 2017-12-25
GTCTGGATGGTCTGTTCCTGAACGCTCTTAAAATCTTCGATAGAGACCGTGATACCCAGTTCCATCAGCAGCTCTGCGGTCTTGAGTTGCGGTTGTGTGAATAGTTCTTCGTAGGACAAGAATGCAGGGGGATGCGCGAACTGCTGGCGATGCTCCATCCACGACAGATAGAAATTGATGTACCACGGCGCCACCGTGCGACTCGCTGCTTCCAGCTGACTGATCCCCTGGGCTTCCAGATCCTTGAGCAACTGTTTCGTCCAGAACGCCATCGGCCCGCGACATGATTCCTGCCTCCAGTGATCGACAACCGACACCATGCAGTCATAGAGATTTCGATATAGCACGATAAATCTCAAATCGAACTGTCTGGCTAACGTCATCGTCTGATCAGTGCATCGAACATGCAGCTGGCTGACCTGATGCGTCAGCGGATGACGATACATCTCTCGACGAATGCATGTCTCATCCAGTTCCTGCTCACGACGACCGAACAGAGGAACATATCGTGACTCCTTCCAGCCCTTGAGCGCTGCGAGATTTCTTGCCAGGTAGGTCGAGCCGGACTTCGGAAAGCAGGCGACCACGAGTTGATGTCTGCCCATGCGTCTTCTCAGCTGAACCAGCTGACGCGTCGTCAAACCACTGACCAGGGCGCGCTGTACGAACCGCTCCAAACGTTTCATGAAATCAAACCTCAATCCATCGCCGCAGGGGAGACAACAATACAAAACATGCCGGCGTTATAGGCTGGACTACTCCTGGCCAGAATTCGCGATACGCTCAATCGCGACCGTCAAAAAGCTGTTTAGAAATCCTCAAAATTTTTGGCACGTCTCAGAATCCCTTTACGCATTTCACCGCAGCTCTATCGCCTTCTCAACATTTCCCCACGATCCCATGATGTACTCACATTCGCATGCCAATCCCCAGCGATCCCATTTCGATTCTCCTCCAGCAGCTGCAACTGGGCTGCCAGATTCGTCATCGCTGGCGACTTGATCCTGTGCGCCCGACTGCCTCGGTGTGTCTGACGACTCCCGGATTCCTGATCGCCCTCGATTGCACTATTCGCATCCAGCTGGACGCGAGCCGTCTGCTCCTCGAACCTGGTCAGGCATGGTTCATCCTGGAGAATCGTAGTGCTGTTCAAGCCGATCTCCATCTGACGAATCAATCATTCGCGTCGAGCGTCATCATCGGCGATCTGACGGGCTCTGCCCCTCATCTGGGCCACGTCATCGGCATTCCACCAACTCTCATCACATCTGCGATCGCGACCCGAGATGACATCACCACGACACTCTGCACGCAGCTGACGGCGATCTGGGCTGACAACGCTCCTGGCTCTCTCATCATCATGGAGCAGCTTGTCGCGACACTATTATTACACAGCCTGCGAAAGGAACTCGGCGACAGTAGCGCCCTTGAGACAGGGTGGCTTCACGCCCTAAGCGACCCGGACATCGGCCCCATTCTCTCGGAGATGCTGCAGTCGCCCGAGCGTGGCTGGAGCGTTGAATCCCTCGCTGCAATCAGCTGTTTGGCGCGGTCGTCGTTCGCGAGACGCTTTCGAGATCTGTTGAAGTCGTCCCCTATCGAGATCCTGACTCGCATCCGCATGACGCGTGCCCAGACCCTTTTGTCGCGAGGACTACACGTCCAGGAAGTCGCCAGGCAAGTCGGCTACCGCACGTCCTCATCATTCTCTGATGCCTTCAAACGCTTCACCGGACTCTCCCCACAGAAATTCCGGGAGATTTCGACGTCCCCGCGATCATCCGCTGAAGAAGAGAAAACAGCGGCCCTTGCTCCTCTCATTATCGCTGCTATTCCAGCGTAGTCATTGCGGCTTGCCGAGAGTCTGCTGGAATTCCCGTTTCTGCCCCGCTACAACGAAGGCTGACGCGTGTTAAATTACGATTAAGATCCCCGTCATGTCTTCGAGCAACCTATGCAGCCTGCCAACGTCACACAAATCCTCCAGGCCATCAATGAAGGCCAGAAGTTCCGCACCGAAGAACTCCTGCCTCTGGTTTATGACGAGCTCAAAAAACTGGCCCAGCAGAAGATGCGTCTCGAAGCCGCGGAGCATACGCTTCAGCCGACGGCTCTTGTCCACGAAGCATTCGTGCGTCTGGTCACTCAAGGCAACAGCCAGGCCTGGGATCATCGTGGACACTTCTATATGGCTGCTGCCGAAGCAATGCGACGCATCCTCATTGAATCCGCACGACGAAAATCGAGCCTCAAACGTGGTGGCCACTTCAAACGCATCTCCCTCGACGAAGCCGAGAATGCCAGCGACGATCAGTCCGACAGCGAGCTCGTCGCGCTCAGCGAAGCTCTTGACCGCTTTGAAGCCGTCGATCCAGAAGCCGCCCAGATCGTCAAACTCCGCTACTTCACTGGCCTGACCATCGACGAAGTCGCAGCGATGCTCAAGGTCTCGCCTCGAACCGCAAAACGCCATTGGGCCTACGCCCGTGCCTGGCTACAACGGGAATTGACCAACACCACCTCGTAACTCAAGGAGAGACAGGGCGGGAGAGTTGTTCCGCCAGTCGGCAGGCATCGAGCATCGTTGGGTCCAGCTGGCAGGCTTTCTGATAAGCTTTCGCGGCTGAGTTCACTTCCCCTTGTCTCTCATAGGCAACAGCCAGATTGAAGAGCAAACGCGAGTTGTCAGGATCAACTCGCAAGGCCTGATGATAGGATTGGATCGCTTGGGCAGCATCTCCTGCACGGGCCTGAAAGACTCCCAGGAGTTCCCACCATTCGGCATTGTCGGGCTCCAAAGTGGTCGCGAGTGTCAGATCCTCAATGGCGCCGGTAAGCTGATTCAACTGAAAACGGGCGACAGCGCGATTCCTGAAAACCGCTGTGATTCGAGTCTGGTTCGCAACGGCTTGATCGAGATAGTGAAGAGCGGACGGGTAGTTCTGCTTGTCGAGATAATAGACGCCAAGATTGCCGAGCGCGACATCGTTTTGCGGATCGAGCGTCAAGGCATGGAGAAACAAGCTCTCACTGGATCGCCACACTATGGCCTGCTGATAAGTCATCCCTGCGAGCACGAGCCCCAGCAGCGCAACAGATCCATAAAAGGAACTGCTGAGTGACGACTTCGTATTATTTGAGAGTGGTACAAAGGCAGTTCCCAGGAGCATCGAGCAGGCAAGGTAAATCCCGATCGCGGGAAGATACATGTATCGATCCGCCATCGATTGATTCCCAACTTGAAGGATTCCAATGACCGGCAGCAGACTCAGTAAAAACCATCCCCATCCCATCAGCAGGTAAGGCCTCTTCCTTTTCTGAAACCATACGACCAATGTCACGGCGAGAAGAAAAGCGGTCGAACCAAGAACCCGCTCATCAAGTGAGTGAAACGTCAGCGGGCGATAGAAGAATGATAATCCAACGGGCCAGAAGAGTTCGCTGAGGTAACGCACGGGACTGACGATCGCGTTGGCAAGTCGGTGTTCCAAACCAAACACCTCCAGCGAAGCGACTGCTCCCCCTGACTTCTGTGCCAGCACAGTGAATACACAAAAGGTGACGACGAGCAGCCAGATCGGCCATTTCTCCAGGAGAAGAGAAAAAGATCTCCACAGGATCTTTTTAGTTGGCCCCAGTGACTCTGTTCCGTATCGTCCCAACGGCCAGAAATCCAGAGTCAACAACAGCAGCGGCATCGTCACCAGCATTGGCTTGCTCAGTAAGGAACACAACGTCCAGATGCATGGCATGACAAGTTTCTCAGCCGGGAGCAACTCCTCTGTCGACCTGTTCTGGGCAGCGTTCACATAGCTGATCATCGCCAGTATCCCGAACAGAAAAAACAACAGGTCTTTGCGTTCCGTGACCCAGGCTACAGACTCCACATGGACCGGATGCAGCAAAAACAACAGCACGACAACCAAGACGATTTGTTCGCTGAGTCTCACTCGTTTCAGCAGACACCATAGGAGAGCTCCATTGACCAGATGCAGAATCAGGTTGGTCAGATGGAACCCGAATGGATCAAGCCCCCAGAGGCTGGCATCGAGCTGCAATGAAATCCAGGTCAGCGGGTGATAGTTCGCCAGATGAAAGCCGGAGAACGCCCAAATCAGGTTCTCCCCACTCAGTCCTGTCGCGACGTGAGGATTCTTCTCGATGTATTGATCGTCATCCCAGAGGACAAAATTATGCTGGAGAATCGGATTGTATGCGAACGCAGCGACCAACAGCACGAAAAGTAACGGAAGTGTTTTCATTGTCATACGGGTCACAGGAGTCGGATCGAACACAGGACAGCGGAGAAAACTGTCACCGACTAGATCAAAAGAACAGCCCGTTGACTATCGTAGCGTCTCGGGTCTTCATCAATTCTTTTTGAAGTCTGAATCCAAGTGGCGAATTGCATGTGGCCAATGTGATCCTTTACAACCACCTTGCTAACGAACTGACGCAGCGATACAGTCAAAACGATAACAATTATTCGAGGAGCGAAAGAATTGAGTCGTTGGTGTCGCTGGAATGATGTGTCGTGGTTAAAGAATGCCTCGTCTGCGCGGGAATTGCTGCAGTCGATTCGACAATTGGCTGACCTTTCTCTGGAGGTTCCAAGCCTGGCTGACTTCTGCAGTCGTGGTTTGGCGCTCATCATGTCGGAGTTGTCCGCGCAATGGGCATCGCTGTTGACGCTGACGCCGTCGGTCAATGTCGTTGCGGAATCCGGTCGAAAGCCGTTTCGACTTCCAGAAGCCAGTCACCTGCGTGACGTCCTGGATCGCGATGCTGCTCTTTTCCTTCCGCCCACGGAAGCAGGCGGGTGGGCGACGATTCTCGTGCCTCTCATTCAACAGCCGGGAGGGCCCCAGGAGCCTATGCTGCTGGCGATCTGTGGACGCAGTCTGACTGAAGGTCAGCTGGAAGATTCTCTCTCGCTGGCCCAGGCATTCACCTATGCCCTCTCAGTTGTCAAAGACCGCGAGCAGGCTCGCATCACGCAGTCGATGACCGAGGAACTCCTGCGAATCTCGCTCAAGCTCAGCGAGTACACCGATACCGAGTCGCTGCTCAATCAACTCGCCCGCGAAGCGACCCAGCTGATGAAAGCGGACCGCGCGAGTATCTTCGTCTGGGATCCCAAGCGACACGAACTCGACGCCAGCCCCGCCCTCGGCGTCGACTCAGGCAAGCTAAAACTTCCCGATGACAAAGGAATTGTCGGTGAAGTCATCCAGACGGGGCAGTCTATCCTTGTTGACGATGTCACGACCGATAAACGCTTTGATCGCTCGGTCGATTTAAAGACAGGCTACCGCACGCGCAACATCCTCTGCGTCCCGCTGCGAAACCAGTCGGGCAAGATAATTGGCGCTTTCGAGCTGATCAACAAGCTAGACGGTGCTTTCACCGCCGCAGACGACATGCTGCTCCAGCGTTTAGGGACTTATGCCAGCTATGCCCTCGAACGTGCCCAGCAGTTCGAATCGCTGAATAAAAACGTCCGACGATTGACTCGCCAGATGTCCGGACAGGCCCAACTCATCGGCCAGTCCCCCGCGATTGAATCGCTGCGGGCAACGATTGAGCGTCTCGCGACAACCGATCTGCCTGTGCTCGTCCTCGGCGAATCGGGGACCGGGAAAGAAGTCGTCAGTCAATCGCTGCACTATCAGGGTGGTCGAGCAGAGAAACCGTTTGTCGCAGTCAACTGTGCTGCTCTTTCCGAGACACTTCTGGAAAGTGAACTCTTCGGTCACGAGAAGGGCGCCTTTACAGACGCTCACGAAGCCCGCGCCGGCAAGTTCGAACAGGCAGACGGCGGAACCTTATTCCTGGATGAAATCGGTGATATGTCTTTGTCTGGACAGGCGAAGCTGCTGCGCGTTCTCGAGCAGAAAGTCGTCACCCGAGTTGGTGGCTCGAAGTCGATTCCGGTTGATGTGCGTGTGATCGCAGCGACGAATGCAGACCTCGTGCATGCAGTCACTGACAAGCGATTCCGACAGGATCTTTACTACCGACTTTCTGTCGTCACGATCTCCCTGCCCGCATTACGAGACCGGCCTGAGGACGTCATCCTGCTGGCGGAACACTTCCTGCAGATCTTCTGTGCCCAGGCTCGCAAGGCCCCACTCAAACTGACAGCCTCCGCTCGCAAGAAGATGCAGGCGCACCACTGGCCAGGGAACATCCGCGAACTGCGCAATCTCATGGAGCGAGTCGCGTTTCTAACACCGTCTCCTGAAGTGACCGAAGACGATCTGGCCTTCATGCTCTCACCCGAGACGACCTCCAGTGCTGCTGCCAATCTGGAAATTGGTCTCATGCCCGCGACGGAAGAGTTCCAGCGCGACTTCATCCGCAAAGCCATCAAACGGGTCCAGGGCAATATGTCCGAAGCCGCCCGTCTCATCGGGCTGCATCGCAGTAACCTGTATCGAAAGATGCGCCAGCTCGAAATGCACGAAGCCGGTGGAGAAGAGTAAGACTCCAGCTTTCGCGCTCAAGACAGTTCAAACGAGCGCATGAAAAAGGCGGCTGTAACAGCCGCCTTTTTCTGCTCATCGAGGTCCATCTAGTTGATGCGTCGCATGCTCTTCATGGTCGTGCGGTGGTTCTGAAGAAGGTCGACTGCTTTCTGGAAGACAGGGTCTTCGTTCAGCGTCTTTGCGGTGACTCGCTTGTAGGTGTCTTCCTTGGCTTCGACTGGGAAGTCAGGGCGAAGACCGACGCCGCCGAACCAGTGTCCGTGAGGCGAGAAATACTTGGCAGTTGACAGCTTGATCCCCGTCCCCATCGAAACGTCATAGATGCTTTGAACCGACCATTTGCCATAGGTTCGATTACCGATGAGTAACCCACGATTGTGATCGCGGATGGCACCGGCAACGACTTCGCTGGCAGAGGCTGAGTTTTCATCGACGAGCAGAATCAGGTCGACATTCCAGGTGCCGAGTTGGTGGGCGGTGTAAGTTGAATCCTGATCAGACATGCGTCCCTTAGTCGAGACGAGGACACCTTGTTCGATGAACCGATCCAGAACATCGACAGCCGCTGAGAGCAGTCCACCAGGATTGCCACGCAGGTCGAGGATGACTGACTTCATACCTTGGTTGTTGAGATTCGTGAGAGCCGCATCGAGTTCTGTTCCGGTGGTCTTCTGAAAACCGGTCATCTTGATGTAGCCGATGCCGTCTGCCTGATTGACCATGAAGGTCAGAGGGATCGAGCGAATCTTGACTTCGCGTCGAGTGAACTGTTTCTTGAGGACCTGCCCGGTGGTGGCTTGTTTCCATTCGATGTTCACTCGGCTGCCAGCCAGACCTGTCAGATAATTCGCCGCTTGTTCGGTCGAAAGAGGCAGACAGTTGTGACCATCAATCGAGAGAATGTAATCGCCAGGTTCCAGACCGCCCGCTTCCGCAGGGCTGTCCGGGAGAACATTGACGAGAAGAACCCCTTTATCAGTCTCCGCTTTCATTTCGATCCCCAGACCGACGAATTCTCCATTGATGTTGCTGTAGAGGTCGGTCAACTTACCCGGAGTCAGATAACGGCTGTAATCATCAAGGGCGTTGCAGCCACCGAAGAGGTATTCCATGATGACGGGAACCGGCTGAATGCCCGTCAGCGTGTTGGCACGACGGGAGATCTCCAGAATCATCTGCTGAGCCTGCGAGAAGCTGGACAGAGATTTGTTCCAGTAATTCTCACGCAGCACTTTACGCAGTTCCATGACCGAACGAGGATCGGCCTTGGGCATGTGCATCGCGACGAAACGCTCATTGTTCAAAGCCAGGTACAGGCTTTCGGTCCCATGAGCGACGAAGTAGCTCAGCTGAACCGGCTCGACATAATAGACTTGGATCTTGTTGTAGACGTCGTTGAGAAGTTGGAAAGCCTCGTTGGTGTTCAACGAGAGCATCTGGCCGGTGAAGGAATCGTCGGTATAGCGACGGTCGATGCTGAAGTGGAATTTCGAGCGACGCAGGCCATAGCTCAGGTCGTTATTGTCCGGCCAGGTCTCCAGCGAATGCTTGTAATGCTCGATGGCATCGCCCCATAACTTGGAACGCTCGAGCTCGGCCCCTTTATCGATGGCCGTCCGTTCGACCATGGAAACTTCCGGCGCTCCCGGAATCGCAGCGTCGATGACGCGCCACGTCGCGATTCCCGTTAAGAGAACCATGACGAGCAACAGCTTCATCGAAGCGTTTCTCAGATCATTAATGGACAGTTTAGGAGACATACGGCAGGCCTTTTATTTCAACTGATGCCAGGCGACCAATCTTCGGTTTCGCTGGCGAGAACACACAGTCACCCAATACTGCACCAACTCCGCGACACAGCATCCTGGTGAACCAGGCTCCCGATGGCTGGGCGGCGATTTGGTGGGTGGTCTGTGTATTCATCACAGGTGTCAAATTCCGAAAAGTCGTTACCAGGCGATCTCATATCGCTTCGTGCCAGCAGTTCCGTTCCTGCCTTGATGCTGCTTTTAGGAAACGTTACTTCGAACATACGTCACGATCCGCGGGTGGTCAATTTTTGACTTGAATCGACAGGCCAGTTCGACGCCGTATTCTCCACACTTGCTGGGGTCGTAACGATTTACGAAATGAGGGGATTGTGGAAAAGCAGTGAGCCTTGGTGGAGATTGAGGGTCGGGCGGAAGAATTCATGCGTGGATGTTGCGTCCTCGCAACACGCATTTTCCCTCCAGATGTTCCCGCCCGTGTGACCTTAACTTGCCTCCTTTGCTACACTGAGGTCATCCATCCACACCCACGAACTGCCATGTTAATAACGTCAGAATGTCCCCTGGGGATCAATGATGTCAGGTTTCTGCCATGTCGCTATCTTCGGATAACATCCCAATCACGCCTGCCGACCTGGAAGACTTTCGTCTGCTGCTGACATTAGAGCTGCACGCCTACCAGAAGGAACGTGTGGAACTGCTGCTGACAGGTGTCGGCTTTCAGAACTGGGAAGTGGCTCATAAACGCTTTGCCCACTTGTGCGATCACAGCGAGGAATCCAGGCCGCTGTTACTCTCGATTCTGCAGATGCTGCTGCATGCGCTTTCCGAGGTGGCATCGCCTGACAGCTCGCTGATCAACTTCGAGCGATTCGTGCAGAGTGTCCCCAGTCGACACGATTTGTTTGTGCTGCTCAGCCAGCAACCCCGTGCAGTGGAAATCCTCATCAAGCTTTTCGTCAGCAGTCAGTTCCTGACGGAAATCCTGCTGAAGAATTCGAGCTATCTGGAACGCCTGACACATCATCGAAAACTGGCGGAGTTCAAGACACAGCAGGAGTTCCTCGCTGAGGCACTCGAGCAGGCATCCTCGCATCCCAAGATCGAAGCGCAACTCAATGCCATTCGTCGCTATCAACACTGGGAACTATTGAGGATTGGTGCGTGTGATTCGTTTGGTCTGATGGATCTGAAAACAGTGACGCTGCAGTTATCGTTGCTTGCCGATGCGATCGTGCAGGCGTGTCTGAAATTGCTCGCTGATGATCTCAAAGTCGACACGACCGGGTTTGTGGTGCTGGCGTTTGGAAAGCTCGGCGGCGAAGAGCTCAACTACAGTTCGGACATCGATCTGGTCTTTCTGGCGAAAGACGATGCCGGGCGTTTCTGGTCGCTGGCCCAGAAGCTGATCAAAGCACTCATGGAAGCAACGCAAGACGGGTTCATGTACCGCGTCGACATGCGACTCAGACCCTGGGGACGATCCGGCGCCCTCGTCACGACGATCACTTCTCACATCGACTACCTGCATAAATCCGCAGTCCTGTGGGAAAAGCAGGCGATGATCAAAGCTCGCTGTATCGCGGGTGATGTCGAAGCGGGGCGAGACTTTCTCATGATCGCTCACGACATCATCTATAGCAATTCCCCACCGGAAATTCGTGAGAGCGTCCGCAAACTGAAAGCCACCATTGAAGCAGAACTAGCCAAGAAAGGTCGGACCTGGGGCGAAGTTAAAGCAGGAGTCGGATCGATTCGCGATGTCGAGTTCGTCACGCAGGCCCTTCAACTGATGCACGGACGCAATACCCCCGGCGTCCGCAGTATCAATACGCTCGATGCCCTGATTCGACTCGCGGATCGCTCGATCATTCAGGCTGATGAATATCGCCAACTGGCATCCGGATACGTCTTTCTACGGACGATCGAACACTCCCTGCAGCTGATGCATTACAAACAGGTCCACACCCTGCCGACAGAACCTCGCGAACAGGCTTACCTCGCCCGTCGACTCGACTTCCCATCGGCTGAAGTCTTCCTGACCTATTACGAGCGACACACACAGGCAATTCGCAAGATCTTCGAGAAATACATCGTCGGGTCTTCGTCAGCGACTGATGAACAGAAGCCTCAATACTTCCAGTCGTTTCCTGATCGCGTGGCGGTTCACGGACTGGCCTACGAAGACGTTTTTTCGAACAAAGAACGAAGCTTCCACCGCGAACTGATGAACCGCCTCTCGCCCACGCATCTGGTGGAGGTCAACTGCGAACTCACTTCCGACAACCAGACTCCTCAGATCTGGAAACTGACGATCGTCGGTTTCGACACCGTCGGAGTCCTCTCAGCGACCGCGGGGCTGCTCTTCGAACTGGGATGCAACATCATCTCGGGGAACTTGTTCACCGGGGCGATCCACGATGAGTCGTTGAGCAACTCCGGGATTTTCCAGATCGAGCACCGTCGACCAGGGCAAACCAAGAAACCGCAGCGAGACAGTCATCGCTTTATCAGCGTGATCGAGGTCGCCTATGACGGCACGCCGCTGACTTCGGACGACTGGCTGGAATATGCCAGCGATCTGGAAGAGCTCGTGACGCTGCTTTATCACGGCCAGGACAACGACGCCCACGGACGCCTGGCGATCCGAGTCGCTCGGGCTGTTCGTAGCGAGGCTTCGAAAGATCAAACGCCCGATCGTCTGATGCCAGTCGAGATCAATATCGACGTCACCTCGTCACCGTTTGCGACGATCCTCGAAATCCGCGGCGATGATACTCCCGGATTCCTCTATGAACTGGGCAACGGGCTGGTCCTTTCGGGAGTTCGCGTCCATCGGACCGTCATCCAGACCGCAGGAAATCAGGTCGCCGATACGCTGTACGTCACCGACATCCTCGGCAAGAAAATCGACGACGCCAACCAGCTGCAGGAACTCCGGGCTGCGATCACGCTGATCAAACAGTTCACTCATTTGCTGCCCAAGTCGCCGAATCCGGAATCCGCGCTGCTGCACTTCCGAGACTTTCTGCGTCAGCTGTTTTCGCAAGATAACTGGGTCGAAGCATTTACATCACTGGAGCAGTCGAACGTGCTCGAAGCGATGGCTCAACTGCTGGGCGTTTCCGACTTTCTATGGGAAGACTTCTTGCGTATCCAGCATGCAAACCTGTTTCCCGTCGTCGCGAATGTTGAGAGGATCATTCACCCCAAGACAAGACCACAGCTTCAACACGAACTAAATACTGACCTGAAACCACTGACGACGATCGATCAGAAAATCGACTACCTCAACGCCTTCAAAGACCGGGAGATGCTGCGGATCGATCTGCGTCACATCCTCGGTTATGAGCAGACGTTTGGGCAGTTCTCGCAGGAACTGACGGAGCTCGCAGAAATCATCGTCGAGACAACGACGCGTCTAACATATGAGGAACTGATCAACAGATATGGCCAGCCTCGTCTGGAAAATGGATCGCCCTGTCGGTTCGTCGTCTGTGCATTGGGCAAATGCGGCGGAGAAGAATTGGGGTTCGCCTCGGACATCGAGTTGATGTTCCTTTACGAGGACATCGGCGAGACAAGCGGACGAGAGAAATGCACGACAGCGGAATTCTACCAGAAGCTCGTGGAGTTGTTTCAGAATCGTATCCGCTCACGGTCAGCTGGGATCTTTGAAGTCGATCTGCGATTGCGCCCCTACGGCCGCGCCGGCAGCCTCGCAGTCGCCAGAGAAGCCTTTCAAAGGTACTTTCAGCAGGGCGGTCCAGCATGGCCTTACGAGCGACAGGCGCTGGTCAAACTCCGCCCGATCGCAGGGGATCTCGATTTCGGCAACGAGATCGTCGAGCTGCGAAATGAAATCATCTTCACCGGCGAGCCTTTTGACCTGGCAGCGATGAACGCCATGCGCGAGCGTCAGATTTCTCAACTTGTCAAAGCCGGCACACTCAACGCCAAACTCTCACCCGGAGGGCTGGTGGACTGCGAATATCTCGTCCAGGGCTTACAAATCACCTACGGCCACCTGAGCGCGGAACTGCGCTCGCCGAATACACGAGAATCCCTGAAGGCTTTGGAACAGGTCGACGTGATCACACATCAGGATCGTGTCGATATTCGAGACTGCTACCGCTATCTGCGCCGTCTGATCGATGCGCTCCGCATGGTCCGGGGAGACGCCCGCGACCTGACCGTCCCCGCCATCGAAACCGACGAGTTCGCCTTCCTCGCACGACGCCTCGGCTACGACGACCCCGCCCAGCTGCATCTCGACATCGAACAAACCATGCAAAAAGTCCGCGAACTGCGCCGACACCTGGACCCGCTGATCGCCCCCTCACCGTAGGCTCACTCCACAACGTCTGTGGAATCACTTTCGGCTCGCTGTTTTTCCAGTTCTTCAACTCGTTTAAGCAGTTTCTCCTGCGCTAACGCACTTCGATAAAGCTCCTGACTGAGCTGATCCACTTGCCGCTGCAGCAACATCAACTGCATTTCGACTTCGGTGAGGCGGGTTTCTGAATTGTTCATGGACGAGGTGACTTCTTAAGTTTTCGATGCGCACTTAACGCGATTGAAATCCAGCCAATGTGCCAACAAAGCTGGCAGATTAGCATACTTCTTGTGCAGCCGTTCTGGCAACAACGGCGATTTGATTGCTTTAAATGACAAAAATGATGCGGTAAGGCGAAAAGTGTCAGTCGAACTGCGCAAATCATCCTCGTTTTAATAGATCCTGCGCGTAATATGACTCTCGGTTTGAATGTTGACAGTAACGCGCCGTTAACTGTTGGCACAGCTGTTATGGATGGAGTATTTTTTCCATGTTTTTTATTGATTCTCCAGCAGCAAACGCGAGCGCATCGTCTCGCAAATCTGGATTCACGCTGATCGAACTTCTGGTTGTGATCGCGATTATCGCGACTCTTGTGGCCCTGCTCCTTCCCGCTGTTCAACAGGCCCGCGAGGCGGCCCGTCGTTCTTCTTGCAAAAATAACTTGAAGCAAATCGGCCTGGCTCTCCACAACTATCACGATACCTTCAATGTCCTTCCACCAGGATACATGCGTCGTGATTATTCTTACGGCACATTCGACGGACCAGGCTGGGGATGGGGGACTTTCATCCTCCCGCAACTTGAACAAGGCGCGATGTACGACAGCTTGCAGATCGACAAGCAAATCCTCACTGAATCGCCAGCCATCCTCCCCTTTTCACAGACCCCGCTGTCAGTTTATCGTTGCCCCAGCGTTCCTGGCGGCCATATCAACGAAGGGCTGATGAGCGCCTCCGCAACCGCCGGAATTGCCCTCTCAACCTATAAAGGCGTTTTCGGAAACAACAACACACAGTTCAACGACACCACTGACGACTGCCCTCTCTTCCTGGGAAGCTGCATCAGCGGCGAAAACGGCTCATTCGGTCCCAATAGCTCCGTCCGCTTTCGCGATATCACCGACGGGCTCTCGAATACCGTCATGATTGGTGAAATTGCCCGCGGTATTAACGGCAGGAAAGATTCGACCGGCGTCTTGATCGATTACAAAGGTTCCGTGTGGGCAGGTCTCTCCACCCAAGCCTCTCGCTCGAACGTCGCTGTTCTCCAGACACTGCGTGGGGTTGCTGCTTCAGGAGCTGTCGAAACCGGATACCGCCTCAACGGCACAAACACACACAGCTTCTCTTCTCACCACAAAGGCGGAGTCCAGTTCCTTCTGGGTGACGGGGCTGTCCGCTTCGTGTCAGAAAACATCGATGGACTCCTCACCAACTACATCGGCAATCGCGAAGACGGAACAGTCCTCGGCGAATTCTAAGACGGGCCGTCATTTCTAAACCTGGCCGAGAAGTTTCTGCTCGGCCCATTTCGCTGCTTTTTCTTCACCCATCTGAAGCCATTCAAGGCGGTCTCATGTCATCTTTCCGGGGTTTGTCGATCTTTGGTCTTGCTGAAGAATCTGCTGGTCAGGCAACTTTTCTAGCCGCTATCTTGCTGTCTGTTTTTGCTTTGGGCTGCGGTCCATCCAAGCCAGACTACAAGCTGTTTCCTGCAACTGGGACAGTCACGATTGACGGCAAGCCGGTTGCCGACCTGCTCATTGAATATCATTCTGCCAATGGAATTGTCGCCCATGGAAAAACCGACGAGACCGGAAGCTACGAAATGACTCTTCCCAAGTTCGACAAGGGAATCCCAACAGGACTCTACACCGTCAAAGTCCGTGGCGCGAGTGTTCCGATGGTTTACGATGAAATCGGTGCCATGATGGTCGAGATCAGTGATTTGCAGGCCAATTCTCCGGCCGCCGTGAAGCTGAAATCAAAAGCCACCGCAAAAGACCTCAAACTGGAGAATGAAGCTGCGGAGTAACGCCCCGATTCGATTGCTCCTTGTGAAACCAGTTGCTCGCCATTGGGTGTCAACTGGTTTCTTTTTTTGTCCGTCTCTGCTCGTTACTTGGGAAATCCCCGCCTGTTCCATCAAATGCTGCCAATGGGTCTGCTTTGGCGAAGTTGACTCCCCGATGACACTTCACTGGCCCCATCCCTTTCTACCCGATATGATGTCGTATTCGCATGTCCCGCCTCTCCGAAGGCCTGACTTGCAAAGGCTTTTGCCTTCCCTAAGCCCTACTCCCCAAGCCCTAAGCTCTGCCGCCCCATGTCTATCGTTACCGAAGTCAAACGTAAGTCCTACGGCCGCATTCCGACCAAGAACATTCGGAACTTCTCGATCATCGCGCACATCGACCACGGCA
>SXGT01588313.1_pt1 | contig 15016 bp, 11 predicted proteins | sample 3176221 | NCBI WGS metagenome assembly SXGT01 (sample SAMN11356862, study PRJNA531348) | freshwater metagenome | isolation source: freshwater sample F1-120 | place: China: Fuxian Lake, Yuxi | collected 2017-12-25
CTTTGGGAGAGGGTTAGGGTGAGGGTTACGAGCTGGCTTTCCTTCGTGTCCAGATGACAAGTTGGAAGCGCCGCCACAGGTACGAGAGCGGGAAGGTTGCGATATGCACCAGTCTGCTGAATGGCATCAGTGCGAATAACAGGAAGCCTGTGAGGAAATGGAATTTATGCGCAAGCGGCATGGCTGTGACATATTGCGGCGCAGGTTGGAAAAAAGCCAGCGAGTTCATCCAGGGTGTGGCGGTATGCAGGAACCAGGTCGCGCCCCAGCGATAGGCAAAGGCAAGCACGAGTCCAAAGAAGACCTGCCCGAACAATAAACTCAAGATGATCCAGTCCACGGGCGTGGTGACAGCTCGAATTTTGGAGTTGCTAAGCCGCCGATAGAGCATGATGCCTGCGCCGACCAAAGCCATGATGCCCAACACCTTGCCCGCCAGCTCAGAGAGATAAAGCAATTCAGGTGTGCTGTGCAAAGCCGCCATCACCTTGGGAATGGTAAAACCCGCCAGATGGATGAGCGTGGTCGGAAGGATGCCATAGTGCCAGAGTGTGGAGCCCCAAAACTGCAAGTCATTTTCGAGGAACTGCGAAGACAGACTGGTGAATGAATATTGATTGGTCAGGTAACGATAGATCGTCCCGACGATCCCGATGGCAAGCGCCACATAGGGGAATACAACAAACAGCAAAATATCAGCCATGACTCAATTCCTTTTCAGGGGTGTGGACAAGAAACAGGTGAAGCGCAGAGAGGAGTCCAAAGTATGGGTTCTCTGATTCCTCACCGAAGACTTTCAGCATTTTCTCCAGGGCAGGCATGATGCCATCATTGATCAACGCCTGGCAGAATTCGTCCTGTCGGTTGGTTGCATCCAATCCAATGAAACGCAGGACAACCGCCAGGTGGTCTGGCAATTCCTGCACAGCGGAGTAGTCGACGTTGTGATAGGCTTCGTTCAACTGCGCCATGAAGGCTCCGCGTTTGTAACTTTCGCCAAACAGTTGATAACCGAGATAGGGATAACAAACGGGCTGCATATCGAAAGTAGTGGTGTACAGTTCACGCATCTTATCCAGGGACAGTTGGTCCAGCCTGCGAACAAATTTTTCCAACGCCTCTACAATTTCGGGATGGATGGGCTGAAGCTGAACGAGACATTGCTCAGCCTGTTCTTTGATATCCGAGCCAGGGTATTCCAATAGCGTAGCGAACGAGTCAAATAATGAGGAGGTTAAATCTTTTGACATGGTTTATAAGCCTCGTTGCGGACCCTGACGTTTACCAAAGCCAGTCTCGGCTTTGCGTTGTTGCGGGTCGTACACTTCTTCGATGTCGCCTTCACGACTGTAGGGCGGGATGACAAAGCGTTCCTGATACGTGGGCAGGGACGTCAGACGGTAGATGGCTTCGGCTTCCTCGGCGGTCATGCCCGCTTTGGCGAGAGCGGCGTCGGCTTCTTCTTTCGTCACATCACCGACAGTTTCGGCACGTTTGTAAATGCGGACTGCAATCATCTTCTGATATGACTTAATCACCAATTCATCGTTACCGCCAGACAATGTCCGTGACATATAGCGGACGGGCACACGGGCATTTTCCAGCGAACTGAACAAATCTGTTTCCACGCGTTGCGTGCCGTTGGACTGGGTTGCATTGAGAACAGGCAGAAGCGGCGGCACATAGAACAGCATCGGGAGTGTGCGATATTCAGGGTGCAAAGGCAGAGCCAATTTCCATTCTTTGACGTAGCGATAGACAGGCGATTGTTGCGCGGCGGTGATCACGCCGTCGGGTACGCCGCTTTCTTTCGCAGCCGCGACAACTTCCGGGTCGAAAGGATCGAGGATCATTTCCCGTTGACGTTCAACGAGTTGTTCATCCGGCACTTTGAGGGCATCGGGAATCTGGTCGGCGTCATAGAGCAAAACTCCGAGATAACGAATGCGTCCAACACACGAGTGGAAACAGGCGGGGGCTTGTCCGGTTTCGAGGCGCGGGTAGCAGAGGATACATTTTTCAGATTTGCCCGTTGACCAGTTGTAGTAGGTCTTTTTATATGGGCAAGCCGAAACACACATACGCCATGCGCGGCACTTATCTTGATTGATGAGCACCACGCCATCTTCCGCACGCTTATAGATGGCGCCCGATGGACACGCCGCACCGCAAGCCGCGTTCAAACAGTGATTGCAGATGCGCGGCATGTAGAAATAGAAGAGTTGCTCAATGGAGAAGAGACGTTGTTTTTCTTCGGCGGTCATGCTTTCCAGCAAAGGATCGTTGACCGCATAAATGTTGGAGCCGCCCAGGTCGTCATCCCAGTTGGGACCCGCTTCGATGTCTATCGGCTTGCCGTCAATGCGCGAGATGGGACGCGCCGTCGGCTGGTCGTTGCCGAGCGGAGAATTGAACAGGTCGTTGTAGTTGTACGTCCACGGCTCGTAGTAATCATCCATCGTGGGCATGGCGGGGTTTGAGAACAGATTGGTATAGGTCTGCAAACGGTTTTGGAGTTTTAATTTCAACTCGGGGTTTTTCGGCTTGTCGTTGAGTTCCCAGCCACCGTGATATTTTTCCTGGTTTTCCCATTGGGTGGGGAAGCCAACGCCGGGTTTTGTCTCCACGTTGTTCCACCACATATACTCCGCGCCTTCGCGGTCGGTCCAGATGTTTTTGCAGGCAACACTGCATGTGTGACAGCCGATACATTTATCGAGATGGAATACCATTGAAACTTGTGATCTGATTTTCATAATGTTATGTCCTTTTGTTCTCCCTCATCCCCAGCCCTTCTCCCAATGGGAGAAGGGAGCGTCCCCTCTCCTACGGGAGAGGGTTAGGGTGAGGGCAATTGTTTCCTAGAACTCCGGCTTGCCCGGTAACTTGCGTACCAATATGAACGTGTCACGGTTGACACCAGTCGGACCCCAGTAGTTGAACGCGTAGGTGAACTGTCCGTAACCGCCGACCATGAGCGAAGGCTTGAGATGAACGCGAGTGGGACTGTTATGTCCGCCTGCGCGTTTGTTGCCGCGCATCGGCGACTTGGGCATACTCACCGTCCGTTCGGGGGCGTGATAGAGGATGCAGATTCCAGATGGAATGCGCGCGCTGACAATGGCACGAGTCACAGTGACGCCGTGATCGTTGTAGGCTTCGACCCAGTCGTTATCCACGACGCCGATTGCTTTTGCATCCTTCTCACTGAGCCAGAGCGGTTCGAGTCCGCGCGAGAGAGTCAACATGCGGTCGTTATCAAAGTAGTTGGAATGGATATGCCACTTGGCATGAGGCGTCAGGTAATTCAACTGAATGGTCTTGCCTTCGCTGTGACTCTTCTCCAAATCGCCAAAAGCCAATGGATCAGGGCGCGGCTTGTACGTTGGCAAGTGTTCGCCATACGCCAGATAGCCTTCGTGATCGAGATAGAAATGCTGGCGTCCAGTCAACGTGCGCCACGGGACTAATCTTTCCACGTTGAGGGTGTAGGCAGAGTAGGGACGTCCATCCGTCATGATGCCCGTCCAAATGGGACTGTTGAGCAGACGTTTCGGTTGTTGAGTCAAATCATTGAAGGTCACGCGTGAGGCGCGGGTAGGTTCCGCGAGATCTGTCAACTTGAGTCCCATGCGTTCTTCTTCCGCCTGGAAGGCTCGGAACGCAACTTCACCATTTGTTTCGGGAGCGAGATGCAAAATGATGTTCGCCGCATCGCGCGCAACTTCCAACGAGGGATACGTCTGACCATTCCACGTGACGGTCGGTTTGCTATCCAACAATTGCTGATAGAGGTCGCCCACTTCCATGTGAATACCGTGGACGGCAAGACCTTCCTTCTGCACTTTGGGTCCGAGCGAAACGAAACGCTTGCCCAAATTAACATAGTCACGTTCGGTCACGACAAAGTTCGGCATTGTCACACCAGGGATGGGGTCACATTCGCCCCGCGCCCAATCACGGATGTGCGCCTGTGCCATCTCAGCGGGTGTATCGTGTTGAAGCGGCATCGCCACCAAATCACGCACAGGTTCAGGGAAATGATTTGGCGCCAGTTCGCTGAACTTGCCCGCCAGAATTTTGAAAATATCCCAATCGCTTTTCGATTCCCATGAGGGCGGCACAGCGGCGGCAAGCGGATGAATGAACGAGTGCATGTCAGTGCTGTTCAAGTCATCCTTCTCATACCAACTCGCAGTCGGCAACACAATATCCGAATACAACGCCGACGTATCCATGCGGAAGTTGATGTCCACCACCAAATCAAACTTGCCTACCGGCGCTTCATCACGATAATTCACTTCATGGAAGTTGCTCTTATCCACTTCATCCGAAATGATCTGATGATGCGTCCCCAGATAATGCTTGAAGAAATATTCTTGTCCCTTCGCGCTGGCGTTGAGCGCATTGCCTCTCCAGATAAACCACAGACGAGGCCAATTTTCAGGAGCATCGGGATCCTGCACCGCAAACTTTAATTCGCCTGACTTCAACTGCTCAACCACCCATTGACGAATTTCCGCATCCGACTTCGCCCCAGCCTGCTCCGCTTTTCTGACAATTTCCAGCGAGCTGATATTGAACTGCGGATACGACGGCAACCATCCCATCCGCACCGCGCGGATATTCGCGTCAAGCGTGTGCTCTTGAGTCATGTCACGGTTGTGTTCACCCTCAGGACGGGAAACAGGTTGAGGTTCCGTATAGGTGCGCTCGTATCGCCATTGATCGCTATTCACATAATGGAAGGAAGGCGAGTTCATTTGGCGCGGCGGCTTCTGCCAATCCAACGCAAAAGCGATCGAAGCCCACGGCGCCATCGGAGCCAGTTTTTCCTGACCCACATAATGATTCAACCCGCCGCCGTTGCGACCCACACAACCCGTCAACATCAACGTGCCGATGCAGGCGCGATAAATTAAATTGTTGTGATACCAGTGATTGACGCCTGCGCCGATGATAACCATGCACTTGCCCTCGGTCTTGACGGCGGTCGTCGCCCACTCCCGCGCAAATTGAATCACGGTCTGACGGTCAATGCCTGTGTAGCGTTCCTGCCACGCGGGCGTATACGAATTATTTTCATCATCGTAGTCGGCGGGATAATCGCCTTCGAGTCCGCGCCCCACGCCGTATTGCGCCATCAACAGATCATAGATGGTCGCAACCGCAACTTTGCCATTTACAGTTTCAATATAACGAACTGGAATGTTACGCTGAAATGATTTGCCTTCGCCAAACTCAGCAAACGAAACGGACAATTGATCGCTGGATTCACCGAAGAATGTAAGTTGTGAGCGAATCTCGCTTCCATCCAGACCGTCTTTCGGCTCAAGGTTCCATTGACCTTTCTGCTTCTGCCAGCGGAATCCGAGACTGCCCTGCGGCATCCGTGGCTCATTGCTGATTTCATCCCACACCAAAAATTTCCATTCGCCGTTTTCAACATCTTTGGTGCGTTCCACGTGTCCAGCGCGAATCATTCTGCCTGGCACATACTTTCCATCCGTTTCATTGAGTTCCACGAGGAAAGGCGCATCGGAGTATTGACGCAGATAATCTAAAAAGTAAGGCGTCGGGTTCTGATAATGGAATTCGTTCATGATGACATGATTGACCGCCATCCAAAACGCGCCATCCTGACCTGCGTTGACGGGAACCCACCAATCGGCATACTTGGCAACCTGATTGAAGTCGGGCGCAAAGACCACCAGCTTCGTCCCGTTGTGACGCGCCTCGGCGGCGAAATGCACATCAGGTGTGCGTGTCATGCTCATGTTCGATCCGACCGAAGCGATGAACTTCGAATTGAACCAGTCGGCGCTTTCTGCCACGTCCGTTTGCTCGCCCCACACTTCGGGGCTGGCTGGCGGCAAGTCGCTGTACCAATCATAAAAACTCATGCTCACCGCGCCCAACATCTGCATGAAACGGCTTCCGCCCGCATAACTCAACATGGACATGGCGGGGATGGGCGAGAATCCGATGATGCGGTCGGGTCCATATTTCTTGATCGTATACATCGTGGACGCCGCGATGACTTCGGTCACTTCGTCCCAACTGGTGCGACGGAACCCACCCTTGCCGCGTGCCTGATGAAAAGCCTTACGCCCCGCTTCATTCTCAATGACGGCTGTCCACGCTTCGACAGGGTCTGAGTGCTCCTCTTTGGCTTTGCGCCACAAATCCATCAACACGCCGCGCATGTATGGATACTTGACTCTGATCGGGCTGTACTGATACCAGGAAAAGGAAATGCCTCGTTGGCAACCGCGTGGTTCATAAGGCGGCAAACCCGTTTGCAAGCTGGGATAATCCAACGCCTGCAATTCCCAGGTGACAATGCCGTCTTTGACATAAATCATCCACGAACAACTACCTGTACAGTTAACTCCGTGCGTGCTTCGTACCACTTTGTCGTGTTGCCAGCGATTACGGTAAAACTCTTCCCACTGGCGGGCTTGCGGGTTCGAAATCTCTTCAATCCAGTTCATAACAACTCCTTTTCTGCTTTATTGACCAGTGCCCTGCGCACGCTCCGTAAACGGTTGCGATAGATAAACCCAAGCACGATGGCGGCGCCAATCGTGCCGAGAATGCTGAGGCTGAACACCAACAGCTCTTTGTCCGCTTCGGGTTCACCAACGGATGACTTCATGAAAGCGAGCAGGTCGGCTTGCTCCTCTTCTGTCAGGGGGTCCGTTTCATAGATCGGTTTCATTACTGGCGAGGTGACCAATCCCGTATTCGAGAGAACGCCAATAATTTCTTCATCACTGCGTTCGGTAGATACATTGGTCAGGTTGGGACCCAGCGCCCCGCCGCCAAGAATTCCGTTATCGCCCACACTATGACATCCCATGCAGGGAGGACCCTCGTGTTCAAAATGGGCATAGCCCATGAATAATCTCCTCCCGTTTTCAATATTCGCATTGGCAATCATCTCTGCAGAGACGGGCTCGGCTGTTTGTATTTCATGTTCCGATCCGCATCCCACCAGCAAAGCCAAAAGCAATATCATCAACAAGAGAGGGGAATGATTTTTAATTTTGTCGCTTTTATTCAACATGGCTTTTGCAAACTCCTGTTTATTTTTTCGGGTGTTCAAGCCCGTCAGATGCCTGTGCCGGGACTATGCAGGTACGAATGGTCTCAAGCAGGTTTTCGCCCCGGGCAGGCAAGGTGCGTGTGGAAAAGACGCGGAATACATTCTCGTTTAATGCGGCACGAATGACAGATAGTTCCGGGTATTTTTCGATGATGACCTTGGTCAACTCTGCCGCGGTTTCACTCTGCAAGTTTTAGTCGGCAATGACAACCACAGACGGGCGCGCCTCAACCAATCGCTCACAAATATCGCTGTCGTTGAGATGCCACGGACCAATCATCTCCACATCTTTTTCGGTGCGCAGAATCGTCTCCATGCTTTCGCCGAAGAGTTGTTGTGAACTGATTAGTAAGACGCGTGGCTTTGACATAATTAGTGAAAAATAGAACAATATTTATCGAAGGATACTTGGAATCAATGAGTAATCCCATCCTCCCCCATCCCGCCTTTGGAATGAAAAAAGAGTGATTTGATAATCACTCTTTTTCTAAACGAATTAGTTCTTCACTTTACGCATCTTCAATCCCGAAGGGATGGCAGGATTATAAAAACAACCCAAATCACCACCAAATCCCGAAGGGATGACATAACTTCATTCAAAGCCTATGACACCCCTTCGGGGTTGGCACGCCGATTCTATACACACCTAGAATCATTTCACTCCTTCGGAGTTATGACTGCGTATGGCAGTTAAATGATTCGTCATATGTTTTTTACCAGACCGCGGTCTTCGGTCGGCGGTCTATGGTCGGGCAGATGTTAATTTTCTTTCGACGTTTAACTTAGCTCTTCACAAATCACAAAATTCCCTTCGCTTTTGCCGCTTTCGCCGCCTCGCGCCGCGTGGACACGTGTAACTTCGACAGGATATTTCGTATGTGCGTTTTGACCGTGTTCAAGCTGATGCTCAACGCGACAGCAATTTCCTTATCGGTCGCGCCATTGGATGCCTGCACCAGACCTTGTTGTTCTCGCTCAGTCAATCCGCTGTCATCTTCTTTTTCTGGTGTGCCGCCTTTGCTCAACCGCCGAAACTCCGAAAGGACACGCCCCGCCAGGTTCGGCGAGATGGCGGCTTCTCCTTGTAAAGCGCCGCGTAGCATTTCCAGCAAGGCTTGCGAGCGAATCTCTTTCAGCAAATAGCCCTGTGCGCCATTCTTGAGCGCCTCGAAGAGCATATCATCATCCCCGCGCACAGTGAGCATGACGATGATGGTTTCGGGCAGAACCTGTTTGAGCTGTCGCACTGCTTCGATGCCGTCCATGCCGGGCATTTGCACATCCATGAGAATCAGGTCGGGCTTTAGTTCCTGCGCTTTGACGAAGGCTTCCAAGCCATCGCTGGCTTCACCCACCACTTGCATATCAGGCTGGGCGCTAATGATGCCTGCCAAGCCCTCGCGGAAGAGGGCATGGTCATCAGCCAATAACACACGAACTTGTTTCATCCTGTTTGTTCTTCCTGTTCCACTGCCCAAGTCAATGTGATGCGCGTCCCGCTTTCGGGTGCAGATTGAACTTTGATTTCGCCGCCGATATGTTTTGCGCGCGCTTGCATAATCTGCAAGCCGAAGTGTCCGCCTGGCGCGGGTTGCGTTGTATCGAATCCGTTTCCATCATCTTCGACAATCACAAAATAATTTTCATTGCTTCGACCCACCTGCACGCTGACTTGTTTTGCATTGGCATGTCGCGCCGCATTGACCACCGCCTCACGCGTGATGTTGTAAACCTGTTCGGCGGTTTGCGGAGAGCATTCAGGCGCAGAGTCATTATCAGAACGCCAGACCAGTTTCAAGTCATGTTGTGAGGCGACTTCATCCAGTGTTTCGCGCAGGCGTGTGAGTAAATCCTTTTTTGCGGGCGTCTCATCCATCAAACTATTAATCGCACGGCGCACATCGCTCGTGGCTTTGCCGATGGTCTCACGCGTTTTACGCAGACGTTCCAACGCCGCGCCCTTTTCGCCATCAGAAAGAAATTCGACAACCTGGTCGGTCATCAAGCCAAGATACGAAAGCGTTTGCCCAAGTCCATCGTGCATCTCCGCGGCAACGCGGCGACGTTCTTCAAGAGTTGCCACGCGCTCGGCTTGCGCGAACAAACGCGCATTCTCCAATGCAATTGCCGCGACGTTTGCAAGTTTAGTTAACATTTCGGCCGACTCTGCGGCGAATTGATTTTGCGCGGGGCTGCCCACACACAACGCGCCAATCACGCGATTGCCAATGCGCAGCGGCGCCGCCAAATGACTGACACGATATTCATCCGATAACATGCGACAACCGCCGCGGCACGAACCCACGCCACAAATCATCGCGCCGTCACCAGCCAGCACAGCATCGGCAAATTCATTATCAGCGCGCATCGTGTTGCCAACCACCGCATGTTTCGGACCGCTCAATGTTTGAAGTTTCAACCAATGCTGTTGTTCGTCCACAAGACACAACGCCGCCGCCTCGCCGCCCAACAATGTACGCGCCTTTTCAGTGACCGAGTTCAACACTTGTTGAATATCAAGCCGCGAAGAAATTTCACGGCTGACTTCGTTGAGTGTTTCAAGTTCACGGGTGCGTTGGGCAACGCGTTGTTCAAGCGTGGCATTCCATTGGATGAGTTCTTCACGCGCGGTATGGAGACTGGTACGCATTTCATCGAACGCTTGTGACAACGCCCGCATCTCTTCTGGACCTTCAACCTGCACCAGCGCTTCAAGCCGATTCTCCCCGAGTCTTTTTGCCGCCAACCCTAACGCTTGAAGCGGTTTCAACAAAGAACGGCGCGTCATCCATGCGCCCACTGCAAGTAACGCCAAAGCGCACGCTAAAAATATCACTTGAATGACTCGCAAGCGATTCACTTTGGAAATGGCATTCGCTTCATATAAACGCACCACCGCATCCGCTTTTTGCACCAAATCATCCGATTGTTGCGTAAGCGTACCTTGCAGTGAAGCCGAATCGTTTGAGGTAGTCATCGCATCCAATGTGGAACGGTATTGACTCCAACCAGCTTCGACTTCATGCAATGCTATGAGAATTTGCGTATCGTTCGTCGCTGGTAAATTAGCAACACTATCCGTCAGATACGGAGCAGTCCCTCCGTTTTGCAAGGCAGATAAGGTCTCACCAAAAATCTGTTCTGAATCTTGCAAATCAGCTAGCGTAGATTCATCCCCATTTTGAAGTTGAAGAGCGAGCCTTGTCATCTGCTGAATCAACATCCGCTGACGCCCTGCCAGGTTAATAACCAACGCATCCTGTTGCTGAGTCTGGAGTCCCCAGTATGTGACGCCAACAGAAACCAGCACAAGCAGTACGAAGGCTGTGAATAGAATGGTAAGCTGAACTTGAAGACGGTGGATCATGGGGTTGCCAGATTATAACATTCACTTTGAGGTGAATATCTTGCTTTCCATGTCTCATAACATCAATCGGATCTGTCCAGCGGGGTACATATCCGGTATACGGGTATAAGTTCCGACCGGCAGTTGTATAAGATATTTCTAAATATATCCCCATCTAATTTTTATGTCCCCGACCTGAAGGCCGGGGACATTGTTTTTTTGCCCGTGGAAAATCAGAGCATGATTGGCAGGTTGTTGTTGCCGTTACTTCTTCCTTAGTTCATCTGCCGCTCTATTCAACTCCTCCGCATTCCTCTGAATCTTCTTAATCGCATTCACCGCATCATCCACACCCTGCGGACCTGCACGGAAGACCGCCTCATCCAGCCAGACTGCTTCGTGCTCGCAAGCGCGCGTCGCTTCGGGGTGACTCATCTTCGCAAAGTCGAAATATTCAGGGAAGGCATTCGGCACCGCGAGTTTGGATTTCTGCGGTTGGAACAAATCGTAATTGTGCATTGCCGCATAGCCCGTCCAGCAATCCACGCCTTCGGCATCGAGCGCGCCGCATAACACATCGTGTTCCACGCCGAACTCAGCGGGGTCAATCGCAAAGATATAACGATAGAACGAACGCGTGGTGTGACGTTCATCCCGCTTCAATACGCGCACACCTTGAATTTCGCTCAAGGCTTCATCCATATACGCCGCCATCTCTTCGCGTTGTTTTGCCTGCGCGGGGAAGCGCTCGATGCCAACCAGCGCCATCGCCGCTTGCAATTCACTGATACGGAAGTTGCCGCCTTGAATCGCAAGTCCATTTTCATAATCTTCACCGCCGCCACCTAAAGCATGCGGACGTCCGCAATCAATGATCGAAGCGGCGAGCGCGGCGTGTTCAGCCGATTTGCATAACAGGATTCCGCCCTCGCCTGATGTCAACGTTTTGGATGATTGCAAACTGAATGAGCCGAAGTGACCAATCGTCCCTGCGCCCTGACCGTTCCACTTCGCGCCGTGCGCATGGGCACAATCTTCGATCACGATCAAATTATATTTTTCAGCCAGCGCCATGATCGCATCCATATCCGCCATGTTCGAACCGAGATGTACGGGGATGATGGCTTTGGTCTTTGGTGTAATGGCTTTCTCGGCCGCTTTCGCATCGAGACAATACGTGTTCGGGTCAACATCCACAATGACGGGAATCGCGCCCGCGCCCATGGGGGCTGATGCGGTCGCTTGAAACGTATACGCGGGCACGATCACTTCATCACCCCAGCCAATGCCCGCCGCGCGCAACGCGACCTCCATCGTTATCGTCCCATTGGTCATCGGCACCGCATACCCGCCGCCCTGCAACTCGGCAAATTTCTTCGCGAGTTCCGCAGTTTTGGGTCCAGGGTACGGATATCCACCCCACCGCCCCGATTTGATAACCTCTGTCACCGCGTCAATATCGCGCTGATCCCACACAGGCCATGCGGGATACGGCTCCGTACGTGCTTTGCTTCCACCTAAGATTGCTAATTCAGACATGAGATACTCCTTCGATTTACGATTTTTGATTTTAAATTTACGATTGAAACAACTGCGGCAGATATTGCTTATTAGCTTCAAGCAATTCATCCAGCATTTGACTTGCTTGCTGAATGGTTAGACGACTCGACAATGGATCGTTGAGTAAAACTTGTAAAGCGAGGCTTCTATCTCCATTCAACGCGGCTGTAACCGTCATCTCCTGCTGGCGGACATGATGCTCCAACACATTCTGCACTCCCGCAGGGACATCGCCATAGGTGATGGCGTTCGCGCCAAGCGAATCAATTACACCGTAGGTCTCTACCACGGCATCGTAGGACAAATTGGCAATTTGTCCTACATTGGGTAAATTCATAATGCCAACATATTTCTCGCCGCACACAAGCGCACGGATAATTTTGTTGGCGGCTTCCGTCGAAACATCCTGCATGAATCCATCCAATGGGACATCGCCGCGCAATGCAGACTCGATCAAGTCTTTTGCTTCAACTTCCAGGGCATAGCGGTCTGGGATGCTGGTCAGGATGAGATCGTAAGCTTTGCCCCACTCCGTGGACTCATTAATAAAGTGTGGAAAGAATTCCGCAATGTGACGGTCACCTGCGGCGGGCAATGCGCCGTACAACTGAAACAATGTGGATTTGACTTTGGCATGATCGGCAAACACGGATGTATCGGCTTCGTCCACTTTGATTTCGCCGCTCAAGACTTTCTCGGTAATTGCTGGTAATTCATTGAAGACACGTTTGCCGTTCGCATACAGATCCGTAACCCAGATGAGGTGATTGACACCCGCGATCTTCGCTGTGATATTTTCTGGTTTGGTCTTAAACAGTTGCGCCAGATGTTCCCGTACGCCGATCCATTCGTGACACAGCCCAACGACTCTCACGCCTTGCAGCGCCAAAGTCCAAGTCAACACCGTCATTGGATTGGTGTAGTTCAGAAATAACGCCCGTGGACAAATTTCCAGCACCTTGCGCCCGATCTCTGCCACAACGGGGATATTCCGCAACGCACGTGCCAACCCACCTGGTCCCGTCGTATCGCCAACGGATTGTTTGATTCCATACTTGGCAGGGATTTCCAAGTCATGTCGCATCGCTTCGAGTCCGCCGGTTGTGATGGACAGAATCACAAAGTCTGCGCCTTGAAGCGCTTCATCGAGCGATAACGTTTTTTCGAGCCGAAAATCCAACTTAAAATCTGCAATCATTTTTTTGCCGAGCGCATACACCAAATCAACTCGCTCTTGAACAATATCCTGCAACACAATCGTCGAGCCGACCAGTTCAGGCGTGTCAAAAATATCCCGCATAAATGTGGGACCCCACGAATACGATCCGCCGCCGATGATGACGATCTTTGGCATGCTTGATTCCTTTTAATTATTGACCAACATAACAGACCGTAGACCACCGACCGACGACGGTTGGTGGCTGTTTACTGATAACTTCTGCGGTCTTCCGTCTGCTGTCCAATCACAAATCCTCCGCCAGCATTTCAAACAACTCCTCCATGTCGCCAAACCGTGACTTGCGAAACGCTTCCGCAAACCTGCCTGCCTCCCAGCCTGCCTTCGCTGCCATTGCCTTGCCGTCATTTTGCATCACCATCCCCAACAACGCAGACATATCGCCGTCCATTGCCTCATCGAGCATGGACATACGTTTGCCGTAGGTCTTCAATTGCAAACGAGTCTGGTTGATGGTGTTCCGCATCATTTCACGGTGGGCGCACAACGCCATGATTTTCTTTTCCATGGTTTCGGTCACATCTTCAAAATGATTTGCTTCAGGTAATTGACGTGCAAAATACCAGCGCTCACAGACTGAGAACGGTTCAAGTCCTTCTGTAAAATGTTCAGAATAATGTTTATCGAAACACGAAACCCAAAACGCCTCTTCCACGGCTTGCGCCACGCGGGTATGGTCTTGATTGCCTTCGTACATTCCAAACGGGTCAAAGGTTAAGACGGCGTATGGCTTATGCTTGCGGAACAAATAGACAAAACGCTCTCGCAAACTCCCCAATGGAATATCTGCAAGACAATCGGTCATAAATCCCAGCTCGATGATTTCTGCAATGCCCAAAATTTTTGCGGCGGCGTGCATCTCTTGCGTATTGATTCGAATCGTTTCTTCGACCGAATAGCCAATCGAATCTTTCTGGTCATCCGTCACGCGGACGAGAATCACATGCCAGCCCTCCGCCGCCAGTTTAGTGAGCGTACCACCACAAAATGCTGCGGCATCATCAGCGTGTGGAGCGATCATCATGGCGGTTTTCATTTCATCAACTCCCGCAGAGCATCCATCACTTTGGGCGTGATGTCTTTGCCGATTGAATTTGTTTCTTCGTAATGTTTACCAGGCTTGAACGGATTCCACGGATAAATAAAATCTTCAACGGGCAGGATGTAGCCCAACTCGTCGTTCGCCAGCCCAATCACGCCTGTGACTTCCGCCCTCGCCTCTTTCATCCACGCTTTGAGCTGCAAGCCCAACTTCGGCAGTAACTCCCCCGGAACCGTCGCCAGCCACAACCCGCCGATTTTGATGAGATTGACTTCAGTGATCACGTAGCCCTTTTTATCGCGCACATCGGGTAATAGTTTTCGCATGAAAGCAAGTTTATAAAGAATGTTGGTGAGTTTGGCTTTGATAACACGTTTCTCAATGCTGATCGTTGACGGACGACCACCGACCGCTTCTTCGCCAGCCCTCTGCGGTCCGCCATCTACGGTCTTACTCCTCACTGATAACTGCTCACTGCTCTTCACTTTCCCCAACGCTTCCACTCCCCTCTCCGCCAACTTCCTCCCCATAAACTCCGCCTCTTCAAAAGAATGCTCTTTCACATCAGGAGTCATCATGCCGCCCAACGCACCAGAGAAGAAAATACACGGAGCGCCAGTGTCCTTCTCCACTTTCTCACGCAGATAATGAACATAATCCGACGTGATATTCGGATTCATATCCCACAACACTTCAGGGTGACATGGGAAGTTAAACAAAGTC
>SXGT01320890.1_pt1 | contig 15013 bp, 11 predicted proteins | sample 3176221 | NCBI WGS metagenome assembly SXGT01 (sample SAMN11356862, study PRJNA531348) | freshwater metagenome | isolation source: freshwater sample F1-120 | place: China: Fuxian Lake, Yuxi | collected 2017-12-25
ACGCGCTGCTTCCGTTCCGAACTTTTTGGGCGTACGCCGCGGGAGCGGCCGTCGGCCCGGTCGAAACTGCGCTCGGACAGTGCGCGCACTTGCGCGGTGATCTCGAACGTGCGGTCCAGCACTTCGAGTCGGCGATCGATCAGACGGCCCGTGAAGGTTGGATCATCCAGCAGATCGACGCCGAGCTCTGCCTGGCCGCCACCCTCGGCGCTTTGGACCGCGTCGACCAAGCGCGCGCCCACGATGCGGTCGGTCGCCAACTGGCAATGCGCTGCGGGGCGTCCGCATACCTCGAACGGCGCGCGCTTGCGCCCTACTTCGATCCCGCCTCGTAAGCACCACGCCGCCCGGACCGTTCCGGATGATCTGCGGTGCTGGGTCTATCTGCCTGCTCGCTCGTCCGGTGCGGTGGCGGCGAGCACGTTGCGGACTTCGTCGAGGAGTGCGTCGTCGACAACGAGTCCGTTCGCGGCCGACCACCAGTGTTGTTGCTCTTCGACGAACGTCGGTAAGCGGCGCAAGGTGGATTCGACCTCGTCCCACTCGACCCCGAGTTCGTCCAGCGCTGTGCGTGCTCCGGCCGCGGCCGCAATCCGACGGGGGCGGGCTGGATCGTTGCCTTGAATGTGTGACATCACGAGGACGCCGAGGGTGACGAGTTCGCCGTGCATGATCGTGCGCCCGGTCACCGCTTCGAAGCAGTACGCGAAGAAATGTTCGCTGCCCTCCTCGAAGCGCGCGTGCCCGAGGTCGTGGCAGAGCCAGCCGATGTCGCGGTGGCACTCCATCAGTCGCTGCACGCCCTCGTCGTCGCCGCGGCCGAGCAACGGGGCGAGTGCCTCGAGCTCGTCCAGGTACGCGAACCCGCGACGCGCCGCGACGTCGTCCCAAGGATGGTCGCGGCCCGCGTCGGCGCCGAGTCGCCAATCCCAGAGGCCGGTGTGGCAGCTCAGAACGTCGCCGATACCTCCCGCAACGAGCGCACGCGGCGCCGCGCCGATCAGGTCGAAGTCGACGATGACGAGCTCGGGCACCGAGTCGCCGTCGTAGCGAACGCCGCCGCCGTCGCGCAGCGCCGTCATGCGCGTGAAACAAGCGTCGACCGATGGCAACGACGGCACCTGGTAGAGCGGCAGCCTGGTGCGCCAGTGCAACCACTTGGCCGTGTCCATCGCCGAACCGCCGCCGAGGCCGACGATCGCATCCACGTCGGTCAGCGAGTCGGCCATCCGGTCGAGATGATCGAGTTCGAGATTGCCGGCCTGCACGACGCGGGTCGGCGCAGCCGACAGTGTCGGTTCGACCACCGCCCACGGTTCGGGCTGGGTCACCACTAGGTAGCGCCCGATCTCGCGGACGAGCGACGCCAGGCGTCCTCGGCCGTAGTGCACTGGAAAGCCGCGAACGTCGACGAGCGTCACCGCTCGCGCTTTCGGTCGACCTCGATGTCGTAAATTGCGTCGGGATCGGCGCACCCTTCGAACGTCGTTGCTGCACTCATTCGAACGGAACCTAACGGATGCGCATGGCCCAGGGGCCTGGACGTGCGAGGGTTCGGTCATCCATCCGCTGTAGGTGCGACGACCGTGCGGGCCGAGCAACTGCACGACGAAGGAACGGCGCCCCATGTGCGTCGAGGACAGCACATCGCGCCGGCGCGCGCGGCTCGCGCGCCCGCTGTACGAGGAAGTGCTTCGGGCCGGCTGAGCTCCAACGTCGCTGGACTGACCGGGTCGTAACGATTCCGGCCGACGGGAAATCAACGCCTCGGCCGGATCGCCCACCTGCCATGTCACCGATGTTGGGGCTGTCCGTACACTGCGCGAGTGCCGCGAGATCGCGCCCGATCCCAGGTTGTTGCCGCGTCGCCTGCGCTGCTGAGGGATCTCAACGAGCGCACGGTGCTCGATGCGATGCTCGACGCGGGCGCGCTCAGCCGGGCCGAAATCAGTCGCCGAACGGGCATGTCGAAGCCCACGGTGTCGTTGGCGATTCACTCACTCGAAGCGAGCGGTTTGGTGGCCGAGACCGGCATCGAAGCTGGTCGGCCGGGCCGCTCGGGTGTGCTGTACGGCGCAGTGGCCGAAGCCGTGCTGTCGGTTGGCATCGAGATTTCGGTGGGTCGCGTCCGGGGCGTCCTCGTCGACCTCGACGGACGCTCGCTCGCCGAACACGCGCGCCCCGTGCGCGCACGAACCTCTCGCGCGGCCTACGACGCCGTGCGACGCTGCGTCGACGCGCTCTTCGAAGCGTCAGGGGAGAGCCCAACCGGGTTGTTCGCCGTTGCCGTCGGAACTCCCGGTGTCATCGATCCGTCGACCGGGAGACTGACCCGCGCCGGGACGCTGCCTGAACTCGATGGAACCGCGCCTGCTGAAGCGATCAGCCGGCGGGTGGGTGTTCCAGTGCGCGTGATCAACGACGTCGATCTTGCTGCGCTGGCCGAACAGGTCGAAGGGGCCGGGCGCGGACTCGAGGACTTCGTGGTGCTGTGGGCCGGCTCCGGACTGGGCTCGGCCATCGTCTCCGACGGCGCATTGCGATTCGGTCACCGAGGCGGTGCGGGCGAGATCCACGACATCCCGTTTGCGACCGTTGCGGCGGCGTTGGGTCGAGGGACTTCCGATGAGGTCGACATCTCGTTCGCCGGTGTGACTCGCCTCGCCGCTCGCCTCGCGCCCGAACACCCGGACAGCCGACTCGCGTTCCCGTATCGAGCGGACCGGGTACTCGACGCAGCGGACTTCGATCCGCTCGGTGCCGCGGTGCGAGAGCGCCTCGCCACCTGGGTCGCGTGGTACTGCGCGGCGCTCGGCGCCGTGGTCGATCCGGAGCTGATCGTGCTCGCAGGCCCGTTGCTCGCACGCGACGATCTTGTCGAGCCGGTTGGTGCCGTTTTGGCAGCGTTGCTCTCGGCTCCGCCGCGCGTTGTGGCATCACGACTCGGCGACCGGGCGTTGCTGGCGGGCGCAGCGGCCGTTGCTCGCAACGAGGCCCTCGACCGCGCCTTCGTGACCCGGCGACGTCCGCAACGTGAACCGTGAGGGCAGAGCTCCGAGTGCACGAGTAAACACCGGGAATCTTGAATGTAAGGATTGCTTACGGATATGGTCGCCCGCTACCGGGAATCGCATCACGAGGGGGCTCTAGGCATGGCGACGCTGGTCGGCGATCAACCAGCCCTGCTCGGCGGCACTGCGATCCGATCCGCCGACTACCCGGCGTGGCCGATCTGGGACGATGCCGAGCGCCGCATCCTGAACGAGACGCTCGAGCAGGGTGGATGGTGGCAAGGTGACGGGAGCGTCGCGCGCGACTTCGCCAACGCGTTCGCTCGATACCACTCGGCGGCGTTCGGCATGGCAATGACGAACGGTACGCACACGATCGAGGCCGCGCTCATCGCATGCGACGTGGGTGACGGCGACGAGGTCATCGTCCCTGGGATGACGTTTGTTGCATCCGCAAGCGCCGTACTCGCCGTCAACGCGACTCCGATCCTCGTCGACATCGACCCCGAGACACTCTGCCTCGACGCCACCGCGGCCGAAGCTGCGATGACACCGCGCACGAAGGCGATCATTGTCGTTCACGTCGCCGGTGCTGCCGCCGACCTCGATGCGCTCACGGAACTGTGCGCACGACGTGGGGTGCACCTCATCGAGGATTGCGCGCACGCGCACGGGACGTTCTGGAGAGGTCGCGGTGTCGGCTCGTACGGTTCGTTCGGATCGTTCTCGATGCAGCGATCGAAGCTGATGACTGCGGGTGAGGGTGGGGTCCTGATTTGCAACGACCAGGCGTTGCGCGATCGAGCGTGGGCCTACGCGGATTGCGGCCGAGTCAAAGGCGAGTGGTGGTACCACCACGCCACGGTTGGAACGAACCTGCGGATGTCGGAGTGGCAGGGCGCAATCCTGACGGCCCAACTCGCCCGCTTTCCGGAGCAGAACGCGCGTCGCAACGAGAGCGCCGTGGCGCTCGGCCTGGCCTTGGATCAGATCGAAGGACTTCGTCCCCAGCGTCGCGATCCGCGCATGGACTCGCAGGGCAACTACTGCTTCGTGTTCCACTACGACGCCGACGCGTTTGCCGGCATGCCGTTGCGGACCTTCGAACGGGCGATGGCCGCAGAAGGCATCCCGATGGGTGTGTCGTATCCCAGCCTCAACGAACTGGCGGTCTTTCGCGACGCGAACTTCGGTCCGCGCTTGCGGGCGAGCGCGCCGAAGGTCGACTATGCGACGGTGCGACTGCCGAACAGCGAGCACGCGGCCCGTTCGACGGTCTGGATCGAGCACCGGATCCTGCTCGCCGAACCAGAAGACGTGCTCGACGTTGCCCGCGCCGCGGCCCGAATCCAGCAGCACGCAGCAGCGATCGTCGCTGCCGACAGCGACTAGCCGACAGCAACTGACGGGAGAGGTCATGACTACGAACCCAGAATCGGTTCGGCAACGAAGCGGTGCTCGGCGCCGGCGGCTGCTCGCGGCGGGCGCTGCGGTGGCGCTCTTGGCAGCCGCGTGTGGCGGCGGCGACGACGAGGCGAGCGACACGACAATCGCGGCGACCACGGTGCCGCCCGAGGATCGTGAACCTGCGACTGTCACCTTGTGGTCGTCGTTCACCGACCCCGAGACGATCGAGAAGTTCCAGCCCCTCATCGATCGCTGCCAGACCGACAACGAGTGGCTGACGATCGAATACGTCGCGAAGGACGACATGTCGACCGCCCTCGCCGCGGCGTCGGAGGCGAACGAGGTTCCCGACCTCGTCCAAGCCGATTTCACCGGTGGCCTCGCCAAGATCCAAGCGACCGGTGTCATCTCGCCAGTCGACGAATTCATCGAGCGCGACGGGTTCGACTGGGACCAGTTCGTTCCTGGCGGGCAGAAGCTCGTGACCTTCAACGGAAAGCGGTGGGGGATCCCGTTCAGCGTCGACACCGTGGCGCTCTTCTACAACCAAGACATTCTCGACGAAGCTGGCCTCGAGGTGCCGACGACCTGGGACGATCTCGTTGCGGCTGCCGAAGCGCTGATCGAACGCGACGACGACGGCAACCTCACCCGACTCGGTTTCGTTCCCGACGTGGGTGATGGCAGCTACGTGACGTCGTCGGCGCTTGCGTACGGAGGGGCCGCGTTCAGCGACGACGGAACGGAGGTGCTCGTCGGCGACGGCGATGCCTGGGCCACGATGCTGCGCGACCAGCAGAAGTTCTACGACATCGTCGGCAACGACGACCTGACGGAGTTCGCTGCCGGGTTCGGCTCCTACGACTCCTCGGAGAACTTCTTCATCACCGGTGAAGTGCCGCTCTACTTCGAGGGTTCTTACTTCGTGACATGGCCCGGTCGCTTCGGTGAGGGCAAACCGGCGAACTGGGGCGTCGTTCCCCTCCCTGCGCCGGATGGATCGCCGGAGGGCGTGTCGATGGTTGCGTCGGGGAACTCGTTTTTCATCCCGGCGGAAGCAACCGATCGTGAAGCGTCGTGGGTCGCGGCCAGCTGCATGGCGACCGCCGCGCAGGAGATCGCCACGCTCCAGGAGTTCAACGGCAACATCCCGTCGAACATCGCGGCGTTGGATATCTTCGAGGCCGACCAGGTCGCGAAGATCCCGCAGTTCCAGGCGTTCGTCGACATCGCTCGTTCGCCCGACGCGCTCGTGCAGTCCAACGGCGTCATCGCCGAGACCGCAAGCGACCAGATCGTCCAGCTGGCGCTGGAGTTCCGTCGCGGCAACATCGCTGACGAAGATCTCGAATCGGAGCTCGCCGACCTCGACGGGCGTCTGCAAGACGAGCTCGACCTCGAGCTCGGCTGATCGGTGACAACAGCGCGTGAGCACGCGCGCCGGCGGGCTTCCCGTCGGCGCCGGCTCACGGTGCTGGCGATGCTCGCGCCATGGATCATCGGGTTTTGCGTGTTCACGCTGTATCCGATCGTGAACTCGCTGTACTGGTCGTTCACGGTCAAGCGCTACGGGACGGCGGCGCGGTGGATCGGCCTCAAGAACTACGAGCTGCTCCTGAGCAACGACGATCTAGGCAAGGCGTTGCGCAACACCGTCTACCTCGCCATTGTCGGCATGCCCATTCGAATCGGTATCGCCATGCTGTGTGCTGCGTTGCTGGCGCGTCCTCGGCGTGGCAACGGCGTCTATCGGACGTTGTTCTACGTGCCGTCGATCGTGCCTGCGGTGGCGAGCGGCGCGTTGTTCTACTTCTTGTTGAAGAAGGGCGGGCCGGTCTCGAGCCTGTTCGACCTGTTCGGTGCCGAAGCGCCGCTGTGGTTCGCGGATCCGGCCTGGGCGAAGCCCGCCTTGATCATGGTCGGAACCTGGGCGCTCGGTGACCTCATGTTGATCTTCCTCGCCGGTTTGGTCGATATCCCGCGATCGCTCTACGAGGCAGCCGATCTCGACGGTGCCGGTCGCTGGGCGAAGTTCCGTCACGTCACGTTGCCGATGATCTCGCCAGTCACCTTCTTCACGGTGCTCACCGGGCTCATCGGGGTCCTCCAGAGCTTCGACCAAGCGTTCGTCTTCAGCCAGGGTGTTCGTCGGGGTCGGCTCACCGGCGAGCCGGAAGGGTCGCTCCTGACGTACGCGATGTTGCAGCTTCGGCACTTCCAAGACGGGCGGATCGGCTTTGCGGCGGCGATGGCGTGGGTCATGTTCGTCATCACCTTCGTCATCACCATCGCGATGCTCGCAACGCGCCGGCGGTGGGTACACACGGCGTCTGGGGATCTCGCGTGAGTGCGATGACTGCCACGCCCGTCGCTCGCCGTCGACCGCCGAGCCCGAGGAACTCGCGGCGCGTGCTGCTGACGATCGCTCGCCACTCGGTGCTGATCGGGCTTGCGGTGATGTTCGCGTTGCCGCTCTTGTTCATGTTGCTCCAGTCGGTGATGCCGCTCACACAGGCGAAGACGACAGCGCTGTGGCCCGAGCATCTCGAATGGTCGAACTACACCCGGGTCTTCGACCGGATCCCGCTCGGTACCTACATCGTGAACACGCTGAAGGTCTGCGCGCTCACGGTGACCGGCACGGTGCTGAGTTGTGTCCCTGTCGCGTACGCGTTCAGTCATCTCCAGTGGCGGGGCCGCAAGGCCGTGTTCGTGCTCGTCCTGTCGACGATGATGCTGCCGTTCCAAGTGCTCTTCGTCAGCCAGTACCAGATCTTCTCCGAGCTCGGTTGGCTCAACACGATCTTGCCGCTCACCGTCCCAACATTCTTCGGGGACGCGTTCAGCATCTTCTTGCTGCGCCAGTTCTTCCTGACCTTGCCGGCCGAGACGCTCGACGCGGCGCGTGTCGACGGTGCGAGCGAGTTCTCGGTGTTGACGCGTGTCGTCGTGCCGATGGCGCGGCCGGGGATCATGGCGGTCGCAGTGTTCCAGTTCCTCTTTTCGTGGGGTGACTTCTTCGGCCCCAACATCTATCTCTCGGATGAGCGATCGCTCACGCTCGCGGTCGGGCTGGTGCGCCTCAACACCGCAGTCGAACGTCTCGGAGAGTCGAACCTCACGATGGCTGCGTCCGTCGTGTTCGTGCTGCCGTTGCTCGTGATCTTCTTCTTTGCCCAGAAGGTGTTCATCGAGGGCGTCACGCTCACGGGGAGCAAGGGCTGATCTTGACCACGTCTCCGTTTCCTATGCCACCGTTTCCAGCACATGCGGCGCTGCCCGCCGACACGCTGCGGGTCGTGGAGATCCACTACTACCGCGTGCCGCGCGAGCGGTGGGAGCTGATGCTGTTGCGAGCACGACAGTCCGGCGCCAACGGAGTGTCGAGCTACATCCCATGGGTGCATCACGAACCGGCACCGGGAGCGTTGGACCTCGACGGTTCGACGTCGCCTGAACGCGACCTCGTCGGCTTCGTGCAACTGTGCATCGATGCCGGACTCGGTTTCATCGCCAAGCCTGGCCCGTTCTGCGACTCGGAGATGCTCGGCGGCGGTGTCCCGCCGTGGTTGCTCGACGCGCACCCGGAATGGTGGGCGATCCGCTACGACGGCGTGCCGTTCCGACACGGCGACTCGAACGACCCGCGCCTCGGTTACGCGAACGAGGCCGCGGTGGTCGAGAGCTGTCGTTGGCTCCGCGACGTGGCGGGTGCGCTCAGGCCGTTCGTCGGGCGAGGACTGTGGGCCGTGCAGATCGACAACGAGACGCCGGGCGATGGCATGTGGGTGCACGAAGACGGCGCCGCGGCCTCGCCGATACGTGCAGACTTCGCCGGCCGCCCGCTCCCGCCGCCGTGGACGGCAGTCGCGACGCTCGAGGAGTTGGAGCCGTGGATCGGGCTCGATCGGCTCGCCGACGAACAACTTGCGTGTGGTCTCGGCGCGTACGCGGCGGCGACCCGCGATGTGCTCGGTAATCAAGTTGCGCTGTTCCACGACTGGCTGTGCATGCCGTGGCAGTTGGCCGGGATGCTCGTCGAACCTGGAGTCCTCGCCGAGACGTGCGATTGGGTCGGTCAGAACGTGTACGCCGAGAACGTCGATCCCAACGCGATGATCGCCGGTACGGCCTGGTACAAGATGAACGACGTCGAATACGTCCACCATGCGTGGTGGCGTACGCGCTTGTCGCACACCTTGTCGCCCGCGGGGATGCCGCATCTGGTGCCGGAGATCTCGGCCCGGCAAGCGTTCTACCTCCAGTGCTCGCTGATCGGTGGCATGGATGCGCCGTGCATCTACATGCTGCACAGCTCCGAACCCGAGCCAGCTGGCGTGGGCGCGTTCCAGCGCTGGGCCGAAGAAGCGCCAGTACTGCCCGATGGCAACGTGTTCGAGTGGTGGTGGAATCTGCGTTGCCTGTTCCTCTGCCTCGAAGCGGGCGGCGCCGACCTCGCGGCGTCCCCGTTGCCGGCACGCGTCGCCATCGCCTACGACCACGCAGGCGAACGGTTCGCTCGATGGGCCGGAGTGATTCCGGGCGCCGGGCTGGTGGCGGATTCTGAGGCTGCAGCGATTTGTTCGGCGTCGAACTCGTCGGCGGCCGGCATGGAGATCGCTCGCGTGCTTGTCGATGCCGGCATCCCGTTCGATGTGGTGGACGTGACGCGCAGGTCGATCGATCGCTACGAGCAGGTGGTTGTGCCGTCGACGCGTGTCATGAGTCAGGCTGCACAAGCTCGTCTCGCTCGCTGCTCCGCTGCGCGCATTGCCGGAGCGCTGCCGACGCACGACGAACACGGCCGGCCGCATGCCGAGCTCGACATTCCGGTCTGGGACCGACCGGCGACCGCGGCGTCTGTCGGCATCGATACCGGTGTGCGGGTCGGCCCTTCCGGTCGTCGTTACGTCACCGTGGTCAACCGGTCCGGAACCCGTGCCGAGTCGATCGTCGAAGGGCAAGTGGTCGCGACGAACCCGGCGACGGTGACGTGGTTCGCGCTCGACGGCGAACGGGTCGTCGCTGCGATGTTGCACGGCGACGACGCCCAGACCGGCGCGCTCGAGTGTTCGCAGGGACAGTGCGCGATCGCGCAACGTGACGACGGCGCGTGGCACGTCGTTTCGCAAGAACGTGCATGGATCCGGATTCCCGAGGCCGCGGGTGTCGACGCGTGGCGAGTGCTGCTCCACGGTGCGGTGTTGTCGGCCGGGGTCGTCGGGGCCGACGGCCGCTTCCGGTTCGTGCACCAGGACGACCAGGGTCAGACCGACCGGTACGTACTCGGTCGTCGTGCCGCGGCTGATGCTGCCGCCGCACCCGTTGCTCACTACTTCGAGACGACGCTTGCGCGTGCTGCGCAGGAGTGCACCACGCTCGGGGTGGCGGTCGAGGCCGTCGTCGACGAGATCCGTGAAACGCGCAGCGCGATGCTGTCGGGCACCTCGAACCCCGACGCGATCGCGCGTCTCGACGCGCTGACGCGTGTGGCGGTCCGGCTCAACGACATCCGGCTCGGTGTGTCGTGACGCGCCCACTTCGCCTCGCCGTGCTCGGTTACGGCTTCATCGGAGATCTGCACACTCGAGCTGCACAAGCATGCGGGGCCGAAGTGCGCGAAGTCTCCGGCCACCATGCGGAACGTGCGGCCGCGTTTGCTCGCGTCCACGGGATCGATACTTCATCGACGGAATGGGAACACACCGTCGCCGCCGACGACATCGATGCGGTCGTGATCGGGACGCCGAACGCGTTGCACCATGCTCAGGCCCTTGCGGCGTTCGCTGCGGGGAAGCACGTGCTCGTCGACAAACCGATGGCGATGAACGTGGCCGAGGCCGTCGAGATCCGCGACGCCGCGATCGCCGCCGGTCGCACGCTGCTCGTGGGGCACATGTGGCGCTACCGGGCCGAGGTCATCGCGCTCCGCGATCGCATTCGTTCGGGAGATCTCGGCACGGTCGTACGAACCCGCGGTTACGGCATTCATGCAGGGTGGGGCCCGTCCGGCTGGTTCGTCGATCCGGCCTTGTCAGGCGGCGGCGCGCTGATCGACATGGGCATTCACGCGATCGACACGGCCAGGTTCTTGCTCGACGATCCGCAGGCGGTGCGAGTCCAGGCATCGCTCGGGCACGCCTACGGTGACTACGACGGCCGTATCGACGACGATGGCGTGGTGTTGATCGATTGGGACTGTGGTGCGCGCAGCGTCGTCGAGTGCGGATGGTGGCAGCCCGTGCTCGACGGGGTGGAAGGCGAGACCGACATCTACGCAACCGGAGGCCACGCACGAATCTGGCCGGAGTTCGTAGGCGGTGGCCCTCCGTCTGGATACGAGCATTGCGCGCTGGCGATGTACCAGGCGCAGATGACCGACTTCATCGAGTGCTGCCACACCGGCGCGACGCCGCTCGCATCAGCCGAAGTGGGCCTGGAAGCGTTGCGCATTGTCGAAGCCGCATATGTCGCCAGCTCTCCGAAAGGAGGAACCGCGTGAAGATCGCAGTCATCGGTGGTGGGTCGACGTACACCCCGGAGCTGGTCGATGGTCTGTTGCGTCGGCGCGCCGAACTCGATCTCTCGGAGATCGAGCTCATCGACATCGACGCATCGCGCCTCGCGACGCTCGGGCCGTTGGCGCAACGGATGGCCGCCCGTCACGGCGAAGGAGTCGTCATCACGTGGGGTGACGACGTCGTCGCGGGTGTTCGTGGTGCGGGTTACGTGGTCAGTCAGATCCGAGTCGGCGGGATGGCGGCGCGCGATCGCGACGAGCACCTCGGGCGAGAGTTCGGCCTCGTCGGCCAGGAAACGGTCGGCGTTGGCGGTTTCGCGAACGCGTTGCGGACCATTCCCGTCGCGCTGCGTTTGTCCGAGATCGTCGCGGAGCACGCCCGAGACGCGACCCTGTTCAACTTCACCAACCCGGCCGGCCTCGTGACCGAGGCGCTGTGTCGTCACGGTCAGGTGCCGACGGTCGGGCTGTGCAACGTTCCCTGGTCGACCAAGGCCGAGATCGCCAAGGCGTTCGGCGCCGAGCCGCAGCAGGTGGACCTCGACACGGTCGGCCTCAACCACCTCACGTGGACGCGACGGGTCGAGATCGACGGCCAAGATCGAACCGCCGAGGTCCTGGGCGGATTGCGCGCGCTCGTCGGCAAACAGATCTCTCACGACGGCGAACCGGACTGGACGCCCGAGTCCATCGGGCTGATCGGCGCGATTCCGAACTACTACCTCCTCTACTACTACGAGACCGATGCGTGGCTCCGCTACCAAGCTGCGCATCCCACCCGGGCGGCCGAGGTGATGCAGATCGAAGAGCAGCTGCTCGCGCGTTATCGCGATGACGCCCTCGATCAGAAGCCCCCCGAACTCGAACAGCGCGGCGGCGTGTACTACTCAGAGGCGGCGGCGGCGTTGATGGCCGACATGGCGGCAGACACGGGTGCAGTGCACGTCGTCAACGTGACCAACTCAGGCGCGATTCCAGGTCTGCCCGACGATGTGGTGGTCGAAGTCGCAGCCCATGTGCACGCGTCGGGTCCGAAACCGCGCACGACGGATCCGCTGCGGGCCGACGTCGACGCGTTGGTCCGAACGATCAAGGACTTCGAGTTGCTCACGGTGACTGCAGCAGTCGACGGAGACCACGATGCTGCGCGCCAGGCGTTGTTGACCAATCCGTTGGGTCCCGCTGCTCACCGCGTCGATGCGGTGTGGACGCGATTGCGCGAGGTGCACGCGGGCTGGTTGGGTCGTCTCGATGACTGATCGCGTGGTGCTCGGCGTCGACGGCGGTGGCACGAAGACCGATGTGTGTGTCGCGACCGACGCGGGCCGGGTGCTCGCGTTCGTGTCGGGCGCCGGCTCGAATTGGGAAGGTGTCGGGCTGGACGCCGTGGGAGCGACGCTGCGGGAATTGATCGCTGCGGTGCTCGCGGACGCCGGTATCTCGATCGGTCAGGTGGATGCCGCGAGCTTCTGCCTCGCCGGGATCGACTGGCCCTCGGATGAAGCTCGGCTCAGAACAGTGATCGAACCTCTCGGCCTCGCTTGCCCGTGGATGGTCGACAACGACTCGTTCGCAGCACTGCGCGCCGGCTCGGAGCGCGGCGTTGGGTGCGTGTCGATCGCAGGAACCGGAGGTGTCGCTGCGGGTCGCAACGCACACGGGGAGGTCGCCCGAACCATGGGCATTGCGATCGGCGAAGGTTCCGGCGCGTGGGGTCTGGTCGCCGAGGCGCTCGCCGCGATGGCGCGCGCCCGCAACCGCGGTGGAGCGCCGACCGACCTCACGGACCGATTGTTGCGGGCGACGAATTGCGACGACGTGTCGGCACTGTTCGAAGGTCTCTCGCGCGGCACCGTGCACGTTGGCGGTGCGTTGTCGGTCCACGTCATCGACGCGGCGCGGGACGGCGATGCCGTCGCCCAAACGATCAGTCGAAGCTGTGGTGCGGAGCATGGTCGCGATGTGGTTGGCGTCGCGACCCGCTTGGGACTCACTGGCGACGTCGATGTCGTCCTCGCCGGCGGCGTGCACACCAGCGGCGAGGCACACTTTCGGGCTGGCTTCGTCGAGGAGGTCGACGCGCGTTTTCCGAACGCGCATCTGCGTGTGCTCGACGCACCCCCGGTCGCGGGTGCCGTCCTGCTCGCCCTCGACCAAGTCGGCGCCGTCCTGCCAGGGATCCACGAAGCCGTGTGCGTCGAGACCGGTGCGGCCCGATCCGCAGGCGCCACGCAGGGGTGAACTCGAACATGCCCGGGAAGACGCGAAAAGCCACTGGCATCGATGTTCGTGGCGCGCTCGTGCCGCAACCGCGTTGGTGTTCGTGGCTCGACTCAGGCCCACCGCCCGATCCGCCGGCGCACCGCGATGCGTTCGTGCTGCGCGTCGACGGCGGCGCCGCGACGATCGAGGCAACCGCGCCATCGGGTCACGCGTATGCCGAGTATCTCGCCGCGCAGCTCACGCGGCTGCACCCCGCCGGGATTCCCGATCTCGTTGTCGTCGACTGGCCCGATCTCGACGTGCGCGGCGTGATGCTCGACTGCTCGCGCCACCGCGTGTTGACGGTCGAGACGCTCGAGGCGTGGTTCGCCGTAATGGGCGAGCTTCGGGTCAACCATGTCGAGCTCTACCTCGAGACCACACTCGCGCACCACGGTCATGAAGACGTGTGGGGGCCCCGCGGCGGTTACAGCTTCGACGATGTCGCCAGATTGCGGTTGGCTGCCGCGCAACATCACATCGAACTGATTGGGCAGCAGAACGCGCTCGGCCATCTCGAGGGCTGGCTTGCGACGCCGCGCTTCGCGGGGCTCGCCGCGTTGCCGGGCGGCTACACGACTCCCGATGGTGCGGCACACGAACCGCCGGCAACGGTCGAGCCGACGAACCCGGATGCATGGGCACTCGTCGCCGAACTCGTCACCAACATGGCTGCGGCTTTCGATGCGTCGCCCGTCCATGTCGGGCTCGATGAACCGATCGATCTCAACCCCGCGGTATGGGACGCGATCTTCGACGTTCCGGGCGCACCCATCCCGTGGGCCTCGGTCGACAACGGTTCGTTCTGTGTTCCGTTGCCGCCGGAGCGGCTCGATCAGTATGCCGACTGGATCCAGCGATTGCGCGCGCTTCCGGCCCTTGATGGCCGCGAGATGGTGATGTGGGCCGATGTCGTTGCACCGCACCCAGAGCTGCTGGACCGGATCCCCGATGACGTGACGCTGGTCGAGTGGGGATACGAGGCGGACCATGCGTTCGACGCGCGGTGTGCGCGCATCGCTCAGGCGGGCCGCCGCTTCTGGGTCGCGCCCGGCACGTCGGGTTGGTCGGCGATCGGCGGCCGCCTCGCGAACATGCGGGCGAACGTCGACGCGGCCCTCGAAGCCGCGGCCGCGCACGGCGCGGCGGGCTTGTTGATGACGAGCTGGGGCGCGAACCCATCGATCAGCGACTGGCCGGGCTACGTGTGGGCCGCCGCGGGCGCGTGGAATCGCGACCGCCGCCCGCACCTCGACGCAGCCCTCGATCTGGCGGTTGTCGGCTCGCCCGATCCGGGGCTGGGCGAGGTCTGGACCCGCCTCGGCACGGTCTCGGATCTGATCGAGCCGACGATTCCTGAAGCTTCGTCGGTATCGGAGATGTTCCGCTCCGGAGGGATGGCGGGGATCGGACTCGCACTCATGGGGATGACGGTCGAACAACTCGATGCGGTCGATGCCGCGTTGCGAGAAGCCGCGCAACGTCTGGCAAACGTCGCCGCCAGCGTCGAACGTGACGAGCTTGCCTGGGTGGGTGACGCGTTGCGTTGGGGAAGCGCAGCTGCGCGCCGCCGCCTCGAATGGTCCGGCGCTCTGGACGCAACCGCGTTGCGCGAAGCCCACCGGCGGTTGTGCGACGAGCATCGTCGGCTCTGGGATGTACGCAATCGGCCCGAGGGATACGACTCGGTTGCCCGCGAACTTGCGGCGACCGCGGGGAGGTTCTGACATGGCTTCGATCACGCTCGAAGGCGTGAGCAAGCGCTACGACAGCGAGGCGCTCGCCGGCGACCTCGCCGCGGGCGAGGCGGAGG
>SXGT01222845.1_pt1 | contig 15012 bp, 13 predicted proteins | sample 3176221 | NCBI WGS metagenome assembly SXGT01 (sample SAMN11356862, study PRJNA531348) | freshwater metagenome | isolation source: freshwater sample F1-120 | place: China: Fuxian Lake, Yuxi | collected 2017-12-25
CATCTGGAGATGCCCTTTAAGCCGGAAAAGCTCTGGCGGCTGACGCAGGCGGCACGACGCGAAGAGCCTATTCCAGGAGGGGTGACTGGCGGGTCGCCCCTCCGACGTGAGAGGACCGACGAGGAGAGGTTTGCAGGGGCAAATGAGAGAGCCCAGCCCACAGGGCTCGCCTCTGCTGGGGGAGGTTGAGAGTGGGGAAGCCCCGGTGTCGCAAGACGATGCGGCATGGAGACACAGGCATGACGGATTCTATGCACACGCCACACAAAACTGCTGATGGCTGGGTCGTGACGATTCCTGCGGAACTGCTCTCCCTGCTTGGCGTCGAGGCAGGTACGCAGGCTGTGCTGTTTGTCCGAGAGCATCGCCTCGAAGTAGATATTGTACCGCCACCATCTCCGGAGTTACTAACGGACATGCACGCCATCTATGATGCCTCACCCAGGTTGCGGCTCCCCCATCCTGACATCGCGGGCAAGATGCGTATTCTGGGCGATGTGTTGGAGAGCATTCCCGAGGCCGACTGGGATCTGCCATCATGATCGTTCTGGATACGCACATTTGGCTCTGGTGGGTCAATCTTGAGCATGCGCGTCTCAAACCGGCATGGCGTGCACATATTGAACGCGATGCCGCAGTAGGTGTCTCCGCGATTGCCTGTTTTGAAACGGCCTGGCTGGCGCAACATGGCAGAATCCTCTTGCCCTGCCCACGGGAGGAGTGGTTTGAGAAAGCGCTCGCAGGCTCAGGCATTCGTCTTTTCCCCATCACTCCACAGATTGCTGGCCTGGCGGTCGAGTTGGCCGAGCATCATCGCGATCCGCAAGACCGGCTCATTATAGCGACTGCGCTAGTCTACAATGCTATGCTTATTTCTGCCGACACCAAGTTTCCGCTATACACGGAACTCAATGGACGGCTGCTTACGTAAGCAGAGGTAGCCACTACCATGTCAGTCCACGCCTTTACGCTGTACGATATGCTCGTGCGCAACGCTCGGATCTATGGCGAGCGCCCCGCCGTGATTCATTCCCGGGGGCACCTCAGCTTTCGGGACTTCCTGGCCCGCATCGACGCGCTCGCTCTGGGGCTGGCCGCCTTGCCGCTCTCGAAGGGCGAACGCGTCGGTATCCTGGCACAAAATCATCCCGCCTACCTGGAGCTGTATGGCGCCTGTGCCCGACTGGGCGTCATTGCCTATCCGCTCAACTGGCGCCTGACCACGGAGGAACTCAGCCGCATTGTCGAACGCGCTGCCCCGCGCCTGCTGCTCGTCGATGACAGCACCAGTGGGCTGGTGGCCGACTGGCCCCAGACGCGCCCGGAGATCGCCTATTGGTACACCTTGGGCAATGCGACGACACCGGGATGCACGCCTTTCGAGACGCTGTATCACACTGGAGGAACTGCCGTAGCTCCAGCAGTAGCGCCGGACGACCCTTTTGCCATCATCGCCACCGCCGCCGTAGACGTCATCCCACGCGGCGCGGTGCTCACGCATAGCAACATCCTCATGGCCAATCTGCAGACCATGGCGCTCATGGGTCTCAACGAGACGGACGTCAACCTCGTGGCCCTGCCGTTGTTTCACGTTGCGGCGCTCGGTGCGGCGTTGGCCACCATGCACGCTGGGGGGGCCAATGTGCTCATGGCCCGGTTTGAGGCGCATCCGGCCGTGGCGTGGATTGACACGTACGACGTGACGTATCTCACCAGCTTCCCGCCGGTGCTGACGCAGCTCCTGGACGCGGCGGAGCAGGTTGGGAGTTGGTTGCCGAGTCTCAAGTATGTGGCCGGGCTGGAAGGCCCTGAGGCGATGGCCCGGCTGCACGCGCAGACGGCGGCGGAGTTCTGGACCGGCTTTGGCCAGACCGAGACCAGCGGTTTTGTCACGCTACAGCGCGTGGTAGATCACCCGGGCAGTGCTGGGAAGGTGGCGCCGTTGTGCCAGATTCGGCTGGTGGATGAGGCGGATCGTGAGGTGCCCAGCGGCACGCCTGGGGAGATTCTGGTGCGTGGTCCAGTCGTGTTCCAGGGCTATGATGGACAGCCAGAGGTGACGGCGCATACGTTGCGCGGCGGCTGGCATCACACCGGTGATGTGGGGCGCCTGGATGACGAGGGCTATCTGTATTACGTGCAACGCAAGCCGGAAAAGGCGCTGATCAAACCGGGCGGTGAAAACGTCTATCCGGCGGAGGTGGAAACTGTCATCCTGGAGCTGCAGGGTGTCACGGGGGTCTGTGTGTTTGGCGTGCCGGATACGCAATGGGGCGAGGCCATTAAGGCCGTGCTGGAGGTGCCAACGACGCACACGTTGACGGTGGAGCAGGTGCGCGAGTACGTCGGCAGCCGCATTGCGCGCTATAAACGTCCGCAGTGGGTGGAATTCACGGACGCCCTGCCGCGCAACACAGCAGGACTGGTCGATCGTGAGGCGGTCCAGGCCCGTTGGGGAGTAGGGGTTGGGGGTTAGGGGTTTGTAGGACGAAGAGCGAGCACGAGGCAAAAGGAGGCTGTATGAAGGGCGCAGTACTATACGGGGCGCATCAACCGTTGATCATCGAAGATTTAGACCTGTTACCGCCGCAAACTGGGGAGGTGCGGGTGCATTTTGCCGCCAGTGGCGTGTGTCACAGTGACTTGCATTACATCAAGGGCGATCGCATGTGTCCCATGCCGGTGGTGCTCGGGCACGAGGGTGCCGGGGTCGTGGAAGAAGTGGGGCCTGGAGTCACTTATGTTAAGCCGGGGGATCATGTCATTTTGTCACTTGTCCCAGCCTGCGGGCGTTGTACCGACTGCGTCGCCGGGCGGCCGAACCTGTGCGAGGTGCGCTATACCCTCAACGGCAATCTCCCGAATGGCACCACCCGGCTGCGCAAAGGCACACAGGAAATCAAACATTTTGCCTGTGTGTCGTCGTTTGCCGAATACGGCGTGGTGCCGGAAGGCAGCCTGGTGCACATTGATGCCGACATGCCGCTGGGGCAAGCGGCCTTGATTGGCTGTTGTGTCACCACCGGGGTTGGCGCGGCGCTGTGGACGGCGAAGGTGCAACCGGGCACCAGCGTGGTGGTGATCGGCTGCGGCGGCGTGGGGCTAAACATTATCCAGGGTGCTGCCCTGGCCGGTGCCGAGCGCATCATCGCGGTGGACACGATGCCCAGCAAGCTGGAATACGCCGAAGTGTTTGGCGCCACGCATCGGGTCAATGCCTCGGAAGTCGATCCGGTGCAAGCGGTGCGTGACCTGACGCGTGGCCAGGGGGTGGATTATGCCTTTGAAGCGATTGGTTTAACGGCCACGTCGGTGCAGGCGCTGCAGTGCACTCGGCGCGGTGGCAAGGCGATCATCGTGGGCGTCATCCGGCACGGTGCCCAACTGACCATTGATCCTGATTTCTTACACCAGGATCGGCAGCTCCTGGGCTGTACCTATGGCTCGGCCAACATGCGGGCTGCCATGCCGCAGCTCATTGATCTGTACCGGGCCAAGAAGCTCAAGCTGGATGAGTTGGTCAGTCGGACCTACCCGTTGGCGGAGATCAATACGGCCTTCGCGGCCCTGGAGCAGGGCGAGGTGGCCCGCAGCATTATTGCGTATGCGTAAGCCGTGCAGGAGTTGCTAGGCCAGGGGACGCCTGCGGCTCGGCTCCTCGCCTACCCCAGTGGGAGAAGCATGAGACGCTGGAGTCTGTCCGGATCCTTCCCACCGAACGCCCTGCGCGAGCCATACGGCACCTGTTGGCGTGGCTGCCCGCCGGCGGCATCATCGCGCGGTGCCATGTGCTACAATAGCCAGGCGCAGGGCGCGGCACAGTCATGCGCGTAAGCGTAGAGTCGTGCTCTAACACCTCCCCCTAGCAGAGGGAGGTTGGCGGGGGGTACCTGGCTGTGCGTCCTGCTCTGGAGGGCAGTCTGTATTCTATAATCTCGTGCTGATGTCCTGGCAACCCCCTGGCGTGCGCCCTGGGGCGTGGCACCCTATAGCGTCTCTACTCCCCACCAACCATTCGTCTCGTAGAAGGAGCCACACTGTGGAACTCGGGGCCATTTTTCCTCAAACGGAACTCCCCGCCGATCCGGGCGCCATTCGTACGTTTGTCCAGAGCGTTGAGGGCATGGGCTACGACACGCTGTTTGTCGCCGACCATGTGCTGGGTGCAGACCCGCAGCATCACCGCCATCCTTCCCTCGCGAACTACTCCCATAAGAGCGTGGTGCACGAGACCCTGACCGTGCTGGGGTATATCGCCGCGCTTACCAGCCGCATCACCCTGGCCACGGGTATTCTCATTCTGCCACAGCGGCAAACCGCTTTGGTGGCCAAGCAGGTGGCAGAGATCGACGTCTTGAGCGGCGGTCGTATGCGGCTGGGGATTGGCGTGGGCTGGAATGAGGTGGAGTTTGAAGCCTTGAATCAGGAATTTCACCATCGCGGCAGTCGTTGCGCCGAGCAGGTGGCCGTGATGCGCGCCTTGTGGACGCAGGAGGTGGTGGACTTTCATGGCACGTGGCACACCATCGACCATGCCGGGATCAACCCACTGCCGGTGCAGCGTCCCATTCCCATCTGGTTCGGGGTGGGTGGCAGTCAGAATCCGTACCCGCCGGAAGCCGTCCTACGCCGCGTCGGACGCCTGGCGGATGGCTGGTCGCCGAACATCCCGGTCAACGCCGACGGCAAGGCCATTGTGGCGCGGGTGCATCAGTATGCCCGTGAAGCGGGACGCGACCCCGCCACGCTGCCGTTGGAAGGGCGGGTGCGTATTGCCGGCAAGCGCCCGGAGGAGTGGCTCAACAATGTCCAGGCCTGGCGTGACGTGGGTGCCACACAGATTATTGTGGAAGCGCGTGGGGGGGGATTGCGTTTCCCGGATCAGCACCTGGCAGCCTTCCAGCAGTTCCTCGACGTCATCGGTCCGCTGCGTCACTAAAAGGAGACCCAGGATGACCATTGATGAGGCCATCAATAAGATGGTCATGCTCATCGTCTTCAGCACGGAGGGCTTGGAGGCGGTGGGCATTAAAGACAAGAAATTTTACGCCAAAATCGTCGGGCGTGATTCGATTGGCCTGTGGATCGAAAATCCGAAAGTCGAGACGACGCGGGTGCGCGACGATCATGGGGCCATCATCCCTCCGAGCCGGCGCCACTTGGAAGAACATTTAGCCCATGTGTTACTGCCATGGGGGAATATCCGCTCGGTGGTGTATTTCCCCACACGCGAGGGCTTTGATACGGCGGAAGATGAGGAAGCCAGTGCCCTGGGACGCGGCATGTATCTGTAGCCCTCCCGCTGGTCAGGGCGTGTGACGCAACATTTCCTTGGCATGTCTGAGCGTGGTGGCGGTAATGTGCGTCCCGCCAGACATGCGGGCAATTTCGGTAATGCGTTCTGCAAAGGTCAAGGGCTGGATGTCCGTGGTGGTGTGACTGGCATGCACGGACTTGGCGATGCGGTAGTGCTGCTCCCCATAGCTGGCAATTTGCGGCAGGTGGGTAATACACAACACCTGATGCGCCTGGGCCACGTGTCGGAGCTTTTCCCCCACCATTTTGGCGGTCATGCCACCAATCCCCGCGTCCACTTCGTCGAAAATGAGCGTGGGGATCGGATCCTCACGCGCCAGAAGACTTTTGAGGGCGAGCATCACCCGCGACAGCTCGCCCCCAGAGGCAATGCGCGCCAGCGGTTTGGGCTCCTGCCCCGGATTCGATGAAAAGAGATACTCCACCTCGTCGATGCCATCCGCCGTCAGGTGCACCCGCTCCGTGCCTACGCGTAGGGCGCCTTGCGGGTGGAGGCGCATACGATGTGCCACCTGCAATACGGTGTTGGGCATGTTTAATGCCTGCAACTCTTGCTGTACAGCCTGCTGCAAGTGCTCCGCCGCCTGACGGCGCTTGTCCGACAGCGCGAGGGCACGGGCGTGTAGGGCCTCACGGGCGCGGCTGAGTGCTGTGGCGCGTGCCTGGAGGTGCGCGTCGTGCTCGGTCCAGCGCTGCTGTTCCTGGCGCAGCGTCTCGCCATGCTGCAGAATAGCCGCAATGGTCGTGCCGTACTTGCGCTGCAGACGGGCAATCTCGGCCAGACGGTCCTCGACGGCCTGTAAACGGGCCGGATCAACGTCTCTCTGTCCGCCGTAGGCCTGCAGGCTGCGGGCCACCTCTTCGATGACATAATAACTCTGTTGCAGATCCGTCAGCAGAGGGTGCTGGCTGGTATCGAGGCTGGCGAGCTGCGTCAGCGTCTCCAGGGCCGTGGCCAGCAGCGGTAGCACGGCAGGCTCGTCGCGGTACAGCGTCGCATAGCCTGCCTGCGCCAGCGTATAGAGCCGTGCAGCATTGAGGAGCAGATGCCGCTCGTGTGCTAGCTGCTCTTCCTCCCCAGGGTGCAGCTGCGCCTGCGCGATTTCCTGGATCTGGAATTGCACCAACTCGACGCGTTGCTGGCGTTGCTGCTCCTGGTCACGGAAACGGCGATAGTCTTGGACGAGGCTATGGTACTGGTGGTAGGCACTGCGGAAGGCGCTGCTGTCATCGCTGAGCTTGCCAAAGCTATCGAGCCACGCCAGTTGTTGCTCACGTTGGCGCAGGGTCTGCTGTTGATGCTGCCCCAGAATATCCACCAGCGCGTGGCCTGCCTGTTGCAACATGGCCACCGTGGCGCGTTGGGCATTGATGTAGCACCGGCTGCCGCTTTTGGTGAGCACCCGTTTGAGCCGCAGGATCGGCTCCTCCAGCGTCAGACCGAGTGGGCTCAGACCCGCCTGCAACTGCGGTGAGGCCGTCACATTAAAGAGGGCCTCGACGAGCGTGGGTTGGGCATCGGTGCGCAGCATGTCGGCGTGGGCGCGCTGCCCCAAGACCAGCCCGAGCGCCCCGATGATCAAGGATTTCCCAGCCCCGGTCTCGCCGGTGAGCACGTTAAATCCCGGCCCGAACTCCACCACCACGTGTTCGACCAGCGCATAATTTTCAATGTGTAACTGCACTAACATCCGGCATCCCGTGGGAGACGAATCGCCTCACCCCACATGAGTTTGGTCCGCAGGATTTGAAAGTATTCGTCTTTTTCCAGCGTACGGATGAGACGCATAGGCTTGGCCGCTTGCTGAATGTCCACCACGTCGCCATAGCCGAGTTCCACACCCACTTGTCCGTCGAGGGTCACGCGCACATCTTCGTCGCTCGTCTGCAACGTCACGCGAATGTGGGCGCTGTCCGGCAGCACGATGGGGCGATGACTCAAGGTATAGGGACAGATGGGGGTGAGAATGAGGGCGTGCAGGTTCGGATGCATAATCGGGCCACCCGCCGCCATGGAATAGGCCTTGGAGCCGGTAGGCGTGGAGACGATCAGGCCATCGGCGCGATAGGTGGTGAGCACCAGGCCATCGACCACGGTTTCGAGGTCGATAATGCGTGCCAGAGCGCCTTTGTTGATGACCACGTCGTTGAGCACCACGGGCTGCCGCAGGCACTCGCCGGTGCGGCGGTAGATACAGGTTTGGAAGCGCAAGCGTTCCTGGATCGTATACTGGCCGTCGAGCACTTTTTCCAGACGCGGGAATAACACCGTGGTGGGAATCTCGGTCAGGAAGCCCAGACTGCCCATGTTGATGCCCAGGATGGGCACATCGTGCTCACCGAGCAGACGCGCCACGCTGAGTAATGTCCCGTCACCACCCAACACCAGCATACACTCCACCAGGGCGGGGATGGCTTCACGCGCATAGCCATGGGCCGTGCCAGCGGCTGCGGCGGTATCCAGATCGAGGTATACGTCAATATCATGGTGCGCCAGCCAGGGCAAAAGACGCTGTAACAGCTCAGGTAAGCCTGGCGCGTGTGGTTTGGCGATGAGGCCGACGCGCTGCACTCTTTTGCTCCTTATGTCAGGCGGGCTGCGTCTGTACGAGTGGCGCGGATGGTACCATGGTGCCTGGGCAGCCACAAGGCATTTTTCACGGAATCGGTGTATAATGGGTGCCTGCATGCCTGTTGCATCTGGTGTCGTCAGCAGAAGGATCTGCCATGCGTATCGTCGTCCATGGGCAACAAGCCTTTGGGAAAAGTGTGCTGGAAGCCTTGTTGGCACGCGGTGACGAGGTCGTTGCCGTGTATTGTGCCCCCGACCCCAAGGCCGGTGGTGGGCGTCTCGATCCCCTCAAAGAAGCCGCGCTGGCCCACAATCTGCCCCTGTATCAGCCGCGCTCCTTCCGCAATAAGCCGGAGGTCTGGGCCGAGTTTGCTGCGCTCAAGGCCGATCTCTGTGTCATGGCGTACGTGACCTTGTTTGTCCCCGAAGACATGCTGTATCTGCCGACGCATGGCACCATCCAATATCATCCGTCGCTGCTCCCACGCCATCGCGGGCCGAGTTCAATCAACTGGCCGATTATCTGGGGTGAAACCCGTACCGGCTTGACGATTTTTTGGCCGGACAACGGCCTGGATACCGGGCCGATCCTGTTGCACAAAGAGGTCGAGCTGCTGGATAGCGACACCTTGGGCAGCCTGTATTTCGACCGCCTTTCCCCCCTCGGCGTCACGGCCATGCTCGAAGCGGTGGATCTGGTGCGCGCCGGTCAGGCACCCAAAATCCCCCAGGATGAGAGCCAGGCAACGTACGAAGGCTGGTGCAAGTACGAGAACGTCCAGATTGATTGGCAGAAGCCTTTACAGGACAGTTGGAATCTCATCCGTGGGGCCGATCCACAACCGGGCGCTTGGACGATCTATGAGGGGACTGCGGTGCAGCTCTACGACGCCGAGAAGCGGTCTGGGACAACAGGTGGACGCCCAGGCGAGGTCACGGCTGTGAGCGACAGCAGTGTGACCATTGCGGCGCCTGGGGGCACCATCCAGGTCCGACGTGTGCGGCCTGCCGGTGGACAAAAAATCAGCGCCGCGGCGTACGCGACCAGTGTGGGCCTGCGCCAGGGCGCACAGATGGGCGCCTGAGGGCGAAGGAGCGGGTATGGCGGGCATGGTGTTAGATGGCAAAGCGTTGGCGCGTGATCTGGAAGCCACGCTGCAGGAGCGTGTGCAACGCTTTGTGGAACGCTCGCCGGGCGTGCCCCCGACCCTGGCCACCATCCTGGTGGGGGATGATCCCGCCTCCGCCACCTATGTCCGCATGAAACGTAATGCCTGTCGGCGCGTCGGCATGGAGTCGCTGTCCCTCGCCTTGCCCGCCGCCACCACGACTGCCGAGCTGTTGGCGCACATTGCGGATCTCAATCGCCGCCCCAGCGTGCATGGCATTCTGTTACAACACCCGGTACCGAACCACATTGATGAGCGTGTCTGTTTTGACGCGATTCACCCGGCGAAAGATGTGGATGGCGTCACCTGTCACGGCTTTGGCCGCATGGTCATGGGAGCCGAGGCGTACGGGGCCGCCACGCCCGCCGGGATCATGCGTTTGTTAGCGCATTATCAGGTGCCCCTGGCAGGGCAACACGCCGTGGTGGTGGGACGCAGCCCGATTCTTGGCAAGCCCATGGCCATGATGCTGCTCAACGCCCACGCCACCGTGACCATCTGCCACTCGCGCACGCGGGATCTACCGGCGTTGGTGCAGCGGGCAGATCTGGTCGTGGGCGCGGTCGGACGGCCGGAGTTTATCCAGGGGGCGTGGATTGCTGCGGGCGCGGTGGTGATTGATGCTGGCTATCATCCCGGTGGCGTGGGCGATGTCGAGTTGCGCGCCGTGGTGGACACCTGTGCCGCTTACACCCCGGTGCCTGGCGGTGTGGGACCGATGACCATTGCCACGTTGTTAGCCCATACCATGCAGGCGGCGGAGGCGACGCTGGCCGTGTGACCTGTGCCAGGGTCTACGCCGCTACAGATGCCGTTGGGCGCGTATCCAGTACGCCATCAGCGGCACGCGAAAGTAATACGCTCCGTGGTCGTCCTGGGCCAGCAGATCGCGCTCGCAGAACAGTTCGAGTAACGCCAGACGCTGCTCTGGGTCGCCGCTAGCGTCACCTGGTTGCCCATGCGCCAGGGCGCGCAGGAGTGGCGGGATGCTCTCCGCTTTCTGGCCAATCTGCTCTAACCATTGCCAGATGCTCCGTAACGCCAAATCCCCACTGGCCACTACGTCGGGGATCGCCGCGTCAATGGCCTGCACCGGCAGCGGTGTACCCGGCGGCGTGCCTGGGGGCAGGTCAGCGCGCTGGCGATTATACGTCTGGACCACCGTCGCTCCCAGCAGATGCACGAGGTACGGTTGGCCCCCGGTCAAGTCGAGGGCCCGGAGAATGGCGGCCTCGCTATAGACGTGCGCCGGGAAATCCGGCGCCGGTTGGGTGAACACGCGGCGCGCCTCGTCCGGCTGCAGATAGCTCACCGGCAGGAGCTGGGCGCTTTTCAGGGCCTCGTACCAACGCGGGTCACACTCCGCCAGGGTAAAAGTGCCGCACAGCGCCAGGGCAATACGGGAATGATGCTGGATCAGACTGCGCAGCAAAAAGAACCAGCGTTCATCCAGGCGTCCACTGCGCACCGCCTGATCAATGCGGTCAAATTCATCCAGCGTCAGGAACAGCCAGCGTCCCACACCGAGCACGCCTTCGACCTCGTCCAGCCAGTTTTCAAACACGCGGTATGGATCGCTTTTGAGCACGGCTTCGTCCAGGGCCGGCAGGCTCATGGCGTGGGGCGGACGCAGCGCCGCGGCGCGCATTTCACCGACCACATCGCTGAACAGTCCCGCCGCATCCGCCGCAGTGCCGCGCCGCTCCATGTCCAGATAGACGGACAGCACCTGCGCGCCCAGACGCCGCGGCAATTGCTTCAGGGCCGAGCTTTTCCCGGTACGTGGCTGCCCCAGGAGTAGCGGGGTGGTCTTGCTCGGGGCGTTAATCAGCAGATTCTCCAGGGCATAGAACAGGTCATCCCGCCCCTGGAAGGCCACAGCACCAGGTTCCAGCACAGCCCCAGCGCTGTAGCGCATCGGCAACTCACCAATCAGCGTCTGTTCGTGCGCCAGACGCACGGCTTCCGCCTCCAACACGTCTTGCCACTGCGTTAACGGCTCAGCGTAGTGACGCATCCTGGCCCGGTCGCGGTGCCCCAGCGCGACTCGCTGCGCTTGTAAGCGCTTGAGCTGCGTTTGCAGGCCCTGCTGACGCGTGGCGCGTGTCATGCCGGCCAGGGCCCCGGCGGTATCAGCACTGATACTCTGGAGTACGCCAAGAAATTCACGCTCGTCTGCCGCCATCAGCCCCTGCGGCAGCCAGGCGGTGGCGTCGTGAAAGCGCTCCAGCAAGGCAGGGGTGGTACAACGCGCCAGTTCTGTAGAGAGGATCAGCCCCAGGGCTCTAGGAATGGCCCACTGCTGACGTAGGGACGCCCCGACATCAGCCAGCGCTTCCAGGCAGGTGTCAGGATCAACCGCACCGAGCACCGCCAGATGCTGCTCCAGACCCAGCAGCGGCAGTTGGATGACTTCATCGTAGTGCAGCGGCTGCTGCTGCCAGAGCCCGGCGGCCTGCTCGGGCTGGCGCCACGCCCTGCCACTGAGGTGCCAACACCGTGGGAGTTCCCAGAGCAGATACAGTGGAAGGCGTAAAAAAGCGACGAGAAACGCCACGCCGACTGCCACGCCGACTGCCACGCCTCCTGCCACGCCTCCTGCCACGCCGAATGCCACGCCGACTGCCACGCCGAATGCCACGCCGAATGCCACGCCGACTGCCACGCCGACTGCCACGCCGAATGCCACGCCTCCTGCCACGCCTCCTGCCACGCCGACTGCCACGCCTCCTGCCACGCCGACTGCCACGCCTCCTGCCACGCCTCCTGCCACGCCTCCTGCCACGCCTCCTGCCACGCCTCCTGCCACGCCGACTGCCACGCCACGCACGACAAGAGAGAAATCTGCCGAAGGACTGATGACGGCTAGCAATGCCAGCAAATTAAAAGATGCCAGAGCGGGGAACCACCGGGCCACGAGTTGGACCCCAAAAGTTTCCGCGAGAAAAAACCACATCCCTCTGCCTAGCCATCGTTCTGCCTGTGGATAGTGCCAGAGCAACGCATCACTCAACAGCGTCCCCACGGTGTAGCTCACGCCTATCAACAACGCTTGCCGCCAGTGAAACTCCACCCCCGAGAGCAGGCACAGGCTCCCGGTCAGGAGCACGGCACAGCATGGCGCCGCGCCGAGCAAGCCCCAGCGCGCCCAGCACAAGGCGCGGAACCGTGGGTCATGCCCCACATGGCCACGCACCTTCCAGACCGCAAGAGCTTCATCGAAATCCGTGTGCATACTCTGGGCATAGCGCCGCAACGCCAGCCCACGAAACACCAGCCAGTATAACAACGCCCAAGGATTGCGCAGCACGACAGGCGCGCTGTCATGGGGCTCAGCCATCACGTGCCTCCAAACAACCGGCGCAGCAGCTCTTTGAGCTGGTCATAGGTGAACACTCCCAGGATATGGAGCAGCACGAACACCAGAGTCATAGGCAAGGCCAGCAGCAGCAGCACGGCATAGAAGCGTGCTTTGAGGGCATCAATCGCATCGCCTAACCATTTGATGAACCTGTTGACTTGCGTCATCCAGCCGGTGCGACTGCCCACATGCACCGGGAGCGGGCGACTCAGCCTCATGGCCTGCTCGTACGCCTGGTGCACCTGCTGCGTGAGACGGCGCTCTGCCGCCGCGTGGAGCGTCCCATGCGCCTGGGATAGCGGTCCAGGGCGCTGCCCCTTCCACTCGTAAAGCCAGAAGCCCGCCCATTGCAGACGCAACGGGTGCCGTGCTCCTGCGGCCAACGCCATCCGCACTTCGTCAGCGCTAAAGCCACGATCATGCGGTTGGCGCAGCAGTTGCGCCGCCTCTCCAGGCATCAACACGCCAATGGTATACTGGGAGATACCATTGGCAAAGTAAGCGCTGAACCCCTCAATCTCGCTGAGCGGCTGCCGCGTGGCCAGCACCAGCGCCACGGTGCGATCGCTATACAGGCTGCGCAACCGCCCACGAAACACCTCATCGAATTCGGCGGGGCGCTCCAGCAGGTCTTTGAACTCGTCCAACAATAAGACCACCCGCAGCCTGCCCGCGACGGCCCACTCCAGCGTGAGCGTCAGATCCTCCATCGTCACCGGCTGGTGAGCGGCGAGCCGACGCTCCAGGGCCCGCAGTTCCGGCTCATGACCAGCCTCCAACGGCATCTGTGGCAGGAGACGGGTGAGCACCGCCTGGCAGAAAGCCGCCTAGCTGGGCTGCCCGTCGAGGCTGAGATAAATGGGCAGGCATTGGCCTGGCGCGTGCAGCCACTCGGGCAGGCGGGCTTCCAGATAACGCAGCAGGCTACTCTTCCCAATGCGTGCCTCGCCGACCAGGGACACACTGAGCCTATTTTCCAGGTTGGCCCGGATCATGCCGAGTTCGGCCCTACGGCCATAAAAGCGTTCAGGGGGCACAACCACGCCGGGCGTAAACGGATTGCCCGCTGGCGGAGGCTGGGGCACGCGTGATCCCGAGGCGGTGCGCATCGTGGCCTTTCTGGGTGCATGCTGTGGGCGGCCTTGGTACTGGGTGCCGTGTGTGATCCAGATACCGCCTTATAGCACACGCGCCGGTCCTGGACAAACGTCACACTCGCCCCGTCTCCCATCGCTACGCTCAACGGTGGAAAAGACTGTCAGCATTGCCTATACTCTAAAACTGTGGCCGTTCGCAGACACGCGCTTCCTGGCGTCAGACGATGTCGCACCTCCATGAGCAAAGGAATCACACGCATGGCAGAGCTCCCAGATATTATTTACACCACCGTTGACGAGGCGCCGGAGCTGGCCAGCGCCTCATTCCTGCCCATTATCCAGGCGTTTACCAAGTCGACCGGCATTCACGTCGGGACGAAAGACATTTCGCTGGCTGGCCGCATTTTGTCACAATTTCCTGAACGTTTACGGCCCGAGCAACGCCAACCCGATGATCTGGCGCTGCTGGGGGCACTGGTGGATAAGCCAGAAGCCAATGTCATCAAGCTGCCCAATATCAGCGCCTCCATTCCCCAAATGAAGGGCGCCATTGCCGAGTTGCAATCCCAGGGCTACAACGTGCCCGATTACCCGGAAGAGCCGCAAAACGCCGAAGAACAAGAGTATAAAGCGCGCTATGATCGCGTCAAAGGCAGCGCGGTCAATCCGGTGTTGCGCCAGGGGAATTCCGATCGGCGCGCCTCGGCGTCTGTCAAGCAGTACGCCAAAAATAATCCGCACTCCATGGGGCTGTGGTCCAAGGACTCGCAAACGCACGTCGCCCACATGAGCAGTGGCGATTTCTACGCCAACGAAAAGTCGGCCGCCCTCACCGCCCCGATGGCGGGCGATGGCCGCATTGAATTTGTCGCCGCTGACGGCAGTATCACGGTGCTCAAAGGCCACCATGCCATGCAGGCCGGGGACGTGATCGATGCGACGATGATGAGCTGCGGCGCCTTGCGCCAATTCTTGCGGGAACAAGTCATCGACGCCAAAAACCGTGGCATTTTGTTGTCGTTACATCTTAAAGCCACCATGATGAAAGTCTCCGATCCCATCATCTTTGGCCATGCCGTCACCGTCCTGCTCGGTGACGTGTTTGAAAAATATGAGCAAGTGTTCAACGACATTGGCGTGGACCCCGATAACGGCATTGGTGACGTCCTGTCCAAAATCCAGACGCTGCCTGCAGCGCAAAAAGCCGCCATTGAGGCCGACATCAAGGTCAGTATCAGCGATGGCCCAGCGCTTGCCATGGTCGACTCGGGCCGCGGTATCAGCAATTTGCATGTGCCGAGTGACGTGATCGTCGATGCCTCCATGGCCGCGGCGCTGCGTATTGGCGGTAAAATGTGGGGACCGGATGGCAATGAGTATGACATGAAGGCCATCATCCCGGACCGCTGTTATGCCGGGATTTATCAAGCCGTGATTGATTTTTGTCGGGAGAACGGCGCGTTCAACCCGTCCACCATGGGCACGGTGCCCAACGTC
>SXGT01213520.1_pt1 | contig 15010 bp, 7 predicted proteins | sample 3176221 | NCBI WGS metagenome assembly SXGT01 (sample SAMN11356862, study PRJNA531348) | freshwater metagenome | isolation source: freshwater sample F1-120 | place: China: Fuxian Lake, Yuxi | collected 2017-12-25
CAGGGGATCCGGTAATGCTCGGAGACTCCGCCTCGATATTCCGGGGAATCCATGATGGGACGGAAGCAGTTGACGGCTGCACGCGTCACTGGATCCGTCTTCGCGATGGTGCACGTATTGGGCTCCCCGACGAGACGGCAGGCCTCCTTCGTCCCTCGACGCCGCATCGCGTACTTTCCACAGCCAGGAAGTACTACGCATGGAAACAGAACCACACACCCAGTCCCCTCCTGCACTTGATCGGACGGGACCTGGATCCCAACCTGATGAGGCCGGAGGTCCTCCTGGTCACCCAGCGGAAACGACTGGAGGCATACACAACCTTCCTGAAACCGTTGGGGTCCACGATCCAATCATTGGTAGGGATCCGATATGTGGCGAGGACAGGTCGAATCCAGGACCTTCCTGGCACGTTGCTCAAGACGCCCTTGCTCTGGTGCTGCAGCGAGCCTGCTGTTGCCAGCGAGCTCATCCGGGGCCAGTCAAGCGGAGGCGAGTTCCGTCCACGCCTGCTCGTGGTGGATGGTGCATTCATGATGGAGGGAGGAATCCTGACGGCGTTGGGGAACCAGGCGACACCACGCCCCATGGTCGTCGCCGGCCTGCACGAGCGGGAGGACTGTCAGAGACTCGAGCGGGAAGGATTTGAAAATCTTCTCTTGCGACAGGAGGACGTGGATCCCTCCGGGTGGCACGCCAGGGACTGCAGAACCGGAGCCAGGAGACGACTTTCGGAGTACATGGAGAACCAGGCTCGCACGCCCCGCACGGTCGTCACCCTCCACGAAGTGAAGGAAGAAAGGTTTGAATCTCTCTATGGAGATCTCCAGGCCCTCCGGGAATCCCTCCGATCCCTGGAGGACCCAGGCCTCGAGAGGATCGCAATTCTTGGAAGTGTCGCGCTGCGACGGATGCTGGCGGTGGTCATGGAGCCAGACGAGATCGAGGTTGGCGAAATTGCGGCGCACCTCCGCGGCTTCAAGACGGCATGCAGTCTGATGAGGAGTTTCAACGAACACGCCGCCCGGCTTCATACCACGGCGAAGTTGCTTCTGGAAGATGGGATTGACCCGGTCCGTGCACGAAAGATCCGGGACGTGATCCTGTCCAGCCACGCAAAGGACGCCGCCGTTCTCTGTCCAGGCGGCCCGGCTGCGGCCCGATGCGCCGCGAAGATGGCGCAGGATCCGGTACTGCGTGGAGTGCGATGGGTCTCCATGGAGGGTCTGAAGGATGGGCCGCCCGTCAGTACTCTCGTGGTTGCCGGATGGATCGACCGTACAGTCATGCGGGAGCTCGATGGCACCGGCATCGCCAGTCATCAACATCTTGTGCTTTTCCCATTCGAGCGATACTGGCTCGCGAATCTCCGTGGCCATGCCAGCGTTTGGGTGCGCAAATTAACCTCAGGGGTCAGGGAACGCTGGGAGAGTTACAGGAACACCTATCGCATCAGTGGTGGGCCGCCGGTCCGTGTGATTCATGAACAGCCGGTTCTGCTTCCTGTCGAGGAGGAGGTCAAAACCCCATCGGAATGGGTAGATGCCCGCATGGTCGAGGAAATCCGGCGGATGCCCTCGCCGGGATGTGGTACGGCCGCCACCTCGTCTGCCCGCCTTGTTCTATTCGAGGAGCCAGGCTGGTTCATCCGCCTGCCCCCAGGCGGGCAGGTGATCTGCGTGTCGGGAATCCTTGACATGCCAGGAATGACGGAAGGGGTGGGACAGGGCGGTTCCGGGCCCAATGCAGAGGCTCTCATGAGCCGGCTACTCAAGGACGTCAGCCCGGGCGACATCCTGGCATTCCCCGGGGACGGCCAGGGCGACCTGCTTGACGTCATGGCGGACAGCCTGATCAAGAATTCTGGCGTTGTCAGGGCGACGGCCGGGCTCTGGCGCACGGCATTGGTCCGCTTCGCGGAGTCGAACCGGATGGATGCCGCTGGCGTGCAAACGATCCTTGAGCGAGCTGGCCTCAGGAGGGTAGTTGCAACTGTGAGAGGGTGGTTGCAGGCATCTGCCGTCCTGGCCCCAATGGGCTGGCGGCAAGAGGTGGAAACCATCGCCCAGGCCACCGGAGACAGGGAGCTACTCGCCCGTTTGGACGAAGTGAAGACATCCATAGATCTTGTGTACAGGGCCCGGCGCGAGGCGGCGGACCGCCTCTTGCAGCAGCTGGCGACCGGTAGGGCTGATTTCGAAAAGGGTGAGCTCTCAGTTTCGATGGAAGGCGGAGAGGTGCGCTACCGGCTCCTGAGGGTGAAGTGCGTGGATCCTCCAATGGAGACCCCCCAGTCCGAGATCGGATATCTCCGTTGCAGGCTGACTGTGAGCGACGAGGCCGGACTGGAAGCTGGAGGGGCTACCTCTTGACCGTCATGATGCCCGACAGGCCCCACCTTGGAGCCACGCGGAGCGAGGCCGAGGTCTTCGATCGGATCAGGTCTGCCCCCGGATCGGAGCAGTGGTATTGCCTCCATTCCCTGGGGTTGGCACGCCACAGGCGAAAGTCCTACGCAGAGTGCGACTTCATTCTCATCGGTCCTTCCGGTGTCTTCTGCCTCGAAGTAAAAGGAGGCGAGGTGCGGCGCCTCGGTGGTGTATGGCACATTGGATGGCCAGGGAGCGAGTACACATCCGTCGAAGGGCCATTCAGGCAGGCACAGAGTTGCCGGTGGGCGATCGTGGAAGAACTGGGCCGCCGACGACCAAGCGCGCTCCGCAGCCCGGTGATGGTAGGCTGGGGCGTTGTTTTCCCCGATATTCGCTTCGAGGAGCAGGACCCGGAATGGGATCTCGATGTGGTCCACGACGTGACGGACAAATCCTCCGGCTTTCTTCGGTACGTCGAACGCCTCGTCGAATACACACGATCGCGGGAGTTGGTCGGCGGCAGAAGGTACCCCGACAGACTCGGCCCGGACGAAATCCGCATGGTTGTGGACTGCTTTCGTCATGATTTCGACCTGGTAAGGCTTCTCGGAGACCTCATCTCCGAGAGCGGACGTGAGCTCGCGGCACTCAGCGTCGAGCAGTACAGGGTGCTGGATTGCATGCTCCACCCTTCAAATCAGAGAGTCCTTTGCCCAGGAGCGGCCGGGACAGGAAAGACCTTGATCGCACTTGAAGCTGCACTCAGGCTCGCAAGGCAGGGACGGCGGGTCCTGCTCCTCTGTTACAACCGACTTTTGGCGGAAGACCTGTCGAGGACGACAGCTGGCGCCGAGGGCCAGATTGTCGTGAATTCACTCCACCGGTTCATGTGGGACGTCGTCGAGCGGGCCGGGATGAGTGCAGGCCTTGCGGCACAGAAGGATTCACTCGCCGGGGATGACCGGTTTTACCAGCAGGACTTCCCCGGGGTCTTTGAGGAGGCCGTCCTGAACCTACTGGACGAGGGGACCCTGGAGAAATTCGACACTCTCATCGTCGACGAGGGTCAAGACATCCTCCACTCCCCCACGATCGATGCTCTTGAATGCACTCTCGCCGGCGGTTTCAAGGATGGCCGGTGGCTCATCTTCTACGATCCAAACCTGCAGGCCGAAATCTACGGGCGAATGGACCAGCGCGTCGTCGATGGGCTCATGCGCCACAGGCCGGTCACTCTCCCGCTCCTGGAGAACTTCCGCAATCCGCTGGGGATCGTGAAGGAGATGTGCGCCCTGACCGGCCTCTCGCTGCCGAAATGCAGAAGGTTGATCGTGTCCACCGTCGACTACGTGTCCCACAGCTCCCCGGAGGAACAGGGACGCAAGCTCAGGGCCATCCTCGTCGACTTGCTGCGAACCGGGGTCGAGGCCTCCCAGGTAACAATTCTCTCCGGTTGTCGACGCGAGGCGTCCTGTGTCTTTCGTTATCCACCGAATGTCGGGAAGCCTGTCGTCCACCTCGAAGCGCCTGTCACAGGTAATGCGCACAGGCAGGGCTTCACGACGAGCACGGTATCGGCGTTCAAGGGCCTCGAGAACGAGGTGATCATCCTCACCGACTTGCCAGTTCCGGACCCATCGAGAGCCTGGGAGCGGTCCGTTGCCTATGTGGGGATGACGAGGGCAAGGACGAAGGTTCATGCACTGGTAACAGATGAATTTCTTCAGGCAAGGTTCCGGAGTTGAGAGATTGGAGTTGAGAGATTCCTGACATGAAACCCACCGAAGATGACTTCAAGCACTTCCGACAGGGGATCGTTGATTTCCTGCGGAGGGAGGTCTTTGGTCCTTCCATCTACGATTCCGTTGAAGTCCAGGAGGAGCTCATCGAGGAGTCCCCCCTGCAACGCTACGGGACCGGCATCTTGTTCCCCAGAAAGGCCAGAGTTGGAGCGGCTGAGGAGGGTGACTTGGTCGCCCGTGAAACATCACTTGAACAGGAACCGGAGGCTGTAGTCACGGATGCACCACCCGAGGTTGACGCCGGAGGAAGAAACCTGGGATCAGCGGCACCGGACGATGCGCCCGTTGAACAACCCCTCAACCTCGCAAATGAATTCAGCCCCTCCGCGATGGGGATCACCTTTCGTACTGTGGGTTGCGATGAAGTCCTGATCGATGTGATGCTCGGCACGTACGAGGTCGTGGAGATTGAGAAGCCTCACAAGAAAGCCGGCGAGCTGAAGATCAATGGCACTCCATACCCGGCGACGTTCAAAGTAAGAAATTACAGGAGGAAGCCCCTGCGAGCAATGCTTCCCGTGTCCGTGAAGCGTGTCGGGGTCCAGAAGCCCCTTGGCATTCCCGCCACTCAGGACACTCTCAAGTTACATGCTACGGTCAGAGGTGGCAGGACGGCTGATGAACGGACAGTCTCCCTGATGCTGGTGAACCACCGGCATTGTGCGGGCAATGCAAATCCGAGTGTTTCCGATGCCTTCTATCAAGTTGAGTTCGTTGTTGCCACCAAGGGGAACGCTCCGGCCTTCACGAGGATAGATCGTCCGAGCGGAGGTGTGCTTCCGGACGAGCAGACCTCGATGGATCTCCTTTACCGACATCGACAGTCCTTTGCGTTGGGTCATGGCTGCGCCGGTGACTGGCAACTTTCCGACGGGGAGACCGACAGGGCGAGGTCGGTCCGCACGGCATGCCTGCCCTGCCATGAAATTCGACCGATCCGCCCACGTGAGAAATCACTTAGAGGCAGAGAATTCGAGTTGTCCATGCGATTTCTCTGCGATGGTACGGGAGCAACCGAGGGCGAGAAACTGCACTTGATCATCGGAAACCTCACGGCCCTGGCCGATGACTACGCCGGCTGGATTGATGACATGGAGAAGGAGGCACGATTTCTGACCGGCAAACAGGCAGCGGCAGCCACAAAGCACCTGGAGGCGTGCCGGAAGTGCCTCAACCGGATGAGGGAAGGCATTGCAATCCTCGACCGAGATCCGGAAGCCATGCTGGCGTTCCGGATCGCCAACCGGGCCATGCTCATGCAACAGCATCACTCGAGCTTGCCGTCTCGCGAGCCGGGGACGCCTGTACCTCCAGGTCCCGATGACGGGAAGGATGACGTCGCCATTCAGCGCCGATGGAGACCTTTCCAGCTGGCGTTCATCCTGATGAACATTGCAGGAGCGGTTGCTCCGGACCATCCCGACAGAAGGACTGTCGATCTCATCTGGTTCCCTACCGGCGGCGGCAAGACGGAGGCCTATCTCGGACTTTCCGCCTTCACGATTGCGCACCGGCGACTCAAAAACACCGCCGGGGGTGGCGGCACCTCGGTGCTCATGAGGTATACGCTGCGTCTACTCACGGCTCAGCAGTTCCAGCGTGCCTCCACGCTCGTTCTCGCCCTCGAGCTCCTCCGGAGAGAGCGCTTTCTGGAAGCCAATCTCGGAGACACGCCAGTCTCGATCGGACTCTGGGTCGGAAAGAGCCTTTCACCGAACAAGCGAAGTGAAGCCCTGGCAGCATTGAAGGAACTCCGATCCGGCAAGGGAAAGAACCCCTTTCAGGTCCTGCAGTGTCCATGGTGCCGTGTTCCCATGGACCGACCGGCTGCGCTGGGCTACGTGGAGGAGCGCGTGGCGCCTGGGGGACCGAGATCTGTCAGGTTTCGCTGTCCTGACCGGAAATGTCGGTGGGGTGATAGATCCAGTTGTATGCCAATCCTCGTGGTGGACGAGGATCTGTATGACTCCCCGCCAAATCTGCTTCTCGGTACGGTCGACAAATTCGCGCAGATTGCGTGGGTCCAGGAGACGGGGCGACTGTTCGGCGTCGGCCTCGCAACTCCCCCGCCCGACCTCATCATCCAGGATGAGCTGCACCTGATTTCCGGTCCCCTCGGGTCAATCGTCGGGCAGTACGAGACTGCCATCGAACGGCTCTGTACCCGCGAGGGCCAGATCCCCAAGATCATGGCCGCTACTGCAACCATCCGCCGGTCCGCAGAACAGTGCCGTAACCTTTATGCCAGGGAATCCTTCGAGTTTCCACCGCCGGGCCTGCGTGCGGGTGATTCCTACTTCGCGATTGAGGACGTGCAGGCACCCGGTCGGCTCTACGTGGGCGTCTTTGCTTCCGGTCTGAAGTCTCACGCAACCGCCCAGGTTCGCGTTGGCGCCGCCCTCCTTCAATCCGTCACGTCTCTGAAGGGTCGCGACGGATTGGATCACGAAACACTCGTTGATCCGTTCGGCACGCTCGTGTGGTACTTCAACAGTCTCCGCGAGCTCGGGCACGCGATGACATTGTGCTACAGCGACATCCAGGAGTATCTGATCAACGTCTGCAAGCGCAACAATGTGGAGAAGGAATCCAGGAGACGTCTAAAGGAGGTGGTCGAGCTCACCAGCCGCCGCACCGCCGATGACATACCGAGAATCCTCAAGCAGCTTGAATTGCCCTGGGCTGCGCGCCCGGAAGGTGACCATCCGATCGACGTATTACTCGCAAGCAACATGATCTCGGTGGGCGTGGACATTCCGCGGCTTTCATTGATGGTCGTGACGGGGCAGCCGAAGAGCACCTCCGAGTACATCCAGGCGACGAGCCGCGTGGGCCGCAAGTACCCAGGCATAGTCGTCACAGTCTACAACCAGACGAAGAGCCGGGACCGTTCGCACTTCGAGCAGTTCGTCGCCTACCACCAGTCGATCTACCGCTTTGTGGAGCCGACGAGCGTCACACCGTTCTCGCCACCTGCCCGTGATCGCGGCCTGCGAGGCCTGCTTGTTGCTCTGGCACGGCTCCGGAGTGGCGTCGAGGCACCTGACCGAATCGAAGGTAAGCTTCGGGAGGTCCGAGAGGAGATCAAGGTCATCTGTGATCGGATCGGGGCAGTGGATCCGGCCGAACTGGCCGAGGCGGAGGAGGAACTGGCCGAGGCCTTGAGTGAATGGCGTCGGACACAGCCGCCAGAATTCGGAAAGATGGCTGGCCAGGTGTCATCCCCCACGCTCATGCGTGCCCACGGCTCCCGTCCCGACACCCGGTTCCAGCAGTTCTCCTGGCCGGCGATGACATCCATGCGGAGCGTCGATGGAACCTCTCAGGCCAGGGTGTTGCTTTCGTACGATACTGCCGGGAATGAGAGCGGAGACGAATAATGGCCGGAATACCACAGTTCAGGCGTAGTCAGGGGATTGTGCCGTTCGGAGCAGGTGCGATCGTGGACTTCCCGGACGATTCTCTGATGGCCGCGGGGCTGGACATGTGGCCCTCGGAGAGCGGTGACGCGGATACGAGGAGACAGGTGGAAAAGGCGACGGAAATCCTGGATGCACGGCTCCAGGCGCGCCTCAGTTTCGGCCGGGTGCTGCCCCTCCGTCGGTTTCTCATGCCTATCGAAGCACCAGAGCTCGGATGGGCGGGCGCTCCCGGCCCGAGTCACGATGATCACGCGACGGGATGGATGCCGTTCGTCCGCTTCCCGCACTGGCACTTCTGTCCCCGCTGCCGGTTGCTCTGGTCGCTGCCATGGAACACGCCATCGGGTGATGCCCGGCTCAGGTGCAACGGGACGAAGCGGCTCCGGGCAGGCGTAGGCTCGGTCTGCAATGATCTGTCCGCGCGGCGCCGCCCGCTGTTGGTCCCCGTCCGTTTTGCGGTTGCGTGCGAGGCCGGGCACATCATGGACTTTCCGTGGATCGAGTGGGCCCATTCTGGCGATGGACCCTGCGTGGCCGGGAACAGTTCACTCTTTCTCCACTCAACCGGCTGGGCCGGCTTGGAGGGTGTCAGAGTGGAATGTGTTTGTGGGAGGGGACGGTCTCTTGCAGGCGCGTTTGGCCAGCGGGCCTTTGAGGCGATCTGGAATAGCAAGTGTCCGGGCCACAGGCCGTGGCTCGGTCCCGATGCACGGGAGGAAGGCTGCAACAAGCGTCCCCAAACTGTTCAGCGGGGGGCATCGAACATCTACTTCGCCCGGATCGTCAGCTCCATCCTTATCCCCCCCTACTCGGAGGCGGTACGCCAGCTGCTGGATCGTCCAGACATCTGGGATTTGCTTCTCGAGGTCCCGAGGGTCGACGGTGAGATACCCGCAGGCTATCTCACGCGTATGGCTAACCAGCACGGGGTTGATGCAGAAATCCTGACGGTAGCGGTCCGGGACAAACTGGCGAGGCGGGGAGAGAGAGCGAGGGTGCCGCAGACCGAGGAAGAGTACCGTTATACGGAGTACACGGCTTTCCATGGTACTCGGCCGGCCAGAAAGGATCGCGCGGACTTCGACATTGTCAACGCGCCAATTGGTGATTTCTCCCAGAGTTTCCAGGGCTTGGTTGAGAAGGTCGTTCTCGTCCCGAGGCTTCGTGAAACCCGGGTGCTCACAGGTTTCACCAGGCTGGTTCCGCCTGACCCAAGCGCCAACCAAGACGTGGCAGCGCTCTCTCTGAAGCCAAAACCCTGGTTACCAGGTATCAAGGTGATGGGAGAGGGAATTTTCCTTGTATTGCGAGAGAGCACGCTCGCCGCCTGGGAGCAAAAAAACGATTTGATTGCGCAGCGAGGTAGGACGATCGACCAAAGATTGCGAAGCGTGCACCTGGAAAGGGGAATTACACCTCGCTCCATATTCCCCCGGTTCATCCTCGCCCATACTTTCGCTCATGTCCTCATTCGCCAGTTGTCATTTGACTGCGGCTATGACGCTTCGTCTCTCCGAGAGAGGCTCTACGTGAGTACATCGCCCTCCACAACGATGTGCGGCATTCTGATCTACACGGCCAGCGGCGATTCGGAGGGAACACTCGGGGGGCTTGTGCGGCAGGGAAAAGCCGGCCGCCTGGAGCCCATGCTGGAGGCCGCGATCGCCAATGCTCGGCTCTGTTCGACGGACCCGCTCTGTATCGAAAGTGACGGCCAGGGGATGAACAGTCTGAACTTTGCGGCATGCCATGCCTGCACCCTTCTCCCCGAGACATCCTGCGAGGAAGGCAACCGCCTTCTGGATCGTGCGTTTCTGATTGGCGTGCCCGGCTCACCTGAGACGGGTTACTTTTCGTCAATTGGTGTCCTCACATAGCATTCGTCCCCCGCGCTTTGGCTCCATGTACTCCCAACACAGCGCAATTGAATCGTGGCGGCCTCAAAACGTTTGGGGGGGGCAGGTCCCTGGCATAAAGCCGTTGACTTCGCATCCGCGGTGGAGATCCCGGACGCTTCCATGACTCAATCGCTATCGGACCAAATGTCCTCAACTACACCCGACCGAGAAGGGAGGCAATGCGCTCCTCCACAGATCTCCTTGAATCACCCCCCCCACTTGACGGTCCCGTCGTCGTACCACTCCCTCGTCAGAAGCGGGCGCACGTTGCCACGGTTCGATAGCTCGAGGTGAGCGGCCTTCGCAAGGCGACGCACGTAGTGATCCAAGACATGCCCGATCTCAGCGCGTTTATCCTCATCCGGCAAGGCCGTGTACGTGCGGTATCCCACGAGCTTGTGCTCGTCCGTGATGGCGACCAGCTTCCTCGGGACCACCTGACCGTCCGGCTCACGGACATAGATGACACGCTTGTCGAGGTCGCACGCGTTGGCAACGGTCGAGAACAAGTACCGGCACCTAAAGCTCAGGCAGGTGACAATGTAGTTGCTCATCTGCAGGATGCAAAGGGGCCGACCGGAGACAACTTTCAGCAGGAGCTTTGACTTGAAACCCACACCTCACCCCTGGGACGCCTCAACATTCTTTCCCGCACTTGAGCGCAAGTTCGGCGCAGATGTGACGCGTGTTGCCAGGACCCTGCACGACTGGGCATGCGATCGGTGCAGAGTTGAATGGCACCCTGGAGCAACCTATGGCGGATTCGTGCCCCACCTTGAGGTGGCGCAAAAGAGGACGAAGCTCTTCAAGGCTGACATTGGCGGTCAGATTCAGTGGTATTCTCGCACTTCAACCTACTTCCTGAACGAGCCGCCTTTTTGCTCCCCGGAGAACACGGCAGAATTCATCTCCAGACTCAAGGCGCTGGGAATCTTGATTCCACTCTCCCAGTTCAAGGGCAAGGGGCCCCGCACAATCCTCCGGGACCTTGAGCCAGAATCGGTGCTCGAAGGGTTCCTGGAGACGCTTGACTGGGTGCTTGAATCGATCACGGGGTCAAGGAAGCCCGGCCCTTGAGACATCCTGGAAAATGGATGGCATGGTGCGCAATATCCGTCATCGGATCACCCAATCTCGGGTATTCCCTCGGCGTGGGGTGAGTAGGTTGCTGAACGAATTGCCTCCCAGCACTCGGACTTCTTGGCTCACTCGGAGATCATTCTTCCTCCGGCGGTTCGACATGGAACGTTCCCCTGAGCCCGCCGCTGGCAACGCTCGCGATGCTCCGATCCCAATGCCACGGGAGGCTCGGTGTCGACTAAGTCTTCGCGGCCGCGAACATCTCCACGAGGTCACGGATCCTTTTGGGGCCAAGACCCGGACGCATGCGAAGCTGTTCCCACGTCAGCACAGCGTACGCCGAAACCGGGTCCCGCCGACGGGTGCGAACCCAACTCTTGCCGGTGAATGCTTCCAATGCCTCAATTGTGCGTGTGTCGTCCACGAATTGCTTTCGCAGTTTCTCCCACTCATCGGCGAGGAGATCCGTTTCTGTGCAGGGCGGCAGAAACGGGGTGTCGGCAAGCTCGCGCTCCCAAGTGCCGCCGAGATTGATACCAAGCCCCTGGAACGCCTCCCAGCATTCGGGACGTTTTGCCGCCTCGCTCGGATTGCCCGTCTGGCGAAGCAAATGCGCGTGCGCTTCTTTCAACACGGTGGGAATAGCGTCGCACAAGCCGGGTGGCAGGCGCTGCGCGGTCCAGACGCGGTTGAGCTCAATGCGTCGGCCCGACTTCTCTGCCAGCCACGAAAGCGCATAGGCAACTGCTTGCGCACGGTATTGTGGTAATTCCAGAATGGTAAAAAGCTTCTCCGCAGTGCGCCAGAGTACTGCCTTCGCAACGAGATGCTGAAAATAAAGACCGTTCACCAACGGCGCACCATCTTCCTCCTGGCGCTGGGCAAATTCGATGAAGTTCTTTTCCGCACCCCGGCAGACGAGGTGCGGGAGACCCAGCCACGTGTGCTCATACTTCGCCAGGTCTGTCTTCGTGAACTTCTGCTCGGGAGGACGCTCCTCTGCCCACTGTTTCATTCGTGCGGGAGTGCCCTGTCGCGCCTTGTCGTCCATGTAGGAGCCACGTGCCCGCTCGTAGTACCACTGTGTGCCGCGTTCAAGACCGCTGCGGGGCGGCGCCCACATGCTGCGTGAAAGTGTTTCGAGCTGGCTGTGAAAGGGTCCATTAGCCGAGAAGTCAGCCGCATTCACCTTGTTCTGGCTGTTTGCATACTTGGAAATGAGCGGCACGATGTCCGCCACGCGCGCCGGGTCGTTTAGCACCGTGAGCTTCACCTGGACGACCACTCTCGATACGTCCACTTTCTCCTTCTTCATTGCATGGTAGATGCTCGCCGTTGTCTGCCCTCCGTTCACGATTTGGAAATCGCGCACGCGCTTCAGCCGCACGTGGCCGTCCTTGCCCGGTTCCAGGTCCACCTCGGCAGCGGTGCAGCAGAGGCCGTTGTTGTAGGCCAGAAAACGGTGTGGTTCTTCGCGCAAGGTCTGTTGCAGTCCTTTGTTCACCTTTCCCTTGGCCTGAAGAAATGCCCGCACGTTTCGCTCAAGCAAACGCTGACCGTGCTCACCGTAAATGCGTGCCAGCATGGTTGCCGAGAAAAAGGCGAGAAACGTTCGGTACTCTCCGGTTGCGTCAGCGATGAGCAGCGCTGGAATGGCGCCACCGTGGTTCTTCACAAAATTAAGTTCGATCGTCTCGCGCACGCCCACGCGCAGGCTGCTGAGTTTTTTGATGTCCCAAAAGACGTAGCGCAGCTCGTAGCCGGAGATTTGCTCCTCCTCCACCTTGGCAGACTTCACCACGCCATCTGTCAGAAAAAAAAGCCGCACCGTCGTCAGATTCTCGCGTGCCTTGTGAATCTGCTGCATGGCGTGGAAGACGTCGCTCGATTCCTCCACCTGGGCGTGAAAACCGTCCAACGCCCGGAGCAAGAAACCGCGCGCCTGCTTGTAGTGATACTCCACGTCCGCCCTCGTCACCGGCCTGGGCACTCCGCCGCCTTGGTAACGCACGACAAACAAATCCAGCGTCGCCCCGTCACCCGAGAGTGCCCACGCGTTTACTTTCGCGGCCGGCGCCCGCCCGTGGCCCCTGGCATTCCAGTAGCAGACGGCCGCGCCGTCGGCCTCGTTGTGTTCAGCGAGAAGGTCCAGCACCACCTCGGTGAAGGCATCCTCGCGCAACTCGGGCTTGGAGTCGTCTGCGCACCTTACCAGAACGTCCTGATGTAGGTCGTAGGCAAATTGTTCCAGCGGCGTCTGTGGTGCGGCTTCCTCACTCATGCGTTTCGCTTTTTTTGTTTCTGGGAAATGGGTTGGCAATCGAGCTTGGCAAGTGCAAGCGAAGGTTTGGTTGCGAAAGACTCACACGCCGCGACGGCCAGCCCGTAGCCAACGTCACCAATCCCGACGGGTAAATCGCGCTCCGTGACCCGAGGGAAACCACTCTTCACCTGAAACAGATTTTCAGCACGCACGAGATAACCCCGTTCGGTGTAGCGCGAGACATGAGCATCCAGATAGCCATACGCCAACAACTCATCCTCGAAGCTTTCCAGTGCCGTCGCGTCCGCCATGAGTTTTGCGCGAAGCATGGCGACCAGCGTCGGCAGCGTCGTCCCTCCGCTTTCCAGCGTTTCCAGCACGATGACCTGCAAGAAAAGCGCCGGCCAAGCTGCGTCATCCAACTGACGCTCGCTGGCGATGCGGACAATCTGCGGCTGTTTCGCCAGCGTTGTTTTCACCTCGACCGCGCCGGTGGGGAATTGAAAATCCTGATGTGCCTGCTCGCCGCCCTTCCAACCCGAGACTGCCATTGGGCCAAGCGCGGGCACGAGATGCTCGCACAAAAAATGCAGTTCACCCCACAACCCGCGCTGCTGCTCCTCGGTCAACCCTTCTTGCGAGACGGAAAGGAATTTCTGCCAGCGCCCGAGTTGCCCCAGAAAAGCGCGAGCTTGATCTGCTGGACTCGCTGCCTCGCTCACTCTCCGCGTGAGGTCTTCCGCCAGCGCCGTGAATACGTCCGCGAAGCGCGGCTCCTTCAACACCACGCCGAAATGTGCCCGGCTATCCAACTCGACAGCGAGCGGTTCCAGACCCTTGCAGCGCGGCCAGAGGCGTCTCGCGGGTACGGCACCACGGGGTAGCCGGAGCAGCACGGCGCGGCGACGCGACGAATGCTCCACTGCCGCGAACAGCGGACAGCCCGCTTCCGGGCGAACCAGCCGAATGAGCCAGCCGCGCAAGCCGGCCTTGCCAGACGTGGCGGCTGCCTCCAACGCCTTCCAAAGTTCATCAATCCCGGTCGGCATAGTCCTCGTCCTCCGGGAATAGGGTCTGCCAGACCTTGTTCACCTTGTAATCCACGGCTCGCGCGGTGTGGCTTGAGGGAAAGCAGAACGCCAGACCCATGAAAGGCTGCTCGCGCGGCCACTCCACTTCTTTCGGTACGAGCGGATAAATTAGCAGCAAACCGTGAGTCTTCGGACGAAGATGCCGGGTGACTTCGCCGTTGACTCGGGAACGCTTCCTTTCGTCCTCGCCCGACGGCCGGCGCAGCGCCGTAAGGCGCTCGGCTGCGACACCCAGCGTGACTTTCGCCTCGCAGCACTCGCGCAATTCCTTCTCCTCACCCGGTGTGAACAGTGGGCCGCCACTTTTTTCATCCGCACGCTTGGCGAGCAGTTCTTCCAGTAACTTGTCCGTCAAAGCCATTTCAGGATTCTCAAGATCCAGCGACTGGTGGGAGGGGCTCTGGATGTTGGCATTCGGAGCCACGAACAGCGTCGGTGTCTTGTCGCTCGGCCAAGTGCCGGCCTCCGGCTTGCGTTGAGCCAGCCCGGCGTCGCAACCGGCGAGTGGAAACGTGCTCGCTTCACCCCGAGTGTTGACAAGCGCCACCGTCCAGTTGACCAGCTCTCCCGCCATGGCCTGGCGGCGGATGAATTCCATCAACTCCGGCTTCTGCAACCGCCAGCTTTCCGAAGCCACCGTGAAATTCCTCAATAGCCCTTCCAGTAACTCTTCCGCCTTCACGTCGCGCCACAGCCAAGCGGCCTTGGTCTCAAAAGCCGCCAGCTTCCCGCCACGGGCCACCAGGAAGTCCTCCACCGCTTTCACATTGGCGCGGATCACCTTCACGTCCGTGGCAAAGTGCGCCGTCTGCACGAGCTGGCCGGCGTATGAGAGCTTCTGTGTCCGCGCATGCGCCATCTTGTTCAGTGCGGTGATGAGAAGGCCGTCCGGATGCTCGCGCACGCGCAGACCGTAGCGTCGCGGAGTGAGGCCAGCATCCTTCATGCGGTCGAACTCACGGCGCAATTCCACCTCCGCCAGCGCGATGTGCCGATACCACCGACGCAAATCTTCGGTGGTGAAGAGGCGGCAAAGGTCGAGATAGCCGGGCCGGTAGCCGAACCAGCGCCCCATCTGCATC
>SXGT01519648.1_pt1 | contig 15010 bp, 10 predicted proteins | sample 3176221 | NCBI WGS metagenome assembly SXGT01 (sample SAMN11356862, study PRJNA531348) | freshwater metagenome | isolation source: freshwater sample F1-120 | place: China: Fuxian Lake, Yuxi | collected 2017-12-25
ACGATAGGTATTATCTTCTTGCCGCGTCAGCACCGATAACACTTTGCGCTCGACCAATTCCAAATTTAATGCATCACTTTGAGTTAACTGCAACTGCGGATCGATGGCAATCAGATGCACATTGCGCGCTGCGGCTTTCGCCACAAAATTCAAGCTGCCATCGAGTTTGTAACCGATTAAATATGGTAAATCCGACACCAAGACGCTGGCTTCGGCAGCAACACTCCGACCACTATCAGCAGCAAAGGCTTGCGCGGCAAAATTCAATTGATAGCTCGCTTGTTGATATTTTTCTAAGCCTAAGGCAAATGCGACATTGCCTTGACTATCGGTCACACCATTATTGAGGGTCTCTTTGGCACCTTCTTTGGCATAATGCGGATCATAAAATTGATAACTACGATAGCGTTTAAATTCCGGTAACACGGGTTTTAGGGTCAGTTGCGCAGCGACTTGCCGTGCTTCCGCCGGGGCGCCGTAGAGGTTTTGCACATTCACTAACGCCTGCAAATCCCTGGGGTGCACCCAACCGCCTTCAGTAACGCTGCTCGAAAATTTGGCCGCCACCTTCATTTGGTCCGGTTGAAATTCCTCAACTTTCACCGTGGTACTTCCCAGCAATTGCTCGGCAGCATCGTCCTTAACGGTGTACAAATTAATACTGTATTTACCCGTAGGCGCCGATTCTAAAGGGGTATACTCAATTTCATTAAAGCCGCCCGCCTCTAGATTCAATTTTACGCGTTTGGCGACCATATCACGGGCATCCAGAATTTCAGCTTCCAGTGGCAAGCCGATTAATGGACTATTCCAATCAGCCGTCTTCACGATCATGCCAATATGAATGGTATCTCCCGGCCGATAAATACCACGATCTGAAAATAAATAGGCATCCAGCTGTTTAGGGTCTTGCGGATTTTCTGCCCCACCAATTTCAAAACGCGAGAGATTTAAATGCCGATCATGACGTTTTAAGGGTAAAAAGCTCATATCCCCTTGATAACGCACCAGATATAACATCGGCTCGCGTTCACGCTCTAGACCCGATAACTTAGCAAAACGCACTTTACCTTCGCTGTCAGTGGTGGCATGCATGACCACTTGACCATTTTTGGCGATGACTTCGACTTCTGCCCCCTCTTGCGGACGCCCGGTTTGGATAGATTGCACAAACACCACTTGGTTACCGTTAAGTTCGTTTTTGGCAATAATGCCTAAATCGGTGACTAAAATCAGGCGTTGTTCTTGGGTTTCGGTGTCCATCTCCCCTGTATCTGCACTGTAATTTGCTTCGGCATTATCCGTTTCGGCATCTGCATCGTCTTCAACCGCAGCGGAGTCTGCTGTTTGCTCGGCATCAGGATCATAGCTTTTGGCGGTCACTAAAAACAAACCACGTCGCTGTTGGCCTTGCGCACCTTGTAGATATTTTCCTAAATCTACCGCTTGGTATTGTGGCTTACCTTCGATCGCTTCCGTGATCGGAGTTTTGATGGTAAAGCGTTCTGAGAGATTATCCGCGTTAAAATTCCCCAAAAACTCAGGGTGACCAAAATCGCCTTCTGCTTGGGAAATTAGGTGCTGTAGTTGCTCCGGTAACACCCGCCCAAGTTCAACTTCTAAGCCCGTCAAGTTACGCGTCATGACGCCCATTTTATGTTCGCCACTTAAGGTCAACAACGAGCCTTCTCCCATAATATGTAATTCTTCAGGGAACTCCGGCACCGTGAGTGTTTGTGCATAGGCTTGGCTTAATAAATAGCCGCCAAAGGACTTAAGATGTTCATGCACTTTGACGTAGAGGGTACGTTTCACATCCGCATGCACTTTTAAACTGTGCAGCGCAGTAAACTCATGCTCCGCCGGGACGAGTTCAGGTTCTAAGCGCTGACTTTGTTTTAAAACTGCTTCTGAAACCTCCGACGCTGACCATGCGTAGAGTTCAGTTTGTTCGGCATCCGAGCTCTGATTAAATTCGGGTAATTCATAAATCTCAACCGCTTTCAACATGTCGCGTTCATGCACCGCTTCACTGGTGCTGAGCACTAATATCTGATCTTGGCTCTGCGTTTGGGTATTGGAGGCTACGGTTAACTCCACATTGGCGATGGTTAAGCCATCGTAAAGCCCAGGAACAGTGACTTGCGCGCTTAGGTCTTCAGTGGTTTCAGCGTCAGAAGCTGCTGCTTGTATGCCCGGGCTTAATTTAAAATCCACAACCCGGCCATAGCGCGGAATTTCCAGCACGCTAGACTGGATATAGGCGTGCAGTTTTAGGGTATCGTAACTGACACTGTACTCCAGGGTGTTGAGCTTACGCTCTCCTTCTTTTAATTCTAAAGCCAGATGTTTATCCAAGGTTTCGGTGTTCAGGGGATGACTAAAGCTGAGCGTAAAATTGGCTTTCTTGATTTTCGGATTTACTACATCTTGATAAAACTCGCTATTTTCGACCGCAACGCTAAATGCTGCGGTGCTAAAACTAAATTCATCACGTGCCAGTTGAATATGTTCCGCTAGGGCTTTAGGGGCCAAACTCACTTGCTGGGTACTCGCAATCGGCCAATCTGCTGTAGGGCGAAATTCCAGCGTAGTATCGGTCACCCAGCGCCATTCCCCTGGAATCGCTGGTTGCATGATTATGCCCTCATGCACAGCCTGATTAACCAGGTTTAATGGCGCCACAGAAGCGTCAAAGGTAACAACTAATGGGTTAGGCGCGGCATGTTCCTCAATAACGGTCCGCTCGGGGGCAGTGACGATAAAATCAATTTTTTTAGGCTGTGGACGTTGTTGATAGACTTGGTATGCGTAAACACTCACTGCCAGCAATAACCCTAAAGACAAAATCCCCGCCATTGCTTTTAAAGGTTTGGCTTTTAGCAACGCATATCCCTGCTGCAACTTAGGCAATAAACCTTTGGCTAGCCAGCTGGGAGCTTGCCATTGCACGCGACCAAACACCGCAATCCAAAGCGTGAGTAGAAACTTGCCAAGGGTACTTAATACGGCAATAAGCTGATTCATGCGCTGACCTCATCCAATCTGTTGTTATTGGTGGTTAATTACCTAAACATAACTAGGGGAATTGTAACAATCTTGCGGCAATATAGCGATTTTCTCGGCAAGATAATATTTTACGCACCCTGTCTAAGGGTGAATAACCTCAAAGCAACCCGCTTAGCAGCTAGGTCTGAATTCCTGCGTGCTAAAGTAATGCTGGTTAAGGCTGTCGAAATGGTGTTATTTTTGGAGTAAATCTTTTCTAAACCAAAGTTTATCTATAATATTAGCGTAGTACTCAGTAGCGTTTTATTGCTTTTTGCCGTACTATCCCTTGTTTGCTTTGTTTGTTAGCTTATGTCTTACAGTACTGACTTTTATACCGCAGCTCAAGAATTAATAGCCGCAGGACAATTCATAGACCGCAAAGGTTGGGTGCCAGCTACCAGTGGTAATTTTTCGGCCCGTTTACCTGACAATACTTGCGCTATTACCGTTTCGGGTAAACATAAAGGTCAGTTAACCCCATCAGACATTATGCTAATCGATGCCCTGGGACAGTCATTAGATGGCAAAACGCCCTCTGCTGAAACTCTACTGCATACGCATCTGTATCAACGCTATCCCACCACGCAAGCGGTTTTACACCCCCATTGCCTAAGTGCAACCTTAATCTCTAAACTCTGGTCAGATGCCGTAGTGTTAGAGGATTATGAGCTATTAAAAGCCTTGCCGGGAATCACAACCCATGCAACTCAGGTGCGCATCCCGATTTTCGCTAATGATCAAGATATTGCCAGATTAGCACAGCAGGTAGACCGCTATCTGGATCAACACCCTGCCACATGCGCCTATATCATCGCTGGGCATGGAATTTATACCTGGGGAAATTCTGTTGCTGCCGCATTGAGGCACCTAGAAGCGCTAGATTTTCTATTTGAATGTGAATTACGTTTACACCGAGTTAAAAACCAATGAGCATATTAACTATTTTTTCTGATACTCAACCTACTAAGGCTGAAACCTTTAGAGATTATCCTGTTATTAAGGAACATTTGGCTGCCATAGATGTGGAATTTGAACGCTGGAATGCCAGCAGCGTCCTCGCTGCCGATGCCGATCAAGCTTCGATATTAGCCGCTTACCAAAAATCAATTGATAAACTCAATCAACGCTATAATTTTCAATCCGTGGATGTCGTGAGCTTAACGACTGCACACCCAGACCATCAAGCTTTACGCCAAAAGTTTTTATCTGAACATATCCACGAAGATTTCGAGGTCCGCTTTTTTATTGATGGGAAAGGCTTATTTTTTCTACATGTGAATAACAAAGTGTATGCAGTTTTATGCGAAGCTGGAGATCTGATAAGTGTGCCGAATCAAACCCCACATTGGTTTGATATGGGCGAACATCCAGATTTTAAATGTATTCGATTGTTTACCGTTGCCGATGGCTGGGTCGCTGAGTTTACGGGCAGTGGTATTTCGGATAACTTCCCCAATTTTGACCAATACCTCGCGCAATACGCATGATTAAAGCCATTATTACCGATATTGAAGGTACCACGTCCTCCATTGCCTTTGTCAAAGAGGTATTATTTCCCTATGCCCGTGCCAATATCGCGGCATTTATAGCGCAAGAAACCAACAATCTAAGCGTACAAAGTTTAGTCAATGATGTGCATCAACTCCTGGGGCATCCTTTAGATCAAGAGGCACTCATTGCCCAATTAATCACTTGGATTGATGAAGATCAAAAAATAACGCCATTAAAAGCACTACAGGGTTTGATTTGGGCAGATGGTTATCGCGCAGGCAAGCTCAAAGGGCATATTTATGCGGATGTGATTCCGCAATTACAATCCTGGCATGCCCAAGGCATACAGTTATATGTGTATTCCTCAGGCTCGGTGTTCGCGCAAAAATTGCTGTTCGGTCATACCGAAGCGGGTGATTTGACGCCATTGTTCACGGGTTATTTCGATACCCATATTGGCAATAAAAGAGAGCAAGCCGCCTACAGCAATATCATTGCTAGCATAGGCCTGCCAGCCAATGAAGTATTATTTTTGTCGGATATTGTCGAAGAATTGGATGCCGCCCAGGCAGTGGGTATACATACCTGCTGCTTGTGCCGCGACACGCAGCATCCCCTAGGAAACCAGCATCGCTTGGTCAATAGCTTTGCTGAGATTCAGCTAAACCAATTTGACATCTAAGCACGGCTATCAATAACGTATACGTAACACATTCACTTCATCCCACACTGAAGCGATAAAGTTATGTGCTAATGGCGGCATACCCTCTAGCATCCACTGCACAATTTTGGCTGCGACATTCGGGTAGGTCACTTGCACCGCCCGTTGATCGTCTAGCCAGTTAGCCAACGTCTGCTGCTCAAGTTCATACATGGTTTGACCAAAGCCCAAATGCTGCAGAGCGAAAGCATTAGACGCCTGCTCCATTTGCGAGTGCAACGGTTTAGCGAGGATTTTTTTACCCGCACGTAAGGATTCGCTGGCTAATTCAAAGCCAGCATTACTGATGATACCAATAGCATCTGCCCAATCTCGCTGAAATTTTTCGCGCGACAACGGATGGCATTGTATATGACTATGCGCAGTAGGCTTGGGTTCATTACAGTAAACATGAAAGTCATACTCGGTAAAGGGCTGCAATAACTTGCAAATATCCTCTAACTCTTCAAAGGGCAAGTAGACAATAATTTTGTTTTTGATAATGGTGGCGCTTAGTTCGGGAGTATCGATCACAGGCGGCAAGATCGGCTGGCCAAACTGTTGCCAATGCAAGCCTATGCCAATACTGACTGGCGCAAAGTATTTTAAAATATTAGCAGCTAACGGGTTATACCCTTTCTTAGGAATCGGATAATCAAACGCATACTGATGACCAATGCCGAGCACGGTTTTACCTTGGTGTTTCGCGGCCCAGGAGGTTAACGGTTCAAAATCGCTAATGACTAAGTCATATTTCGACAAATCCAAAGCCGCTTTATCCTGAAAAAATTGCTTTGGATGGGAGTTAATCCCCGTTTGTAAAAAATTGACATTCCCTTTATGCACCGCAAAGGTCAACCCGGGGCGGGTTTGATAGTTTCGAAAGATATCCATATCGAAATAAGCGTCACTGGCTCTACCAGTAAATAAAAAGTCTACCTCAATCCCTGCTGCATATAATTCCCTTGCCATGGTACGCGCTCTGGAAATATGTCCATTTCCGGTCCCCTGTACGCCGTAAAATAACTTCATGCTTATCCCATTTGCAGACTAAAGTTAGCGATAGCGATACCTAACATCGCTCCCATAATTATGTCCGTCGGGAAATGTACACCCAGCAGCACCCGAGAAAATCCAACACAGCTTGCCCAACAATAAAACAATATGCCGAGACTTGGCCAAAATTCAGTCATTAGGGTTGCCATCAGAAATGCCGCCGAGGTATGCCCTGATGGAAAGCTAAATTGGTCTTGTGGCACGATAAAACTGGTAAAATCAGTAAGTGCAGCTTGTGGACGATTACGTCGCAAGGTATTTTTCAACAGATAGTAGGCACTGCGTTCCAATAGAAATGCCATCATCATGGTTTTCAGTAGTGGCGCTTCGAAACCGTACTGCCAGACTAAGCAAACAAACAGCAAACCATACAAGCCGCCGTCGCCAGTTTTAGAAACAATGCGCGCCAGTTTACATAATGATATATGTGATGGGATATGCATTAGGCGCATAAAGATAAGAACATCCAGGTGATGTATGCTGTACAAGATTTTCATATTCAGCTCCTCTACTCTAAATTGATTTTTGCTAAAGCATAGTCCTCGGCTGTGACACTGCGATGAAGATTTGTTTAAGATTACGTGACATACAAATGGTAAATCTGGACGCTAAAATTAAATTTGCATGCAATTGCCAATTCCACTTAAAAAGCTGCTAAATTGACGCCCATTGAATTAAGTTAACCAAGAGTAAATATGAAGGCCGAGGACATTGCAGCAGTTCAACTGTATCTAATGGGTTTGCAAGATCGAATCTGTGCACAATTAGAAACCTTTGAGCCCCATGCCCATTTTTATGAAGATCGCTGGGAAAGAGCAGAAGGGGGCGGCGGACGTAGTCGGGTATTGGCGAATGGCAGCGTATTTGAACAAGCGGGTGTAAATTTTTCCCACGTCTCTGGGTTTAGCCTACCCCCTTCAGCAACCGCAAAACGTCCGGAACTCGCTGACCGTCAGTTTCAGGCCATGGGCGTTTCCTTGGTGATTCACCCCAACAATCCCTATGTACCAACATCACACGCCAATGTACGTTTTTTCATGGCTGAAAAAGCCGGAGAACCCACTATTTGGTGGTTTGGTGGCGGATTTGACTTAACCCCGTTTTACCCATTTAAAGAAGATGTGGTGCATTGGCATACAACTGCACGACAGGCCTGCGAGCCCTTCGGCAGAGATGTCTATCCACAGTATAAAAAATGGTGCGATGAATACTTTTATTTAAAACATCGTGATGAAACGCGGGGCGTAGGTGGCTTGTTTTTTGATGATTTAAATGAATGGGGGTTTGAGCAATGCTTCGCCTTTATGCAAAGTGTGGGCAATCACTATTTGGAAGCTTACGTGCCCATTGTTACCCGCCGAAAAGATACCCCCTTTGGCGAGCGAGAACGTAATTTTCAATTGTATCGCCGGGGTCGCTATGTGGAATTTAATTTAGTCTTTGATCGGGGCACGTTATTTGGTTTGCAATCCGGCGGTAGAACCGAGTCTATTTTAATGTCATTGCCCCCTGTTGCGCATTGGCGTTATAACTGGGTCCCTGAACCTGATAGTCCTGAAGCGTTGCTCTACCAAGAATACCTACACCCACAAGATTGGTTAAATTAACTCTGGCAAACAAATAGTTAGTGTATTTTAGTAGTATCGAAGCTGCCATAGGCCATATTTGCCAATAAAATTGTGCTTAATCGCGATTAGAGTTGCAGGAAACATATAACTTTCAGCGTGTTGTTAGCCGTAAATGGAATTATCTGTACGGGACAATTGATAATCTCTAGGAAATTCGGTATTGTCAGCACTATATTAGGGAATTCAGAAGAAAGACGTGTGCTGGAAGACGCCCACCACACATCAATTATCTAATTTCAAAGTCAGATAATTTGTCATCTGGCAGCTTTAACTAGGCGGAAACAGCGTATTGTTATTCCTCCGCCGTGCACCTTTCAGCAACAGTAAAGAAGAGAACCTCAACTAGGATTTCTATATAGTTACAAATTTTATAGAAAATCTAAGCTGTTATTGAGTAGGCTATGAGATTTAGATTTGATAAACATAATAATTAAGCTAAGCATAAGTATATTAATGGGGAAAAGTAATGAAAAATTCAGATAATCCATACCACGATCATTATGTAAGTCATCTAGCCAGAAACACTATCGCCCTTATTTTGGCGGGTGGTAGAGGTTCGCGACTGCATCAAATGACCGACTGGCGTGCAAAACCTGCCGTGCCATTTGGTGGTAAATTTCGTATTATCGACTTCCCTCTGTCAAATTGTATTAACTCGGGTATCCGCAAAATTGCGGTACTGACCCAATATAAATCGGATTCTTTAATCCGACATATCCAACAAGGTTGGGGATTTCTGCGGGGCGAATTTGGCGAATATGTCGACTTAATGCCTGCGCAGCAACGTTTGGATGAAAACTCTTGGTACGCTGGCACAGCGGATGCCATATTTCAAAATATTGATATTCTGCGTAGCCGTCGTCCAGAACATATCCTCATTTTGGCGGGTGATCATATCTATAAAATGGATTATGCGGCGATGTTGGCGGACCATGTCGCAAATGAAGCCGACTTAACTATTGGCTGTATTGAAGTTCCGCTTGAAGAAGCAACTGCTTTTGGGGTTATGGACGTTGATAATACCCGCCGAGTAAAAGCCTTCGTTGAAAAACCCGAACATCCCCCCAAAATGCCTGGTCGAGAAAATACTGCGCTAGCCTCGATGGGTATTTATATTTTTAACGCTGGCTTTTTGTTTGAGCAGCTCATTAAAGATGCCGACACTAAAGGTTCTAGTCGCGATTTTGGTAAAGATATTATCCCTTCGGTGATCGAAAAATACCGCGTCAATGCTTATCCCTTCTTGGATATGCAAAAATCCGGTGCCCAAAGTTATTGGCGAGATGTAGGAACCATTGATGCTTATTGGTCCGCTAATATGGAATTAATCGGGGTCAATCCAGAATTGAACTTATATGATAAAACTTGGCCAATCTGGACGCACCAAGAACAAACGCCCCCTGCTAAGTTTGTATTTGATGATGATGATCGCCGCGGTCAAGCAATCGATTCCATGGTTTCAGGTGGCTGTGTTATTTCGGGCGCAAAAGTGCGACACTCTTTATTATTTACCAATGTACGTGTGAACTCGTACTCCACTGTCCAAGACTCGGTGGTGTTGCCAGAAGTCACCATTGCGCGCAACTGTCGTATCACTAAAGCAATTATTGATAAAGGCTGTGTCGTTGCTGAAGGTACGATTATCGGCGAAGATTTAGCTGAAGATGCTAAAAAGTATCATGTTAGCCCCGGCGGTGTGGTGCTGATTACTCCAGATATGCTAAGTCAAGCTAGACACTATGTGCGTTAAATGACGAATAGCTAACGAGTTCGATTACTGCCACACTAGGTAGTAATCGCGCTTTTTTTTGAGCAGGAATTTTGAATATGATTTTAATATTAGCATGATAGTTTTTGTAACACTTGCTCACATTAAACCCGGCATGAAGGAAAAGTTGAAATGAATGATTGTCTGAATACTCGCCGTGCCGGTGTATTGTTACACATCACCTCGTTACCCGGTTCGAGTAAACAAGGTGAACTAGGGCAAGAAGCCTTTAATTTTGTGGATTTTCTCCACAGTGCCAACATCTCAGTCTGGCAAACCTTACCCCTTGGCATGCCCCATGGTGATGGTTCGCCTTATCAATGTTTGTCCGCAAATGCGGGTAATCCTAGCTTAATTTGTATAGATTTTCTGGTCAAAAAAGGCTGGCTCGCTCATGAAGAAAGCTATCCAAATGATCAATTTTTTGATCTGCAACAAAAACGTTATCTATTGGACCGTGCTTTTGAGAATTTTCTGACCCATGCTGACGATTTAGACCGTCAAGCTTTTGCACAATTTTGCGAAGCGCAAGCGGGATGGTTAGAAGATTTTGCCTTGTTTCTGGTACTTAAAAAAGAATTTGAGCAAGTTTGCTGGGTCGACTGGCCTGAACCTTACAAGCAAAGACAGACTAAAGCCATACGTGACGCCCGACGTCGATTAGGTCGGCAGATAGATTTTTACAAATTCGAGCAATTTGTGTTCTTTCAACAGTGGGGAGCACTTAAACAATATGCCAACGCCAAAGGCGTGTTTTTGTTCGGTGATATTCCTATCTTCGTTGCTTACGATAGTGCAGATGTGTGGTCTGCGCGCAGTAATTTTAAATTGAATAGTCGTGGCGAAATGACTGTCGTGGCTGGAGTGCCGCCTGACTATTTCTCTGCAACCGGACAGCGCTGGGGCAATCCGCATTATGACTGGGAATACCTAGCCAAAACCCAATTTAAATGGTGGGTTGAACGCATGCGTGTGCAGCAACAAATGTTCGATATCGTGCGCATCGATCATTTTAGAGGCTTAGAAGCTGCATGGGAAATTCCCTCCGATGAAGCGACTGCAGTCAACGGTTCTTGGGTGCAAGCTCCTGGCAAAGAATTGCTGACCGCAATTAATACTGAACTAGGCTATGTGAATTTGGTGGCCGAAGACTTGGGAATTATTACCCAAAGCGTGGAAGAGTTGCGCGATGAGTTTCACCTACCCGGTATGAAGATTTTGCAATTTGCGTTTGACGGCAATCGTCGAAATCCTTACCTTCCTTATAATTATCCCGAATTATGCGTTGCTTACACTGGCACACACGACAACAATACGACATTAGGTTGGTTTAATGACCTAAACGACAACGATAAGTACCGCATCTATGAATTTTTAGGCTTTCCTAATGTTTCTATGCCTTATGCTCTAATCCGTGAAGCCTTAGCCTCGATATCAAATTTAGTCATTATCCCCATGCAAGATATTCTCGAATTAGGTGGCGAACATCGGATGAACACTCCAGGCACCATGGAAGGAAATTGGCAATGGCGTTTTGGATGGCATCAACTCACTGACGATAAGGTAGGACGCCTACGACATTTAGTTAACTTACATGGGCGTTCTGCCTAATGTACTGCTGCAGAGTAAGCGAATTAAATTTCGAATAATCGCAAGCCCCCCGAATAATTACCTATGGCTTTTTAACAATGAGCTTTAGGTGATTTTAAGTTTTAATTCAGCATGTCTCATGAATACTTCACCGTGTCCTCGGTCAGGGGCAGTTTGCCTGTTTGACCGATGATCTCGGTAGCGCCCTTCTGCCCCCCTAAAGTGCGACATTTTGTCGCGCGACAATATGCCATATGGGCAAACATCCATTATCCCGATACACTGCAAGCAACTCTCGTAAGCACACCCTTCTCGCTAAACTTGAGTTAAAACCTTCCTCTCCAATGCGGTTAGACCCCTGACCGCATTTTTTTTATCTCACTTGAGGAAATCGCAGGCGTCTATGTAATTTTTGGATTTAATTCACCGTTGCTACTGGTCATTGCTTATATGCTTAGCTATGTTTTACCAAAATCAGAAATTTCCACCAGTGAGAATTTGAAGTGGTTATTCATTCTGCGCAACTTAATGTTGGTTGCTGAATCACTGTTGATTCTCATCTTAGTTTATGTCCTGAATATTAATTTGCCTCAAGAGTATCTCTGGCCAGCACTGTGTTCGATTGCTGCGGTCAATTTATATACCTGGATGCGCATGCACACGTCAGCTCCGATCACGGAGGGTGAAATTTTTTCTCAGCTGTGCATTGATGTGTTTGCAATTGCGTCGCTGTTATATATGACTGGTGGTGCCAGTAATCCGATTACGTGGGTATTTTTAGTACCTTTAATTATCACCGCCATTATTTTGCCTCCTTCCTATGCTTGGTATATGGTCATATTGACCACCAGCATGTATACCTTACTGATCAGCTATAACATTCCACTACCCTCCTTCGAACCGCATCAACAAATTATAGAGGATGTGTTAACCCCGCAGATGGTTAACGAAATGCAACAACATCTGCATCATGTCAGCGATAAACATTATTTAAACTTACATATCTTTGGCATGTGGTTTGGTTTTGTGTTCAGTGCAACTTTAGTGGCCTATTTTGTTGTCGAGCTGGCCAAAACCGTGCGTGAACGCGAACGTCATTTAGCCGAAGCCCGAGAAAATGCGCTACGTAACGAACGGGTAGTTGCCCTAGGTTCTTTAGCGGCCAGTGCCGCACATGATATGGGGACACCTTTAGGCACCATGGCCATTGTGACCCATGATTTATTGGAGGATTATGCCGCCCAGGATTATCCCAAGTTGCATGAACGCCTGCAAATTTTGCAGCAGCAAATTACCCGCTGTAAAAATGCCTTAGTGGTGATGTCTGATTCCGGTGGAGAAACACGCGCCGAATCCGGTAAAGCCATGTCGATTATTGATTATTTAGACGGGGTATTAAATCAATGGCGCTCTCAAAATCCCAGCACAAAACTCAATCTCAAAATTAAGCCCACCTTCAACAGTGACAGTCAAATCATCGCTGAACAAACCTTGACCCATGCGCTGATAAATATCTTAAATAATGCAGCCGAAGCAACCGATACTGAGCGCGGCATTGATTTTATTGCGGAATGGAACGAGAGTAAATTGCTTTTAGGGATCCGAGATTATGGCCCAGGAATGCCCAAAGCGATACTTGAAGCCATCGGCAAACAACCCGTGAATAGCAATAAAATACAAGGATTGGGGGTTGGTTTATTTTTAAGTTGTACCACTATCCGCCGCTTGCAAGGCCGAATCGAATTTTTACCTGCCATCCCGCAGGGAACCCACGTCGACATACAACTCAATTTATTAGATAACATTTATAATTTTCGCAAGACCCCTAATCGTATTGAATATGCATGAATATCGCCAGCTCTTATAAACCCAATTTACTGCTCGTTGATGACGATACTATTTTTTGTAATGTACTGAAAACCGCCTTAGAACGGCGTAATTTTGAAGTGACTGTTGCCCAGAATGTTAAAGACGGGATTACATTAGCAAAAAATCTCGCACCCGAATACGCAATTATTGATTTACGCATAGGCTTTGAATCAGGGTTAGAATTAGTCAAAGAACTAATCGAGATTGACGACAATACCCAAATTGTTATGTTAACGGGTTTTGCCAGTATTGCAACTGCCGTTGAAGCCATCAAGCTCGGCGCTAATCATTACCTGACGAAACCTGCAGACACCGATGAAATTATTAATGCATTATATAAGAATGCTGGAGACACCAGTGTTGCCATCAGTGATAATCCACTTTCAATTAAACGCTTAGAATGGGAGCATTTACAGAAAGTTCTGATGCAACATGATGGTAATATTTCAGCTGCCGCCCGCGCGTTGAATATGCACCGTCGGACTTTACAACGCAAGTTAGATAAACGCCCAGTCAGGGATTAAGACAGTTAATTTTCTAGAGCAACGTTATCGCCTGCATGTCAGCACAAGAACTACAATGCACTTTATGTAATCTTCCGGTAAAGGTTAAGACTTTTTATTTACAGACGACCCAAGGGGTTAAATATTTTTGTTGCCAAGGATGTTTAGGCGTATTTTCTTTGCTGAACCAAAACTTACTCATAGCCTCTGAAGATGAGGATGACCCTAAAAAATCCAACTAAGCAGCTTGCACCTGCGCCCAACAAATCCCTTTATTTGGCGCTACCCGGCAGAGCAAAGATCGGCTGATTCACCAAGCGTGTTAACCACGCATCTGCCACCACTTTATTACTCTCTAAAATCCAATTCGGAAACATGCCTATCACTAGGCATAATAACGCTGGAATGGCTAATAACAGCAGTTCCCGTGGGCGCAAATCCTGAAGTTTGTAAATACTGCTATGCACAACAGGTCCAAGAAAAGCGCGTCGTGTAAAAGACAACATAAAGCCAGCACTTAATATCGCCCCAACCAACGCGGTAATTCCCAGACTAGGATGCGAAATTAATGCGCCAATAATTAACAATAATTCCGCCGGAAAACTATTGCCACCGGGGACCCCAATACTGGCAAACAGTAAAATAAAATAAAATACCACCAGCTTGGGCATAACTTGCGCCAATCCCCCGAGATGTACTATATCTGTACTACCAATACGATGCTGAATAAAGCCTGCAATCAACATTAAACTACTCGCAACCACGGTAAAATTAAGTAACTCTAAAATTGCACCCTGGATGCCTTGCATATTAAGAGAAGCAATACCAACAATTACCATACCGACATGACTAATACTCGCATACGCTAATAGTCGTCTTAAATTCGACTGCTGCAACGCAATAAAAGCACCGTAAATAATAGTCACCGCCCCAAAAATGCCCAGCACCCAGCTGTATTGCACGGATGCAGATGGGGCCAAGGTCATGGCGAAACGAATAATGCCATAAATCCCTAATTTCAACCCCACTAACAAGGCTGTCAACTGCGTTGGTCCTTCCATACTCACTGTGGGCAACCACGTATGAAATGGTACCAGCGGCGCTTTGACTGCAAATCCGAGGATCAGTAATAAAAACACCATAACCTGTAATTGATCATCCATCGCCACATTCAGTAACACAGGTAAGCTAAAGGATAAATCCTGCGGAATACTGCCGCCCAACTGTGTGGCATTATTGATCGCTAGAATAATAATGCCAAACAGCAGCGGGACCCCACCAAATAGCATAAATAAACTATATTTCATTGCAGCGCTGCGCCGTTGGGGACCAATACCCCAGTAGCCAATCAAAA
>SXGT01543571.1_pt1 | contig 15010 bp, 6 predicted proteins | sample 3176221 | NCBI WGS metagenome assembly SXGT01 (sample SAMN11356862, study PRJNA531348) | freshwater metagenome | isolation source: freshwater sample F1-120 | place: China: Fuxian Lake, Yuxi | collected 2017-12-25
ATCGACGTGGCCAGTTTGCTCAATGACGTTAAGGCCTATCTCAAGTCCGGAAATGGGCGGTTGGATGGCGAAAAATTGGAGATTGAAAACCTCGGACATCGACTGGTGACTCGTAATGAAGCTCGCTACCTGGGAAAACAAGTGGCCTCGTGGCAAGTGGAATTGAAGCCGCAAGAACATCACTTTGACCGCCGTGAGTCCATTGCGACGCCGCTGCAGACGCCGGGCGCGTACCTGATCACCGCCCGCTTGGAAGGGGGCAACACCAGCAAACTAGTCCTGTGGGTCGCTGATACGGCGATCGTGAAAAAAACACTTGACAAGGCCAACCTCTACTTCGTGGCCGACGCCGTCACGGGACGGCCCATTGAGCGCGCCAATGTTGAGTTCTTCGGCTATCACGTGGAACAGGACGAAAACCAGCGATTTCACGTTACGACCACCTCGTTCGCCGAACACACCGATGCCAATGGCCTGCTCATCCCCAAAGCCAAGGATCAACTGGAAGACCATCAGTGGTTGGTAATTGCCCGTACTAAAGGGACGGGCAAGAGCGGTGGACGATTTGCGTTCCACGGTTTCCGCCACGTATGGACGGCACAGTTGTACGACGGCGAATACAATGAGACCAAAGCCCTCTTCATGACCGACCGGCCCGTGTATCGCCCGGGGCAGCCCGTGCATTACAAATTCTGGATCGGCCAAGCCAAGTACGACCAACCGGACGCGTCGCCGTACGCCGACCAGACGTTTCTGGTGGAGATCCTCGACAACAAGGGGGAGAAAATTCACAGCCAGCAGCTCAAGACCGATGCCTACGGCGGTGCGGAAGCGAGCTGGAATCTGCCCAAGGACTGCGGATTAGGACAATACCAATTGCAACTGGTCGATGGTAATAACCAGCGCGCGTTCCAATTGGGTGGCAATTCCTTCCGCGTCGAGGAATACAAGAAGCCCGAGTTCGAAGTGATCGTTGAAGCGCCCAAGGATCCCGTCAAGCTGGGGGAGACCATCACGGCCACGGTGAAGGCCCAATACTATTTTGGCTCGCCGGTCAGTGAGGGAACGGTCAAGTACAAGATCATGCGCACGGAGCAATCCAATTCGTGGTACCCATACGCACCGTGGGACTGGTGCTACGGCCCCGGCTATTGGTGGTTCGCGTACGACTACCCGTGGTACCGCGGCTGGTCGAATTGGGTCGGCTGTATCCGCCCGATTCCCTGGTGGTGGGGCTGGTTCCCCAAGAATCCTCCCGAACTCGTTGCCGAGCAGGAAGTTGAAATCGGCCCTGACGGCACCATTCAAGTACAGATTGATACTCGGCTGGCCAAGGCACTCCACCCGGATCAGGACCACCAGTACACGATCACGGCCGAAGTGCGCGATCCGTCGCGGCGCATCATCGTCGGCCAAGGCAATGTGTTGGTCGCCCGCAAGCCATTTCAAATCTATACCTGGGTCGACCGTGGCTACTATCGCACAGGGGATGCCATCCACGTTACAAGCCTGGCCCAAACCCTCGACCGCAAGCCCGTACAGGGAACTGGGAAGGGAACTCTGCTGAAAATCACCTACGACCCTCAGCGCGAGCCGATCGAGACACCGGTCGAAGAATGGGATCTGCAGACGAATGCGGAAGGGCAGACCGAGCACACCTTGAAGGCCGCCGCCTCGGGCCAATATCGTCTTTCCATCAAAGTCACCGACGCCCAAGGACATGTCGTCGAAGGGGGATATCTGTTTACCGTGATCGGCCCCGACTTTGCTCGCGGCTCGTATCGCTTCAACGACTTGGAATTGATTCCGGACAAAAAAGAGTACAAGCCCGGGGATAAGGTACGGCTGCAGATCAACACCGATCGAGCCGACTCGACCGTACTGCTCTTCGTGCGGCCCGCCAATGGCGTATGCCTGCCGCCGCGGACCATTCGCTTGAAGGGCAAGTCGACCGTCGAAGAAATCGCGGTCATCACTAAGGACATGCCCAATTTCTTCGTCGAGGCCCTCTCCGTAGCGGATGCGGCCGTGCATGCTGAGACCAAGGAAATTGTCGTACCGCCGGCGAAGAAGTCGCTGAATGTCGAGGTGCTCCCCTCGGCCGCAACCTACAAGCCGGGTGAAGAAGCCACGGTTCAAGTGCACGTCACCGACGCAACGGGAGAAAATTTTGTTGGCTCGACGGTGGTCACCATCTACGACAAGGCGGTCGAGTACATCTCGGGGGGCTCCAACGTTCCGGACATTCGCGAATTCTTCTGGAAATGGCGCCGCCATCACTCACCGCAAACGGAGAGCAGCCTCGATCGACAGGCCTACAACTTGACCGCGCCCAACGAACTCACCATGCAGGCAATTGGCATCTTCGGCGCAACCGTGGCGGATGAATTGTCGGACACTGTTGGGAAAGGGGCACAGAATTGGAACTTGTTTCAGTCGAAGTCCAGGAGCAGTTTTGTCCATAGAGGAGGATTCGGTGGTGCCGCGATGGAGTCTGCGGCCCCCATATCCGCTTTCGGCGAAGGCGCCGCCAGCAGCGAAGATGCCGCCAGCCCGACATTCGCGTTCACAAGCGTCGGCAAGGATGCCGAGGGAGAGGCTGCGCCCCTGGTCGAGCCGACCGTCCGCAGCCAATTCGCCGATACGGCCCTTTGGGTCGGCGCGTTGCAAACGGATCGGCACGGTAAGGCCCAAGTTCAATTGAAAATGCCCGAGAATCTGACCACCTGGATGGTGCGTGTTTGGGGCATGGGACGTGGCACCCAGGTCGGAGCCGGATCAGCGGAGGTCATTACCACTAAAAACTTGATCTTGCGACTGCAAGCCCCCCGCTTCTTCGTCGAACGAGACCAAGTTACGTTATCGGCCAACGTCCACAATTACTTGAAGACCGACAAGCCGGTAACCGTGACGTTGGAACTTCCAGGCGCTGAGTTAAAGCCGCTGGATCCGCTCACGCAAGTCGTGAATGTCGCGGCCGGCGGTCAAGAACGCGTCGACTGGAAGGTCGACGTCGTGCGAGAAGGGTCGGCCGTGATCCGCATGAAGGCGCAAACCGACGAGGATGCCGACGCCGTGCAAATGGAGTTCCCCGTCCAGGTCCACGGCATGCTGAAAACCGAATCGTGGGCTGGCAGCTTGCGGCCTGACGCATCCGAACAAACTCTGAAGTTCCGTATACCGGCCGAGCGGCGGCCGGAACAGTCGCTGTTGGAAATTCAATATTCCCCATCGTTGGCCATGGCCATGGTCGATGCGCTCCCCTACCTGGTCGACTATCCCTACGGTTGCACGGAACAAACGCTCAATCGGTTCCTCCCCACCGTCATCACTCAAAACGTGCTGCTACGCATGAACCTGGATTTGGCTGCGATCCAAAAGAAGCGTACCAATCTGAATGCACAAGAATTGGGAACCGCCGAAGAGCGCGCCGCTCAATGGAAACGCTGGGACCGCAATCCGGTCTTCGACCCGGCAGAGGTCCAACAGATGGTTCAGGACGGCGTCAAACGACTGACGAACATGCAGAACAGTGATGGCGGTTGGGGCTGGTTCTCGGGTACGTACGAACAGAGTTATCCGCACACCACGGCGGTCGTCGTGCACGGTCTGCAGATCGCTCAACAAAACGACGTGGCCATCGTTCCGGATGTGTTGGAGCGAGGCTTGCAATGGCTCAAGACCTACCAAGCCGAACAAATCCGGCTCCTGGAACGGGCCGCAGGGAAGGAGCAGCCCTACAAATCCCAGGCCGATAACCTGGACGCCATGATCGCCATGATCCTACTCGACGCCGATCAAGACGCCCAAGCGATGATCGATTTCTTATATCGAGATCGCAACGCGCTGTCCGTGTATGCCAAGGCCATGTTGGGATTGTCGTTGGAGAAGATGGGGGACCAACCAAGGTTGCAGATGATCCTGCGCAATCTTGGTCAGTACCTGGTCCAGGACAATGAGAATGACACGGCCTATCTGCGATTGCCCGAGGGTAACTCCTGGTGGTATTGGTACGGCAGCGATGTCGAGGCCAACGCCTACTACCTGAAATTGCTCGCGCGGACCGATGCCCAAGGCACCATTGCCCCACGGTTGGTGAAGTATCTCTTAAACAATCGCAAACATGCGACCTATTGGCGCAGCACCCGAGACACGGCCATCTGCGTGGAGGCCTTTGCCGATTTCCTGCGGTCGAGCCAGGAAACAACTCCCGATATGACCGTGGAGGTCTGGCTGGACGGCCAGAAGCGCCAGGAAGTTGCTATCAATTCAGACAACTTGTTTACCTTTAACAACCGCTTCGTATTGGCCGGATCGGATGTCACATCCGGGGACCATGAGGTCAGTATCCGTCGGCGTGGCAAGGGGCCCGTCTACTTCAATGTCTACTCCACGAATTTTACGCTAGAGGATCCCATCACTGCGACTGGCTTGGAAGTGAAGGTCCAACGTCGTTTCTATCGCCTTGTGCCTGCGGAGAAAACGACGAAGGTGGCGGGAAGTCGCGGCCAACCCGCGGATCAACGCGTCGAAAAGTTTCGCCGCGAGCCGCTCGAAAATCTGGCCACGCTCAAAAGTGGTGAGCTCATCGAAATCGAACTCGAGATCGAAAGCAAGAACGACTATGAATACGTGATCTTCGAGGACATGAAGGCCGCGGGGATGGAGCCGGTGGAAGTGCGCAGCGGATACTCAGGAGACGGCTTGGGTGCCTACATGGAGTTGCGTGACAACCGGGTGGTGTTCTTCCTGCGGCAACTGGCGCGAGGACGAAATAGCGTGGCGTACCGCATGCGGGCGGAGATTCCGGGAACCTTCAGTGCCCTCCCCACTAAGGCCGCCGCCATGTACGCCCCCGAATTGCGTGCCAACTCCGACGAATTCGACGTAAAAATCGTCGACCCATGATGCCGGGCGAGACGGGACGAAGAGCGTGCGCGACCGAGGACTTTTAGGCTAGGCCGCCCGATTCGTCCGTTGGTGCAGCAACGACTCGTAGGTATCCGGTGTCTCAATCAGGCGGAATTTGCCCGACTTGTGATCGACCTGAAAACCGTCGACTTCCTCAATTTGGTAGCGGACCGATCGGTCCATGCGTTTGCTTTTCAAGACACGCATGAGATATTGATGCATGTCGTGATAGCAGGCCTCTCGCTGGACGGCGGTTAAGTTGGGCTCCAGCTTGGCTCGCAATACAAAGGACGTATGGTCCAGGATCCTGAGTTGAAAGGCCAACAGGTGTCGGGCGACCAATTCCGTCATCACCAGGGGATGAATGAAGTCGTCCTCGCCCAGTTCGTTGCGCAAGACGATCGGCCGCTCACACCGTCCGACGACATCGCGCACGACGGTGAAGGGGGATGCTCCTCGACTGCCAGAAGTCGTCGCGTCAGCGGCCTGAGCGTGTAGCGCATCGTCCATGCGATAACGGATCAGAGGCATGGTGCGATTGAACAAATTAGTGACGCAGGCGTGATGGTCAAACAGCTCATAGATCAGATCATCTTCGAACAACATCAGCCCCGACTGTTGGTCACGCGACGCACCCATGAACAAATGTTCACTACAGGCATAAACATTGGAAATGGGTGCCTGAAAGGCCTGTTCGATGAAGGGGCGGCTGCCGCTCAGCATCGGTTCGCCGGAATTGACGATGCGATCGGGGCGAATCTGCAGTCGCCCGGCGATCTGCTCCAACGCCAGGACATACAGTGCCGCACCGTATCCCGTGAGTACTCGTGGCTGGAACGCGTTGAGTTCCTGAACCACTTCCGAGATGGGTCGATTGACATCGTAGGCTCGACAATTGAAGAACAGCCGATTGACCGGACGCGTGCCGGTTAACGCCAGGCTCGCCCCCGTGTAATGTCCCCCCGCCGCGCCCACGAAGGCCATCCGCCGTCGCAGCGCCAACCGGCCCAGAAATCGCACCTGCTGGCTGCATCCGCGAATCCACTCGCGAATAGTGTACACATAATAGCCGACGAATCCCGACGAGCCCGAGGTGTGCACAACGTAAAAACGATCTTGGTACAACTCGGTCGGATCGGACGAGTGCTCGACAAATCGCTCCAATCCCTGCCTTCGGATATGGCGGTCGGTGACGATTTGATCGAAGTGGGTGGCCACTTCCTGCTTGGTAATAACCGGAAAATCCTGTACCTGGCAGTTGCGGGGATCAATACCCAGCCGCTTGATCAACGCCGCATAGTACGGCGAATGCCGCTGGGCAAACCTGACCAGCCGTCGAAAACGCTGACGCTGGCTATGCTCCAGGTAGGACCGCGATTGGCGACTCATGCGGGCGCGATCGGCGAAGTCGTAGAGCCAATAGGCGCCTTCGAGCAGGTATTTGAGAGGCATGGTCGGTGATCCCTGGCCGTCCGAAGCAGAACGCCCCCGGCCGCTGGCCAGGTACCGCCTTACAACACTCCTCTTCGGAAAGCCAAGCACACCCCCTGCAACAGAACGCCTTCCGGCAAAGCAGCTTGCCTGATCGGCACGACAATGAGTACCCGCATCCGTACCCCACAAGTCAACCACACAACACGGCAACCGATGTTGTAAAAAGCGACTTTTGACTCCATGTTGTCCGCTCCCGAGCCGGCGACCCTTCGGGCAACGCGGTTTTTGGGTTTGGTGAGGGTGGCTTGCAGCCGTTTGTGTGGGCCAAGCGAGCGGCCGGCGTCAGCCCGTTTCGGCGCTTCGGCCCGCCGTTTCTCGTCCGTAGCGGCTATAATAGAGGTCATTATGAGCCGGACCTGCCTATACACCGATCGGCCCTGTGGGAAGGTACGTGCCTGGGCGGCAGCCATCGCGCTGGCTGCCGGCCTACCATCCGCGGCTGCTTTAGCCACCGATGTGCCAGCAGACAACGCCGCTTTCTATCAGGAACAGGTCCGCCCCATCCTCCAACAGCACTGTTTCGAGTGCCATGGAGGTCAAAAGAAGGTCCAGGGGGGCCTACGACTGACCACGCACGCCGGAGTGATAGCAGGGGGAGAATCCGGCCCCGCCGTCAACTTGGAATCGGTCAACTCCAGTCGAATCATGGCGGCGGTGAACTACGACGGTCTGGAAATGCCCCCGTCCGGACGCCTATCTCCCGCCGAGATTCAACGGCTGAGGGATTGGATCGTCCGGGGAATTCCCTTCGGCCCAACCGAAAAGGACGAGGCCGATGTACCCGCCGACCCGACTCACGAGAAGCAGGCCCAGGATTTTCGCGCGGCCGATCATTGGTCCCTCTTGCCGGTGCGGCGTGCCCCGTTGCCCGTTGTGGCACGAATGGCGTGGTCAAGCAGCCCCATTGATGCCTGGATCAGGCGCAGACTGGAGCAGGTACCACTGACGCCGTCTGGGCCGGCCGACAAAGTCACTCTGCTGAGGCGGGCAACCTACGACCTGACCGGCTTAGCACCCACTCCAGACGCGATTAACGACTTTCTCGCCGATCCGTCAGACGATGCTTTTGACCGCGTGGTGGACCGCCTCTTGAGTTCGCCCCGCTACGGCGAGAAATGGGGCCGTCACTGGCTGGACTTGGTCCATTACGCGGAGACCAACAGCTTTGAACGGGACGGACCTAAACCCGAAATCTGGCGGTATCGCGACTACGTGGTCACTGCGTTCAACGAAGATCGGCCCTACGACCAGTTCATGCGCGAACAATTGGCTGGGGACGAGATGACGCCGAAGACGCTGGTCTCCATGACGGCCACCGGCTATTTCCGCCTGGGATTGTGGGACGACGAGGCCGCCGACCCGCTGCAGGCACGCTACGACGAATTGGACGACTTCGTCACGACAACCAGCCAAGTATTCATGGCGATGACACTCAATTGTGCCCGCTGTCATGATCACAAGCTCGATCCAATCTCGCAGTCCGACTACTACCGCATGCTGGCGTTCTTCCAGGACATCCGTTCCTTTCAGAACGAGGGGGCGAAGGGTTTTTCTCCGAAAAATTATGAATCCCCGTTGCGCGATTTGCTCGATGCCGACGCTCGGCGTTTTCATGACGAAACGATCCGTCGGTTGCAGGAGGCACACGACGATCTGCGGGCCAAGATGTCGGCCTTGGAAGACTCCGCACGAAAACAATTGCCCGGCGGCGTTAAGGACGATTTCCAACACGAGGCGAACCGCTTGCCCATTCTTCGCGAACGTGTGGGAACGGTGATCAATGCCGACGACTTGCGTCAGTATGAAGCGTGGCAGGAAGGTGTCAACGAAATCACCGAGCGGCGTTCGCGCATGAGCCCCGTATTGATGACCGTCAAGGCCATCTCGCATCCCCCCGCAACACACATCATGGTGCGGGGGAGCCCCCACAATCCGGGGGCACAAGTCGAGCCCGGCTTCCCTTCGCCGTTTCAAGAATCCGCCCCAGGTCTCTCCCCTGTGCCGGCTGATGCGGACTCCTCGGGCAGGCGGAGTACTTTGGTGGATTGGATGACCAATACCCGTCACCCCTTGACCGCGCGTGTGATGGTCAATCGGCTGTGGCAACATCATTTTGGCCGCGGCCTCGTGGCCACTCCCAACGATTTCGGTCACGCCGGAGATAGGCCGACGCACCCCGAATTACTCGACTGGTTGGCGCACGAGTTCATGCAGCAGGGTTGGGATATCAAGCACATGCATCGCATCATGATGCTTTCCAACACCTATCGCCAGTCGTCGAGTCCCCACACGCAGGGATTGGCCACCGACCCCGAGAATCAGTGGCTGTGGCGTTATCGCATGCGACGCCTAACCTCCGAGGAGATTCGCGATGGGATGTTGATGGTCCACGGCCGCTTGAACCTGCAGATCGGAGGGCCGAGCCGTTATACCACCATTCCCGCCGAGGTCCTCGAGACCCAGTCCCAACCAGGCGCTGGCTGGCAACCATCCGAGCCGGCCCAGCAGGCCCGACGCAGCCTGTACATCCACGTCAAACGGTCACTGGCGGAACCAATGCTGGAACGATTTGACGCCGCCGACACCGACAATAGTTGCCCGGTCCGTTTTGTCACCACACAGCCAACCCAGGCCTTGACCATGCTCAATAGCAACTTTGTGGACGGTCAGGCCGCAGCCTTCGCCGACTTTCTCATGCAGCACGACAGCATGAGTCGTCAGGATCGCTTGAATCTCGCGCTGCGGTTGGCCTACTCACGTCCGATTGACGAACAGGAAGTGCATCGCGGCGACCACCTGGTGCAATCCCTGCGCGAGGAACAGGGACTCGACGAACGCACGGCACTAAAAGTGTTTTGCCTGATGGTGTTGAATTCCAACGAATTTGTCTATCTGGACTGATCGACCCCCAACAAAGGCGCAGGTCAATCTCATGTATCCAACTCCAGAACCTTCCACTCCTCAACGTACCGCGACGGGGCACGGTGGCGGTTTTTGCGGACGCACCCGTCGCGAGTTTCTCTGGGAGGCGGGAGGGGGCTTTAGTAGTCTGGCGCTGGCTTCGCTGTTGGGTGGCGACGGATTTCTAGCGTCGCAGGCATACGCAGCGGATGGCCAGACGAAGTGGGACAATCCTCTCGCCGCCAAATCCCCCACCACGCCGGCCAAGGCGACCAGCGTCATTTTTCTATTCATGTATGGTGGACCTAGCCACCTCGATACGTTCGACTACAAGCCCGAGTTGTTTCGATTGGACGGCAAGACCATCAAGGTCAAGACCTTCGGACGTGGTGGTCACCGCGCCGAGAGTCGCGTGGTGGGACCAAAATGGCCGTTTAAGCGATACGGCCAATGCGGAAAACTTGTCTCCGATTTATTCCCGCACTTGGGACAATGCGTGGATGACATCGCCTTCATCCATTCGATGTATGCCGAATCTCCCATTCATGGTTCCGCCATGTTGATGATGAACTCGGGACGCCTGGTGAGCGGATTTCCCTCGTTGGGATCCTGGGTCAACTATGGACTGGGGAGCGTCAACGACAATTTGCCCGGGTATGTCGTCATGCTGGACCCGACCGGCGGCCCCATCAGTGGCGCCAAGAATTGGAGCAGCGGGTTCATGCCAGCCAGCTATCAGGGGACCACCTTTCGCAGTGAAGGGGCCCCCGTGCTTGATGTCGCACCGCCAGCGGGGCGAACCACGGCCATTCAGCGGCGACTACTCGACGCCATCGGCGAGACGAACCGGGCGCACCAATTGTCGCGCATCGACAACAGCGAACTGGCCGCCCGCATCGCCAGCTATGAACTGGCGTTTCAAATGCAGACGACGGCCCCCGAGGCCTGCGATTTTAAGCAGGAAACAGCCGCCACACAGGCCTTGTATGGCATTGGTCGCCCCGAGACCGACAACTTCGGTCGCCGCTGCCTGCTCGCGCGACGTTTGGTCGAACGCGGCGTTCGCTTCATCCAGATCTATGCCGGGGGAAGCCACGGTGACCACAACTGGGACGCACACGGCGACTTAGTTGCCAACCACAACCTCCACGCCGGACGTACGGATCAACCCATCGCCGGATTGATTCGCGACCTCAAACAGCGCGGTCTGTTGGAGAGCACGCTCATCGTCTGGGGGGGCGAATTTGGTCGCCAACCCACCGCCGAGTACGCCGAGGGAACGGGCCGCGACCATAACGCATTCGGTTTCACCATGTGGATGGCTGGAGGCGGCGTGCGTGGCGGTACCCAGGTCGGTGAAACCGACGAATTGGGGAGTGCGGCCGTGACCAATCGCTTCCACGTCAAGAACTTGCATGCCACCGTTTTGCACCAAATGGGGCTGGACCCCAACGCGCTGAGCTATTTCTACGGCGGCCTCAATCAGAAATTGGTCGGCGTGGAAACGGTCGCGCCCATCCAACAAGTCTTGGGCTGAACTCGTGCAAGGCCGTTGTCGATGGAACGCTGCCGATTGGGAAACGGACGGGGAAAAATGGCACGCTGAGACGCGGAGACATTTCTTCCCCTGAGGCCCCCGGCGCACTCAGCCGGCGCGGCGTAGCGGAGCGGGCTGCTGTGTGGCGTTGCCACTGGGGTTGGCACGGGCCTGGAGCTTGACGATGGCCCGTTGTCGGGCGACCTTGGCGGCCTCGGTCAATTCGTATAATTGCAGCGACTCCTCGGCGGCGCCTTGGTCGGGGGCCAGGGCCCGATCTTGGTAACCGTGGGCCTGATGGTCGCGTTCGACACGTCGGCGCAACCGATCGAGTTGCCACACAAAGCGACCGATCGTTATTGCGGTCGTGAGCAAATCCAGGACGCGTCGCGGGTAGAACGTCCAGACGGAATCGCGCGGCATATCGGGGCGTCTGGAGCGGCGGACCTTACGGCGCACGATGCCGGCCTGCAGTGGATGAGTTTTTTCGAATCGATAACTTCCGTAGTAGCAGACGATGGCCCACATGAGTCGGCGTGCCTTGGAACCCGTGGCTTCCGCACGACGCAACAATGTCTCGATGTGTGCTGGGCTGTAATACAAATGCCAAGCCCGTTGGTAGATCCCCTGCCACTCTTCAGCGGACATCTTGGCATGCCCCGTCGTAACATGCTCCAGGTCGTACTTATTCATGTCGGGATCCATCCAGACCCCTTGTTGGTGCAGATTGCGATGATCGGCGGATCCCGGCAGTGGCGTGAGGATAAAGAATTCAAGGATATCGATGGGGAGTTCTTCCTGGATGACCGCAATATCGCGCGCAATGGACTCCGGTGTATCGGCGGGAAAGCCTAAAATGTAGCCGGCGATGGTAACGACCCCATGACGGCGCCAGGCCTGCAGCATCCGCCGGTATTCGGTGATTTGATTCTGGTGTTTGTTGGTGGCGGCCAGGTTGTCGGGATTGATATTCTCCAGACCGATGAAGACGCGATTGACCCCCGCCTTGACCGCCTTTTCGATAAACCCGGGAATTTTGTGACATTGGGTATCGACCTGAATCACGAATTTGACGTTCAGTTCGCCACCGCGTCGGATTTCGATCAGTTTGTCGAAGATGGCCTCCCAGTTCTTGTTGCGGGCCATGTTGTCATCGGTGATGAAGAAGCGTTTGATGCCGTTCTTGACATATCGGCGGATGATTTGCTCGACCTCATCGGCTTCGCGATAGCGGGACTTGCGACCTTGTACATTGATGATGGTGCAGAAGCTGCAACTGAAGGGGCAACCTCGCCCCCCATCGAAGGCCGTGAAGTAGAGATACTTGCGTGCGATCTCCGTTGGCAAGTACGGCGTGACTTGACCTTGCAGCGCCGGGAGGTCCTGTAGGTAGTTGTAAACGGGTTGTAATTGGCCACGCTGCGCGTCCGCGAGCACTGCAGCCAATCGCCCTTCGGCCTCCCCCGCGAAGAGGCTAACGCCGATCTCTTGCAACGCGTGAATGTCCGCCGGTACTTCCGGCAGCATGGACAGACAGCCGCTGACATGGAATCCGCCAATGACCACCGGGATACCCGCAGCGCGAAACTGGCGCGCCATGTCGCTGGCGCGCGGGAATTGATTGGACTGAACGCCGGTCAACAGCACAACGCCGCTGCAGCCAGGGGCACGAAGTCGGCGGATAATTTTCTCGATCGGGACAATGGTATGGCATTCGTCGTATGCGTGGATCTGAATATCCACATCCTCGCCCAGCCCCCGCCGCTGCTGCACGTCTTGGGCCAGCGCGTACATGCAAGCGAGCGAGTTCGAAGGCACAAAGGCCCGCCACCACTGGATGAGGTAGCCGTCATCGTCATAGTGCGACGGTTTGATGATCTCGACATGGAACGTCTTGCATTTGACGTCTCTTGTCGCGGGCACCTGCGACGAAGCCAGCGTAGCCATCGGTCTACTCCAGAGGCATGAAGGTCGGGTGGCACTCGGCTCCGGCGCAGCCGGGGCCGATTCGAGCGTATACGCCTTCAGCCCGCATGATTCAAGATCATTTGCCCCAATGGGGTGGCCGGAGCGTCTGTGTCAATGCCGCAGGACCGCTAGCAGATTATTTCATTGACGGCGAAAATGGTGAACGGACAGCCCATCTGGTAAGATGACGCGTGCTGTCGAATTTGGCGTATTGATGCGCGTTCGCTCCGAGCGGCTCGGCACGTCGCGCTGAGCATTCCAAACTATCAACACCGAAGAGGGGATGGACATGCAATGCTGGGTAAGAACAGGCGTTTGGTGGCTCCTGGCGTTCCTATGGACGATGCCTACCGCTGCGGCGGGCGAAGTTCGCGTGGTCAAAGCCGTGGCTTACTTGGCAGAAGGCCGAGCGGAAAAGGCGGACCTTTATCTGCCGGAGCGCGACGGCAGCCTCCACCCAGGGATTGTGATCATCCATGGCGGCGGCTGGATTGGCGACCAGCGTGACAGCGACCGCGAGATCAACATCGGCATGTCCCTGGCCGCCCAGGGCTACGTCTGCATGAGCATCGACTATCACCTAGCCGATCCCGAGACGAAATCTAAAGACCCTAAGACCGCCACGATCTGCTGGCCGCAGAATCTGCACGATTGCAAGACGGCCGTACGATGGCTGCGTGCCCACGCAAAGCGCCTTGAGCTGGATGCCGATCACATCGGTGCGATCGGCGGTTCAGCGGGGGGCCACTTGGCGGCCATGCTGGCAGTGACGGGCCCCGATTGTCAGCTCGATCCGAGCGGCCCATGGGCCGAGCAGTCCTGCCGCATTCAAGCGGCCGTCAACATGTATGGCCCGGTGGATACAGAGAATTGGATGGACCGCATCGAGGCACTCAAGTTTACCCGCGCCGAGAATCCCGAACTCTATAAAGCCTTTTCCGTGTTGACCTATGTCAGTGCTGATGATCCACCGATCCTGACCCTGCAGGGGACGAAAGACCATGTCACGCCCGTTTCGCAATCACAAGCCCTGGACGCCAAGTTGGCCCAACAGGGTGTCACGCATCGCCTGGAGATCATCGAGGGGGCGGGGCACTCGTTCGACCTTCAGCCGGAGCAGCGTGATTTGCGCCCCTTAGTCCTGGCTTGGTTCGGCCAACATCTGCGGGGAACGCCGTGACGGATTTTTAGATGGACCGCTCGTTCTCCGGCTCGGCCCTTGTCATTACCGACATCTACGGAGTCGGCATCCGCACGACCGTATCGATCTTTTCCGGGCCAACGGCCCATCCGTTTGCATAGCCCAGGCAGAATGCCTGGGAAGTTGTTACAGTTCGATCATCAGGGCCAAGGGCCCGACCGTTTGTAGATCCCCATAGGACAAGCCGTCCGTGGAACCCGCACCCAGACCCTGGCACCCAAAGATGTGTGGTACGAAAATTATGTGCAGAGCATGTGGACGAGCTTTTCGTAGATGTCCACGGCTTGGTGCAATTGGCCCGTGTTGATCCACTCCCCGGAGGTATGGGCCTGGGCGATATCTCCCGGCCCCAGCAGCACCAGGTTTAAGTGGTGTTGAAAGATAAACGCATCGCTTCCATAACAGACGGTCGCGGGTCGAGTGCCACCGACCGCTTCCACGGCCGCGTGGACCAGTTCCGAAGCAGGATCGATAGAGAACGGCCGTCGAACCGATGCCTGAACGTCAAAGCCGTACTGATGGGCAGAATCGGTAATGCGCGTGACCAAGGCATCGCTCGCATCGCCCGGCGCGGGACGAAAGCAAAGTCCGCAGGTGGTCTGGGCGGCCGTGACGTTGTGTTTGCAACCATGGTCGTCAATCGTCATATTGAAACCCAACGTCGGCGGATTGAAGTCCGGATTTTGCAGAGCCGGATCGGCCTTCACTTCCTGAGCCAGTTGCGCCATCTCGGCCAGGAACGGCGCCATCAAGAAATTGGCGGAGATACCGGCATCCGTGCTGGTATGTGCGGCGCGACCGTGGGCGGTGATGGTGATCATGACCGAACCCTTGTGCGCGTACACTGGGGTGAGTCCCGTCGGCTCGATCACAATTTCATGGGTCGGCCAGTTTTGGCTCAATAGGGTCGAGGCCTCGATGAGCTTGGGAGCACCATAGCTCCGATTTTCCTCATCCGCCGTGATGACGAGATATAGAGGCCGTCGCAGACGACCGGC
>SXGT01493636.1_pt1 | contig 15008 bp, 14 predicted proteins | sample 3176221 | NCBI WGS metagenome assembly SXGT01 (sample SAMN11356862, study PRJNA531348) | freshwater metagenome | isolation source: freshwater sample F1-120 | place: China: Fuxian Lake, Yuxi | collected 2017-12-25
AAGGTCAGGGGTTCAAATCCACTTCTCGCTATAGAAAAAATGATTGAATAAAATAGTTGTAAAAAAAAATATGAGCAATTTAGAATCTATCTATTATCCAAATTTTTTAGGGAGTACTAGCGGATGGTTAAGTTCAGCAGAAAATGAAGAAAAATATTTAATTACATGGACCAATACAAAAGATAGTGAAATCTTTTTTGAGGTACCTATTGGAGGTTGTGCAAAGATGAAAAAAGGATTCAATTTAATGTACTTTTCTAGAAAAGAACAATGTTTAGCTTTAGGAAAAGAATTAAAATCAAAGTATAAATTTAATGACTACAGAATCTTTAGAATATTTCCAACATCCGAAATTCAATTTCTTCATCCTAAAGATGGCGTATTTCCAGAAAAAGTAAACGATGGAAGAGAAATATTAAAAATTTATACTAATATTGTTTGAAAATTTTGAAAATTTTGAATATTTTATATTGAATTTATAAACAATATAAAATATTGTGGAGAGATGGCAGAGTGGTCGATTGCGTCTGATTTGAAATCAGATGAACTACAAAAAAGTTCCGTGAGTTCGAATCTCACTTTCTCCTATTTTTTACCCCTTAAAAAGGTTTGTTTTTCTTTTTAGAAATGGAATCTGTTTTAAATTTAAATAAAAACCATCAACTGTATAAGTTGATTTTTTTATATTTTCCAAAATAGATAAACTTAATTTACTAGACACATTTTCAAAATATCCATATCTTAATTTAATCCATTCAAAAAAAGTTTTATTTGTAGTAATAATACTAAAACCATTTAAAAATTCATTTTCATCTTTTTGCTTATTTAATTCTTCAATATCGAATTTAATGTTTTTTATTACCCAAAAATCTAAAGGAGCTAAAGATTTTTTATAATGGTATACCCTTTCTCGAAGCATTTCTTCAAAACCATTATATAAGTCAGAAGTATTTTCAAAAATTGTTAATAAATAATACTTATCTTGTTTTTTCATAAAATTTCTTTTTTTTCAACTACATAAACATAATTTGGTTTTACATATTTTATAAAACCATTAACTAAAGAATAAAGTGTAAAATCTTTACCCGTACCTACGTTTTTTCCAGGCTTAAATTTATATCCCCTTTGCCTTACTATAATTCCCCCCTTTGTAACATATTCATTGCCAAATTTTTTAACTCCTAACGACTTTGCATTTGAATCTCTTCCATTTTTTGTACTTCCTGCTCCGGTTTTATGTGCCATAAATTTTTTAAATAAATTTTAAACGTGTAACTAATTTTCGATGACCTTTTAATCGTGTATATTTTTTTTTTGGTTTTGTTTTTAATACTAATATTTTTTTTTTTCTTTATATTTTGAAGAAATTTTAAAGCAATTTTTACTGAAGATAAGAATGGTTTCCCTATTTGTAATTCCCTAAAATTACTTTCTTGTTGTTTTTTTTTTAATAGTAAAACTTTATTCAAATAAATTATATGATTTCCTTCTATATTTAAGCTTTTAATAAAATCAAAATCATACCAATTATTTCTCTTTAATATAAATTGTTTTCCAGACATTTGAACTATAACATAATCCATAAATTTCAATATTTTTTGTATAACCTTACTGTTATTATATAAAGTTGGCTAATTAAAAACAATAGAACGATTGAAAATCCTCATTCTTTTTTGCAAAAAATAATTGAAATTATTCGTGATAATTCCAATTATTGAAAAAAGAAGTTGTAAACTCAATGAAATCCAGATGGTTTTTTCGATCGTACTAATTTCTGCCGATACTTTTGGTACATCATTTTGAGTTAAGATTAATGAAGAGAAAAGTAGAGTATTAATGGTTAGTAATGTGATATAGTCCATTTCTTACAGAGTTCATTTGTTAGTTCATCGAGTAGTAGTAAAATACTTTCTAAAAAAAGTTCAAGTGTTGATTTTTTTAGTTACTAGACTGAACTTTTAAAAACAGAAATCCAATGGCTAAGCCAAAAAGGGTAATTCCCAAGCATGAGATTGTAGTAATGAGTATTTCTTGCATAGTTTTTTAGATGCGGATAAGATTTTGTTGATGAAAATTTCTTTGTTTTAAAATCCATTTCTTCCCCAAACAACAAGAGCTAAAGAAAACGAAAAGATAAGCAATAAATCTGCCCATCCTAATGTAAGAACATCGACCATACTTTTGTGTAAATACTATTGATTTTATTTTAAAATTTTATTATACTATAATAATTGTTTACCTATTTAAAAAGAATTAAAATTATGTCGACAAATTCAAAAAATTTTCCTTTCACAGCAATTACAGGTCAAGATGAAATGAAACTAGCGTTAATATTGAATGTAATAGATCCTAAAATAGGTGGAGTTATGATCATGGGAGATCGAGGTACAGGAAAATCAACAACCATCAGATCATTAGTCGATCTTTTACCAGAAATTAAAAGAATTAAAAATGATCCTTTTAATACAAATCCTGAAAAATTTTTAGATCTTAACTTGACGACAGAAAATATAAAAACACCAATGGTGGAATTACCTTTAGGGGCTACGGAAGATCGCGTTTGTGGAACCATCAATATCAAACAAATCTTTTCCTCAGGAGATCATTTTTATGAGCCAGGAATTTTAGCAAGAGCTAATCGTGGATTATTATATGTAGATGAAATAAATTTACTAGATGACCATCTAGTTGATATTTTATTGGATTCTGCTGCTTCCGGATGGAATACGGTTGAAAGAGAAGGTGTGTCAATCAAACACCCAGCGCAGTTTATTTTAATAGGTTCTGCCAATCCAGAAGAAGGTGAGCTTCGCCCTCAACTATTAGATCGATTTGGATTATTTGTCGAAATAAAAACCATTAATGAACCAAAATTAAGAATGAAAATTGTGGAAGAAAGGATTGATTTTGAAAAAAATACAGAAAAATGGTATGAGTCTTACTCTTTAGACCAAATATCAATGAAAGAAAAAATTCTCAATGCACAAAATCTCTTAAATCAAGTCATCATTGACCCAGCCTACCAATTAAAAATTTCGGAAATTTGTAGTCAACTAAAAGTAGAAGGAATGAGAGGAGATATTGTTTCCACAAGAGCGGCAAAAGCATTAGCGGCATTTGAAAATCGAAAAGAAGTAACTGTTGAAGATATTAAAAAAATTATTACTTTTTCTTTAAAACATAGGTTAAAAAAAGATCCTACAGATTCATTAAGTTCAACCAATTTAAATAAAAAAATTTTAGAATTAGCGGAAACTCTATTTTCTAGTCTTTAATTCTTTTCATTGATTAATTGGTCAAAAAAGGAGGGAAGGAGAAATAAGCTCAGTAGGAATTGAACCTACACTGTAAACTTAGAAGGTTTATGTCCTATCCTTTAGACGATGAGCTCTAAGCTTTTGTTTTCTACATTGTTTTAAAAGGAAGCAGAAAAAAGACTTCTATCACTGACTGCGTTGGAAATAATACGCTGGGCAATACTGGGATCGAACCAGTGACCCTCTGCTTGTAAGGCAGATGCTCTACCGCTGAGCTAATAACCCAAAGTTTTTCAAAAGAAGAAAAAAGAGCGTTTTTATTTTTTCTCTTTCTATAGTAACATGGTATCATACTATTTTTGAAAGTCAAGATTTTTAATAAAATCTAAAAAAAAATTCTAATATAGTAGTAAAAAAATTTGATGAGAGGTAGGTTTAGAAAAAATTCTAATATAGTAGAAATTTCTAAATTCCCGTAGAACCAAAAACATTATAGAAAATAAAATCATTTTTTCTCTCTAAAATTCATGCAAAATAGTAAAAAAGAAAAAATAGTTGGTATAGATTTAGGAACAACAAACTCGGTAGTTGCCATATTGGAGGGAGCAAATCCAATTATTCTCCCAAATTTTGAAGGATATCGAACAACACCATCAATCGTTGGATATGCACTAGAAGGAGGTAGATTACTGGTTGGTCAAATAGCAAAAAGACAAAATGTTGTCAACCCACTAAATACTTTTTCATCCATTAAAAGATTTATTGGGTGTAAATATGATGATATTTTAAATGAAACCACAAGGGTATCTTATAAGGTAATTAAAGCGAGTGATGGAAATATAAAAGTGTATTGTCCAGTATTGGAGAAAGAATTTAGTCCCGAAGAAATTTCTGCAACGATTTTAAAAAAATTAGTTTCAGATGCAAGTAGTTATCTAAATATACCAATCACGAAAGCGATTATAACGGTACCAGCTTACTTTAATGACTCGCAAAGACTCGCAACTCAAGATGCTGGAAGAATTGCGGGTCTTGAAGTTCTACGAATTTTAAATGAGCCTACCGCAGCGGCCTTAGCTTATGGGTTAGAAAAAAGAGATGACGAAATTATTTTTATTTTTGACCTAGGAGGGGGAACATTTGATGTTTCTGTATTAGAGGTTGGGGATACTGTATTTGAAGTGTTAGCCACTTCTGGAGATACACATTTAGGAGGAGACGATTTCGATCAAGCAATTACTAATTTTATCTTGAAAAAATTTTCAACTGAGTATGGAATAGATTTAAAAAAAGAAAAACAACCTTTACAAAGAATTATTGAAGCATCAGAAACAGCAAAAATTGCTTTATCTACTGCTGAAGTTACAACAATTAATATTCCTTATATTTTTCTTGTGAATAATGAGCCAAAGAGTATTAATTTTGATTTTTCAAAATCAACGTTTGAAAGTTTAACAAAAGAGTTAGTTTTAAGATGTAAAGACCCTGTTTTACAAGCTTTAAAAGATTCAAAAATTCCGGTAAAAGAAATCGATGAAGTCATTTTAGTAGGTGGGTCTACAAGAATACCTGCGGTTAGACATTTAGTAAAATCACTGGTGAAAGAGAACTTAAATCAAAGCGTAAATCCAGATGAAGTTGTTGCTTTAGGAGCAGCTGTTCAAGCTGGAGTTGTTTCAGGCGAAATAAAAGATTTAATTTTACTAGATGTAACGCCATTATCTCTTGGAGTGGAAACACTAGGAGGGATAATGACAAAAGTAATTCCAAGAAATTCATCCATTCCAGTAAGAAGAACAGAAATTTTTTCAACAGGTGCTGACTTTCAAGATGTTGTGGAAATTCACGTATTACAAGGAGAAAGAGATTTTGTTAAATATAATAAAAGTTTAGGAATCTTTAAACTTAGTGGCATTCCAAAAGCTCGTAAAGGCGTTCCACAAATTAATGTAACTTTTGATATTGATACAGATGGATTACTTTCAGTATCTGCTTGTGAAGAATCTTCGGGAATGGAACAATCCATTAAAATTGAAGGTGCGTCTATTTTATCAAGAGAAGAAGTTTCCAAATTGATTAAAGAGTCGCAAGAAACGTCAGTTACCGATAATGGATTTATAAGGCTTTTTGAAATGCTGGAATCTTTAAAAGAATTAAAAACAGAGCTTAATAATGAATTAATTCTTAAAAAACTTTTAAAGTTTTATTTAAAAAAAATCATTGAAAATAATACAAGAACTCCAGGAATCTCAAACGTTCTAATTTCTAATGTTTACAGTGATTACTCAACTCTTTTAAGGTTTTTATTCAAATATGATTTAGTAAAAAAAAAAGAATAAAAAACTCTAAAATATAATTGTGAAAACAATTATATTTTAGAAATTGTTTAGAAGACTTTATTTCTTAAAAAAGAAAAAAATATTATAAATAGCCCATGAAAATGCAATAAGAAGGGGTAACAAGATTACTAAAAGTTTCATAGTTAGTAAATAAATAGAATATTGTAGTTTATATTATAATTTATTTCCCAAATCATTTTTTTTCCCATTTTTTCATTTTTTTTTTAATTAAAATGCAGATGGAGAGACTTGAACTCTCACGAACTTTTTCACCAGATCCTAAGTCTGGCGCGTCTACCAATTCCGCCACATCCGCAATCTTTTAATATAACCAGTTACTGATTATATTAGAAGAAAAAACAATAGTCCACCTTTTTAGATTATTGTTTTGAAAATTTTTGACCAGCTTTTTTTTTTGATCGAACCCAAAAAAAAGCGGATCTTGTAATAATATCAAAAGGAGCTGGAAATTTTGGATCTTTTTCTAAAAGACCGCAAAGATAAGAATAGAAATAACTGATGAAACTGATTGAAAAGAGAGTAATATAAAAGACACTACTAAACTTTGGTGCCGTAGTGCCTAAAGCTTCTTTACTTGTAAAAAAAATAAGATATTCAAGTAATAGGCGTTGAAAACAATCCATTGAAATTAATAAAAAGATATGAAATTTCACGAAAGTATTAAAAATGATTTCTTTTCTTTGGATAACAATTTGTGTTATAATTAAATGAAGAAAAAAAGTATTATCTGTATTAAATAAAAAATGAATAAGCGGTATATTTAAAATCGTTAAATGTGCCTTTAGAAATTCTAAAAAAATATTAGGGTAAGTATACTCTTTAGATTTTAAAAGAAATAAATCTACAAAATTAAAATAGTAAAAAAAATAGATAACTGTAATTTGCAGTTTTTCAAAAAATTTTTTCGCTTTTGGTGAATTTTCGTAGATCATTTTGAAATTGGCGCAAAAATGTTGAAAAGAAAGAAGTGTATTTTTAATAGTTTTTGCGAAAAAAGAAAAGATTTTCATAAAAAAAACGAACCTTTTTAAAGTTGCTACGATTTATTATACAAAAAAATAGAAAAAAAGACAAACAAAAACGAATTCTATAATACTTTTAAAAATTTTTATGATACAAAAAATAACCAATTTTTTACAGTTTTTAAAAGGAAATACTGGAAAAAACTTACATTTTAAAAATCTTCTGAAAACAATAAAAAATGAGCAGTTTTTATTAACTAGTCTTAGCAATGATGAGTTAACTGACCGAGTAGAAAAATTACGAAAATCGTTAGCATTTTCTCCAAAGAGTGTGGAAACAAAAGAATTTATTAGTAAATGGTTTGCGTTAGTTCAAGAAGTTTCTTTTCGTGAAATTAACTTAAAGCATTATGATAATCAATTATTAGCTGGATTATACTTAACCGAAGGAAAGGTAGTAGAAATGAAAACGGGGGAAGGAAAAACATTAGTCTCCACACTTCCAGTTTCATTAAAAGCTTTAGAAAAAAAAGGTGTTCATGTAGTAACGGTAAATGAATATCTGGCAGAAAGAGATCAAAAATTATTAGGAAAAGTCTATGAAAAATTAGGATTGGTACCGGGACTTATCAAAAATTCATATCCATTCAAAAAAAAAAGAAAAGGATATTATTCCGATATTACTTACGTAAGCAATTCTGAGCTTGTGTTTGATTATTTACGAAATAATTCTGTTTTTACTACTTCTGAAATAATTCAACGACCTTTACATTTTTGCTTAATTGATGAAATTGATTCTATCTTGATTGATGAAAGTAGAGTTCCTCTTATTCTTTCGGAAGAAGAAGAATTAGAAGAAAGTATTTTAGAGAGTATTGTCGCATTATCTACCGCAAAAGCATTTTTACAAAAGCTTGAAAAAGAGACGGACTTTTTGTTGGAGGAGAAAAATAAAAAAATCCTGTTAACAGAAACAGGAAATAAAAAAATTAAAAAATTTTTTAGAATCAAAGATTTTTATACGCTTAATACACCAAGAATTGCCGAAACAATTAACCTACTAAAAGCAAATTATTTTTTTAAAAAAGATCGAGACTATTTAATTCTTAATCAAAAAGTATGTCTAATTGATCCATTTAGTGGACGATTGACTCCTGGAAAAAAATGGGGTGAAGGTCTACAAGAAGCAATAGAATGTAAAGAAAATTTACCAATAAGTTCAAGATCAAAAACAAAACTTTCAATAACTTATCCAAATTTTTTTATGCTTTATCCAAAATGCTCTGGAATGACTGGAACGGCAAAAACTTCTGAAAAAGAGTTTACTGATATTTATCAGCTAAAAGTAAAAGAAATTGAGTCCCGAAAAAAAATCATCCGAAAAGATTTACCAGATTTAATATATTTCACAGAAAAAGCAAAATGGAATGGGGCTATAAAAATTATTAAAAACTGTTTCTTAAAAGGACAGCCAATTTTAATTGGTACCTCGTCAGTTGAAAAATCAGAAATTTTATCTCAATTACTCGAAATTGAAAATCTTTCTCATACTGTTTTAAACGCTCGACCAGAAAATGTTGGACGTGAAAGTGAAATTGTTGGTTTAGCTGGGGAACGATTTTCGATCATCATTGCTACTAATATGGCAGGAAGAGGTACAGATATTCTTTTAGGCGGAAACCCGGTGTTTAAAGCAAAAAAAAGAATTTTGGAATTATTAAGTTTTCATCAAAAAATACCAGTTCTTTCAAGCCTTTGTTTTTTACTTTTAAAAGAAAACTATTTTCTAAACCCTTATTCTTATCTGAATGATCTTCAAAATCTGCCCTATTCCTTAGAAACTGCAAAAGAGGAATTAAAGTTTTTTTATAAAATTTTTTATGAAAAATCGGCGAGATTTTGTAATCAAGAAAATAAGCTTGTGAAAAAACTTGGTGGTTTATTTGTATTAGGAACGGAACGAAATGAAACGGCACGATTGGATAACCAATTACGAGGAAGATCAGGACGACAGGGAGATCCAGGTGTTTCCCAAATTATTGTTTCTTTAGAAGATGATTTGATTAGACTTTTTGCTAACCAAAAATCACTATCATTTTATCCAGACAATATGGATATTCCTTTAAAATCTAATTTTTTAACAAAAGCAATTAATCTTTCACAAAAAAGATTAGAAAATTTAAATTATGAAAGTAGAAAAGATCTTAAAAAATATGATGATGTAATTAATACAAAGCGATACCTTTTTTTTAAGCTTCGAACTGCAATTTTAGAAAAAGCCTTTTCATTAAAATTTTCGTTACATCTTCTTAGCCTTTATTATATGCGAAATGAAATGAAAAAAAGAAGAACAATCGAAATTTTATCCAAAAATAAAAAAAGCTTTCCTTTCCTGAATAATTATCTATTTTCTGTAAATCGAAAAGTTGATTTAGAAATGAAAAGCAAATACTTTTCAAAAAAATCAAAAAATTTTTTTAGTCTTTGGAAAACCTGGTGGGCAATGATTGAAATGGATTATTCAAAACATCATTATTTTTTCTCAAAAGGTTTCGAAAAAAAGAAAAAACTAATTGAAAATATTTTAAAAAAAGTTGATGATAGTTGGCAAAATGATATTACCCGAATGGAAAGTTTTAAAGAAACTATTCAACTAAAATCTTATACGGGAACTTATATTGGATTGGATACGCTTTCCGAATATCGACTAATGAATTATATCACTTATTACGAAACCTACGATTCTATTTTAGAAATTTTATATCATTCTAATTTAGATTCTTTCGGTTTCAGTTCTAAAATGATGAAAACATTAATATCTACACTAAAAAATGAACTACTTTTTTCTTCTTAAATTTTTTAACAAATTAAATTTTGCCATTTTTTTGCTATTAATGATTGCACTTATTAGTTCGTTAGGATCATTTATTGAACAAAATGAAACCATTAATTTTTATAAAGAAATGTATCCAAAAAATAAATCTTTTTTTGATTATGATTTTATTTTTTTTTTTAAGCTCAATGAAATTTATACAAACTGGTGGTTTTTAGCGTTGATAAGTTTATTAGTCGTTTCTTTAGTGAGTTGTTCAATTACAACACAATTTCCGATTGTTTCAAACGCAAAGCTTTCTTTGTTTAAAAGAAAAAAATTTTTTAGTTTACCATTTTTTGTAAAAGTAAAAAATAACTATTATTTGAAGGAGCAATTTTTAGTAAAACTTCATAGATCAAACTATCTTTTTTACCAAAAAAAAAGATTTGTTTATAGTTATAAAGGGCTACTAGGAAGAATCAGTCCAATTTTGGTGCATGTAAGCTTAATTAGTTTATTGCTAAGTTCATCTCTAGGAGCTTTTTTAAATATAAAAGCGGAGCAGCTTTATCCAAAGGGAGAAATTTCTCATGTACAAAACTTTTTACAACTAGGAAAATTCGCAAAAATTTCCCCTTGGGTCATACGATGTAATGATTTCTGGATACAATATCATAAACAAAAAATTTTTCAGTTTTATTCAAATTTTTCTTTATTAACAAATTACGGTATAGAAATAAAAGAAAAAACCTTATCTGTTAATAAACCTTTGTTTTTTAAAAATTTAGATATTTATCAAACCGATTGGAACTTATCTGGATTGCGTATTTTTTCTTCGACTACTAACAAAACGTATCAGTATCCATTATTTTTTACAAATATAGAACCAAAAATTTGGATTACTTGGATCAATTTTCAGGAAAAGAATTATACGGTGATTTATAATCGGTTTTTTTCTGATTATTTTTTGTATGATGAAGCTGGAAATTTTTTAGAAAAAAAAAAAATAGGAAAAGAAATAATGAACAACTCGTTTTTGTTGGAAATAATTTATTCAACCGGACTATTAATCAAAGAAAACCCTACTATTTCATTAGTTTATTTTGCTTTTTTTGGTTTAATGGTTACCACTGTTCTTAGTTATTTTCCCTATAATCAATTATGGTTAACCACAAAATCTACGAATGTCTGGATTGGGGCAATGAGTAATCGAGGAAAGATTGGATTTGAAGTAGAATTAGAAAATTTTTTACGAGATTTTTTTCTCAACAATACTCGAAAAAAAATTTCGAAAAACAAAAAATTTCTTTAAAAAAAATCTATCTTATAATATCTTACATATATAAATTATAAAAAGAAAAAAGCTTATGAGTCATATTGTAAAAATATATGATACATGTATTGGTTGTACACAATGTGTAAGAGCTTGTCCAACAGATGTGTTAGAAATGGTTGTTTGGACTGATTGCCGAGCTGGTCAAATTGCATCAGCACCAAGAACAGAAGATTGTGTTGGATGCAAGCGATGTGAAAGTGCTTGCCCAACAGATTTTTTAAGTGTACGTGTGTATCTTGGCAGTGAAACAAGTAGAAGTATGGGCTTAAGTTATTAAGAAAATATAAAAAAACGATAAAAATAAAAAGTGATATCTCTAGTTCTCCCTAAGCTGGTTTCGAACCAACGACCAATCGGTTAACAGCCGATTGCTCTACCACTGAGCTATTAGGGACTCTAGAGTTCATTTTATTATAGATTTCTTTGAAAATCAACTTCTTTTGCAAATAGAAATTTACGTATAAAAGATTTTAGAATTTTTAATTCACAATCCATCCATAGGTATGTAAACCTTTTGCTAAAAAATTTACTCCTAAATAGCAAACCCAAATGACAAAAAATCCAATCGAACCAATCAAAGAAGATTTTTCATTTTTCCAATTTTTTAAAAGACGTGTATGCAAATAAGTAGCAAAAACTAACCACGTAATCAATGCCCAAGTTTCTTTAGGATCCCAACTCCAATAAGTACCCCAAGCTTCATTTGCCCAAACTGCACCGGAAATGATACCAATTGTCAAGCAGGGAAAGCCAATTCCAATAATTCGGTAACTCCAAATATCAATTGTTTGTAAAAATATGGAAGTGCCTTGAGAAAAAACTAATTTCTCTCCTTTATTTTCAAAGGATCTTTCAACCGATGTTTGAATAAAATTTAACGGTCTTTTTTGATAAAAACTGAAAACTAAATAAAATAATGAAAGCAGTGAACCAACTAGTAGCATACTATAACTAATCATCATAGTACTGACATGCATCATTAGCCAATTTGATTGTAATGATGGAACTAATGGAGATGGTTTTTGAAGTTCAATCGGTAAAAAGGAACAAAATAGTAGTAGAAAAAATTCAATTGGACTTCCAATACATCCAATTAATAGACTTTTTGTTTTTTTTTCAAGAATTAAATGAATCAAAGTTATACTCCAGGTTAAAAAAAGTAATGATTCATATAAATTACTCAACGGAAAATAATTTTGTGTGATCCAACGACTCATTAAAAGAATACTTAAAGAAAAATTCGTAATAAAAATGAAATATTTGCCAACATTCAAAATAGGTAAAAAATTAGGAACTAGCAGATTTTTCCAATAAAACAAACTTGCAAAGCCTACTAAAAAGGTAATATATTTTACCAATTGATAATCAGAAAAAACAAAAGTATTCATGAAAGCAAAAAATGTTAGTATTAAATTCTATAGGAGTATTATAGTTTGAAAATTATTTATGAGATTTTAAAACAAAAAGAAAGTTATACCTTTTATATTTATTATTTTTAAAAAATAAAAATAAAATCAAAAAAAAAAATTATAGAATTATATTAAAAAAATTCTATAAACTTAAATAAAAAATAAATTTTCTTTATTTAAGTTTGTTTATTGTTAAATTTTTTTCATTGCTAAATTTGTCTTATGGTTTTAAAATGGTATAATAAGAACATTATAATAAGAAAAAAATATTTATGAAAAAATTATTAAAGGTTTGTGCAAAATGTATTAAAATGGGGTTTAAAGGGTTCAGAGGTATCATTTTTGGTTCTATTTTAAAACCTGTATCAGCAATGGACATGAGGGAATGTACGCTGGAAACCATACAACCATTTCCTCAAAAAAAATTAGTCATTCAGAAAAAATATAAAGTTTCTAATTTTTTAAAAACTATAGTAAATAAAGGGTTAAGACTAATTTCTTCTAGTGTCAAGCCCAGAAACAATAACTTCAATCATCAAATAATCTTCAATTTTTCTCAAAAAGAAGAATTTATTGTTCAACCTCCTATTAAAAACTTAGATGTTGAACTTCAGCTAGTAAAAGATTTTCGATGGAAAAGAATTTTTCAAGAAAGAAAATCTCTTTTTTTATCGAATTTCTCTTTTTTAGTTTACAATAGTACTAAATGGTTAAAAAAGCTGATTGAGCTTATTCAGAAGCTAAAAAAGAAAAAAAAGTATTTAGCTTGGATTCTCCTGAATATCCTCTTTTTATTAGGAATCATTTTCGGCTTCTATTTTAGAAAATCGATTTTTTCTTTTTTAAAAGAAACTTTTCGAAAAAGAAATCTTAGAAAATACAAAAAAGCTTTTAAAACCTGGAAAAAAAAATTTACTTGGGAAAATTTCCTAAACAAGCTGTTTTATTGGTTTGAAGAAGTAGGAAGTGAGGAGTTTGAATTCATAAACCCCAAAGATCTTACCAAAGGAAGGGAAATCCCTAAAGCACCTTCGGGATATACTGGAACGTACAGTGAAACCCCGTAAGCAAAAGTAAAAAGGGAAAAATTATCTCTAAAATATTTTTCCCTTCATTGCTTTTTTAGAGTGAATATTTTTTTTTTCACTCTTTCATTCAGAGTATAAATAAATGTAAAAGGAGCAGAGTCGAACCACCATCTGTATAAGTTGCAAATTTCTTTTGCAACTTTTTTAAATACAAATAGTTCCTTTTTTTCAAAAAATATTTATAAATTTGAAAAGAAAAAAAAGCAAAAGTACCAAAAAGGACACTCTGTTTTATTAACCATGTGTCCAAACTTAAGTCGAGTAAATAATTAATCCTTTGCAAAAATGTAAATAAAGACAAATTTGAAAGCTTGTTTACCTCACTTAAAATAATCTTTTTTCCTGAAAGGTGAGTTGCCAATAGAAAGGCTTTGGCAAACTCTGCGCGTTTATCTCTCGCCTTCCAATAACCAAATAATAATTTAAGAAAAAATAAAAATTTAGACCAGTTCTCGCGGTATTGGTTAAAGTTAGAACCTGGAAAAATGCCCTCAATAACATTATCCATACAAAGGTAAATGCTAAAGAGTTTCCTAATCAGGTCCAACAATTGATCATAAGTTAAGCTAGAAAGATATTCATAAGAGTAATAATCAAGTAATCGATCTACAAGTCTTTTGACTTGTTTGTTAGATAATGCATAATTCATAGTTATAGAAGGTTAAAAAAAAGAATTATTTTTTATTGTTTTTTGATTTATCAACGTATTCGATATAAATCTTTTTAACTAGTTTACTTGCAAAATAGATAAAAAAGAGAAATTGGAGAGTTTTTTTGATAGCAAAAGCTTTTGGATTTAATTCTATTAATGCAAAAATAGTCCTCAATTTTTGGAAAATATTCAAATTTGAAAAGGAGGACAAGCCTTCATCTCGAATTTCACCAAAGCGAACAGCATTAGCAAGCTGAGTTGCTTTTAGAATCGTATTAGACATTTCTTCTTTCGAAGGTGTAGGATACATCGGCTTTTGATCTTGATAAAGAGCTTTAAAAATAGCTCCAATGATTGCATAATTTTTGTCATAATTTTCTCCTATGTTATTTAAATCCGTAAAATTCAAGAGCTTATAAAATGAGAATAAGCTTAAAAAAAATAACCCCTTGTTCTTTTTTAATACAATAAAAAAGTGAGTACCGAGCTTAAGTAAGTAAATCGAAAACTCCATATAATAACAAATAGATTCTAAAAAATGTTTGAAGATAATAATACAAGAATTTAATTAAAAATCAAATTTTTTTTACAAAAAAGCTTAATTAAACTAAGAAAAATCTAAAAATTTTGATAGGTATAGTAAAAAAAAAAGGGTGTAAAAAGTAAATTTCAGCATTTTGCTATTTTCCCAAAAAATCCCTCTTTTAGTATCTTTGCCGTAATAACGTTTCACCATCATATTCGGAATGGGATGATGTGGTTCCATTATGCTATAAACACCGAAATTTAAAAAAGAATAAACTTAAAGTAGTAATTTTTAGTAAACCTAAGCTAATATATTTCTATAGTTTCACCAGGTTCCTTTCAAACGATTCGTCTTATCGTTTCTTAAGAGTATTTATCTTGAGGACAGCTTCCCACTTAGATGCTTTCAGCGGTTATCTAAACCATACATAGCTACCCAGCATGTACTTCTGGTGAAATAACTGGTACACTAGCGGTATGTCTTTCTCGGTCCTCTCGTACTAGAGAAAGGCCACTCTCAATACTCCATCGCCCACGCCGGATATGGACCGAACTGTCTCGCGACGTTCTGAACCCAGTTCACGTACCGCTTTAATAGGCGAAC